>JAABUX010000576.1_pt1 | contig 62021 bp, 108 predicted proteins | sample 5561851 | NCBI WGS metagenome assembly JAABUX01 (sample SAMN10711883, study PRJNA513361) | rock metagenome | isolation source: Antarctica rocks | place: Antarctica: Victoria Land, Richard Nunatak red sandstone | collected 2016-01-03
ACGCTGTGAAAGGAGCAAAAGCGATTTAAGGAAGAGTTTCTTCCTCTTTTCGTCGCTCTCGTCGTCAAAAACCTTTGTCTGAGACGAACCTTTCAGTCAATTCGGCAAAGCTTCTTGGCAAAGCACAATATCGCAATGAAGGACTCGGTGAGCAAGGATAGCGAAAGTGAGCAAGCAGGAGCGGATCGCCGCTCACGTCGCGTAGTTGTCTCGTTGGCGTCCCCTGTCATGCTTCCTTCATCTTTGAAAGGAAACCCCCATGTCCCACTATGATTGAAGACGAGCAGTAGCGCGTCCGTGACAACAAGAAGCGGCTGGTACTCGATGGTACCAGTCGCTCTTTGTGGTGCTGAACACGTCTCCGCGTTCGTTGCTCCGTGTACACGTGGCACATGAGCTATACAGCACGTAGAGGACTTGAACCTCTCATCACTGCGTCCAGTGAGCCACCGTAGACATGCTGAGCATCTTTTTAGAGTTGAGTGCCACCAACTGATGCAAGTATAATACGCCACCTCATGCTTGTCAATTCTTCCGCGCTCGTTTCGCTGCCACCAGCTCTCTCACCTCTTGCAAGATCGCATGTGACTCACTGAGCATACGCTGGTGTTCGTCTTGTGCCGTGTTCTGATTGGCAAGGATCGTCAACATCTCGCACTGCTCCTGCTCCTCTTTGATATTGAGTTCGTGATCCGCTTCCATGCGTATGTGGTCTCGTGCCGTTTGCTTATTTTGCGATATCAGTACAAGGTTGCTCATGTAAATGGCCTGCAAGCTGAGGATCAACACGAAAAAGATAAAGGGATACGGGTCGTAGTGCATCCACTGCGGCGCAACTGTGTTGACGAGTATCCACCCAGCATCAAAAATGATATTGGTGAGCAGAAACCAGATTGAGCCACAGAAGGCAACAATAGCGTCAATGATTTTATGCAGCATCAGCATTGTCCTCTTTGAACGAACGATAGAACGCCACATCCTCCGGTGCGAGATACTGCTCTAATGCGGCTCGCTTCCATCCACTATAGTCGAGTTCATCGCTCACGTTGCCACCATGTCGCACACAGATGTAGCTCTCCGGTGACACGATTTGTTGTACTCTCGCACCACGCGCTACGAGACCATGCAGGAACGCCACGTCTTCACCTCGGCTCACATTCGGATAGCACAGACCATCACGCCAATAGGACGCCTTGTACATGAGCGTGCCACTTCGCACATCGTGAGCGAATAAGGCTTTGTGAGCAGCTTCTGGACACTGATAGAGAGTGCCACTGGACAGGTCTAACGTGTGCGACATGCGAAACGCTGTTACCTCAGCATCACCTCGTAAGATTGGCTCAACCTGTTTCGAGAGACGCTGTGAGCCAAAGATATCGTCGTCATCCCACAGTGCGATGATGGAGCCACGCGCTAATGAACAAGCGAGATTACGTTTGGCTCCGAGCGTGAGTGTCGCGTCACAGAGTAGCCTATCTATATAAAGGTATTCGATGCCGCGCTGGTCAGGTACAAGCTCGCTCAGGTTCTCATGAATAGTGCCATCGTCAACGATTATCAACTCTCTGTTTTCATAACTTTGTTGCTGAAACATGCGTATAGCGCGTGGTACAAAGTCGCGCCGCGCTGAGGTTGTGGGACATATACATGAGATTTTAGGGTAATTCATTTACTCACGTCCCTCCCACAAGGTATTTCTGTTTCTCTCTTGTTTCTCTCTTGCCTGCCTCTCTTTTTGCGCTTTGCTTATGTTGAGCCGGTGTTCTGGAGTAAATATCTTTCTCTTTGCCGCCTCAGACATGTGAAGTCTAGTGGTTTCACTGACAGGTCTATTACCTCTGAGAGGGTCATTTAGCTTTTCTAATCTGTATTTCTCTCTTCTTAAGGCTAGTGACCTCTGATGAGAAACTTCCTTTTGTTCGGGGGTAGTTCTTTGGGGACGTTTCCAGCTTCTGCTTCCTTGCCCAATTTTAGCATTATGTTCAGGGGTATGCTTTTGTCCGAGGCTGGCTTGTCTCAACCTCTCTCGATGCTCTTCCGAAAAGATTCTTTCCTTCCCTGTTCGGGCTATACTCATTTTTGCGCGTGTTGCAAGAGAGGCTTTTTTCCCTTTCATCGGATTAGAAGTTAATTGTCTTTGTCTAATCTTCTCGCGGGTTTCATCGGTGAAAATTATTATCGTAGGTCCATTGCCTCCATTTGTGCCATTAACAAGAGAGGTGTCGAGTTTTCGATAGTAAGTTATCCAGTAAATTTCTCTTTCTTGCCAACATGATATAGAAACCATTTCAAGGATGATTAGTTCTGGAATAAAACCTTCTTCTTTGAGGCTTTTTATCCATCGAGTTTTGGGCGTATTCCCACGATCTCCTAAGTGAGAAGTCAAACGGTGCTGAGGGTTATTGGATTTACCTATATATCGAATTTGCATTGTGAAAGGATCAACTAATGCATAGATGAAGGTGGTCTTGCCATTTTCGGCATGAGGTGGTACGTTATCCATAGTGAATTCTCCTCGAAAGAATTTACTCGCACGGATGGATGTTATCAGCATCGCATCCGTCAACAATTTTCTGTCCACATTATACCACGAAACCGCTCTACAAGCAACTCCGCACCTGTCTATTGGTAATTCTGTCATGTTACATCCAAATCATGTCATTTCTGTTAATTGAGAACGGATAGGCCGCATACATCCGCTCGTTGGTGTCGTAGCACGCGCAGCAACGGTGTTCATCGTGCATGTGTGGGATATCCACAATCTTTCCACATTGCCGACAATAGGTACTGAGTGCTTCTTTGTTGAGTACCGCAAAACAGACGATGAGCGCACCGGGGAACACAAAGAGCGCAAGATACAGCACTATCCAGATCATGGCTTATGCCTCCACGTCTCGCACGACATGCCACTGTAAATCGTTCGGGTCGCCAGCGAGCGTGCAGGCCACGCTTGCTGCTGGTCCGCACTTCGCACACCACATCAGCGCGGTATGCATCTGCGACACGGTGGCACGCCAGGTATGCTCATGCGGTGGCTGTACCGCTTGTACTGGTTGCTCTTGCGGCTCAATGCCTTCGCGGATGGGCGTAATCTCGCTCATAATGTCGCCTTTCTCGCACTTGCGACCTGTACGGCAGTCAAGGTGTCGTCACTGAGTGGATTACTGCCTGTGAAGTCAGCAAGTGGATTGGCGACGGTTGCAGGTGCCGTCACTGGCATGCTTGCGGTGTTCATGAGAGCCACGTCAGGCGGTGCTTGTGGCGTTGGTGTAGTCTGTTGAGCAGGTGCCACGTCCTGAGTAGGTTGTACGACTGATGCAACCATAGGTGCTACAGGCGTGATGTTCACGTTGATAGGTTGTGGTACTGGCATCTGGATAGGCTGCACTGGTACCTGTTGTGCGACGGCCTTTAGCACGCTGTCTGTGACCTGCTGTGCCACCTGCTGAGCCGCATTGTGCGATGTTGCGGCTTGCTGCTGGCTTATCTGCGTGAGCGCGGCCTGTACGTCTGGTTGTGAAGACAGACGCGCTTCCAACTGTGCAACCTTTTGTGTGAGTTGTGCTGATGTATCGTCTTTGGCTTGCAATACTTCTTTGATATGGCTGGGTATGTACTGCTTCAAAGCGTTGCCATACGCGAAGGCGAAGGTTGCGACAACGAGAGAGACAAGTACGCCGAGATTGACCTTGCCGTTCTGTGCGACATACTGGAAACCCGCGTTGATCGCTCCGATAGCCGCCGCGATAGCCGTGCTAAAAACGAATTGCAGAATGAGATTTTGTGATTGTGTTGGTTTGAATTGCATCATGATAGTTTTGCTAGCTCCTCAATCTGTGCTAAACGAGCTTTGGCCTGTGCAAGCTCGTCCTGTCCTTGTGTGTTAGGTTGTGCATTGACCTTCGCCGTGAGTGCCGCTATCTCATCTTGCAATGGCTTGACGAGAGATTGTGCGATGACTTTTTGGCCTGGGCCGCTATCAATGTGCATCAGGTAGCAGGGTTCATCCGTTGGTGGCTTATCAATGGCGCGATTACCGTTTTTGTCTTTTGGGTCCCAGACAAGAATGCACCCTTCGGTGACGACACAGACAACCCCCGGATGTCCTTGCGCTGGCATTTCGCCCGTTTTGATGAGTCGGAAGACCGCAACGCCGCCATATTTCATGTAGTAATTGGCGATTCCGCTTCCCATGACGAAATTTGTGCCTTTGAGTTGCAATCCGCCGCTCGCTGTTGGTTGGTAGTAGCGGGTAATTTCAGGGCTATCTTTGGTGAGTAAGGCCATATCTACCTCCTGTGGATGTAACTTTTCGAGTATCCAAATGACAGGACTGCGTAACCGTCCTCTCCAATCGGCGTCAGAGTAGGTGAGCGGTTGCGCGATGTACGGGTCAAGGCACGTAAGGCTACTGGCATCGTCCTTGTACCAGACACACACATGGCTCCACATATCGCGATACTGAGCAGGCGCATAGTCGTCTTGTTGTGTGAAGACGACAGGGCAATTCATCTCGATATAATGATGTGCTTTGTTGACAGCATCAGGGATAGAAGAGCACTCGACTGGATAAAGTTTGATGCCACGTTTTGCACACCATGTCACGAATGCCGATGCTGAGGTACCCTGATTAGCCCAACCTTCCCCGTAGGCAAGGTCTTTCATCGAATCAGGTGAATATTCCGCGTTCATCTGCTTTATCCCAAGCAGCCACATAACGCCTGCTAGGATGGATGTTGGCACGCATAAAAACTGCGCGTCTTCACTAGGACGACTATCACCTGTAATAGTTGTGAGCTGGGATAGCATGGGGAAGTTTAATAATTCAGCGATACATCACCTCCGTTCCAATGGTTGTTACACAGGATTGCTTGCGCTGCACTGTCTATGGTCATGGTTGCTCCTTTTTGATTTGCTGTTTCCTCGGTAGCACGGCAGGTATCGGTTGTATGGGCGTGGCGCGTCGTCTCAGATTACTTCTCGCGCCCTGCCGATCAACAACGGTCACCATGTCGCCGTCGATGGTGATTTTGTAGCCTTCCTTGTCGAGTGCCGTCACAATCGTCTCTTGTACATGGTTGAGTTCGATATTCTTCTTTTCCAGGTCGGCTATTCTGTCTTTCATCAACGCCATCTCGGTTTGCAGTGCGTTGATCACCCTGTCCTGCGCCTCGCCTGATGCTTTTGAGTAGCCCTGTTTCATCGCAAACAATCCTCCCACAACGACGCACATTCCAAGAATGATTGAGACGACTGGCAGAAACGCGAAGATGTTCATGCATCCTCCGTGTCAGGACGTGCCAGGAGCCGCGCCGCCTCCGCTGACACGTCTGTCGCGTCCGATGCATCTGCCAACACATCTGCGGCCTCTGTTGCTTTTCTCGCGCTCTCGAGTAACGCCTCCTGGAGTTGTTGTGTGCGAGCCGTGCCATCGCTCTCCCGCTCTGAGGCGGCCAAGACGCGTGCCGCCTCGACCGCCGCCGCCGCGACCTGCGCCGCCGCCTCGACCGCGGCCTCTGCCGCTCTGGTTGCGGACGCGGCAGAGGTGAGGGCAACGTTCGTCAACGCGGCGTCTTTCTGCTCTGCACGCCGTGCGCCATTGCGCCAGATACGCCAGAGCAGCGCAATGGCGAGAAACATCCAGATGAGATAGACAATGGTTAAAATGGTTTGTGTCACGATGTGTGTCTCCTTTCTACAATTGCGAGATTACTGTTTTAAGTACAGTCTCGACCAGTCTCCAAGTTCAGGGCCGCTGACTGCATCAATCGCCATAGTTGGCTGATAACCGCTATACTCCTGGGCGATCTTCATTTTCACGGATCGGATTAAGAATTGCGTCCCGTAACAGCCAAATTGCGGCAAGTAGACGGTCAACAATTGCCCTGGCTGTAGCCCGATGCGCCGTGTGCTTGCCTGTAACTCTTGCCCAAAGACGCCGTATTGTGCGACCTGACTCTGTGCATAGGCCAGTCCCGTCGCATAGGCCATGCCCTTGCCATCCGTTGTCTTCTCGACAATGCCGCTACTGGCTTCCAGGGCCGCGAGTGCCGACTGAGCAGGTAGGTTATCGGCCACCGCGTCGGTGAGATATTGCCCTGTGCCGAAAAAGGTGATAATCGTGGTGTTGTCGTAGATTGGCTGTGCAGGGTCTTGCGTGATCGTGGGGTCGCCAACGGCATAGTAAAACTGCTTACCCGTGTCTACGCCTTTGATGCCAACAACCGCCAGAACACCATTGACGGTGATGGTTGGTGCCTGTGACCACTGATAGCTGAATGTCCAGGACTGCGTGAAGCTATCGCCAATGCGACTCTCGTTGATCGGCGTGGTTTGCAGCACGTTCTGCACGATGTGGCGATTGTGATACAGGTCTGACTGATTGGTCATGGTGATATTGGCGTACAGGAAATCGCCCGGATTGTCTGACGCGATCCAGGGCGCGAGCACGGCGGTACGTGGCAGAAATGAGACGCGCTTCGCCTTATCGACATACCACCAATAATTCGAGCGTTTCGCGAGATCGTCGATATTGGTTGAGATGTAGTTGCCCGCGTAAGCGGTCTGCGGGATGAGCGCGCCAACGCCGATGCTACTGCCAAAGGCGGCAAGCGTCGTATTGAGGACCTGTGGCGACACCGTTGGGTCACTCGTTGCCAGTCGCAGTCGCATTTGCAGCGTATGCGTGTAGGCATTGTCGCCAAGTGGCTGCAGATACAACTGATACGTGCGAGACGTGCCACCGTCGCTCCGTAGGCCACATTTGCCTGTAAACAAGGACAGGCCATCGCTGTAATTCCACAAGGTCACGCCATCCATGACCGTCGTGATGGTGTTGCCTGCCATCGTGGTGACAAAGCGGTGCTTTTCCAGTCGATTAAAGATAATCGGCACGCTCAAGAGTTGTGTGCGTACCCCACTCTTGACGCTAAAGAGCGCAATGGTATCGGGTGCGCCGCCGCCAATGGCCGCGCCGTCCTGTACGACGCACTCATAGAAGCTGTTCGCGCTGGTGTAGTGCCAGACCCATCCACCCGTATCGCTCTCGTCCATATCGACGGTCATGGAGACATCCCCACACGTGACGAGGTTGTTGATGTAAAGAGCCTTACTGCCTCCTGATGCCACAATCCTATCGTTGGTCGAGTCGCCTGCCCAGGTCGCTACTGAGCCGCCTGTCCGAAACGTAGACGTGTAGTTGGTGTGGCTATCCGTGTTGAACTGGTCAATCGTTGCCAGTGGCTGGCCGGAGAGTCCGGGCACCGTGCCGCCATTGTTCGCGGTGACATCAGACCACGCGCCGCCATCGACACGGGTATCGACACCCAACGATGTACCCGTCGGTAACAGTGCATTCCACGCGGCCAACGTTGAGCCAATGCGTCCCAAATTTCCAAGTGACAGCACGGGACCGATGCGATTGCCAGTGGCATTGATCTGGTTGGTCGCCCAGACGGTGACACCATGCACCGTTGGCGTGAGGTAGACCGTGCCATCGCGTCCAGTCACCGCGCTTGCACCAGCGTTGGCACTGGTGAGCGTTGTGCGTAGGTACAATTGCGTGTTGCTATTGCCGGTCCCTGCTGTGAGGCCAGGAATCGGCGAGCCATTCGTGCAGGCCTGCCATGTGGCATTGTCGAAACTTGACTCAACTACCACCATGCCGTTGGGCGCACTATCGCTATCCCATTGCACTAGTGAATTACCGATGGTGGCAAGGGCACTCATTGAGAGTGGGCCGACGAGATGCGAGCCTGTGAGTGTACTCATCACGCCAAAGTTGTCGAAGAATGCGGTATACGTGCCGGGTGTGACGGAATCGCTATTGAGGAAGCGCAGGCCAAACTTGCCAGCCGCTGTGTAGGTACTATCGGTCACATTGAAGTACAGCACATCATTGACGTAGATGCGATGGTTGGAGCCATTCACCACGACTTTGAGACGCACCTTGAGAGCTGTACCAGAAAGATAGATCGCGACACTGTCGAGTGGAGAGTACGTTTGGCTCGTACTCGCGCCGTTATTCGCGCCATAGCCAAAGAGCAGGCTGGTCGGGTTGATGTCAACGGCATACGCGCCGCTATTGTTGCCTGATCCCTGATTGGTGGTCCGGTAGCTAAAACTCGCGTTCCCATGTGAGGAGACCGCCATATCGATCTCTACTGTGAAGTTCTGCCAGTTGCCAGGGAAATCGAGTTGAGACACGCCGACGTTGCCATTGCCCGTGACGGTGACGGTGCCCTGCCTGGCAATCGTGCCATGACCACCCACACCATAGAACGTCTGTCCTGTGGTGAGCGCGTCGTCCCACGTGCGCCATACACCAGAGAGCGACATCTGATTCGCGCGACTGACCTGGATATTGGTATTGGTGCCTCCGCTAAAGTCCGCGCTACTCTGCTCAATGTGCAAAAAGTCTGTTTTCGTGGCGTTATACGAGGGTTGCACACTCCATACCTGTGAAGTCAGTATGGGTGTCACTTCCGGGGACGGTCCGATACTGCTCATGCGTTGCCGCGTGAGGATCGTAAAGCCTGTGGCATTGGCCCCGGCCAGAAGATTGGGGAATGGCTGCGAACGCGTCGCCGATGTCCAAGACGCGCCACTATCGGTTGATATCTCATTGATAAAGCTGGTCCCTGTGGGCGTGGTTGCTTGCCACGAGATCAAGGACGATTTGACGATACCAACGCTGCTGATGCTCGTGCCTGTGCTGATGCGCCATCCGTTTTGCTGATACGTCGTCGCAATACTACAGGCCACATTCGCATAGCCGTTGTTGGAAAGCACCGTTGCGTTTATGGTACCGAAACCGCCAGCATAGAACGTCTGCTTGAGTGTGCCGCCACTCGAATACAGCTTCACATTGCGAAAATAGGACGTGTAGGCACCGCTCGTATCGCCTTCCATCGCCACGGTCACTTTTGAGAGTGTTTTCCCGCTTACATTCGAGAGAACAATCGTGCGTGTGTACCACTGGTCGTTGGCGTAGCCGGAGAGATCGGTCTTTGGATGCATCCACAAGCCGTTTTGATCGTTCATGGACGTTGGCGTCGTCACATCACGCAGTGACGAGCCGTCCGAACACAGACCATCGACTGCCGAGGTGATTTGCGGTGAGGTGCTACTGATCCACACGTCATATTGCAGGTAATCCCCGCTGCCAATCGTGACCGCGCCGCTCCATATTTCCAGATAGGCATAGTTGTTCGTGGTGCCACCGGAGCCGACGACGCCCTGCGAACTCGCGCCCGTCAGTTTGAGCGCGGGACCGCTTTGCAGTTGCAGGGCACTGCCGACGTTCTGCATGTTCGTGAGCGTGCCTGTGCTGAGGTTCTCGGTCTGTGCCACCGCCGTTCCTGCCGCGGCCAGTTCCAGGTCGCCATCGCCTTGCGTGGTTGCCGCGACCACATTTGAGATCGTGCCAAGTGCCAGTTGCGCCTGTGTCGTCTCTCGCAGTGACGCATATTGTGCCGTGATGCCTTCACTCGATAGGTATGAGAGCATGTCGGCGAGAATAGCCCCCGCGTACTGATTGACGTATTCTGGCCCCGTGTACGTGCGTTTGTCTACTAAATAGTGATTATCCACGCAGGCGATTTGCGACTCAAGATACGTTTGTGGCAGAAACGCAGTCTCAATAGAGGTCATCACAAAGCCTGTATAGAACGTGCCGCGTGCGCTATCGGCAATCGTGATTTGCATACCGCGTTTGAAGTGTTGTGTCCCTGACAGGTCTTCAACGGTACAGAGAAACGTCGAGATCGAGCTAATGGCGTCGTCCAGTTCAAAACGGTTGTCGTCGCGAATGACCACCGCTTGCCCTGCAATCGTCGCCGAAATAGTCGGATTGGTATAGACAACGGGTGGTGTGGACGCCATGAAGCCCGATTCGGCGTAAGCACTGGCTATTTGCTCGGTGATGTTGACATACGAGCCTTGCGTACTCGATGCCTCTGCTGATGCACTGGCTATCGCGTCCAGTATGGCCGTTGTCAGTCCTGTCGTGGCCGACGCCTCTGCTGATGCACTGGCGAGGCTCTCGGTGACTGCATTGGTCCCAGAGCCTTGTAGCGCACTCTCCGCGTAGGCTGTAGTGAGAGTCTCAGTCATGCCAACAGTCCCAGAGCCGACAGCGCTACTTTCCGCAGACGCCGATGCTATCTTCTCCGTGATGGCGACGGTGTAGTTGGTCGTTGGTGCGCTCGCAGTTGCACCCGACTCGCCGTAGGCACTCGCTATGGCTTCCGTGACTGCATTGACACCAGAGCCAACGATGCTACTCTCAGCAGACGCACTGACGATCTGCTCTAGTGTTGCGTTGCTGCCAGCACCTTGCACGGACGACTCTGCGTATGCCGATGCAATCGCTTCTGTGATGGCGGCCGTGACGTTGGTGGATGAATTGACTTGATAGCCAGGTGTTGTGACCATCGCGGCGGTATTGCCAGCGCGTCCGGTGGTATCAGTCGAGACGCTGTTCAGGCGTATTTGCTGACCTACGACACACGTTGTCGTAACAATGTTGACCCATTTGTCGATATAGAGTTTTTCGTTTGTTGCGAACGATGCAGCCGAGGCGGTTGTGCCGCTGAGCGCATAGGTCGATTGTACGGAGCCGCTAAACGATTGTCCCGTGAGACTCATGACCAAAATAGGCGTATAGACAAAGGTGACGCTGTTGTACTTATAGGCTCGAACATAGACCTCAAATGTCGCGCTGTAGCCCGATGTGTTCAGTCCGATACGGATGTTCGAGGAAAACGCACCTGTGGGTATCTGCTGACCTTCCAGCACCGTCGAGTCGAGGAGGTCCCCGTTGCCTGTGGGAGCAGGGAGCGAACTTGCCCCTAGCCATGCCGCCGTACTTCCAATTGAGAGAATCTCTCCGTAACCCGTTGCCGCTCCAATCGTGGTTTTGGGCGTGGCGACAGAGGGTGCTCCACTCGTAGTGTAGAGACCCTCTGCGCTTGCTAGCACCGCGCTGGCTTGATTGCTGAAGAAAACGGAGAGCGATGTCACCACGCGCTGTTATTCCTTAATGGTAATCGGGAAGGTCTGGTCAGTGGTTGGGTTAATCACGGCCTTTGGGATGAACGAGGTCACGCCGACGGACCCTGCCACGATTGGGTTGGCGTTCGAGAGGCGTACTGCCGTATAACTGCCAGCCGTTGTACTCGCACCAGGGAATTTCTTGGTCGCCACAATCTGCCGATTGCCGACACCTGAGCCTGAGACGGAGCCGAAGTCAGCAGCAACCAGCGTCAGATATTGCGCTCCCGCTGGACTGGCCGAAGGGTTATCAGTGACAGGTGCAAGTTGCACAAGAGACACACCAACGGCGTGATTGTTCGCTGGTATGTACGCGCCGCCGCCAATGGCTGTCACAGGCAGCGACGTTGCACCCAGCGCACATCCGGTGGTTTGTACAATCTCTTGCGGTGAGACACCGTTTTGTTGCCAGTCAATCACAAACTGCCCTGCTGGAATAGCTGCGGTTGCCCCTGCTGCAAAGGTCAGAGCCGCGCCTGTTGGGGCTGTCCCTGCCGTGAGCGCTGCGCCTAGTGTCTGTGATGATATCTCTGTGCTGATACAGATGTACTTATAGTTGGTAGCGTTTCCAAAGTATGCGGTAAGAAACGCTTGAATGAGTGTGTCGGTTTGACTCATAGTGATACCTTTCTGTTGCTATGCCGCTCGTATGGAGCGATTGCCGAGTTTGAGCCGTACTAATCGGTCGGTCGTCGTATTGTTGATGCGAGCCAGTTCCACGCTATCCACCATAAAAATGAGCGTCTGGCCTTGCGTGTTGCTCGCTTGCGTTTGCGGAGACGTGTTAGCGGCACTCGCGATGGCCGAGGCCGATGGCTTGATCGGGTACTGCAACTGCTGTATCGGTTGCGCGACCTGATTGACCGCCTTTTGCATGACAGGAACGCCAGCATTCAGACCGGATGAGAGCATCTTAATCAGATTTGGCATCCACTTGTCGCTATCTGATGCCGGACCCTCTTCCGTTGGCGAGTGGAAACCTAAGTTCTTCCAGATCGTAGAGGCGATACCAGAAACCGCGTTACTGACCCAGCCAATGCCGGACGTTATCCCGTTCGCGATCATCTTGACAAAGTTGGAACCGGAGGTATAAGCAATCGACGCCCAATGATCAATAGTTGATTTTAGCCAATTCCCTAAAGAGGTAAGCGGTCCCGATATATATTTACTCCATGCAGAGGAAAATATATTGCCAATAGTAATAAACATATTTCCTACCTTGATAAGCACCGAGAGTGAAGCTGAGTTGACCGTACCGTTTATAGAGTTCCATATCCCCACAAGAAAATTCCAAGCTCTTGTCATTTTCGCGGATATTGTTGAAGAAATAACCTCCCAGATGAAGACTGCCATATCCCAGAGAAATTGCCATGTACCGACAATATTGTTGATAGCTGAATGAAAGAGATTAGATACCCAATTCATTCCCGATTGCACGATGTTTCTGATGTTGTCAATCAGGTCATGGAAATAGTAGTTGTGGTCATAGAGCCATCGGAAAAGGTTGACCACCGCAATGATAGGACCGAAAAAGAGGATGAAAAGAGCCTTCATACCGTCCTGTATCACATTTCCCATAAACCCCATGAACGCGCTTGTGCCCGTCTGTATCCCATGCCACAAGCTCGTAAACCGTGCGCCGATAGACCCCATGAGAGCCATAAACCACGACGAGAACGCGCCCCACACGCCGGAGAGCCATGCCGTGATTTGCCCCCAGTGCTGTACCGCCAAAATAATGCCGACAACAACGGCCGCGACGACGATCCCGATCAGAATAAAGGGAGCGGCGGCAAGCAGCGTCGCGGCGGCGGCGGCGAGTGCTGCAACGGCCCATGCACCGAATGCGACGATGAGAGCGGGCACGGTTGCGAGAAAGGCGACAAAGGCGATACCTGCAAGTGTGAGCAGCACTGCCGACACGCCAGCGAGAACGCCAACGAGGATATCGGCGGCCAACTGGTTTCGCTGAAAGAAATCAATCATCTGCGAGATGCCAAACACCACAAGGTCTACTTTGTCGATAATCCACGCAAGAGCGGTACCTACCCCTTGTAATGCCTGTCCGAGCGTGGGCGCATTGGCTGCGAGTGCTGAAAAAGCTGGTCCGACGATGGTACTCAGTTGATGTCCGAGCGTCTGAAAATCAGCGATAACCCCTGCGAAGGCGTCTCCATTGAGATAGGTCATGACCCCTTGCCACGCCTTACCAAGCGTATTGAACACCCCCGTCAGGCCGTTGGTACTGGTCATCCAGTTGCCAAAGGCTGTGATGAGCGGTGTTGCGAGGTCAAGCATTTTGCCAAGCACAGGAAGCAACAGCGTTCCCACCTTGATGCCCATTGCCTCTAATGCGGCTTTGGCCTGGTCTATTTTGAAGTTGAAGTTGCCCTGGATATCCGACCAGCCCATCAGGTCATTGCCGCCTTTTTTGACGGCCCCCCCGATAATATCGACGTTATTGGCGAACGTCTTCATGTGGCTCCCCGTCAGTTCCAAGAAGCCCATCATTTGTTTTGACCCACCAGCGATATTCTTGATCGCCTGATTGTAGGCAGATGAACCTTCGGGAAATCGCTTGCCGACGGCATCGGTAATCATCTGCAACGCGCCGGGGAGATCGGTTTTCATCTTTGCCGCAACCTCAGCGGAGGTCAAACCAACGGACGCTAAGGCTTTCGCGCCAATCTTGGACGGTGCTTCTAAGGCGAGTATGACCTGTCGCAAGTGCGTGGCGGCGGACTCCGCAGGGTCGGATTGCGAGGTCATGGTTGCAAGGGCAGCGGTCACATCTTTGAGGGAAATACCAAACTTTGCCGAGGCTGGTAATACGTTTTTGAGCGAGCCGGACAGTTGCTCAAACGTCATCATGCCCTGCCCAGTCGCCGCCGTCAGGGTGTTCATGACCTGTACTGCGGTCATACCTTGTCCTGCATAGGCATTGAGTGAGGCAGCAAGCGCAATGCTTACCTGATCGAGATTGGCGTTTTCGGCTTTTGCCGCCTCAGCAGCGACACGGAGAGCTTCGAGTCCTTGCGAACCGTGTAGACCAGCGGATTCTATCCAGTACATCGCCTCGACCAGCTTCTGTGAACCAGTGCCGACCGATGCAGACATGTTCAGGATGCCATCGCCGACCATTTGCAGGTTGTTTTTTGACTCGCCTGCCGTCGTGTAGAGCTTGGTGACACTTTGTTGGAAATCTCCGGCTGCCTTCACTGAGGCAACACCAAGCCCAACCGTGATGGCGGTAGCGGCAACGAGCGCAATGCCCACACCACCGAGCAGACCAGGAGCAGAGCCAGCGAAACCTGAGAGTGCGGACGCGGCTGTGCGTAGTCCGCCTGTGAGTCCGCTAGAGTCGATACCCAAGCGGACTACTAACTCTCCCAGGTTTCCTGCCATTGCCTCTAGCCTGCTTTCCGTTTCGCTTCTTCTGCTTCAATGGCCGCTTGTTCGTCGGCCTGCTCTAGTTCGTAAAATGCCATCCAGTCGGTAATCTCGGTTTCGCTTATGCGGCTACTCCACTCGGCGTAGTTGCCGCCTCGGAGTTCACGGCAGAGGAAGCGCTTGAAGCGTTCTCTGGGGTTGGCTTCAAAAAAGCCTTTGCACTCACCACGTTCGCCTGTGCGAAGCCTGAAACCTCGCTCACTAGGCCGATAAGCGGTGTGAGAACCGTTCCGCCCCATTCGGAAACCCCCTGTGCATCGCTGTCCTGCAACACGCGCTCTTTGCTCTCGGTCAAGACCAGCGAACGGGTCAGCATCGCCGCGCCTGCCAGAATTTCATCGACGGAGCCATCGGAGCCGAGTGCGAGTTTGCGTGCCTCGGACGTATCGGAGCCTTTGAGTTCCAGGAGCGACAATTGTCCTTTCAATGCGGCCAATTCCTTTGCTGGTGTGCTTTCCCATGCGTCAATCGTGGCGTCCTCAACGGACTGAATACGGAGTGTGCGATTGAAGAGTAAGGCGCGAGCCTCTTGTGCGGTCATGGTCATGGTGTATTCATCCTTTCAAGATGTTGTCGTAATGTGTGTTTAGGAAGTAAAGAATTCGTCAGTAAGCGTGAACGATAAGTCTTCGCCTAAAGCCGCCTTTGGGTCAGCTTTGATGTTGCTGGCGTCGGCATACACGTAGCCCTCGTAGCGATTGCCTGATGGCAAGACGAAACTGCCAACCAGCAGATCGCGTGCCACGAGGCTTTGTGAACGAGCCGGACTGATCCAGAAGGTATTCGTTTTCAGAACGCCGCTCAGAATGCCTGGAATGGAACTCTCAACGCCCTGTGCATTGAAGACAGTGGTATCAATCTTCGCCATTTTGCTGGCCCAATCGCAATTGTTCGCCTGCGCTACGAGCATTTCGGTGAAGTACGCGCCACTCGTGAAGCGTACTTGCGTACCCGCTGCATTGGCGACGGCGAAAATGACGCGTGCGTTGACTCTTGACAGCGTGAAGCCTGTAGACACCACCGTCCATATCGTGCCATCAGGCGATGTAGACACCACAATCGGCGTTTTCGGGTCGAGCCGTTTCTTTGCCTGATTGGTAATGGTGTAGGTTTTGTGATCGCCACTATCCGTACACAGTTCGTTGGTCAAGGCTATACTCGGCTGACTGGTGAGATAGACCTGACTGGAATACGCTGCAATTGCCATCGAATAGCCTCAACTTTCTGGACTGATTTACGCTGGTGTGAGTGGGCCTGTGATGACAAATGCCCACGCGCCATCGACTTGCTTTTTGGGGTCGCCTTTGGTATCGACCGCCTCAACCCATGCCTGCGCCGTATAAGAGTTGGTGCCCGTTGGCTTGAAAAGCAGGGTGCCAGTGGTGCGAGCGAAAAAGGCCGCTTCCATGCCCGCCTGTCCGGGGTCGCCTTTGTTCCAGGAGCCAGCGACTTTGACCGTTGCTGAAAACAAGCCAGGGATACTCGTTTCGGTGCCAGCATTGGCCGTGACCACGCCTGGAAACGCGGTGGTGTCGATTTTGCCTATCTTCATGCTCTGGTCAATGGTCATAATGTCGCTCACAATAATGCCACTGTAGGTAAAAGTGGCAGGGAAGGCTGCGATTGCCATGTATATAACTCCTTATAGATTGCTGAGTGCTAATTGCCAGTTGGGTTTTTCTTGTTCGTATGCAGGCAGTAAGAAGGGTTGCGGATTCTGAAACCGCGTCCCAAGTTCTACAAACCATGCGTATGAGTTCGCCCCGCCTTCGGGATAGGTGTACGTTTTTGCCGTTTGCGGGAGCGTTCCGCCGTATGCCACTTCATAGCCTTTGACTGAACCTTCTGTGAACGGCCTGACCACGCCTGATGCTTGCAAGTCGCCTTTGTCTACAGGCACATTGGCATCGGCCACGCTGTAGATGTTCTGTGCTGATTGCGCGGTGATGGCGTCGGCTGCTGTGCCAAACACCGTGACTGACGCCGTGAGACTGCCAAGCACACCTGACAAGCCGCTCACGGATGCGAGGTTTGCCATTTAGTCGCTCGCTTTCAGGATGCGTGAGACGATGTACAGGTACGCGAGAAGGACAAGTATGCCCACGACAACGCCTGCTGAAAATATCAAGAGATCGTGTATCATTGCCCTGTCCCTTCCTGTGCCATAATCCGGTAGCGGACAGGCATATGCGTAATCCTGTTGTCTATCGGGTCGCCCATTGGCTGGCTAAACTCGTACCAGCATCCGACACAGTGCATATTCGCAAGCGTCAACGTTTGCTCATCTAAGAGATAATTGAGCCGTGCGAGTATCGTTTGACACTCTTTGGCCCCTAGTTGCCGCGAAAAGATGTGTAGCGTCACCGTATCGGTATAGCCTTTGCGTCCAAAGCTGTGATCCGGTGCCTCGGTGCTATCGCCAATCGTCAAAAATGGATAGCCTTGCCCCTGTGGAATGCCGCGAAAGTCGAGTATGCCGCCTGTCACCAGTGCCATGAGCGGCGCGTCGCCTGTGAGCTTGGTCGCAATGGCCTGTTGTATCGCGCCTGTTGCACTCATTCGTCTTCCTCTAATGGTTCGATAAGCGCGGTAAAGAACGGCGCATAGGACATATCGTTGGGCGCGTCAATCACGGTGTACGTGATACCAGCAATGGTCACGCGTTCAGAGCCTTTCAACAGGTAGGTTGTCGGATAGAGTAGACTCTTTTTCAACTTGCCGAGATTTTGCTGTGCAATGATTTCTTCTTTAATCAATTTCAGGCCGAGAATGGTGTACATGCACGGCATCGCTGCATAGAGCGTTTGCCAGTTGGATGTAGAGCCGCCTTGACCGTCTGATGTGCGTGTGTCCTGTTGCACCAGTGCCACGCGGTCATAGATACTCCCCATGAGCGACTGCAGCCCGTTCACATCGAGTTGAGAGAGCAATGGCATTAGAAATCACCTCCCAGATACGGGAACGGCAAGCCAAACGGATAATCTGGCTCCAAGAAGTCCAGTTCCATGCGTCCAAGTTGCAGACCTTGCGTACTTCCAACGGCGTAGCCAAGATTGGCACATTCCTTCTCGGCAGTTTCCAGCATCGCGCTCACCTGCTTGTAGGCTTGTGAGCGAAACGCTTGCAAGGCACCGATCACCTGTACATCGAAGCGAACAGACAGCAACCGCGCAAAGCGTTTGAGCGCATAGTAGCTGAGCAGTGCGAGATACGCCGTGATTTGCGCTTGTGGCACAACGGTTGTGGCTAGCACATCCTCTGTGTAGCCAAGTTGCCGTAGCGACATGTCAATCGCGAAATTGTACGCGAGTGTCAGTTGGCTACCCGTGAAGGCTGCATCCGTCGCAAGATCTGCATATTCGTTGGTCAGTATGCTCGTTGCCGCGATTCGGTCCATGTGCTATTTAGCCTTTGGCTTGTCTTTGAACGGATTGCCGTTCGCATCAACAAATTCGCCGCGTTCGCTCAGATACTTGCCACCTTCGACGGTCTCATCGAGTGGAGCAGCCAAGACAACAGGTGTTGCCACCTCTTGACCTGTGACAATCACATCTTTGGTATCAGCCATTGTGTTCATCTCCTGAGAATTGCACTACTGAGCCGCTCTACAGGCCGGCTCTCTATCACACTAGAAGGTCCAAGCCGCAGGAGCCGCATAGGTTGTTGCAGTTGTGCAAAGGCACGCTCCGTTCGTTCTTTCAAAGACTCCCAACCCGTATTCGCGCTCCATGAACTGTGCGCGTAGAGGGTACATGTCGATGTCGGCGGCCACATGCAAATCGCCGCGTTGTGCGTTACGAGTACGCAAGCGCAAGGGCTTCGGTGCTGCTGGATTGAAGCAGAACATATAGCCTGCTGGGACCCAGGGCTTGATCCACACTTCTGATTGTTGGTAGATGCCGATGGGACGGTTGTAGATGTCCATGTTATCGAGCGTCTTGCCCAGAGCGCGGTCGTTGTTGTAGCCAAACGTGACGCGTGGGTCCGCGTAGGGATAGAACTTCACGCTTGTTGTCGTGAGTCCTCGGAACGCGACCTCTTGGGCGCGATTGATGTAGATGATGGGTGTCCCGTATGCGTAGTGTTCGAGGACGGTGCCAAGCAGAGCCTGTACGTCCGCATCGGCAACGGTGCCCGCTGTGGTCGCGCCAAGAAAGTGCGTGTGCGTGGCAGGATTGAACTTGTTGCCGTACATGTCGGGCTTGATGTAGACGCCATCAGCATTGAGCAGAGCGCGAACAGGGTACGTCGCGCCGTCCAAGTAGCGGTCCACGTAGGTTGGATTGTTGAGTGGATTGAACAGCGTGGCGCGAATGGAACGCGAGAGGTCGCGCTTGTCGGCGTCCATGATGGCGGTTGCCACCTGCTCTAAGTCGCCGATGGTTTTCGTCTGCATGAACATGCGAGTCACGCCCCAGGCGATTTGCCGTAGACGCATGGGAAAGCCCATGATGGTTGGGGCTGGTGCCGTTTTCTGCACGTCGGGACGCGAGAATTCATCGCCTTCAATCACGTCAACCGTGTCATTGCTGCCCCAGGTCATGAAGCGATCTTGCGTTGGCTCGGTGAAGTCGTCCATCATCATCATGAGCAGGCGATTGTGCGCCTGTAGGAAGATTTCGAGTTGCTGATACAGCGTCGCCTCATCGTAGGCTTGAATAAACTGGTTGTACGCGGCCTTCTTCGCGCCGATGGTATCGAAAATTTGTAATGTGCCGTAAGCCATTGAAAATGTGTCCTTTCTCTAGCTTCTGGCTAGTAACTCTTGCGTACCCAGATGCGCGAGCCAACGATAGAGCCACCGACGGAGAGACCAGGGGTCACATCAGGCAGAACCATACCGATGGGTACGGTGCCACCGACAGTTGCGGCATCACTGAGTCCGCCTGCCACCGTGTCGAGATAAACCAATGCGCCAGGAACAAGGTTCGCGCCGTAGTAGAAGGCGACGTGGAAGTACAGCGAGACCGCTTCGTTGATCGGTGCTGACGTTGCAGCGAACCCGTCTACTCTTGCGGCTGGCACGCCGACGGTGGTGCCATTGGAACGATAGGCGAGGCCATCGTTTTTGATGTAACAGGCGTCTCCGGCAGCAATGGCCTCGCCTGCTCTGAGTCCTGAATGATTGGCAATGGTGCCAGGGACTGCGGTACTGATTGAAGGTGTACCTACCTTAGCGATGGATGCCAAGTGGCACCTCCAAAACAAAAAAAGAGTGTTGAGACCAAACTATGGTCTCAACACTCGGACTACGATAGTCAGCTAAGTGTATGCTGGTGTTCTGCGGCGTTCTAGTACGTGCCGCCTGCTCTGAGTACGTCCATCGCGCTTTTCACGTCTGACGCGCCAACAGTCTCGGCTGGTTTCGGGTTCGGCACATTGCCGGGCGATTGGCCGCGTTGCTGGACTGCGAACCGTTCCGCGAGAGGCTTGAGTTTTTCGAGTGACTTCAATCGCTCCTCAACAGGCGTCTTTTTGTCTGGTACGAGCGATTTCACTTCTTCGGGCCAGTCGCTTACTTGTGTCTTGATTTGCTCATTCACCAGTTCAGCGAGTGCATTGTAGCGTTCCTGTACTGGTTCAAGTTCTCTCACACGGGCTTGATGCTGCTCTGCTAGCTTCTGGAATTCGCCTTGTTCGCGGAGCTTCTGCTCTTCTGCAAGTTTCTTCTCGGCTTCGATGGCATCAATGGCTTTGCGCTTGTCCTTGTTCTCGGTGCGTAATCCAGTAATCATGTCCTGGATATCTTGCGGCAACGACTCAAAAGCTGTTTTCGGTGGTGTCCCGTTCGGTGTCTGACCGTTCGGTGGTGTTGTGGGCGTCTGGCCCGTGGGGTCTACGTTGTTCGGTGTCTGACCTTGCAGCATAGAATTGTTTCCTTCTGGCATTATTGTAGTCCTTTCGTGTGCTAAGTCAAGCACTTTCGTCTAGTAGTTTTTCGATGCACGTTCCACTGTTCTCAATCGTGCGTTTGATCGACGTGTCAAGATGTATCGTGTAGCGGTCATATTCTGCGTAGGTCTGATATTTGGCGGAGCGGAGCGAGAGCGCATCGCGCAGTGTCGGGTCAGTAAAGCGGCCAGTGGCACGGAGCGGCAAACGACAAGGGACGCACATGACCGAGCAGGACATGACCCACACTCTGCGCCCACATCCTGTACACTGGTACTCTCTGCTCATGCTCTACTCGTTTATTTCGCTGTTAGGTACGTCTTCGTTCACGTCATAAGCCGTCACCGACAATTCAGGATTGTCTACAGTAACGGTCCGTTCAACTGGCTCATGGTCCTTCACAACCAACTTGCCCGATTCATCTTTCTCATGGTAGGTGATAATCGCCTTGTTGTCATGCATCACATCAAGCAGAACTGCCACACGCTTGACATTGGCGATTAGCTCACCTGTCTGTGCATCGGAAACCGTGAGTAGATAGCCCTCTACTGCATCTGGCTTGCCTTCAATGCGAATACGACGGTGAAAGTTCTTGTGTATGTCCATCACTACTTCTCCTTGTGCTGTTATAAAATGTATGTCGATTTAAGCGCTCTGTTCGCGTCGTAATGCCCACATGCGGCGGTTCTTACCAAAGACAACGCACAGCGGACCATAGCGCACCACCGTCTGTATCTGCGTGGCATTGCTCCGGTAGCCTGCGCTGCATTGCATCAATCCAAACTGCCAGCGTTGCGACAGGCGACACGTCACAGGCCACAACAGCGTATGGTCACGATTGCTCCACGCACGGCCACAGGTGACACAGGAGTAGCGGATGTACTCTCGTCCGTGCCGCGTTGTCTCGACGGTCTGTGTGATGCTCTGCTTTGGTGTAGCGCGTGTGTAGCCACAGCGACAGGTAAGACAGGACTTGCTCATTTGCCGTACTCCCATATCATCGCATGTCTTCCCGTGTTGACGGTCAGTGCTGCCCGATACCATGGGTCAATGTAAAGCCTCACGCCAAAGACGTAGCGTTCTATTGGCATCACATGAAAGAAAAAATGTTTTCGAGGCTTGGGATGTGCCTCTTGTGCAGGTGTATCAATCATTGTGACTCCTTTGGTGAGACACGCATATATCTCCACTTGAAAATACGTTTCCCTGCTCGTAGTATGACAACAATGTCAGACGTTGAAATCTCGAGCGCAAACGGGTTCAAGCGAAAACGGTCTAACGTATATGTGTCAAACCGCCACGTGCCTTCATCAGGAACATAATAGCCATGTTTCTGCTCATCAGGGTTGTTACTATTGTGCAGAGCGCGTTTGAGTTCGCTCCAAACGATACGCTTTAGGGTGCGTACCTCTCTTTTTAGCCGTTGCACTTCACCTACAAATGTCCCTGGGAGGTCTAAGTCATCTTCGCTCATTGTGGCTCCTTAGTGCTTCCAAGACTTCACCTGCAACCACAATCATCAGACGTTTATTGGTGTCGGGTACGTCTTGCCACGGCACAGCACTCGCCTTACGAGTGTGATAGTTATATTCAGGTGCAAGCCGTTCGTAGGTTTCGTGGAAGAGTTGCGCTACTTGTTCGGGTGTCATTGTGGCTCCTTTGGAAACTCGGTCATGTCGGGTATCCCTGGCAAGAGTTCATCCCTCGACTCGCAACATTCAAGCTCCGCCAACTCGAAGGAATGCAAAGCATGCTGTACAAGGTCATAGGCACGTTGGGATAAGGGCGTTTTCACAGATTGCTCATCACCATCAGCAATCCAGAGATAATCACGTTTGTCCAGTTCCTCATAGAGTAAGTTCGCAAACCCTGCAAACTGCGTATTGCGTGGATCGTCGCTCATGCTCTCTCCGTCTTTCTCATGCCTGCTCGCATTGTTTCATGCTTCAATGCTTTGCGAACTTCCGCGCGAACGAATTCACGGAGCGCGTCTTCGCTCGGAAAGATGGTATTGCTGTCTGCGAGTGCCTCGCTGATCGTCTCAGCAATCAAGGCTTTGAGAATGCCTTTGCTGGTTTCAGTAATCTGGTAATTCAGTGGAACAGTAACTTCGCCAAATGATGCCATTAGTTGCCTTCTTTCAATCGCTTCACTACAGCATCAGCAATCCGCTCTACGTCGGCATCCGAGAGCGTTGCGTAGATCGTCACTGGCGAAACTGGTTGAGGCGGAGGCATAGTCCCCCACCATGCACCTGCTACGCTTGCAATATTCAATGCTTCCGCATAGGCATGAGAGGTAACAGATGTAGGGGTAAATGGTGTTCCATCTGGATTGGTCAAGGTGATTTTCCCAGTAACTTCGTCGCTCATGTGAAACTCCTAATACTCTTTGTTTTTAGAGGCCAGATACGCTTTGTATTCTGTACTGGCCCTGTCTAATTGTGTATGGTTCAAATAAGAACTGATACGCCCATGTTCAAAGAGGTAGTGTAATGCAGCGTTCGCACAGGCCAGATACGATTCCTGTGCGTGTTCGCTCAACTCATCCCAGGATTGCAGAGGTTCAACACCTGCCATTTTGTTACCCGTTTGATAAATGACAAAAGCCAATTCTTCGCTACTTCTCATATCGTAGGTATTCCCTTCGTTGGTTGCTGTACAGGTTTCGCAAATCGTTGTGCGAGTCTCTTCTCCAGATGTGGCTTGAGCAGGGCAAGTGCATAGCCAAATAGTACAATGAGCAGTGTTGAGACCGTGATGAGGATGTACCAGAGTGGCGTCATGTCTACCACCTTCCAAGAATGAGAGCAGCGAGTGCAATCATGATAATGTGTAGCACTTGGTCTCCCCAGAGCACGACATGCAAGGCTATGTCACCTTCCCTCGTTTGTCGATACACCCGTCTCCACCATGTAAGCGGTATCCGAGTATCAATCAGCAAGTGAGAGACCGCGAGCAAAACAGCGACCAATGGAGGAAATACAAATAGCAATGCAAGCAGGTGTAATCCACTATGGACATATGCCGCTGGATGTTTCAGATTTGATTTATTCTGAGCCATCCAGTGATTTTGCAAGAGCCAATCCGTGAAGAGATGAGCAACCATTCCCCATACAAGTAGCTCTGTAGAGTACAGATTTATCATGCTTGTGTCCCTCTATAGAAAAATTCCATGTCCAGTGGCATACCAATCAGCACAAGGTCAATCTGGATAGGCCGTTTCTGTTTCTTGCGCTTCTTCTCGCGCTTCTCCATGTGCCGTGTTCGTTGCTCACGCCGCTCTTTGTTGGAGCAGAAACCGAGCGACTCTTTTTTCTTGCTCACTCTGCTTGCTCCTTCATTTGCTTCTCATAGCAAGATTGACAGCTTGTCCAGTATTTCATGTCACGATGACCGTCGTCAGACCCTGACGGGGTATCGTCGTCTTCGAGTGATAAAAAGATGGCAAGATTACCGCACTTGCATTCGATGCGATGGTCAGCAACCACCATCACAGGCTGCCACCTATTTTCACTCATGCTGCTTGCCCTTCTCTACTTGGCAAGAGGTTCTTCACCTCTGTTTGCTTCACTTTCGCTTCTGGTAGCTTGCCAGTGCGATAGAAGTGTGCGAGTTGCGCTTGTGTCATGGCTCGCTCAATCGTTGTTTTATCGGGTTGTCGGAGCATCACGCTGTGTCGCACAAACGTCGCGCGTGGTCCTTTCACGGCGTTGACGGCGGTTTGTCGAGTCGATTGCTTCTTTTTGCTCATCCCTGATTGCCTTTCTGTTGCGGAGGCTTCGTAGCAGTAGTCTGTGTGCCATCCTGTGCTTGCGGTTGGTTCTCGCTCACTTGTGGCGATTGTTGCGCATGTGCAAGTTGCAATGCGTCGGCCTGTTGCTGTTTGGCCTCAACTTTCGCGGCGTCCATCTGTGTTTTGAGATTGGCTAATTGCTCGTCGGTGAAACCAGCCTCTTGCAAGACAAACTCTAACGGTACGCCTGCACTGACCGCCATTTGTGCGCCTTGCCACATCAGCATCTGTTCGTTGGCAAGTTCGCTTTTTGTGGGCGTAAGCAACGGGCGCGGCATAATCACCATGTCCAGATCGCCTTTCGCGTAGGAGTCGAGATTGAACGGCGTGAACTTCTGTTGTTGTCTGTTGAGCGGTCCCCATGCACCACTATTGGCACGGAATCCAGCGATAGCCACGCACATGCGAAACAAGGACATGTTGGCGTTGTCATACGTCGCTCCGACCTCCGTCACGCGACTGGTTGTATCGCCTACAATTCGAGAGGCACCAGGTCCAGTCACTTGCGACATATTCCGCAATTCTTTGTACATCACCAACTCTGGATGATCTTGCTCAATCTCGGAGATGAGATGCAACATGTATGCGGATGCATCTCCGAGATTGAGTTCACCAGCAAGACTATCAACACGTCCATCTTTCCCACCTTTGAGCATGAGCAGCGTTTCCTCTTCACCGGCTTGCGGCGTATCGTTCTCGTTGGTGATACCGCGCTTTGGAGTGCTGAGTGTCTTCCCAACGACGCTATCTGTCCACAGAACGATAGGGGCACCAATGACCCTATGAATTTGGTCATGCACATGGCTTGCAAGGCTATTGAGTTCGTCAATCTTGCCCATTGAGCCGGACATGGCAGGAGAGCCATGAGAGCCGCCCACATCCATGTGCTTGATCCATACCGCCGGACAGAAGCCATACGGATGCTCTACGACGCTGCCGTTGCCATAGTCGAACGGTTCGTGGTCCTTGTAGTAGCGAATGACTTCCGTATCCACGTACTTGCCGTAGACGTAGTTTTCGCCTTGTTCGTCGCGCACGTTGTACTGGAGCGCATAGGCTTTCACGTTGCCTGCTCCATCGAGTTCCAGGTCATACACAAATCCAGGCCAGATGACATCAGCCGTCACTTTGCCCTGCTCCACATCATCGACAATCTCAATCAGCGTAGAGCCAAGCGCACCGCCGTAACGCACCTGTAACGCCTTCTTCGATTGCCAGTTTGACCACTGCCAGAATTGCGCGATGGCATCCTTGAGCGGCTTGGGCGTGTCTTCTGCGAACGGAATAGCGAGCGAGACGCCATCAGGCAACATGCGACCGTCTTCAGAGAGCACGCCTGGATAGATCGAGCCAGCGTAGAAGTCCACAAGCCGGCGTGTCGGATTGTAGATCGGCCGAATGTTGCGATAGAGGTTGTAGTTTGATTTGTAGCCACTATAGGGATTGTAGGGATAGAGTGGATACGGGCTATTGCCGTACATCTGTTGCGAGTTCAGCGTCTGGTTCATGCGGTCAAACACGCTGTTGCTGTAGTACGCCCAGAGGAGCGAATATTGCTGCGCTTGACTCGTAAAGGATTTTTGCTGATATGCGCTCGCTGGGTCTTCATAGACGCGCCGAGCGGTCATGATGCCAGACTGTAATCCTGCTCCTAATGCGTTCATAAGGTTTCCTACCAATCCCATGTTAATAGCCTCTAAAATTCGTGATTGCCTCTGATACCTCAGTCGGCATGATGTCAAGTCCTGCCTTGTGTGCGCCATAATAGGCAAGTGCGAGACTAATCACCGCGTCGTCATGTGCGCCCTCTGGTGCCTCATACACAATGTTCCTGCTCGGCGTGAGATGATATTCAAATTGCCGTAACTCGTTCAGCAGCACTTCCTCACTCGGTATGCGAATAGCCCTATCCTGAAATGCTAACTGTAACTTCTCGATCAGCACTTTCTTTGAAGCGTTTGTCAGTAAATAGCCTTCTGATTGTTCCCATTTCAGCTTGAGATGGTCAAGCAGTGCGTCGCCAATGCCCGTAGAGTCCATCAACACATAGGCATTGAAACGCTGTGCTAGCCTCACCACCTGCTCTATCTGCATAGGGTAATCTATGGTATTGAAGCGTTCCCACGCCTCTACACGCATCGTATCGGCGTCAAGCAGCGTCAGGACCGAATAGTCATTGTATTTTGCGGGGTCCCAGCCAAGAATGTACGAATGCTGCTCAGGATAGAAGACTCTGGTATAATTTGCGTCGATTCCGCCGTATACGCATGCATCAATGCCACGAAATACGCCTGCACTATCTTCTAAGAACTCTGCTTCATACTCCTGCTGATACGTGTCTTCTGGCAACTCTTTTTTTGCCGCCTCGACCTCGGATGAGGCGATATAGGGATTAGCAGAGGTAGGAGCCTTGAAACTTTCCCAGTCGGGGTACATCGGGTCACGTCCACGCATAAACAAGCGAAAAAAGAGGTTACGGCCTTTGGGAGTGCCGAGTAGTAACGCTTTGCCGTTGGTATCGGAGAGGCACGGACGTAACACCTCAGACCACGCTTTTTCAGCAATGCTCGCGAACTCATCACAGACTAAGAAATGGATACCGTTGCCACGTAATGCGTCGTAGTTGTCTGAACTTGCGAACATCATCACGGCATCATTTGGGAGTTCTATGCGGAGTTCTGTATCGGAGGTGTGCAGGTTCAGTGCGTGCAAGGCTTGCTTGATGAGGCGATAGGCAATCTTTGTTTGTCGATAGGTTGGAGCTACCCACACGGAGAGCGTTCGTGGGTGTTTACTCGCAAAGTCGATAAACTCGTTACAGCCAAGATAGGTTTTCCCAAATCGACGCCCACACGTCACGACGCGAAAACGAGCCTTTGACCTATGGATGGGTTTCTGGCCTCGGTGGGGACGGTAGAGGCGTATCTGGAAATCTGGCTGCTCTTCCGTCATTCGTCATCCTCCAACGAGCCACCGCCCCAGGTGGTTTGAATAATGATTGGTCCCTTATCCTTGCCTGTAATCTCTACCTTTTTCGTGTCGTCGTCGGCTCGTAACGCTTTCCGTTCAGCCTCTATCATGTTTTTGAGGAGTTGCACGGCGGCAAGAGAACCAAACGACTTGACCTGAATAAGTTCTTTGATTTGTTTGATCGCCACATCTTGCATTTCTTTAGACGTTTCGACTTGACGACTATTCATTTCATCGTGAATAGCCTTTATCTTCTTAGCTTCTGCGCTCGCAATCTCAACATCATATGTCCTTACACGACGTTGCCATTCGTGGAGCGATGACCACGCTTCTATTGTGCGTAATCGTACCGTCGAATTGCCGCCGCTTTGCCGCCGCTTTTCAACAAGTTTTTCAAGTGAGCGACCTGGGCCGAGAGCAGCATATTCTTCATAGGCCGCCGCCGCCTTTGGAGTTTCCTGTGGTTTCTCTTCGCTCACTCATGCCTCGCAGACAACAAAAAAGACGCCAACCAACAAGGTTGACGCCTGGATACGAATATCGACTATGCGTGTGTATATAAGAAGAGTATACCAGAAATACCTACCCGTTGTCTATACGGCTTCTATGAGACTTGCCAGACATCGTATGCTGTGAATGCGATTGTCTGTTCGCCTTCATACCATTCGGACAATTGGTAATATCGGAGCGAGTAAGACGAAAGAAATTGCGATTGCGAACACTAATGCTAAACTCACCATCCACCATGCCATGCATAAGCGCAGTCATGATGCGTGCGACCTCTGGTGTAATCTCCAGAGGATTGAATGAATCATCATCAGGAACGAGTGCGAGATTCCCATGTGTAGTTGGCATATATCCCCCAAGAGACACATTATATCAAAAGATATACTCTATATCATTAGAACGCATAACCTAGATGTTAAATAACATGAGTCAATGGTCGTGGCTACGTTCGCTCACTCTTGCGAATCATCTACTTGCTTCACGAGCCAGGGAACTTGTATCACAGGCCGCCCATGATGCACCTGTCCATCACAACGTGTATAATAGTGCTCATTACACGAACATCGCAGCCAACCGAGAGGGGAGAGAGGTGCTTCATTCGAGATACGCAACTCTGCGCCACAATAACCACAAGTAAATAGAATATCGTTGCCCTCATAAGTAACAAATCTCATTCGGTAATCTCGCCTTTATCTATCACTTTGTCCAGACTCACCGTCACCACATCCGATTCAAGCTGTGGGTTATGCCGCAACAGGTTTCTCACAATGCCCTCTAAGCGTGTGAGATGGGTATAATCGCCGCCAGCCGGATACGGTGTATCGGGATCGGTAATCTCGACATTCAGGATAACTTTGTAGCGTTTCCTCACTCGTTGACCTCCGATAGAAGACACATTGCCACGTCTTCGATGCCTCCAACGTTGCCATGTGGGAGCGATGCGTGGCAAGCAGGGCACGCACGCACTTCTCTTTGAGCAGCAAACCAATGGGGAATCTCGCCTACTTTCACGTACTTGTGGTACTCCAACGGCAAATTATCAAACGAGACACGAGGCGTCCCATCGCTGTTGCTCAAATCGCTCGGCACATCACCATAACTCGTGACATCGTACTGAATAGGTTGCAACAACAACTGCAATGGATAGCCGCAGATATGGTGTACTTCCATCACTCATTCACCTCAATTCCCAACACCTTCGCTTGCTCTCCAAGCCGTTTGAGCGTGTCCATCTCGTTCTTTTTCGCGTACCAGTACCGATCTTCCTCACACGCCTCTGCAAACAAGCCGCAATAGTTCTTCACAATGGCGCGTAACTGCTTGTTCTCTTTGTACAAGGAAAAAAGTGCATGCACTTTTTTCTCATACGTTTTCTCGTCACGCACATCGGTAAGAAGACTCGCGTACCAGCGATGGTCTTCTTCCAACTCTTTTTCTAGTTCTGTCCACTTGTCTCGTAAGAACTCGTTCTCAGTGCGGAGTGCAACTATTGTTTCTTGAGCCGATACTAGCAAGCCTCGCATCTGCTCCATATCGGTAGAGACCTTTGTGTGATATTCTTGTACCCCTAACAGTTCTCGGCGCAACTGTAACAGATCCGCATAGATGTCTTCCTCAGTCCGTTTCTCGCTCATTGCTCACGCGCTTTCTCTTGTGTCAACTACACTCCTATGGCTTAGGTTTCGCCACGTACTTCTTTCCGTTGCTCCGTTCTGCGGGGTCTGGATTGAGAACAAGCACATATCCCTCACTGGCAATCTCTCGCTCCCACTTCTGACGCCACACTTCGCTCGTATCAGCGTCGGCTTGATTGTACCCGTCTACTGCTATTTGCACATCTACGGGTATCGCTTCATCAGATGCAAATAACCCATAGTCTCCCCAATCATTACACCATAAAAATACACCTAGTGGTTTGATGCGTGCTCTTATCGCCTCGCCACGATCTCTCTGCTCATCGTCGCGGTAATCCAGTGTTTCATATTCTTTCAATAAGGCAACGAGTTCTTTGGCCGTCAATTCGTGGTCGCTCACTGCTCTTTCTCCTGATACATCCTCACTCTAAAAAGCCGCTGGTAGAGTAACACTATCAGATTATAATGTCTCTGACAAAAGTGCAATCCACCTTTCGGTACCGCCAAACCAACAGCCTCCCATGCAGATAGTTTATTGCAAAGGCTACATAACATTCTCTTCTCTTCCATAGCTATCCCTCTTTCTCCTGTGTCTGCTCTTTCAATACTTTTCGTACTAATGCTCTGCCAGGGGTTGTCAAGCGTATAAGCACAGACGCATCATACTTGACCAGGATAAGGCCGCGCTCTCGCAACGCTTCAAACGTGCTACCTGTGCCAGAGTCAACTAACTTTGCTTTTTTAAGGTCTCTTTTCAGATACGAATTATCGTCATACATGCCAGAATACTCTATCCATCGCCACTGGTCAGCGGGGATAGAGCGTTGGTAGAATCGCATCAGGCTTTTCGCGTTACTCTCCTGGATTTGGTCATGTTCGTAGATGATGAGCATATACTGCTGTTGCCGCTCATTCAAATCAGACCAAGTGACCTTTTTCGTGGGAGCAGGCATAGCTACCCCTCTTTCTCCTGTGTCTTATGAAGCATGATCGGGATGCTGCGTCTTCATATGCCGCTGTAGTTGCACAAATGAGCGATTGCAGCAGGGACACACACCGTTCGCAACACGCTTCTTGTGCCGATGTAGCTCACGTTCAGTTGCCTTCAACTGGTCTTTCATGCTCAGCAGACGTGTCTCACATTGTGTATGTAAATACTGCTCAACTTTAAGTTGCTTTCGTAGGCGTTCGGCTTCGCCTTCGGCCCATCCCCACTGATGCCCATTGGGACAATAGTAATAGCCACCCGTTTGCTGTAATCCTTCGAGTAAACGCTGTGGAACGGCATGTGTGATGCCACAACTTTTGCAAGTCACTTCTTGTAGTGTGATCTTTTGGGTGTACGTTCTACTCATTGCTCTCTCGTTTCTTGTGTCGTTTTGCGCCGTCGCTTCTTCGCCTGTAATCTCCGGCGCATGGCATCGACGACGAGCCAATTATACTATAACAGGCCAGCGTTCCAATGATTGCACATCATCCCATGTGCGTATACCAGTCCTGTACAACTGCTCGTGTAGCAATAATTGTTGCACGTTGCCAAATGACCACGTAGTACCGCCGTGTGGTTTCTCGAACTTGTGTTGAGTCATGATATCGGCAATCTGCTGATAAGTCTTTCCATCGTCACGAGCTGCGATCATGGTACGGATTGCCTTTTGCGCTTCCAGGTCAATCTCGATGCGTTCAACAATCTGATTATTGACGGTCTCAACAACTTTACGGAAACCATGAGGTAAGAAACCACTCCCACGCCCATTAAGTAAAGACTTTTGACGACGCCCTCCATAGAGCCGCTTGGCTATGGTACGTCTTTCTTCAGCTGCAACCGCCGCGTGAATGTCTCCCATGAACTGGCTTTCTTGTGCTGCAAAGTTGGTATTTTCCTTGACGGTCAACAATTGCAATCCTGCCTTTGTCGCTGCACTACGAATACTCGACCAGACGCCCGTATCACGAGCATAGCGATCTTGCGCGTATGCCAAGATGATATCAGCTTGCCCTATGACGCCCATTGTGATAGCCCCTGTGATGCCTGCTCGCTCTGCCATAGGTAATGTGCCTGACAGCCCTTCGTCGCGCTGTACACCAACTATCGTATAATTGTGAGCGGCGGCGTACTTCTCACATAACTCTATTTGGGCAGCGAGTCCAAACCCTGATTTTACCTGCTCATCAGTGGAAACGCGGAGGTAGATAACCACTCGATGAGCCTGTAGCGCGGTGTCAACAACTTTTTTCTTGCGTACTCTTGTTTGTGCCATGTCTCGATATCCCCACTCTGATAGTTAAGGAGTTTACCTAAAGTCCTTAACAGTGTATCATAATCGTCAATATGGCAACTCATGTCAATGACTCTCATTGACAAGGAATGACAAGTTGAGTAGAGTAGTCGTAGCACTCACACAAGGAAAGGACTAGGTTTATTTCTATGACTGATGAATTAGAAAAACGGTACACATTACAAGAGGTGTGCGAACACTTCAAAATTTCAGAAAGAACCCTGCATCGCTGGCTCGATTCTGGGAAAATCTCTGGAATGTTCCTTGCTCGACAATGGCGATTTACTTCTGACGCTATACGAGCAGTGGAAAAGGCTGCGACACGTACTGAGGGACAAAAAGGTGCGAGAAAGAAGCGAGCATACACCCGACGCGCCGACAAAGCCTCATAGCCAAGAGAGGGCGTCATACAATCGGAGTAGCACCACCACAAGCGGCTGTCACCAGCCGCTTGCCCTTGCTTGTGTAACTTTTATGGTTGTGATTATGCCTGTTCGCTCAAGCTCCAAACACCTCATCGTCATAATGCTTCTCAATAGCGTTCTTGTAGAATAGCACCGTCTCGAAGTTGACAGGCGTAAAGTCGTGACAATCAACCCCTACATTCAATCCGTTCCACTTGACCATCTGCAATTTGTGAATGTGTCCGAAAAGATGAAACCGCACAGCACTACTAAGACGATGACTCGGCTCATGTACCAGCGTCATGTACTTCTCGTCAAGAGAAAGACACACTAAGTCGTTGAGCGTCACAGTGTCAAACAACTCTTCAAGACGTACAAGCGTCACCTTGCCGCCATGAAGATCGTCTCGCTCATAGTTGCCTACCAAGAGACGTATCTTGCCGTGTAGCTGCTTCGCAATCTCGTAGTTGCCAAAGTCTCCGAGGTGATACACGATGTCATCGGGAGCAACGGTAGCATTCCATCGCTCAATCATTGCAACATCCATCTCTTGCGTCGTAGCAAAAGGTCTGCGCGAAAGCGTAAGAGTGCGCTCATCACTAAAATGCGTGTCGGATGTGAAAAACACCCGCTCGCTCATTGTTTTCTCTCTACATTCTGTAATATCGGACTCACACGACGGACAGCCTCTAGGAGTAATTCGCCTTCGTCTTGTGTTGTGACCTCAACGATGCTGTTGATAAGGTCGCTTCGCTTGATATGATGGCTACTACATATCGCATCAAGCATAGCTACTGTCTTAATGGAACTGCGAAACCACATCCACTTTTTGAATATCTGTTCGCTCACTCTGCCTCCTGCTCTTTCAACCAGTACATGTTGGGGTTACGCTTACTTCTTCGCGTGATGGTGCATACCTCCCCATACCATGTTTCGCGTCGGATGATACGCACCTTTTGTCCTAAGGAAAAGAGCCTTTTCCCTAGCAGCTCTTGACAACCAAGACACATAGATGAGTGCGCTTCGGTAGTATTTCCGCACGCACATATTTCCTGTTCGCTCATCATTGTGCCTCCTTGCGTTCGCTCACAGGACGACTCTCCGCCTGTAATCTCGCGTTTTCCTCTGCCAACTCACTTGTGTAACGCGCCTCAGTCTCAACGCACACGTCACGGCTCGGATACCACAGACACGGCTCAAAGCGTGCGCCGGATGCATCGTGTACGAACTTCGAGACACGCACAGCAGACCAGCGTAGCGAAAGCGACACGGCGACTTCTTGCGCCTGCACTTCTCTGCGACATCGCGCCTCTTCTATCCACGTCGGCTTGTCGAAGAGCAACGAGCCAGCCCTCCCATGCACGAGAATACTGATGAGAAACGGATACTGCTCATTGAAATCCTCTATAGTCACGAACTCACCTCTTTCTGTAGTGCGTGTCGCGTGCGTTGCAACTGCTCTGTGAAGGACTCGTTGCTATCATATCGTGCATGCAACGCCATGATTGACGTTTCGAGTCCTTCGTCGGTCTCAGCTTGTTTTAATACCTCTGCTATGCCATCAGCATTGCCAGCATCCAGCGCAACGGCGTACTTGAGCAAGATATCTTCCATACTTACCTCTTTCTGGACGCTACACGTCCTGTATCTCGACATCGCTCATCTCCATTGTGAGCGAGCCGTACCTATCATCTACAATACAGATCGTTCCATCCTCGGCTTGATCTGCAAAGCCACATAGCAGTGTACCAGCCGACAGAATACGATTCGGGCGGCCTTCACCAGAGCAGAACTCGCACGTATGCAGCAACTTCACGGTAATCCGCACGTCGCCAAAATCATTCACGATCTCGAAATGCTCAGGGTACAACTCCATTGGTGATAATTCTTGTGTAACTTTTGACATTATTTCTGACGCCTTTCCCAGGATTTGGGCTTGCTGTTCGTTCATGTTGACTCTCCTTTCGTGCCGTCGCACTCGACTACGCTTCGAGTTCCCGCATACGCGTCATGTCTGTAATCATGTAATCTCCTGCGGGTATTGTATGCTGGACAGTAAGCACGCTCGTAGGCATACGCTTTGTATGTCCGTTGCCAATGTTCCACTTCACATCAGCCCAGCTACCGTCACGAGCGACACGCTGGACAGTGCCTAACACGCCGTTGGATGTTACCCAATCCGCTCTCTTGACCATACCCTCACCTCATGCCCCTGAGCGTGCAGGGGCGCACACTCGACAACTACGCGACTTTCTTCTCGTACTGTGTGATAATGCCGTTGACCTTTGCCACTTGCTGCACCGTCAACGCACTATCAGCAATGCTCTCACCAAGAGCATCGCGCACGACATCAGCCCAGATCATGTCAAGCGCAATAACCCGTTGCTTGGCATGAGCAATCATCTCAAGTAACGGCTTTGACTGCGCTGACGCCGGAGGCACGTTCTTCGTTGGTGTAGGAACAGGTGCTGTAGCGCCAACAGATTGTGCTTTGCGAGCGCGATACTCTACGGTGAGTGCCTGGATTGCCTGCTGTGCGTCGGCATGGCTCAGAGCGGCAAGGTTCTCAGGTTCGCTCTTGCCGAGTGCCGCGGAGAGCTTGCGGAGAGAGGCTAGTTGTTGCTCAGAGAGGAGTGGAGCGTCATTTGTAGAGGACGTGTTCCCCTTTGTGTCTGAACGATCTACAGGACTATCGACAATGCGGTGTCCCTCCCGCAACTCATCAGCGGTGAATTGGGTGCCATAGCCGAGCATCGCAAGCGCACGGCCTACGGCCCCACTCTCACACTTTTCGATGTAGTCAGGGAATGCAGCGGCCTTTTCTGATTTTGTGCCGACTGCTATACCGCCTTTGCCGTCCTTAACAATTGCCTTGAAGATAACAAAGCCATTGGCCTCGCTGACCACCTTCTCCATTTTTCTCTTGTCGTTATTCCAGACCGACTGCTCGTCTTGTGTCAAACGATCTAGGTCAAGCATAACCATCTCGGTTTCGATTGTTCCTTCTGGACACAGTTCTCGAAACCATACGAGTCGCCACTTCACTTCCAGATAGTCTTTCGCCTTGTCCTTATAGCCAATCTTCATAAGATGCTCACTTGGATTAAATGCCATTCTACACCTCCTTTGGGGGATTGCTCCCCCACTACGCGACTGAACTACTCAACTAATATCCTAGAATCCCCGTTGTATCACGCTTCAAACGGTCAAACAACTTGTACGCACTGTTTACCGCAAGTGGTTCTGGCTTCCATCCATCGGTATCATGCAAGTGGTCAACTGTAAGCAGCTCATCAAGCGTGACACCGTGCCAATCCTCTTGTAGACGTATGTACAATTCGTCAAGCCAATCGGTAAACCATCCAGGCGCACCGTGAAAGTGCTTGACCGCCTCTTCTATGAACTTCATCATTTTTTTAATATCTATAAACTGCTCTGGCATGTCTTCTCTCTCTCCTAATTCATCTCTCATAACTTCATCAGTTCATCCTCCATCTCTGACGATAATCTATTGTTTGAGTCCACTTGATTGAATTACAAGAACGACAAAGAGGTTGAATATTCTCAATACCGTTACTTCCAGACATTGACAGAGGAATAACGTGATCCATCGTCAACTCAATCTCAGGTTCTTTGCGCTCACAGCACAAACATATATATCCGTATCTAGATTTGAGCATCTCCCATTCCTCAGGAGTAGTAATGCCGCCAGCTTTCGTATGATGCGAACATCGTTTGAGATACTTTCTTCGTTCGTGCAAACGCATATATTCAGGATGATTTTTACGCCAACGGGTACTATTGAGTAGTAATTCTTTTTTATGAGCATCTCTATAGTTCTTGAGCTTTTCAGCGTTATCCAAACGCCATAATCTTGTTTTGGCGTTGTATTCTACCGAATGCTTTTGTTTAGATTTTTTTGCCAATTCTTTTACTCGTTCTGGATTGGCTTTTCTCCATGTCCTAGTCTTCTCAACCTGTATACTATTGTACTGCTTGCCTCTCTCGCTAGTGCATTTCTTGCAATGATGAGCTAAACCATGCTTACCATTTTTGTTACGATGAAAGCATCCAAAGCACATTGTAGATTTACATTGAGAACACCACTTCCCTTCACATTGGCACCCCTCATTTACATGGTCAAAACTTCCCATATTGAGCATATCCTCCAAATGTGGGAGCCAGTCGCCCGACTCCCCGAAAAAACCTTCACTCATTATGCATCGCATCCGCAGGACTGATTGACGTTCTGCTTGACGCGATGACCGCACACGTTCGAGAAGCGTACTTCGTAGAAGTTGCCGATCAACTCGTTCGCCTTCCACTCAGCGAAACGAGCGCGTTGTGCCTCTTCGTCCATGTCGCTCTCGATTGCCGCCGCCTCGTCGGGCATCTCGGAAAGCAGGCACTCTGCCTCATCTACAGCAGCTTCAAGGCTGATACCTTCGAGTGCAAGCACCGTACCGTGTGCGTAGGCATCACACACACGCTCTAAGAGAGCGATGCGAGACGCAGCTACGATGACGCCTGCTGCAATGACATGCTGGCAATGGTCGCATCCTTTTTGTGTGCCGATGCACTGGCAAGGACCGATTTCCAATGTACGAGGATTGATGTCGATGAAGTATTTTTTGTTAGAAGTAAGCGATGGCACTACTGCATAGAGGCCAGTGCCATCACGCTCGATGATGATACGCTCAATCAGTTGCTCTATACGCTCTTGCTTATTCTGTACTTGCTTTGCGGTCTGTGTCATGATATCGTTCCTTTCGATGTCCGTCACGCTCTGTTTTCTAAGGAGAGGCGTTCCGGCTAGTCGCTCAACCTCCCACATCGGGAGGTTTCTTTGTGAGTCCGTATCTCGTCCTCATGGTATTATTATACACGGGTGTGCATATTTTGTCAAGTGTTTTAGCTATCAATTTTATGCACACCCGTGAAATTCGTTAGAATTGTTGGAGATAGGAGCGAACGCGCTCTATATCATGATGAGGTATTTTTGTAACAAGGGCTGGATGTAGATTATCTTTAAGTTTATTGCATCGTAAGCAACTAGGTACGCAGTTGCTAATCGAGGTCGAACCCCCAAGTTTCATCGGTATAAAATGCTCTAAACACTCATATGATAGAAATTGGCAGTAAGCGCATTTTGCTTCAAAGTAGAGCAACGTCTTTAGCCATTGTTCTAAGGTAAGGTCTCTTGTAACCCATTTGTCCGCAGGTCGAAACCTTGCACGTCGAACAATTTGTGACTGATATTCCACATCGTTTACTCTACACAAAGGACAGGTAGATAGAGGCCATCCATTATCTTTAGGATATGGCTTGTGACAGATATGACAGGTTAGTATCTCAGGTTCTCTCATGATTTCCTCTCTTGACTTTTACTTACACACCCGTGTATACTTCATATTGTACATCACACCTGTGCATAGGTCAATATGCACACCCGTGTATTATAGGAGATGATAGAAATGGTGAACAAAAAAGAACTAAAGAAGATGATAACCGCCTCAGAAGTGGCAAAGATATGGAGAGAACGAGCGGCAGCAGAAGGTAAAGATACCAGATATACACGCTTCTCTGTCTACACACAGAGAGACAAGCTAGGCTATACAGAGACGCCTCTAGGCTTCCTTTATGACAGAGAGAAAGCGGAGACGTTATCTTTACCTGCTTATCATGCTCGACCTGACGTGGCAGATAATAATAAACGGTTCAAGGGAATGACACGCGACAAGGACACAAGTCAATTTTTACCAGTTTCAGAAACTGACGCCAAAACCTCTTGACATGCACACCTGTTCATGTTATACTATAGACAGTTGAGAGAGACACAAAACAAGATTGAAAGAGGAAACGAAAATGCTACAAGTCACTTGCGAGAAGACCGGCCTTCAATTCGAGGCGGCAACCAAGCGTACGAAGAACCATCCGAAGATTATGAACATAATCAACGAGGCCAACAAAGACGGTTGGTATCGTGAAGCTCTTGCGGCATTGCAAGATGGTCGAGACGCTGGACTCGATACATTTGAGGATTTCTTGGAGTTGCTTCAGCAGACCAAAACATCTGCACTCAATCAGCAGATGGAAGACTACCGTGCGTTGCTTGCCAGGAAACGTGCAGAGCGCGAACAACGCATCCTTGTCTTCGTCAATCGTCAGGATTACGTACCTGTTGACCATGAGGTTGACAGTGGTATTGAGTATGCCGAGTTGATGCATCGTCCTCAGCCGAGTACAACGGATATGACTGAGGAATAATAATTCAGAGAAATTTCCGCAGTAATTGCGGCAACTCACACTAGACTGAGAAGTGAGGCGACTTTCGCCTCTAGTGAAAGGAAAAGAACGATGGACTTACAGCAAGCATTGGAGCAGTCGGGGATTGCCGAGACCTACTACGATGGCTATACAGCAGTTGTACGCGACGGTCAAGGCGAGAATGACGACAAGTTGACGCTCAGTATTCAGAGTGGCGGCATGCCTCCGCACTTCAGCAAAGACCTTGAGAGCGTAGAGCAGGTCGAGCAAGAGATGAGCGAGACACACGCCTCTAAGCCTCTCGACTGGACACCCGTTGACCCTGAATAACCACGAGTTGGGCGGGGCAACTCGTCAGGAAGGATTGAGGCAATGTACTGCACAATATGTAGCAAGCCAGCACAAACAGGCATTGTATGCGACGATCATAAGGACATATGGAACGCAATCCATGAAATTGCTAATCGAGAAGACGTTACTAGCGTGCTCTCAGAAGCATTGGCGAAAGTTCCACATCTGTACGACCCGAAAACGAGCGAGAAGTATACAGACGCCAAAATAGCATAATCTCCTGCACATCCCTACAGCGCATCGCTTGCGTCGATGCACTGCTCTCAACTCAAAAAAGCAGTGAGCGCAATTGAGCTTCCATGCCTCTGGTATGATGGACAGCGAAAGGAGAAATCGGATCATGAAACACTCAATCTCTATCGAACCAGGCTCTAGTTATCGACGTATCTTAGGAATTATTCAGTCTGAAGATGGAACAGCAGTAGCCGAGAGCCTCAATGATGAGCATGATGGTACAAACCCGTACCAACTGCTCACAATCATGACAAACAAAGAAATTTCAGAGAAGACAGAGGCGAAGGTGGATGCTCAACAGAATGTGATCATTTCCACCTTCAACATTGAGGAATAACGACAAGTGTCGATGCACTGTTGTGTTGCTCCTGACGTGTGCGGACACTACTTCTTTTAGTTGCAGAGTGGGGAGTCGCAAGGCTCCCCTGAAAGGGAAAGATACTGTACGATGGCAAAGAAAGTTATAGCAGTCGTTTCAGGGAAAACAATTTTAGCGCGGCCTTTGCGCTTCCGTTTCAAATTGGAAGAGCAAAGCAGCATCGATGAAGAGGAGCGGTGGTGGCAAGGACCGAACAGAACGCTTACAGATGAGGATATTCGCCTTTTAGAGAGGGAAAAGCAAGCAGGGCGAATTAAGTGGTGGGGAATAGAGGATTGTATATAGGCGCAACAAAACAGCGCATCGACAGAAGCGATGCGCTGTTTTGTTGCTCTAACTCGCAATACAAATGATGAGAAAGATAATGCCAATCGCATCACAGACAAGGCCAAGCACAACAAAAAAGATGCCAAGAAACGGAATAAGCCCAAACACATGCAGCAAGCCGCCCAGCAGGAAAAAGCACAGTGCAGCGACTGCATACCCCTTGCCTGGATTGCTCGGCGGTTGTTGCTGGTATTGTGGCTGCTGGTAATACCATTGCGGTTGTGGTTGCTGCTGCACGATGAACCCCTTTTCTTCTCAGTATAGCATATTTTCCTGTTACACAATATTTTGCACACGGTTACTCGACTCTCAGTACATCGTCACTATATGCGTATCATTTATATTGGCCAGTATAAAGGAGATTTTACTCATGAGTAACCCGAATCAACCACAATTTCCACAAGGACAACCGCCGTACAACAATCAGCAGGGACAGCCACAAGGCTATCAGCAGGGGCCACAACAACGCTACGACGGGCCGCCGCAAGGGTATCCTCAACAGGGCTACCAGCAACCGCCAATGGCACCGCAGACGCCACCAAAGAAAAAGCGTCGTGGCTTGCTCATTGCAGGTATCGTGATTGCCGTCTTGCTCTTTGGCTGTATTGGCGCGGCTATAGCGGCCTCGTCGCACACAGGCACAGCACCAGCGACGACAGCAGGCACAACGACCACTACGAACACACAAGCAACGTCGGCACCGACAAAGGCACCTGTACAGCAGAAGTGGACGACCACGCACACGTTCACCGGCAATGGAAGCAAAAAATTCGCGACGTTCGCGGTTCCTGGCGACTGGAAGTTGTTGTGGACGTGTGATCCGGCCTCGTTTACGGGAGGCCAATACAACGTGATCATCACACCAACGGGGACTGATAACACGCCTGTCGATGCTGGTATCAATACCATTTGCAAGGCTGGCAATACCAGTGGGGATACTGAAATCAGGACCAGTGGAAACGTTTTCTTAGACGTAACCAGTGAAGCGTCGTACACGATTAAAATACAAGAACTCAAATAACAACATTTCCGTAACATTGTAAGACATTGCAAAACGGGTACGGTAGGTAGACAATGAGTTACCTTCCCAGTACCCGTTTTTCACGCGATTTTCACACACGTTCTGCTATACTCTTCTTAGACGTTTGGTGGCGTCTGTAGATGTACCTCACTTTCTAATTCCGCTAGATCGTGTAGGGCTTCGTTCCGATGTTGTTGGGTAACGTGACCAGCTAGTATGGTCAGGTCACGTTCCCACGGCTCGACTCTCCATTGCTCGTACTTGCGACATGCTGCAAACAACTTCTCCAAACTTCCTAGCCCTGGCCTCTTGCCGTCAGCGACCCAGGTCCAGAGCGTTGCTTGTGGAATATCGGCTTCGCGTGCGATACGTCGATGCGAAACCCCCAAGACTTTGCAGGTCGCTTCAAAGTACCTCCCAAACTCTGTTAAGTTCTCTGGCTGCATATAACTGTGTGGACGTGTCACATGCTCCTCTCTTCTAAGCAAAAAGTGACTATACCTGTTAGTCACTTTTTGCATGTTTTACTTACAAAGATAGTATACACGTCACATGAGAGTATGTCTCAGAGGGATGTGTCAAGGGGTTTCTTGAATTGCCGTTTTGTGCCTGATGTCGCGCTCCGAATACGCTGACGATAGGACTTATCTCCCATATCCCCAATCGTGTCGGTGGTAGGAGATTTTTGGATTGCCAACTCTTCTGTAGTACGCCGGAGTGCCTCGTTGATCTGTTGAGGAATGGCGTAGCCGGCAAGGTGCATAATTGTCTCGTATTTTTGTGTCTCATGCCTACGCCCTGCGTACTTGTACATGATGCGACACCAGCGAAACAACTTGGCGTAACTCGGATGCTGATACTTCTCTTTTTCCTCGGCGGTCGCACGCCAGAAACCGCCCCGTTCAATGCCAAGCGACTCTCCCACCATAGGCGTAAGGCCACTTTCCTTGAATGCTTTCTTGAGCATTTCCACAAACACCAACCGTCTACGTTCCTCTTCTGCTTGTATATCGGTAAGCAGCAAATCAGCACTGTCTTGGAACATACAAAAATCTCCTTACCCTGGATGGCGGGCAAAGCTCACTCTTCGTCAACCTGTACGTTAAGAAATCTTAACCTCTTCCCACTTGCAAAGAGAGTGACCAATGGTTATAATCACTTTCAGACGTTGCAAAAACACAACGTAGTCACTATAGCATAGAAACGTGTCGATGTCACGAATTCGGGAGAGGTCATGCGAAAAATGCCGATTGAAATTATCTTGCTCACCGCGTTATTGGCAGCGGAAATTGCCACCGCGCTCTACGTGGCTCGTAAATATGGCGACACGGGAGTTACACAAGACGGTCAACCTGTCGTCCTCTCGCCCAGGCAAACGTGCGACCTGACGCCGGAGGAGCTGCTGGATAGCCATGCGACAGAGGAGGATGCGTTCGTCGCGACGTGGATGGAACTTGAGGAGAACGGCGCACTGTTCACACGCGATGAAGTAGCACGCCTGCACTTCCTCGCTAGCACGCTCAAGAGCCGATTGGAGGCGCGATAGTGATTCGACTCCTGACGGGCTTCTTACCGATGCCACCGAGTTTGGATAGCGGGTATGGACAGGACACGCGAGGCCGCTCACTCAAAAGAGATGGCACGCCGAAAAAGGCTGTGACGTACCTCAAGCCACACGTCAAGCGGTGGAAGCAAGACGCCTACACCGCGCTCACAGCATCGGCACAGCAAGACGTGCAGGCCATACAGCAGGCGCGTGAGTGCGAGACGCTCACACTGTATGTGTCGCTCTCGCACTCCTTTCACGATGTGAAGTTGCATTGGGCGGACATCGACAACCGACTGAAATTTACCTTTGATACGGTACTGAAAGAGTATCTCCAGATTGATGACCGCTTTGTGTTCGGCATGCACATTTCTAAATCTCAGGCTCCGTTCGATGAAGAGGAATCACTCTACATCGCGCTCTATCGCAAGATCACCCTTGACGATGAGCTTGCACCGATCATGTCAATTGCTGATACCCGTCCTAGCTTTCTCAAGCGCAGGACGCCCACACCAAAGAGAAAAGTGAGTTAAGGTGAAAATATGAACATGAAAGAAGTCGTCCACAAGTTGCTGTATCCGCGTCCTGTGACCCGTCCTCTGGCCGCTCTGCAGCGCGAAGAGCCAGTCGCGACAACCGTGCTACAGTACGTCAGCACCGCCACGCTTGCGCGTACTGCACAGAGCGTGCGACCTGTTGAGCGCGACACGACGGCACACTTGGCAATCGTCAGGCCACAAAAGTACCTCTATCGCAGCAAGTGGACGCGCGTGAGTGCGATAGAGTTGGTCAATGGTGCGATTGCGAAGATCAGGGCCAAGCACGGCTCCAACCGATTGCCACGCTTCGTGTACCTCTCTGCAGAGCAATACGAGTGGTACACGAAGCGCACAGGCCAATCACTTTTCAGCGTCGGCTCTACAGCAATCTCTATTCGGAGCGATTTCGAGCAACCGTGCAACCTTGCCAACAACGAAGCCTTCGTCGTTGGCGTCCAGGAGGTCGCATGAGCCAATTCAAACACCGCAACGAAACCGTCTCAGACGCCCAGGAGACGTTCGAGACACTGAGAGCGACAAGACAAGCACTCTCACAGCACAAGGCAGGTGTAGAGGCTATCAGTGCCATACGCAAGCATATCAGCAGTGAGATACTGGCCGCCTCGCTCTCAGAAGAAGAGGTACACGTCAACCCGATGGCACAAACCAGCCGTATGCTGCCAGCGATGCACACGGTCACGATGCCAACAGAGAAAGTCGAGAAACGCGCATGAGAACGCAATCACCTGTAACTATCCGCATGTCCGCACAGGATGAAGTGACGCAAGAGTTAGAGCGCATCAGCGCGGAATTGACGCTTGCCTTCTATCCAATGTTGTACAAGATTGACGCGCAACAGGTGCGTATTCCACAACACGCTCAAAGTTACGAAGAGAGTGACCGGCCAGTGCTGTTTTACACGCGTGAGAGCGACAATGGGGAGTGGGTGACAGCAGGACGCATCTATCAGAGTCAAGACGAAAGGGAGGGATGCTAGATGGGAATGGCATTAGAACGCGCGCTCTTCTTGAGCAGCAAAAAACAGGCAAAAACATTTGAGACCGTGCCTATAGGATTTTACTTCCATAAGAAAATCTACAAACTGCTCGTGACGCGGATTGCGGATTTGGGCATGTGCCGACTAGAGATATTCAGCATCACCTATCCTGATGCGAAAGAAGGCAAAGGATGGGGAGATGCATGTGTAGCAAAAGAACCTCACTCCACGACAGAGAAGGATATGTCCGCAATGAAAGCTTTCTTACAGGCACACCAGTATCGAGTAGATGATGGTTGGGAGCCAGTAGAAGAGGTGAGCGCATGAGAGCGAGATTACAGCAATTGTGGCGATGGCTCAGAGACCTGTTCAGGGACACGCCAGAGGACACGAACACCGAGGATGACGACATACAGAACAGGGCGTGGTGAATGACCAGGGAACGCTTAGAGAGCAATCTGCGGCTTGTAGAGCAGGATAGACCAGAAGAGCCGACGTATCGACTCCGTGACATCCTCTCAGACTCTGACACGCATCAGCACTACCTCGCACGGCTACGACGCGCAGGGCAACTCACGAAGGCCGCATTACCGATGGTGCTACTTGGTGCTGTGTTGGCGGTGGTGATAGTGGTCGTGCTGATGCTGGTCTCGTTTTATGCGGGAGCGATAGGGCTATGAGTAAGTCAACATGTACCGGATGTCAACACGTTTTCAACAGCATTGGCGTCTTTGATCGGCACCGCATAGGGGAGTACCAGAAGACGGACGGCACACCATCAACACGGCGATGCTTGACGACTGAGCAAATGCGAGCGAAGGGACTGCTCCAAAACGCGAAGGGCTGGTGGATTGGTAGCGAGTACGACGCCTCTATCCACCAACGAGAAGAGGCAGAGCTATGACACTCCTCACGATTACAGGCGTCGTCTTTTTCGCGGCGGGTCTCTATTGCGGCTGGAGATTGTGTGCAGCATATATCCATAAACGATTCAGGCACATCGGACAGGCGGTCATTGAAAAAGTGTTCAACGAAAAAGAGGAGATTACAGAACCATGAGCAAAACGGCCTATCCAAAGACGCTCAACTTACGAGCGAAAGCAGCGACAACCACGAAGAAGGATAGCGGCATCACTGTGCATGTCGAGAGTGAATCCGCGTGCTACTTTGTCAGTGGCGAGAAGCTGTACCACAAGCTGGCATGGGAGCAGGTGAAGCGATGAATGAAGACACCACACCCATGGGCGCAGGCAGAAAGCAAATCCACACAGGATTAGAGCCGCTAGAGATAGACGTGCGTAAGAGCGAACTCCTTGCCAATCAAGCACCAAAGAGCCAGCACTACAAAGGTTTCGCCATAGAGCCATTGCAGTACATTGAGGCCAACGCGCTTCCATTCATCGAAGGCAACATCATCAAGTACGTCTCACGGTGGCGACACAAAGACGGACTCGACGATTTACGCAAGGCAGAGTTTTACATCAAGCGATTGATAGAGCAAGCAGAGCAAGAGGCAAAGAACGGATGAGAGCAATACATCCAGACAAGGCACATGGAGTTGCAAAGATTGAAACAGGGCCATTAGCAGGGGTGCATTGCCATACCGTAGATTTTCAAGGCATACGGACGTGCTGGCTCGATACAGTACCTTTTGATACCACGTTTCAAGGCACAACAGAGAAACTAGACCACGATATTGCAACGCTGTTTGAAGAGTCCTTGCCGTTTTTCGAGAGCAGGGAAGAGGCTCGTACCTATTTCTTAGAGAGGGTAGAACAAATGAGCCATTACGATAGCACACAAAAATAAACGCCTGCACCGGAGAGCGCAGGCGAGGGATTAGGCAGCGTGTTTTTCGTCGTCACTATCGTCTTCAAACAATTGATCGACAGGGACACCTAAAACTTCAGCAAGCTTTCTGCATGTGCTAGGACGCGGTTTATGTCTTGCGTTTTCAATGCTACCAATTGTTTGAGCCTGAACACCAACAAGCTGGGCTAGTTCACTCTGAGAAAGATAGTTCTTTTCGCGCCAGTGACGCACATTATTTTTCATAAAGCCTCCTTGTGAGCAATACATCTTTCTACAATAGTATAGCATAATCGTAGGAAAATCAACATCGTTTTTATGACTCTTTACCTATGACACTTGATTTATGTACGATTATGTGGTAAATTAGATATGACAAGTAGCAAATATAGTTACAGATTAGATAAAATGAAATGAGGAATGATGAACGCAACCATTGAGAAACCACAAGCACCGCAACCTGTACAGACAACCCCAACGGTTGAGCGAGACCTTTTTTGTTGTCGCTGCAAGGATGATTTTCCACTCGCCAAAGAGCCGACACAGTGGCACATGGGCGAAATGCGTCTTCTCTCCAAAGCCCCAAAGAAAATACGTGACCAATTCCGCGAGTGGCTTCAACACGATGAGGGTAAATACCTTTGCGGTAACTGCTACTTTGACCTCTTTGACCTCACAGACGAATAGTAGAAGGAGAGATACCATGCTCTTAACAATCCGGCTTGCTGATGAGAAAGCCGTACCGTATCTGACCTACGAGGAAAAGGTACATTTCCTTCACGCACACTTTCCAGGTGAAATCGCCTCCGAAGAACTTGATACCGTGACAGGGATTGTGACCTTCACGCTCTCAAAAACATTGACTGATGAGCAAAGCGACTACCTGCACCTCTCGGATGAGGCGCGTCTGGTCGATGCCTACAAAACAGAGGACGCCCCACAAACTGACGTGCGTGTGCGACATGAGTTTGCCAGTGTCGCACACATTCAACTCGACTACGATACCATGAAAAAACTTCTCGCTACATGGAATCAGTTCGAGCATGAGCATCCCGACATGGCAGCACAACAACACCCCTTCTAGGAGACGATATGACCACAAACACAACCACGCAGGAGGCCATACAAGACCTCCGCAATGACGGCATCTTGAGCGAGTATTGCCACCATCACACTGGCAAGGAAAATGGCGGCTGGATGTGCCGCCAGTGCCACACCGAGCAGGGCACGCTACACCTGCTTGAACTGGCGGATAACCGCCAAGTACGCGAAGAGATTGCATCTCTCGACTTTGTGCCAGCGATGGTCGCACTCGGCTACATCGAAGACACACACGGCGTCATTGATGCCTTTATCAACGGACTTCTCACGGAAAATGAGGGAGAGTGGATTGAGCAAGAGTTGCAAAAGTGGCAGATGGCAGAGGTGAACGTATGAACGAGAACCTTGTACAGGAGTTTGGCATCCTGTCAACACAATACGATGATGTTGTGAGAGAACGGGATGCTCTACAGGCGAAGGTTGCTGCATACGATAAATCATTCGCAATGCATCGAGACTTTGAACAACAACTCGCACGAGAACGCAACGATGCATTATCCGACCTTGCCAACGCTCGCACCGCCGCCGAGCTTGCGGCCACACATCGCGAGGCGTTGGAGCAGTTGGTACGGGAGTATTGCGGCGATTGTCAATGCAACAAGTGCAAGCGAGCCACTGAACTGCTCTGAGAGGTGACACAGTGAATTGCTACGTCGCTGAGTGTGAGCGTGTAGCGACGGTGAGTAGCCCATCACATCGCTACCACTACTGCGCTTTACATGGACGCTGTAGAGGCTGTGGCGCGTCTGTCACGACGTTTGTACCGCATCCGTTCACGCCGATGGTGTATGTGTGTCCCTGTGTCGCTTCCAACGTGCGAGCGTGGGCCATGCAACGGGAGAATAGGCACACGAAACAACGCTCATTGATCGCATAGGAAGGGATATGTTCATGCTGCTCATTGATTTGTCAACTACCCATCCCGTAAACGGGAAAGGCTTGCACCTAATCCTTCCTCTGCCAGGAGAACAGGGGATTGACGCGAGAGGCTGGTTGACTTCTGGGAACTACCCATACGACGCACTGTTACCAGTGGACTTCGCAGCCCATACACCAAGCGAAGCACAAGTTCTCCATGCCAGAACAGTTACCCATCCTTGTAGCGAGGTGTACATGAAGCAGAGTGGAGTGACCAGAGGCCTATTCCGAAGAATACGCACGTTGTCCATCACTCTCGCTTATACAGTCTCATCCTTTTACAGCTATCGAAAAGCGGAAGTGCGTCTGCGGACGCCTTTCAGGGCACCCATACGCCCGTGACGGGCGTATGGGTGCCCTGAAAGGATTGTTATGGGATTGTTGAGCGAGATAGTGAGAATGTGCGCGAGATGGCGCAAGAAATGAGGAGAGTCGCATGAACGAGAATATAGCACAGATATCATTGAAGACGGTTCAACGGCTTGCGAAATGGCGTACTGTCTTTACAGGTTGGCAACTTGGCACACGAGCAAAAGGCGATCCAGAATGTGACGCAGTACGAGACCATAGAGAGGTCACAATCCTTCTTAGGGCAGAAGTCAACGCACTTCTCACACTTTGTCTTGACCAGGGACTTTTCACAGCAGACGAATGGAATTTAACGCTGGGGAGAGAGGCAGACCAGTTGAGCAAAGACTACGAACAACGATTTCCAGGTATGAAGGCTACTGAGATAGGCATAGATTACGACGCCCGTGCAATAGACACTATGAAGAACTGGAAACCATAACCCATCAGGGGGCGTGCGATGTCCCCTATTTCATCAACAAATCTTTATCTATCGAGGAAAGTAGCATGAACGAAAGACTTACCGCAGACGATTTAGAGCGTGTGTTTTTTCGCGCTCAGGATATATCAGGCAAGTGGGGAAGCATCAACGCAAAAGAGGCAACCGACGCGCAATTTCAAGTATGGGCGGAGTCTCGTATCGCTATTCAAGGCGAAGAGACACCTTGGACGCTAGAGGAACGCGCCAACTTCTGCGACATGCTCTATCAAGCAGGGGGACTCTCAATCCTCAAAAAAGAGAGCGAGCAATAACACCACCAGGGGCGTGCGATGCCCCACTATTTCATATCATTTCAGAAAGCAGAGCACCCGAATGGCAACACAAAACCCGTATTGGAATGAGATACACAACAAAGGTATAGATGATATCTACAGCATACGAAGCTCAACGAAGCGAAGCAGCATGGCATCATCGCTGCTTTGGGCATCTCGACATGAGTATTGTGGTAAATATTCGTGGTCGATTCCTGACCCTGCATCCATTGCCTTTGTTGCTGAACATTTGGGAGCGAAAGCTGTCGAGATGGGTGCTGGCATGGGCTACTACGCATGGCAACTTGCACAATCAGGTGTCGATATTCTCTGCTACGATATCGCACCGCCAAGTATCGTGACTGATAATCACTATCACAGTCCACGTACAGGCCGCTACGAAGACTTCTCAGGTGAGACCGTGCAAACGTATCATCCTGTTTTACAAGGCACACCCGACCTCCTACAGCGCCATGCAGACCGTTCGCTGTTTCTGTGCTGGCCGCCCATGTCCGATATGGCGACACAGTGCCTAGAACACTATAGAGGCAACAAACTGGTCTACATTGGTGAAAGTGACGGCGGATGCACTGCTGATGAGGCATTTTTTGAAGTACTGGAAAAGGACTGGACAGCCATTGCATCGCACAATCCGCTGCAATGGGACGGCATCCACGATTATATTGAGGTCTACGAACGCAAAGACAAATAACACTGTATCTATCGGGGGAATCATGAACAATAAGACGATCTATATCGCCTACATCCTGCAATCCGTTGACGGATTCGCGTCAAACCTGCTCCGCTATGCCTTTGAGCATCCAAGTGTCGAATACTACGCAGAGCCAGAGGAGCAAGCGCAACTCAAAGCCTATTTCAAAGCACATCACTACACGCACGAAGAGCCGCTGGTGGTAGAGCCGAGCGACATTCTGGACTACATGCCCTATTCAGCATAAACAAAACTTTATATATTATCGGGGGGAAGCATGGAATTATCAATTGAGGCTATACGATTAGACGGTGGCACTCAGCCACGAGCAGCTATAGACAAAGACGTGATACAGGATTATGCACTTTCTATGATGGAAGGCGTAAAGCTTCCACCTGTAACCGTCTTCTACGATGGTACTGACTACTGGTTAGCTGATGGCTTCCACCGCTATCATGCATCACGTCAAATGTGCCAAGACACCATAGAGGCAGATGTACGACAGGGAACGCGCCGTGATGCCGTTCTGTACTCTGTAGGGGCGAATGCCACGCATGGGTTACGGCGTACTAATGCTGATAAACGTAGGGCAGTAGAAACGCTTCTCAACGATGCTGAATGGGCAAAGTGGAATGATAGCGAGATAGCTAGGCGTACTGGTACCAGCCACGATTTCACTAGGAGGCTTAGACCTGCAACTATCTTGCATTCAATGCAAGATAGTCCGCGCTTGGTAGAGCGCAATGGCACAACCTACACAATGAACACCGCCACTATCGGACGCCCACAAGAGCAACAAAATCTTACCCCTACACAATTCTTTGATGAGATAACCCCTGGTTTCACTGATTGGCAACAGAATGAGGATGAGGAAACAGAAGCAGACCGCTCTCAACGATCTGTTGATCTTGGTTTAACTGAGTATTACCATGACGATTTACGCCGCGCGGCATTCAGAAGAGATGAAGAAAGCCGTTATCCCTTAAAAACTGTCCCTGACATGCGCGAGTTTCATCCTATTCTCAATACCGTTACCAGTAAAAGCAATGAATGGTACACCCCTTCACGCTATGTACAGGCAGCGCGTGAAGTTATGGGGAATATCGACTTAGACCCTGCTAGCAATCCAACCGCGAACGAAGTTATACAAGCAGCTACCTATTATGACAAAGAGACAAACGGACTTGATAAAGAGTGGGCAGGGCGTGTATGGATGAATCCCCCGTATGGACGTGATGAGACAGGGAGCAATCAAGATATATGGACACGTCGCCTCATAGACCATTTCAATGCTGGAGCGGTTACAGAAGCTGTAGTGTTAGTCAATGCATCGGTAGATACACGGTGGTTTCAACCTCTATGGGACTTTCCTATCTGCTTTCCCGATCATCGCATCAACTTCTACACCTCTGACAGTATCGCATCAGGTTCTACGCATGGAAGCGCACTGGTCTACCTCGGACACAATGAAGAGAAGTTCAAATCCGTGTTCAAGCAGTTCGGGCCAATAGTCAGGAAGGTGAGCTAATGCCACTTCCTCCAACCTTCTCGCATGGGCAAAAAGTCGAGAACATGGTGCTACAGTTCTTCCTCACGAAAGGACGCATGCTGGTAGAAGTGGGCGCACTCAAGAAAGAGGGATTAGATGGGAAAGCCCCTTCTATCTACGTTCCTAACCGTATCACACCGCTCGTCTCACCTGATTTGCTGACGGTCAAAACGGACTATGACCAAACGGTGCTACAGTCAACATTTTGGGATTTTCCTTTTCTATGGGCTGAGGTAAAGGGTAAAAATGAATTTACCTTCTATCGCAGGAAAGATCGCTGGCAGACTGGAATAGATAAACGTCATTATGAACACTATGTTGAGGTACAAACACTTACCAGGATACCTGCATGGTTATTTTTCTTTCAACCAGAAGACACCCCAAAACCACAAAGAGAGCCTATTCCTGAAAAGCACTTACCTATGCCAAGAGGACTTTATGCATGTCCAATATCACAAAAATACTCTGACGAATGGGAACATATGGTGTATTGGGGAATATGCGAACTGCAACAAGTAGCAACGGTTGAAGAGGTGCTAGCAGCACAGTACGACGTACAAATCTATCATAAAGAATTGCTCGCACTTCTCCGAAGCGAGACCGAACAGACGCTAGAAGAAGTAACCGCCAAAATAAAACAAACAATGCCAGACAATCATCCAGACCGCTCCCCTCTGCTAAAAGCATGGGGCTATAAGCACGAGCGATTTACAAGAAAGAAAATATCAGCATGACCCATCACGCGCCCACACGCGACACGCAACAGGACGTATTTCTCAGCGACTTTACACGTAATGATACAATCTTACTAGACACTTGCCATATGGGAAATACTATGCTATACTTCCCATATGGCAACAAGGAAGGGAAACATGATGGAAGACGAACTACGCCAGTTGCTCAGAGAGCATGGCTGGAACCTGTTCACACGGATGAGGAAAGAGAGACTTTATCTTTATGCTCAGAAGTGGAGAAAGGGCGAGGTCTACATCGGCACTCAGGCCAACTTGCCAAATATCACACCCGACAAGGTGTTGAAGAAAATAGCCTCTGCTTCGTAAGAGCAGACAAAAAAAATAACGGCTTATGCCGTCCAGCGTTTCGGGTGAGGTCTATTGATTGGAACCCTCTAAACCACACCCTTAGTTCAATACGCCTGCTAGTAGTATGCATCATTGTGTGCAAAATTGCAAGATATGCGTACAGTAGCATGGCGTGTGTAGGAGACCAAATCCTATGAACACGATACTCCTCAACATGCCCACCATCGGGCTACCCCTGCTTGTCGCTGTGTACCTGTGGGCCGTGCGTCACAGAAAGACGGTGACGCGATGATGGTTGCAACATCTCTTCTTCCCGATGTTCTCAATTTTGGGAGTGACTTACATCTCCGATATCAATGGTTCCTTCCTGAGAGTATGGGACACCCCGCCAAACTGCATCTTGGGCTGTTGTCTTGGATTGTAGACTGGTACACCCGTCCGGGGCAAACCATACTAGACCCTATGGCTGGTATCGGGAGTGTCCTGTATGCAGCTACGTTACAGCGCAACGTCATTGCAAAAGAGATAGAGCCGCGCTGGTTAGAAGTGCTTCACAAAAACGCCGCGCACATCCTTGAGCAATCAGGTCTCTTTGCAGGACAAATTACCGTTGGTCAGGCAGACGCGTGTGAGGCGTGGGGCGTGCAAGCCGATTGCATCATCACCTCTCCGCCGTATGGATGTAGCGCGTCCACCAGCGCGAATGCAAGAAAAATGCTTCCCTACCGTCAAAGCAAATCAACAATACAGTTAGATGAGCGTTGGCACCGATTGCACGCTCATCCTTCGGCTGGTGCTATGGGCGCGTTATCGTTCCACTATGGCAATCATCCGGCACAAATCGGGCATTTTCGTGGAAACCGTTACTGGCAAGCAATGGAGCGCATGTATACACAAGCGCACACGTCGCTCCGGCCTTCTGGTTTCCTCATCCTCATTCTTAAAGATCACATTTTCCAGGGCAAACGAGTTAGAACTGCTGAGAAAACTATCGCACTGTGCGAATCCATTGGCTTTACGCTGTACGCACGTCATCAACGCCATGTGTATCCGCTCTCACTCTGGCAACGACGGCGGAAAGAACGTGGCGAGCCGGTAGTGGAAGAAGAGGATGTACTGGTGTTTTGCCATAAGCAAGAGAGTGAGGTGAGCGCATGACCTCAGTCTACTACAACGATATCGACCCCTACTGCTGCAAAGTGCTACAAAAAAACATAGAGCGCGGCTACCTGCCACAAGGAGACGTAGATGGAAGAGACATCAGGGAAGTACGAGCAGAGCAGCTTGTGGGATACCAGCACGTCCACCTCTTCGCTGGAATCGGTGGATTCCCCCTCGGTCTGGCACGAGCAGGATACCCCGAACACCTTAGAACTATTACCGGAGGTTTCCCCTGCCAGGATATCAGTAACGCAGGAAAACAAGCCGGTATCGAGGGGGAGCGTAGCGGCCTTTGGAAAGAGATGTACCGACTCATTCGCGAGTTACGACCTGATTACGCAATTATGGAAAACGTCGGCGCACTGGTTAATAGGGGACTCTCTACCGTACTTGGGGACTTGGCCTCGTGTGGGTACGATGCTGAATGGCAATGTCTACGAGCATCGGACTTTGGCGCGCCACACCAACGCGAACGCATCTTCATTGTGGCCTACCTTCACGGCATCGGAAGCGATGCACGGGGGACCAAATCAAGTATCACTCAGTGGACAACCGACACTAACGAACTTGGCGCGACGGAACTGGCCTACCCCACAAGCAGGGGACTCACAACACGGACGGAACTCTCACGACAGCGCAGGGAGACCACATCTCACGAGTGCGGTACATATGAATTGGCCTACCCCCACAGCGATAGACAGTGGAACGGGACGCATCAACAAGAGTCTAGGCGAGAATGCACAGGAACGCCCGACACTGGCATACATGGCACATTACAACCGATGGCCCACTCCGACATCCAACGATGCGAAGAACAGCACACTGCCCCCTTCTCAAGAAACCAGGGACGGGATAGCCGGTGCGTTGATACGCACCGGCTATCAGGGACAACTGAATCCATCTTGGGTAGAGACACTTATGGGCTATCCTACGGGCTGGACAGACATAGATGGCCTGCTGGACCAGGACAAGAGCAACATGCATGGGAGCCTGCTAGAGTAACTAAAAAAAGAGTTGCTAAGCGCGTAGGGCGGCTCAAAGCACTGGGTAATGCTATCGTGCCACAATGTGCCGAATGGGTAGCTAGATGCATCGTGGCCTACGAACGCGAGAAGGAGCGTGCAGCATGATCGCTCTCGCTCACGTAGGGACATCATGCCCTACCCTATTTCTTCTCGCAAGGTGTGAAAACACTTGCATCTTGCCACACACTATGATACAATATTCTTGCCACACAAAAAGGGGTACTAATGAATATGACTTACGAGGAGGCAGACACTCTACTACAGCAGATTGGGTGGTCTCTTATCACTCGCAAACGAGGCAAAGTGAAGAAATATCTTTATGCCAAACGCAGAGAGGATGGAGAACTCAAGGACATTTATATAGCACCTCTGGCAGAACTCGAAACAATGACATCCGAACAGGTGCTATACATACTCAATACAAAGAAATAGACGCTGGCAAGAGCCAACGCACAATTTTAGCAGTCAGGACGTTCCTAGTCGATTGTCACCCGCATTGGAACGCCCCTATATCACTCTGCTTTGCTCTCTATTATACGTGCCATGTGGCAACTTTGCAAGAGAGCATAGGCAGTGTTAGAAGGACACGCCTTAAAATGAACAAACACACGATGCATGTAAGCCAAGATGACCATATTCTTGTGCCAAGTTACATACGCACACATTTCCCCGATCTTACCTTCTCAGACAAATGGTTTTACGTTTGTCTCTGCGAAATCTGCTTAGATGAGAAAACTTCCACGTACAGCTTACGGCAGCTACGTCAGTCAACAGGACTATCCCCGGCCGCACTCTGTCGCACAATACCTAATCTTGTTAAGGCTGGTTTGATAGAAGCTACAAAGAAAAGACGTGATAGCGGAGGTGCTGAAGTATGGCACATTACCCTGATTGACATACTCAGAGAAGATGTGGAAACGCTTAGCAAGAACTATGAGCAACAATCCGTAGAACACCATACTCCTGAACTCTATAAACTCAATGCCCAAATTGAAAGAACACGATCCGCAGGCTTAACGTCCGATCTTTCGCTAGGGGAATGGCTCGTTACCCTTGAATACTTCGATAATAAATGTGCCTATTGTGGCGGACCATATGAAATCATAGAACACTTTATCCCTGTAACCCTCGGCGGTGGTACCACAAAAACCAACTGCGTACCAGCATGTGCAAGTTGTAATGTCCGCAAAAAAGAGCATCACCCCTTTCTCATGCCTTCTTCCGTAGGAATGTCTGAGGCTATAGGAAGCATTAAAATTTATATTGATCTGTGTAGAGAGTGAGTTGTAGCCATGACACAAGTAGCAGGCGTTGATATCCTATCTTTTCCTTATCAGCAATTCCTTATGCTGAGGCCCGAATATATGCAGATTACAGGTGATGATATTGAGGCGTATATGTTACGCCTCGTTGAGTCCCTTATCAAACAAGAGAAGTCCTATAAAGACTGGGAGAAACAGGCAGAAGAGTGTACCAAACAAGGTACAGACGTGCCAGCAAAGCCATGCGTGTACGTCTCACTCTCCTACCGTCAGGTACTTATGTGGCTGTATGGCATCGTCAAGAATGAAAAGACGATCATAGCAAAGTTCAAATCATTGCTTGCAAAAGAGTTTCTTTTGCGTCGATGTGACCCCATCAATATGTACGCCTCACCTCAATATACCCTCAACATTGACAAGCTTGAAGATGCCTTAAAGAAGTTGCCGACAATGACAGACTTCTTTAAGGCACTGGTACCAGATAAGAAGGGAGTACCAGTAGCTACCACCCCCCCAACAAATGGTACACCCGATACCAGTAGCTACCACTCACCAGTACCCCCTACTGGTACTGGTACCCCCCAACAGGTGGTACCCAGTAATAATAGTCTTAATAATCTTGGTAATAATACTAACTTAGACAGAGAGAATCGCGCGAACACATTGTCTGAGGACGCTATCGCTTCTCAGACGCCCTCTCTCAGTTTTTCAGAGATGCTCTCAGAGCAGAATACACCCACGACGAAGGTTCCTATAGCCGACGAACCCGCACAGGACGCGCCTTCACAGCAACAGGAAAAGCGAACCCGCACGCCACGCGAACCCAAAGAGCCAGATATTACCCAGGCGCAAATCGACCGCGTGTTTGCAACCATGGACGAGGCGTTGCGCTCCCCCGCGATCTACAATGACCCGGAGTTCTCGATGGTGCAGAGCCACAAAGCGAAGGATGAGGTCAAGAGTCTCATCAAGGCCAAAGCGTTACCAACCGTCCTCAAACTGGTCATTCTCGACATGTGGAACGAGTTCAAAAATGGCGAGTATTGGTGGCGTTTCCCCGGACGTATGACCGGCCCTGCTATCTGCGGACAGTACAGTAGTCGCGCTCCACGACTCATGCCAAAGGTGAAATTGGTCAAAGACGAAGAGCAGCAAATGTCGGAGCGTGTTGTGCCACAACCGGACACCTCTATCGCCCCGGGGTCCGCACGTCCTGAGTTGATTGTCTGGAAAAGCGATGGACGGTACACGCCAAAAAGTGATGAGCCGTATACCCCCCCACAGCGACGCAACCAGCGAAGGAGTTTTGCGCGATGACCATACAAGAAATGCTCCCTTGCAACATCGAAGCCGAAGAAAAGCTCCTCGGCACTCTCCTGGCAAGTTCGCGGCAGATGGTTCGCATTGCCGACGCGCTGGTACCAGAAGACTTTTACCGCGACGCACACCGTCACATTTTCTCGACGATGCTTGAACTCTATCAGGCGAGCGAAGGTATCGACACGATTACTGTTGCCGAGGCGCTTGAACGCAAAAAGATACATATCCAGGATGAAATTGGCGGCTATCACTATCTCGGCAAGTTGATGTCCAATGCGTTTCAAGATTTTTCTGGAAGCGACAACATGGAAGATCACGCACGTCTGATTGGTGAATCCGCTTTGTCGCGGCGTGGCCTTGAAGCCTGTCAGGACTCGGCTTACGATTTCAAGCACGAACGTCCTGAGAACGCGCTCGCGAAAGCTGAGGCGCGTTTCCTGGAACTCGGACAGACGACCATCAAATCAGATTTCACGCCACTCTCCGCGCTGATGCAGTCGTGTACCGACCATGTAAGTGAGATGCAGGATCGTGGTGGCGTCATTCCTGGCATCTGTACAGGTTTCCATAAGCTTGACGAGATGCTGGGTGGCCTGCGCGACGAGAAACTGATTATTCTTGCAGGCAGGCCGGGACTCGGCAAAACGTCGTGGGCGCTGACGGTGGCACATCATGCCGCGCAAAAAGAACACAAAAAGGTAGGCATTCTGAGTCTTGAGATGAGCAAAGAGGAACTCGTTGAGCGGCTTGTCGCGATTGATGGCTGGCTTGATGCGAAACGCGTCTCCAGTGGCAAGCTTGAACCTGATGAGTGGAAACGCTTCATCGACTCAGCGGCGCGTCTCACTGACATGCCGATCTTTATTGATGACGCCTTTGGCGCGACGCTGGTAGAACTCAAGAGCAAGGCGCGACGATTGCAGGCAACGCACGGACTTGACATACTCATCGTGGACTACTTGCAACTCATGCAATCAGGCTCCGATGAGAACGAGAACGAGGTGAAAGAACTGTCCCTGATTAGTCGAGGTCTGAAAGGACTCGCACGCGAATTACAGATACCCGTTGTCGCGCTCGCTCAACTCAATAGGGCGGTCGAGTCGCGCCAATCGAAGATACCCCAACTCTCCGACCTCCGGGGTAGTGGCACGATTGAGCAGGACGCCGACGTGGTGTTATTCCTCTACCGTGAGGACGAGTACAATCAACAAAGTGAACGTAAAGGCCAGTGCGATGTGATTGTCGCGAAGCAGCGTAATGGCCCAAAGGGAACCGATGTAATCGGGTGGATTCCCAGCCAAACACGTTTTTATAGTGCCGATTTCACGTCGGAAGAGCAGGAAGAGGGTGCATAATGCAGAACAGAGAAACCGTCGAGCAGGTGTTAGAACGTAGTCCTTTGATAGCAGAAGCGATAGACCTGGACATGCGTGTACGTTCTCTCATAGTCAAGGCGTCGCGTGAGGCATGCTATGATGACCGATGGCAAACGTATGAGAACTTGAAACATGAGGCGGAAACAGTGGTTGGTTATGGTGCTTCCAATGCTGCCCTGAAAAGTTCAGTCTTCTATGACGCGTTCATAGACGCCATTGATGCCCTCTTGCCCCAACATGAGAACGATTTTGTGATCCTCGTGCCTCGTACAGACGCGCCACAAGAGAAAGAGCAAACAGCATGAACTATGTGGCACGCTGGGCCGCGACAAAGCGGAGTGAGGTAAGCGCGTGAGAGCCAATAGAGGAAGGACTAAGATGCTGGCGAAATTGTGCAGGAACGCACATGCGCTCGACAGAATGGTCTCACCATGACGATTCTACGTGAAAGAGGAGCCGCGAAAAGAGCTTTTCAGGTATTTTTAGGCTTCACTGCTTCTCTGGTTTCGCCAGCATCACTGCGCCTCTGGAGCCAATCTATCACCCTATTGCACAATTTCGCCAGCATCTTAGTCCTTCCTCCAATAGTGTTATGACGAAATAGTCTTGCCACCCATCGCCACATTCCGCTATACTGTCACCATAACAAAGAAGTAAGAGAGCATCCGCCCGAAATGGAAGTAGGGACAACGGATGCTTTTTTGTTGCTACTTTCAATGGTAAGGGCTTGACAGAGTATGTAAGAAAAGGTACTATCTTGAATAGACAGTAGACAGCAAGAAAGGACAAGAGATATACGTGCAAGAACAGGATGAAAATCTGACCGTTGACGAAGTAGCCAGCATGTTACGCATTAGTACGCGCTCTGTCACCAACATGGCGGACGCTGGCATCCTTCCATTTTTTCGTGTGCTAGGCCGCAGACGGTTTAGACGAAGCGCGATCCAACGCTACATTGAGCAGCAGGAAGCGCAAGAACAATCATCGGAAGATAAGTAAAGTGGATGTCAGGTGAGAAGTCACCTCACCTGACAGGCGGGGAGGAAATCGAACCGCTATAGTATCCAACGAACAAGCGGAGGAATACACTCTATGTTTGGACAAAAATTGCAGGTTGCAAGTACACCTATCAAGGCAAAGCGGCATCATGGATTCGCTTTTTACGTGGTCGGAGCGTTCGCATTCGCCATTGAAACGATGCTTGGCATCAACGTGGCGTTTTTGGTTGACCAGTCACTGAGCATCGTCACGCACAACATGCTCGACGGGACCTTTCTTGCAGGACTCGCGCCAATCATCGCGTTGATCGTCGCGCTCGCTGTCGGTTTCCTTTTTGTCTTTGGGGGCATGTGGACGTTTGCAGGCTTCATGGATTCGCTTGATGACGCACGTGCCTACGCTACGAGGTACACAACGTGGGAATGGCCCGTCTATCTCGTCTGGGCGATGATCGTCGCGGTATTGCTTCTCGACTACACCACGCTCTTGTTTCGTGCCGCCTACTTTGGCGACAAGGGCGCGGCGGCTCTTTTCTGGTTCTTTATTATTCTCATCCTCATGCCTCCCATTCTTGGATGTTTGTTGCATGTGCTTGAAAATACGCCTCGTGAGCGTCGGCAAGTCAAGGCAGAGCGCAATATAGAGCAACTGGACGCAGATGCACACGAATATGCGCTACAGACCATGCCAGACCATTTGAGAACGAAATATCTTGATGGTGATACTGGTGCATTAGACCTCCATTATCAGAGCTTGCAAGAGATAACAGAGGATGCACGTCAAAGAGAACTCGATGCGATGGCCGCAAGAGACGAAGAGGGACGTCAGAGGCGTGAGTCCATTGAAGAGAAGAGGCGTAACGCCCTGTCGCCAGCCGCCAAGCGAGGGCAGCGCCCTTTAGAGACCGCCGTTCTGAACCAGACAGGCAATCTGAGCGGCAAATAAACGAAGGTGCGAGGCGGAGTGAGGTTGCACCCTACAGTGCAGGGCTGCAGCCTCTCACCACTCCCTCACCCACACAGCCTGAAATCATCACGATACGACCTGTAACATTTGTGAAGCCGATAGAGAGGATTACAGAACGTGAAAGAGTTATTGAAAGCCCACCTAGACAGGTATCCCCTACCCCCACGACAGAGCCTGCAATTCACGTTGTGCATGTTCCTGTTAGCACACCGCAACCTGCTCGTATTCCTATGTCACCTCAGTATGTGGCTCCGCATGCACCACCTGTCAGAATTCCTGACGTGCCACCTGCTCGCCCTACGGATGTTGATCGTGGAAGTGTACGACCCGATGTTCCAAAGCCTGTTGAACACGTAAAAACTGGCCCTGAAAAAGAGCAAAAAGAGCCTGCTGAAACGAACAAAAACAGTTCACCTGAGCCAACAAAAACAATTCAGGTAGAGGAACCAAAAAGAATTGAGAACATTTCACCAAACGAGCCAAAAGATTTAGGAGGTGAAATGATTCCGAATTCTTTAGAGCCTGTTCAACCAGCACCACAAGCCATAGAAAAGCAGAATGTGCCAACGATTAAGAAAGTTGGCAATCCTGGACGGCTAAGGAAGTATGACGAATTAGGAATTGACGATATCGACCCTGTGAGGGATGTCGTATTATTCTCCTATCAGATGGGTCGGCATTATCCTGGTTTATCCAGTGATATGCAAACCTATTATAGGCGTTGGTACTTCACGAAGCCGAGTAAAGGAAAGGATGGCAAAGAGTATGATCGACATGTTAAGTGTTGGGAGCGTAAAGAGCGATGGCTTAGCGATGCAGGAATTCAAGCGGCTCCGTCCGTGGGAAGTAGCAGTAAAATTACTCCCTATCGAAAACGAGCAAACGGTTGACGTTGAACATGCGACGGATCAGCAATTCCAAGAATTTGTTACCTCTATCGGCTTACCAGTAGATGATGCAGGTATACCAGAATGGTCATTTGATGATAGGTGTCGCGCTATCAATCATGCTCTTAGATATGGCCTTTGGATATCCTTTGCCGATGAGGAAAACAATTCAGACAAAGAATCCAAAGAATTGCCGAAAGAATTAGAACCTGAATTGTTTGCGGATTCTTTAGCATGTGATGGAGTAGCACAGGAAGACGAGCGAGACTAGAGTGAGCAAGCGTAGATGCGTGTGTGGCTATGATATGAGCAGGTATCATAGCCGTCATGTCCTGTGTATCCGGTGCGCGAAATCGTACTTGCTCAAATTCAGGGGAGCAACATACGGAAAGTGAATAACATCATGACAGATTTTTACCTTGCGTGTCATAACCGCATTACAGGTGAGAGCATGGATTTTTACCTACGTCCTGAAGATGGGTTATTGATGGTAGACGAGCCGACGCGAGACATGCCTTTTCTGGTAGAACCAGAGGCGGCACTCGCATTGTATCAATATCTGAAAGAGCGTGAGGCTATCCTTCTTGCAGGTCAAAAACAGGTCATTCAAAACGCTCTCGATGTGCAAGACGTTTTTCCTGGTACTGATGTTTCCCCACGTTTTGAACTGCTACCTGTAGAAGAAAGTGAGTAGCCAATGCTCAACACACGCAAGCGAGCAACTGATGTCCTATGCTGGTGCATCGTAGTTGTCGTCATGCTGGTGCTGATCGCGATGGTGATTGGCACGTTTATACGGGTGTAAAGGGGAGAGAGTATGGCAAAATGTGAATTGTGTGACAAAGAAACGGGCAAAGAGCCAGAGAAAGCAGTAGGTGTGGACTATCATCCTGCGACGGGCAAAGAGACGCTTGTACCCTACACGATGCCTCTGTATTGTGACGAGTGCCTGAAAGATTTAGAAGCACTCGCAGACGATGAAAAGGATATGGCACAGATAGCCAGGGAATGGCGTGCATATCTGTGATTCGTCAGGATGTATTGCCGCCATTGTCCTAAAGATTTGCCGCAAAATGAGCTTGTACAGTCCAGCTTTAGGAATGCTCATTGCCAGAAAGGTTTGCCGTTCCTACGATTTAGGAAGCATA
>JAABUX010000577.1_pt1 | contig 62000 bp, 51 predicted proteins | sample 5561851 | NCBI WGS metagenome assembly JAABUX01 (sample SAMN10711883, study PRJNA513361) | rock metagenome | isolation source: Antarctica rocks | place: Antarctica: Victoria Land, Richard Nunatak red sandstone | collected 2016-01-03
CGGCATGATACCGCCGTTATCGGGTCAAATCACAAGTGCCAATGACAATCATGAGGCGCTCGCGATCGCTGCGTAAGCAGTGACACGCGCGGTCCGGGGGGTACCGGGCAACAGAAACCCCCCACTTCTCTCAGGTCCGACTCTTGGCCTCCATGCCGATGCAGTGTTGCAGGACGTGGTTGATCCCGGCGGCGCAGTGCCGCGGGTCGGCATGGCACTGCTCGATTACCCTCGTTCCACATTCCAGAACACCGGTAACCCCGGCTGGACACCCATGATATCGGCCCGGTAGGCCGACTGCTGGAACTGCTGGCCCAGCGGCACATACGGCACGTCCTGGAACGCCTGCACCTGCATCCGCTCCGCCAGGGTCCGCTGCGCCTCGGCTCCGTCCGTCCGCAGCCATTCGTCGCGCAGGCCCTCCAGCGCCGGGCTGCTCGGCCAGCCCGGCGCGGCTTTCAGGCCGTTGCCGCGCAGGAAGGGGTGGCCGGCCGGCGTCGCCATGTCGAGGCCGGACCAACTCGTCTGGAACACGCTCCAGCCGCCGCGCTCCGCCGGCTCCATGCTGGTGCGGCGCTGCACGGCGGTGCCCCAATCCATCGCCTGCGCGTCCAAGTTCAGGCCCAGGCGGCGGAACAGGTCGGCCGTCACCTCGGCCAGGGCGTTGGTGCTCGGGATGTCGGTCGGAACCAGCAGCGCCACGCGCTCCCCGTGGTAGCCGGCAGCCTCCAGTTCCCGCCGGTTGCGGTCCAGGTCGCGCGGGGCGGTCAGCGCGTCCATGCCGGCGGTGCTGGCCAGCGGGGTGCCGGGGCAGAAGAAGCCTACGCCGTCCGCCCATAGCGCCGGGTCCGGGCCGGACACCGCTTGCATGTGGTCGGCCTGCGTGACCGCGCCCAGCACGGCCCGGCGAACCCCGGGGTTGTCGAACGGTGGGTGGAGCTGGTTGAAGCGCATGGTGGCGATGATGCCCGCCGGGTCCTGGGTGCGGACCACTAGGCGAGGGTCGGCGCGCAGCCGGGGCAGCAGGTCGGGGTTGACGGCCAGCCACCAATCGACCTCGCCCCGCTGCAGCGCCGCCCCGGCGGTGGCGGCGTCCTGGATGATCGTCCACTCCACCCGGTCGAACCCGGCCCGTTTCGGACCGGCGGTGCTGGAGAGCGTGCCGTCTGGGCGCGGCACGTAGCGGTCGAACCGGGCGTAGGCGACGCGGGCGCCGGGCACACGCTCGTCGGGCAGGAAGCGGTAGGGGCCGCTGCCGACCATCTCGGAGACCTGCTTGAAGGCGTCTGTCGCCGCCAGCCGTTCCGGCATGATCACGCATGGGATCGGTGCCGTCTTGGCCAGCGCGTCGGGAAGCAGGGGAAAGGGCCGGCTCAGACGGAACAGGATGGTTGTGTCGTCCGGCGCGGACAGCTCGTCCGTCGCGGCGAGCAGCGCCTGGCCGAAGGTGTCGCGCACGGCCCAGCGGCGTATGCTGGCCACGCAGTCCCGCGCCAGCACCGGCTCGCCATCATGGAAGCGCAGGCCCGGCCGCAGCCGAAGCGTCCAGCGCAGCCCGTCCGCATCAGGGGCCGCGGCATCCAGCATCTGCAACTGGGCGGCATAGCCGGCGTCCTGGCCGAACAGGGTGTCGAACACCAGGAACGCATGGTCGCGCGTCTGGTAGCTGGTGGTCCAGATCGGGTCCAGCACCGCCACGTCGGCCTGCGGCACGAAGCGCAGCACCCGCGCCTCCGCCCCGCGCCCGATCCGCGGCGCCGCCAGGGCCGCCAGCCCGGCCGCGATCGCTCCCCGCCTATGCAACCTGGCCGTCATGCCCCCGTGCCCCCCGTTTCAATCCCGTCCCGGACGTTCTACATCAGCACCATGGAAGACAACGACGACGGCTCGGCCAGCCGGCCCGACAGCCTGCTGCCCTACGACGCCTGGACCGAGGAGGCCCTGCGCCACGTCGTCGTCCGCGCCCTGGCGCATGTCGGCGCGCACGGGATGCCGGGCGAGCACCATTTCTACGTCAGCTTCCGCACCGACCGTCCCGGCGTCACCATCCCGGCCCGGTTGCTTGCGCAGTACCCGCACGAGATGACCATCGTGCTGCAGCACCAGTTCTGGGACCTGCAGGTGGACGAGGGCGAGGGCTGGTTCAGCGTCGGCCTGTCGTTCGGCAACATCCCCACCGTGCTCGTCGTGCCGTTCGCCGCCGTCACAGCCTTCGCCGACCCGCATGTCCAGTTCGGGCTGCGGTTCCGCCCGCCTGGCGACGAGGCTGCCAACGACGAGGAGGAGGTCCCTCCGCCTGCCGCCGAACCTGTCGCGGACGTGCCGGAGGAGAAGCCGCAGGTCGTGAGCCTGGACGCCTTCCGCCGCCGCCCGCCCACCAAGGACTGACCCTTCCCCAGGACTGACCCTTCCCCAGGACTGGCCTCCCCAAGGATTGGCTTCCCCAAGGACAGCAGCATGAACGCACCTGTGACCCCGGCCCAAGCCCGGCCAGCCAATTTCCTGTATTCGCCGATGTTCCCGCTCGGCCCCAGCACGACGCCTTGGCGCAAGCTGGACATCGCCGGGGTCAGCACCGCCACCTGCGATGGGCAGACCGTGCTGCGGATCAAGCCGGATGCGTTGAGCGAGCTGGCGTTCCAGGCCTACAAGGATGTGTCGCACCTGCTGCGGCCGGGGCACTTGGCGCAACTGCGGCAGATCCTGGACGACCCGGAGGCGTCGGGCAACGACCGCTTCGTGGCACTGGATCTGCTGAAGAACGCGGGCATCGCTGCAGGCGGGGTGCTGCCGATGTGCCAGGATACCGGCACGGCGCTGGTGTTCGGCAAGAAGGGCCAGCGCGTGTGGGTGGAGGGCGACGAGGAGGAGGCGCTGTCCTGGGGCATCGCCCGCACCTATACCGAGACCAACCTGCGCTACTCGCAGATGGCGCCGCTGTCGATGTATGACGAGGTGAACACCGGCAACAACCTGCCGGTGCAGTTCGACATCCTGGCAGCGTCGGGGGATCATCATGCCGACGAGTTCTTCCTGCAGTTCGTCGCCAAGGGCGGTGGGTCCGCCAATAAGACTTTCCTGTTCCAGGAAACCCGCGCGGTCCTCAACCCCGGCAAGCTGCTGGATTATCTCGCGACGCGCATCCGCACGCTCGGCACCTCGGCCTGCCCGCCATACCACCTGGCCATCGTGATCGGTGGCACCTCGGCGGAACTGTGCCTGAAAACGGTGAAGCTGGCCTCGACACGCTACCTAGACGCGCTGCCCACCAGCGGGAGCAAGGCCGGGCACGCCTTCCGCGACCTGGAGCTGGAGCAGAAGGTGCTGGAGCTGACCCGCACCATGGGCATCGGCGCGCAGTTCGGAGGCAAGTACTTCTGCCACGACGTGCGGGTGATCCGCCTGCCGCGGCACGGCGCCAGCTTGCCGATCGGCATCGGCGTCTCCTGCAGCGCCGACCGGCAAATCCAGGCCAAGGTGACGCCGGAGGGCGTGTTCCTGGAGCAGTTGGAGACCGACCCCGCCCGCTTCCTGCCCGAGGCGACCGACGAGGTGCTGGGCAGCGAGGTGGTGCGCGTGGACCTACACCAGCCGATGGAGGCGATCCGCCGGCAGTTGTCGGCCTACCCCGTGAAGACCCGGGTGTCGCTGAGCGGCACCATCGTCGTGGCGCGCGACATCGCCCATGCCAAGCTGAAGGAACGGCTGGACCGGGGGGAGGGCCTGCCGGACTACATCAAGGACCACCCCGTCTATTACGCCGGCCCCGCCAAGACGCCGGCAGGCTACGCGACGGGCAGCTTCGGCCCCACCACGGCCGGGCGGATGGACAGCTACGTCGCCGAGTTCCAGCGCGCCGGCGGCAGCCTGGTGATGCTGGCCAAGGGCAATCGCTCGCGGGCGGTGCGGGATGCCTGCAAGGCGTATGGCGGCTTCTATCTCGGCAGCGTCGGCGGAGCCGCTGCCCGGCTGGCGCAGGACTGCATCCGCAAGGTGGAGGTGCTGGAATACGCCGAGCTGGGCATGGAAGCCGTCTGGCGCATCGAGGTCGAGGACTTCCCGGCCTTCATCGTCATCGACGACAAGGGCCACGACTTCTACGATGGGATGGAGTGATGCGCTTCACCGTGGACCGCCTGGACCACCTGGTCATCAACTGCGCCGACGTGGAGCTGTCGGCGTCCTGGTACCAGCGCGTGCTGGGCATGGAGCGGGAGGAGTTTGGCCCGGACCGCCGCACCGCGCTGAAGTTCGGCGGCCAAAAGATCAACCTGCGCCCGCATGATGCCGACACCCGCGCCTGGTTCACCGGCGCTTGCTCCACCCCTGGCGGGGCCGATCTGTGCTTCGTGACGGCGGTCGGGCCGGAGGACGTGGTGGAGCACCTGCACGACTGCGGCATCGCCATCGAGGCCGGGCCGGTGGCAAAGGAGGGGGCGCTGGGCACCATCCAGTCGGTGTACTGCCGGGACCCCGACGGCAGCCTGATCGAGATTTCTTCCTATCTGGCGCGGTGACGGACCTGGCGCGGTGAGACGGGCCGCGCCCCGGCGTGCTAGGTTGCCACGATGAACATGGCGCTCCGCACGCCGGGCATGACCCGGGCAGCTAGGGGATAGCGCACTCGTACTATGCGCCTTTCCGAGTTCGACTTTGCGCTCCCGCCCGAGAATATCGCCCATACCCCGGCACGCCCGCGTGATGCCGCCCGCCTGCTCGTCGCGACCGACCCCTTGCAGGACCGCGTCATCCGCGACTTGCCGACCCTGCTGCGCCCCGGCGACGTGCTGGTGGCCAACAGCACCCGCGTCATCCCCGCCCAGCTTGCCGCCCGCCGCGGCGACGCGCGCATCGGCCTGACGCTGGACCAGCCCGGCGTGGACGGGGCCTGGCACGCCCTGGCCCGCAATGCCCGGCGTCTGCATCCGGGCGACACCCTCACCTTCGACGGCGCGGAGGACCTGACGGCGACGCTGATCTCGCGCGATCCCGACGGCGGCGTGACGCTGCGCTTCAACCAGGCCGACGCCGCCTTCGCCGACGCGCTGCACCGGGCCGGCGCGCTGGCGCTGCCGCCCTATATCCACCGCCCGAACGGTCCCACCGAGCAGGACGCGCAGGACTACCAGACCGTCTTCGCCGACCAGCCGGGCGCCGTCGCCGCCCCTACCGCCGGGCTGCACTTCACCCCTGCCCTGCTGCGGGCGCTGGAGGCCGCCGGCATCCCGCGCGTGCTGGTCACGCTGCATGTCGGCGCCGGGACCTTCCTGCCGGTCCGCACGGACGACGTTGGGGATCACCGGATGCACCCGGAGCGCGGCGAGGTGACGCAGGATGCCGCGGACCGCATCAACGCCGCACGGCGCGTCGTGGCTGTCGGCACCACCAGCCTGCGCCTGCTGGAGTCCGCCGTCGGCCCGGATGGGCGCGTGCGGCCGTTCAACGGCGACACCAGGCTGTTCATCACCCCGGGGTTCCGATTCCAGGCGGTGGGCGCGCTGCTGACCAACTTCCACCTGCCGCGCAGCACCCTGTTCATGCTGGTCTGCGCCTTCGCCGGCCAGGCCCGGATGCAGACGGCCTACACCCACGCCATCGCCGCCGGCTACCGCTTCTACTCCTACGGCGACGCCTGCCTGCTGGAACGCGCCTGATGTTCGGCCATGCTACCCTTGCCACGGACGGCCCGGCCCGCGCCGGGCTGCTGCAAACGGCGCATGGGCCTGTGGAGACGCCGACCTTCATGCCGGTCGGCACCGCCGCCACGGTGAAGGCCATGACGGCGGACCAGGTGCGCGCCACTGGCGCCGGCATCGTGCTAGGCAACACCTATCACCTGATGCTGCGGCCCGGCGCGGACCGGGTGGAGCGCCTGGGCGGCCTGCACCGCCTGATGGATTGGCCCGGCCCGATCCTGACCGACAGCGGCGGATACCAGGTCATGTCGCTCTCCGGCCTGCGCAAGATGGACGAGGGCGGCGTCACCTTCCGCAGCCACCTCGACGGCACGCAGCACCGCCTGACGCCCGAAAGCGCCACCACCATCCAGCACCAGCTTGATGCCACCATCACGATGGTGCTGGACGAATGCACCCCCTTCCCCGCCACCCCCGAGCAGGCACGGGCCAGCATGGAGCTGTCGATGCGCTGGGCTGCCCGGAGCCGGGCTGCCTTTACTCCTCGGCCCGGCTACGCGCAGTTCGGCATCGTGCAGGGCGGCATCTACCCGGACTTGCGGGCGCAGTCCGTCGCCGCGCTGACGGTCATTGGCTTCGAGGGCTACGCGGTCGGCGGCCTGGCGGTCGGCGAGGGCCAGCCGATGATGCTCGACGTGCTGGACGCCACCCTGCCGCTGCTGCCGGTGGACCGCCCGCGCTACTTGATGGGCGTCGGCACCCCGGACGACCTGGTGGCGTCGGTGTCGCGCGGCGTCGATATGTTCGACTGTGTGATGCCCACCCGCGCCGGCCGCACCGCGCGCGCCTACACCAGCCGCGGCGTGCTGAACCTGCGCAACGCCCGGCATATCGACGACGCCGGGCCAGTCGATCCCGCCTGCGGCTGCACCGCTTGCACACGGCACAGCCGCGCCTACCTGCATCACCTGTTCCGCGCCAAGGAAATCCTTGGCCCGATGCTGCTGACCCAGCATAACCTGGCCTACTATCAATCCCTGATGCGCGGCCTGCGCGCGGCGATCCTGGACGGGCGGCTGCTGGACCACGCCGCCGCCGTCCGCGCCGCCTGGGCCGCCGGAGACCCGTGATGAGCGACTACTCCGTCCTGACGCAGCTAGGCTCCCCGACCGCTGCCCCGACCGACCCCGACCTGGCCGTGCTGGAGCGCGTCGGCAACCCGCAGCCCGGCATGGACTACCTGGTGCGCTTCACCTGCCCGGAGTTCACCTCGCTCTGCCCGATGACGGGACAGCCGGACTTCGCTCACATCGTCATCGATTACGTGCCCGATGAGTGGATCGTCGAGAGCAAGTCGCTCAAGCTGTTCCTCGCCAGCTTTCGCAACCATGGGGCCTTCCATGAGGCTTGCTCCATGCAGGTCGCGCAGCGGCTGGTCGATCTGCTGGCGCCGCGCTGGCTGCGGATCGGCGCCTACTGGTATCCTCGCGGCGGCATCCCCATCGATGTGTTCTGGCAGACCGGGGCGCCGCCGCCTGGGGTGTGGCTGCCCGACCAGGGCGTGCCGGCCTATCGCGGGCGGGGCTGATCTGCCGTGCTGACGAACATCGAGCCCGTCGCCAGCGCGATCCATACTCGCCGGGTCGCCAGGTAGTCGTCGCCGATGATCAGGTCCCCAGCCTGCGGCGGCAGGTCCGCCACGTTCAGCACGGGACCGTCGATCACGTCGGCGCCCACCCGCAACTCACGGAACCGGCGGGGGCGCACGACGATGCCGCCGGCGTCCAGGCTCTGCGTCACGCTGGCGGGGCCGCGCAGCAGGTCGGCCGCAGTCATGCCGGCGTCGGCGGCGGCTTGCAGGCCGATGGTGGTGCGGCTCGCCCCAGTGTCCAGTAGGCCGATCACCGGCTGGCCGTTCAGTTGCGCCGGCACGAACAGGTGGCCGCTGCGCTGCTGCTGCGTCGGCAGCCGGTTGAACGGCCCCGTCCAGTTCGGGCCTACCCCGGCGCAGGGGCGGGCTCGGTACAGCGTGACCATGCCGTGCGGCACGTCCAGGTCCATCTCGAACGCGATCAGCACGTTGATGCCCAGCACGCCGTCGATGGGTGGACGCAGCCCCTGGCCGACCACGGCACGCACGTTGGGCAAGGTGGCGGCCCCAAGCTGCAGCTCGGGCAGCACCGTCCGGCTGGCCCGCGCCTGGCCGCCCGCGCCGTTCAGGCGCACCCCCAGCCGCTTGTCCCATGGCACCTCCAGCCGCTTCGCCGCACCCTGGCTGAGCAGGGTCACGTCCGAGCCGATGTCGAGGATCAATGCCGAGGGGTGGCCGTTGACCACCGCGACCGTCACCGGGACGTTGCCGATCAGATGCACCGGCAGCACGGCGGCGGGCTGCAAGGCGCAGACCCCGCTGGCGTCCCCGCCGGGAGCGCAGGCGGCGAGCAGCAGCAGCAGGGCCAGAACCTTCATTGCGCCAACATGAGGGCAGCACCGCCGAATTCAAAGCCCGATGCGAAGGCGCTGATCCGGAACAAGGCGCTGGTGCTCGGCTTTCATGCTGTCGGCTTCGCCCCGGCGACGCTTGCGCCGGAGGCCCGGTTGCGCCTGGCCGCCTTCCTCGCCGCCGGGCAGCATGGCGATATGGGCTGGCTGGCGGACCGGGCGGACCAGCGCGGCCACCCGCAGGCGCTGTGGCCGGAGGCGCGGTCGGTGATTGCGCTCGGCCTGTCCTACGCGCCGGACGAGGACCCGCTGGCAACCCTGGCCCGACGGGACCGCGGCAATGTCTCCGTCTATGCGCGCAAGCGGGACTACCACGATGTCGTGAAAGGGATGCTGAAGCACCTGGGCGCGTATATCGCCAGCCGGTTCGGGCCGCTGGTGAAGGTGTTCGTGGACACGGCGCCGGTCATGGAGAAGCCGCTGGCGCAGCAGGCCGGGCTGGGCTGGCAGGGCAAGCACACCAACCTGGTGTCGCGCGCGCACGGGTCCTGGCTGTTCCTCGGCGAGGTCATGACCACCCTGGACCTGCCGCCGGACCCGCCGCACGCCGACCGTTGCGGGACCTGCTCGCGCTGTCTGGACGCCTGCCCGACGGCGGCCTTCCCGGCGCCGTACCGCCTGGATGCGACGCGCTGCATCTCCTACCTGACGATCGAGCATCAGGGGCCGGTCCCGCACGCGCTGCGGCCGTTGATGGGCAACCGCATCTATGGATGCGACGACTGCCTGGCCGTGTGTCCCTGGAACCGCTTTGCCCAGGCTGCGCACCCCAAGCTGCAGAGCCGTGAGGACCTGCGGGCGCCGGTCCTGGCCGACCTCGCGGCACTGGACGACGCCGGGTTCCGCACCCGATTTGCCGGCGGCCCAGTGAAGCGTATTGGCCGCGACCGCTTCGTCCGCAACGTGCTGACCGCGATTGGCAACTCCGCCGACCCGGCGCTGCTGCCCGCGGCGCAACGCTTGGCAGCCGACCCGAATCCGGTGGTGGCGGAGGCAGCCAGATGGGCCGCGCTGCGTTTGCTCGGTGGAGGACCAGCATGACCCGCACTGAAACCGACAGCCTCGGCACCATCGAGATCGACGCCGACCGGCTCTGGGGTCCGCAGACGGAGCGCGCCCGGCTGCTGTTTCGCATCGGTCACGAGCGCTTCCCGCCGGTGCTGATCCGCGCTGTGGGCTTGCAGAAGCAGGCGAGCGCCGAGGCGAACCAGGCCCTGGGCGAGCTGCCGCCTGAGCTTGCCGGTCCCATCGCCGCTGCTGCCGCCGAGATCGCCGCCGGGCAGATGGATGCGGAGTTCCCGTTGCCGGTGTGGCAGACGGGATCGGGCACCCAGACCAACATGAACGCCAACGAGGTGATCTCCAACCGCGCCAACGAGGAGCTGGGCCATCCGCGCGGCAGCCGCAGCCCCGTCCACCCCAACGACCACGTGAACCGCGGCCAGAGCAGCAATGACAGCTTTCCTACCGTGATGCACGTCGCTGCCGTAGAGGCCGTGCAGCACCGCCTGGCGCCGGCGCTGCGCACCCTGCACGCCAGCCTGCAGCGCCGCGCCGCCGAGTGGGACGGCATCGTCAAGGTCGGCCGCACCCACATGATGGACGCCGTGCCCGTCACCCTCGGCCAGGAGGCCGCTGCCTGGGCGCGTCAGGTGGAGCTGGGCCTGGAACGGTTGCAGGGCATGATGCCGCGGCTGCTCAGCCTGCCGCAGGGCGGCACCGCTGTCGGCACCGGGCTGAACACCCACGCCGACTTCGCCCGCGTGTTCTGCGAGCGCGTGGCGGCGCTGACCGGCCTGCCGTTCACGTCGAATCCGAACAAGTTCGAGGGCATGGGGGCGCATGACGCTTTCGTCGAGCTATCGGGCGTGCTGAACGTGCTGGCGGTGTCGCTGAACAAGCTGGGCAACGACGTGCGGCTGCTCGGCTCCGGCCCGCGGTCCGGGCTGTCGGAGCTGACCATCCCCGCCGATGGCCTGTCCTCCTCCATCATGCCGGGCAAGACCAACCCGACGCAGAGCGAGGCGCTCACGATGGTCTGCGCCCAGGTGATGGGCAACCACGTCGCCGTCACGGTCGGCGCGGCGCAGAGCTTCCTGGAGCTGAACGTGTTCAAGCCGCTCATTATCTATAATGTGCTGGGGTCCGTCGCCCTGCTGGCCGACGCCGCCGAGAGCTTCGCGCACAATATGATGGACAAGCTGGAACCGGCGCGGGAGCGGATCGCCGACAACCTGGCGCGGTCGCTGATGCTGGTCACGGCGCTGAACCCGCGCATCGGCTACGACAAGGCGGTGCGGATCGGCAAGCTGGCCCTGGCGGAAAACCTTACCCTGCGCGACGCCGCGCAGCAGCTTGGGTTCGTGGAGCCGGCCGACTTCGACCGCTGGGTGGTGCCGGCGAGGATGACCCAGCCCGGCGCCACCCTCGGCGACTGACCGGGCGCACACGGAGGGATGCCGCTGCAGAAACGCAGCTTCAGCCTGGCCGGGCACCGCACGAGCGTGGCGCTGGAGCCGGAGTTCTGGACAGCCCTGGCCGCGCTGGCCGACGGTGAAGGTGCAACCCTGTCCGCATACGTTGCGAAGGTGGACGCGGCACGCGCGCCGGGGCAGCCCTTGGCGTCAGCCTTGCGCGTGCGCGCCCTGCATGGATCGGCACATGGGTCCTGGGATCGTTAGCATGGCGTCCCACCCACCAGGGCGCTGGGGTCGTAACATCGTAACTGGGGCAAAACCCCGGGCACGCAGTTGCAGCAGAACAAAGGTCAGAGTGGGTCGGTAACTCTACCACCCTGAATCTATGCGGCTTTCTTCGTTCTTTTAGTGATATAGATTGGAAGGCGGTTCGTCTTTGCCCGGGGATTTGCCCCAGTTACGTAACATCCGGTTAACCACCGGGCCGGCTCGCCAACCAGCGTGACAGCCCCGCTAGCTCCGGGGTATGTGTGTTGCCGAGCGGGCCGGCCAGCAGCAGCCCCAGCTCCGGACCCGGCTGCTGGTCAGGCGCTGCGGGCTGGACGAGCAGCCGCAGGTCCACCGCCCCGAGCAGGTCGAGCGTGCCGCCAAACTGGACGCCGCCCGCCGGGGCCTGCAGCGTGCCCCCGACCTGGACGATGCCGTGCTGGATCGGCATGGCCAGTTCCAGCCGGGTGAACGGCGTCGTCCCCGCCAGCAGCGCCGCGCGGACGGCGGCGCCGATCCGGGCCGGGTCCGGGTCGGACAACGCCGCCGCCGCTGCTGGCAGGTCCAGGCCAGATAGCACGCCGTCCTGCACCGTGAGTCCGGCCGAACCGGACGCCGTCGCCAGCAGCGCTGCCGGGCTGTGGCCCGCTGCCGAAACGTCCAGACGCGCCGAGCCCTGGCCCGATGCGAGGTCGGTCGGCGCGCCCAGCAGCGGCCCGGACAGGGCGGCGGCGTCCAGGCTGGCATGCAGGTCCAGCCGCGGCGGGTCCGCCGTTCCGTCAAGCTGCGCCGCGCCGGACAGGGTGCCGGACAGCGCGCCCTCCGGCAGCCGGGCTGTCGCGCGCGGGATGCGCAGCGTGCCGTCGTGCAGCAGCAGGTCGGCCGACAGTGCTTGCGCTGCCGGCTCCTGGCCCAGTAGCACCTGCGCCGCATCCAGCCGCAGCGCGGCGCCCCACCCCTGCAGCAGCCAGACCGGCAGCGGGTCGCGCGATCCCGGGTAGGGCAGCGGCAGCGGCAGCACTTCCGCCGCGACCTGGCCGGACACCAGCCGATGCTCCAGGGTCAGTTGCCCCCCGGCACGCAGGGACGCCGCGACCAGGCTGAAGCGGTCCAGGTCGATGCGGCCCGGCGCCGCCGTGACCTGCGTGACCAGCGACAGCGACCCGTCGCCCAGCCACGCGGCCGTGCCGGGCACGCCGAGGGCCTCCAGCAGCCGTGGCGCACCCGGATGGTGCAGCGTGACCGGCCCGGCCCAGCGCCGCGCCGCCAGCGCCAGCACCGGCTGCGCCTCCAGCCGGATGCCGGCCGCATCGATGGCCAGCCGACCCGCTACGGCGTCGGGCGGTCCGGCCAGGGTCAGCGACAGGGTGCCTGCGCCGCGGGCCAGCGGCGCCAGCACGAAGCCAGGCGGCAGCAGCGGACGCAGCAGCGCCAGGTCGGGCACGCTGATGTCGAGCGATCCGTCCACCACGCGCCCGCCCTCGCCCACCGTGCCCGAGGCGGTCAGCCGGGCGCCCAGCGGCGCTGCCTCCAGCCGGCGCAGGGTCAGGCGCGTCGCCTCGGTCTGCACCTCCAGGGCCACAGGGCCTACGGATAGGCCATGCAGCGTCGCCTGCTTGGCTTGCAGGCGCAGGTCGGCGTCGATGCCGTTGGCGCGGGCCAGGGCGGCGGTCATGCCGGCCGGCGTCCGCAGGGGCGCCGGGTCGGGCAGCCAGGGGTCGAGCGCCAGCCGGTCGAACGACAGCCCGGCGTCCAGGCCAAGCCGCTGCCCGAGCTTGACCGCCAGCTCACCCGTGAGCGCGTTGCCGTCCAGGGTGCCGGCCAGGTCCGAGAGGGAGGCCTGACCGCCGCCGGCCGAGACCTTGGCCCGCAGGTCCGCCGTCCGCAGCACCCCTGGCGCCAGCCCGGCCGGAAGGACGCCGGCCGGCAGCAGCGGCGACAGCCAGGCCAGGGTTGCCCGCAGATCCGGTGCCGCGAGGTTGGCCGTGCCCTCGACCCGCGCTGCCTGTCCCGCTGCGCCGCCGTCTGCGGGGCGGGTCAGGCGGCCGGACAGGGTGAGTTGCGCATCGCCGGGCAGCAGCGCCTGGCCCTGCCGCAGGGTCACGCCGTCCCGGTCCAGGTCGAACGCGCCGCGCACCCGGCGGAGGGTGCCGCCGGCCAGCGCGGCGGCCTCGGCCGACAGGTCCAGGCCGGTGGGCAGTGCCAAGTCGGCGCCGCGGGCCAGCACCGGCAGCCAGGCGTCGAGGTCCAGCCGCCCGGCCGCCAGCGCCAGGTCCAGCCGCGCCTCCGGGAGCACCCGCAGGGCGACCGCGCCACGCGCCGGGGAGCCGCCAATCTGCAGCGCCAGCTCGTCCGCCACCGCCAGCCCGCCGGCCGCGCTGAGCCGGCCGTCGGCACGCCAGGCGACCTTCGGGGCCGGCATCAACTGCGCCAGGTCCGGCCCGCGCCCGGCCACCCGCCCCGTCAGCGCCCCGTCCCCGGCGATGGCGCCCGAGAACGTGCCCCCGGTATCCTGCAACGGCCCTTGACCGTCCAGGCTGGCGTCCAGCGCGGCCGAGCCGTCCCGCCCCGGCTCGGTGAGGCGTGCGGTGAACCGCAGGGATTGCGGGGCCGACCCGCCGCCGAACCGTCCCACGCCGGACGCGGACAGGGTGCCGGTGTCCGGGTCCGTTGCCAGCCGGGCGTCGATCCCCTCGATCACGAGTCCGCCAACCTGGATGCGGCCCTCCTCCACCTGCGCCTGCAGGCCGGACAGCCAGGTGGGCGGACGCCGCGCCATGGCGCCCGGCGCCGGCGGCCAGGGCAGGCGGAGGTCCGCGCCCCGCAGGGTCAGGTCCCGCGCCTCGACCCGTCCGGCCAGCAGCGGGCCGAGGGCCACGCGAAGCCGCAGCTCCCGGGCCCGCAGCACGCCGCTGTCCCTGCTGCTGCTATCCTCGCCGCCCGCTTCTCCTCCTGCAGCTTCGTCTCCCGCAACGACGACGTCGGCGGCGGTCAGGACCGGCTCAGGCAGGAGGTTCAGGGTCACGGCGCCGGCGATGCGGACCGGGCGGCCCAGGCCGGCGGTCGCCAGCTCCTCGATGCTGCTGCGGTAACGGCCCCAGTCGAGCATCCCCGGCACGATCCAGACTCCGGTCACCAGGGCGGCCAGCAGGGCGGCCACGCCGGCCAGGATTGCCCATCCGGCGCGCATGTCAGCTCAGGCCCGGCGCAGGGCCAGGCCAGGCAACCCGGCTGGAAGCGGGGCGGCTGGAAGCGGGGTGGCTCGAAGCGGGGCGGCTGGAAGCGGGCATGAAGGTCGGCACGGGCGCAAGTAGGCGTGTCCCGCGTCCGCAACGCAAGGCTTGCCTGGCCTTCGACCACTGCTGGTCATTAAGCAATCCTAGTCATTAAGCCCTGGCGTGTTACCTTGCCGCCATGAGTTATTGGGGACGGTTGCTCGGCGGCATGGCCGGGTTCGCGATGGGGGGGCCGTTTGGTGCCGTGGTCGGCGCCGCGCTGGGCCACGCGGCGGAGCAGGGCGCGCTGCCCCGCATCAGCACCAACTTCACCGGCGACGGCAGCGGGCCGCTGCACCCTGCCCGGCTGGCCGCGGCGGTCGGCGGACGCGAGCAGGTGTTCGCCGTCGCCGTCGTGGTGCTGTCGGCCAAGCTCGCCAAGTGCGACGGCGCAGTGGCACGATCGGAGATCGACGCCTTCAAGCGGCAGTTCCGCATACCGCCCGAGAGCGTGCGCGACATCGGCCGGCTGTTCGACCAGGCGCGGGACAGCACCGCCGACTGGCGCCCCTACGCGACGCAGTTGGGCCAGAGCTTCGCCGATAACCGCGGGCTGCTGGAGGACGTGCTGGCGGCGCTGTTCGCCATCGCCCGCGCCGACAAGCCGCTGACCCGGGCCGAGCACGACATGCTGCGTGGCATCCACGGCGCGTTCGGACTGGACAACCTGGCCTGGGACCAGGCCCGCGGCGCCACCTCCCGGGGCGTGGGCGGCCGCGGCGGGGAGGGCGAGGTCGATGCCTATGCTGCCCTCGGCATGACCTCCGCCGCCACCGACGAGGAACTGCGCGCGGCCTGGCTGCGGCTGATGCGGGAGAACCATCCGGACAGCCTGGCCGCGCGCGGCGTCCCGGCCGAGTTCATCGCCCGCGCCGGCGACAAGGTGGCGCGTATCAACGCGGCCTGGGACCGTATCAAGCGGGAACGCCGGCTCTGAGCCTGGACCCGCTTGGGCTGCCCATCGGCGACCTGCCCAGCCCTAACCAGGACGCGCGCCCGGACGGGGTGCCGGTCGATACCTTGATCCTGCACTATACCGGGATGCAGTCCGGGCAGGCCGCCATCGACCGCCTGCGCGACCCGGCTGCCGCCGTTTCGTCCCACTACGTCGTTGAGAAGGACGGCGCGGTCTGGCGGCTGGTGCCGGAGGCGCGGCGCGCCTTTCATGCCGGGGTGTCAGCCTGGCGCGGACACGAGACGCTGAACGGCCGCAGCATCGGCATCGAGATCGTGAACCCCGGCCATGAGTGGGGCTACCGTCCCTTTCCCGCGCTGCAGATGGCGGCGCTGTGCGACCTGTGCCTGGGCATCCTGTCCCGCCATCCCATCCCGCCGCGCAACGTCGTGGGCCACAGCGACGTGGCGCCGGACCGCAAGCAGGACCCAGGGGAGCTGTTTGACTGGCGCGGCCTGGCGGCGAACGGCGTCGGGCTGTGGCCGGGGCCGGACGGCGCGCCCGTCGCCGATCCAGGTGCGGCGCTGCGGGCCATCGGCTATCCCGTGCCCGACCTGGCGACCACGTTGCGCGCCTTCCAGCGGCATTGGCGGCCGGAGTCGGTGACGGGGGACGCCGATCCAGGCACGCTCGCACGGTTGGGTGCGGTGCTGGCCGTCATCCAGGATTGACGGGCGCCCCCGGCACGCGCAAACCCCCGCCTGTCAGACGGCTGGACGGCCGCTGCCCCTGCCGCGGCGCACCCGCGTTCCGGCCGGGGTGGAGGAAAGTCCGGGCTCCACGGGAACACGGTGCCGGCTAACGGCCGGCGGGGGCGACCCCAGGGACAGTGCCACAGAAAACAAACCGCCCGCTGCGCCGTAAGCGATCACGGGACGCGGGCAAGGGTGAAACGGTGCGGCAAGAGCGCACCGCGCCCCCGGCAACGGGGGCGGCAGGGTAAACCCCACCGGGAGCAAGACCGAATAGGGGGGGCCGGCGGCGAATCGGGGAAGCCCGGCTTGTGACGCAGGGGCGTTCTCGCCCTGCCGCCCGGGTTGGTCGCGTGAGGTGCGCAGCGATGCGTGTCCCAGAGGAATGGCCGTCCCGCCGCCGCCTGCGCAGGCAAACGGCGGCGGACAGAACCCGGCTTACAGGCCGTCTGACCCTTATCCCCGCTTTTCGATCTTTGTCCCCCGACTTGTCCACAGGGACGAAGCATGAAGACTTGAACGTTGCTGAAGCAAATTCGCAAGGAGCCTTCCGATATTGAGCGGCATCCGATTCTATACAGGAAACTCGAACAACTTGTCAGCACAGGCGATCTAATCCCTTTGACGCCCATGTTTGCCCATGGTAGCCCATGTCATCCCACTTGTTCACCAGAATGTGTGCGCTTGGGGAGCGGCCCGCAGCAGGACGGGTAGGCTGAGATGAACAGGGGCAGCAGTCCGAATGACCCAGTTCCTTGGCACTCACCAGAACCGCCTCGACGCCAAGGGCCGCGTCTCCGTTCCGGCTGCCTTCCGCACCGCCCTGCGCGGCACGGACGGGGTTGCCGCCCTGGTCCTGCGCCCGTCGCACAAGCATCCCTGCATCGAGGCCTGGCCGCGCAGCGCGTTCGACGCACTCGATGCCCCGGTGGAGCGCATGGACCTGTTCAGCGACGACCAGGAGGATTTCGCCACCAGCCTGTACTCCGACGCCTACCCGGTCGAGGCGGACAAGGAGGGCCGGATCGTGCTGCCGGAGGATCTCAAGGTCCATGCCGCGCTGACGGACGCCGTAACCTTCATGGGTATGGGACGCACGTTCCAGATCTGGGAGCCTGCCGCAGCCGACCGGCGCCGGGCCGAGGCGCGCGAGCGCACCCGCAGCCGCAACATCTCGCTGCCGGGCTCGCTCGCCACCGTCAAGCCGGAGGGTAGCGCGTGATGCAGCACGTGCCCGTCATGCTGCCCGAGGTGCTGCGCTACCTCGCGCCCTCGGCTGACGAGGTGCTGCTGGATGGCACGTTCGGCGGCGGCGGCTACAGCGCTGCCATCCTCGACGCTGCCGCCTGCACGGTTTGGGCCATCGACCGCGACCCGGACGCCATCGCCCGCGGCGCTGCGCTGGCGGCCCGGCACCCTGACCGCCTCCACCTGGTGCAGGGCCGGTTCGGCGACATGCTGGACCTGCTGTCGGCCCGCGGCGTGGCGGCATTGGACGGCGTCGTGCTGGACCTCGGCGTTTCGTCGTTCCAGATCGATGACCCGGCCCGCGGCTTCAGCTTTCGAAGTGACGGGCCGCTCGACATGCGGATGGCGCATGGTCCGGGTGACCGGGGGCCGACCGCCGCCGACCTGGTGAACGGCCTGCCGGAGGGGGAGCTGGCCGACACGCTATATCAGTTCGGCGAGGAGCGGCTGTCCCGCCGCATCGCCCGCGCGGTGGTGCAGGCGCGGGCGGAGGCGCCGATCACCACCACGCTGCAACTGGCGGCAGTGATCCGCGGCGTGGTGCCGCCCGACCGCTCCGGCATCGACCCGGCCACCCGCAGCTTCCAGGCGCTGCGCATCCGGGTGAACGATGAGCTTGGCGAGATCGAGCGGGCGCTGGCGCAGGCCGCGCAACTGCTGGCGCCGGGCGGGCGGCTGGTGGTGGTGTCGTTCCACTCGCTGGAGGACCGGCTGGTAAAGCGCTTCATGCAGGACGCCGCCGGGCGCACGCCTGGGCCGTCGCGGCACGACCCCGGCGGATTGGTGGACCGCACCGCACCGGACTTCGCGCTGCTGACCTCGAAGGCGCAGCGGCCCGCGTCGGCCGAGGCGCACGCCAACCCGCGCGCCCGCAGCGCCCGGCTGCGCGCCCTCGCCCGCTTGCAGACCAGCCAGCCTCAGACGAGCCATCAAGGGACCTATCCGGCATGATCCGACCCTTCACCGCCATCTGCATGTCCGCGGCCTTCGCCTCCGGGCTGTTCCTGTACCAGTCCAAGCATCAGGCGCAGTTGCTGGACCGGCAAATCATGGGCGTGCTCAAGCAGACCGAGGTGGCGCGCGAACGCATCGGCGTGATGAAGGCCGAGTGGGCGCTGCTGAACGAGCCGGAGCGCCTGGCCGAGCTGTCGCAGAAGCACCTGGGCCTGCGCACGCTGGCGCCGACGCAGTTCGTGGCCGTCGCGGACCTGGGCAGCCGCCTGCCGCCGCCCGCAGCACCCGGCACGGCGCTCCCGGCGACGGACGAAGCCGCGGCTGCGCCCCCCGCGCCGGTGGTCCCCATGCAGGTGGCTGCAGCACCAGCCGCGCCGGCGGCACGGCTGGCGGCACGGCCGCATGCGCCGCAGCCTGAGCACCGCGCCGAACCCGCCGTTGCCCGTCAGGCCCCGGCGCCAGCCGTGCAGATGGCGGCGTTGCCCGCTCCGGCTGCGGCGTCCATGCAGGCAGTGCATCGTCCGCTGGCGCCCGTGGTCAGCATCGGCGCGGCCCCGATCCAGCCGCGCCCGTCGGTATCGAGCAGCAGCCCGCCCAGCCGCGGCACGGTTGCCTCGCCTGCGCGCGATGGTGACCTGCGCTCGGTTCCGGCTGTCCTGACCAGCAGCCCGCCGGCCCCTGCATACCGGCCGGCCACCCCCTATCAGTCAGCCCCGCCCTACCAGTCGGCCGCCTCGTACCAGTCAGCCCTGGGCGGCGCCCGGCCGTCGCTGCCGCCGCCCGTCCCCTACGGCGCCGCCCAGGCGCGCTGACCGGCACCATGGCCACGCCGCCCTCCGCCCCCAACCCGGACGCGCCGCCCCCTGGCGGCCTGCACGCCTCGCCGCGGATCGAGACCGTGCGCGTAACCGCGCCGGACCTGGCCCGCCGCGCATCGTTGGAGAAAACCCGCGGGCGCCTGGTGATCGCTGCCGGCGGCTTCCTGGTCCTGTTCCTGGCGGTCGTCATCAAGCTGGCCGGCGCGACAGTGGTGTTCCCGATGGCATCCAAACGCCTGGAGCACCTGGCCCGGCTGCCCAACCCCACCCCGGCGTCCAACACGGACCCCGCAGCCAACGGGGCCGCACCAGGGATGGAGGCGGATACGGTCCATGACCTCGTCGCGCACCGCCGGGCGACAATCACCGACCGCAACGGCGAGATCCTGGCGGTTTCGCTGCCCACCGCCGGGCTATATGCCAATCCGCGCGAGATGATGGACACCGACGCCGCCGCCGCCCGGCTGAAATCGGTGCTGCCGCGCCTGGACCTCGACGTGGTGCGCACCCGGCTGGCCAGCAGCAAGGGCTTCGTTTACCTCGCCCGCAACATCTCGCCGCGGGAGCAGTTGGAGGTGAACAACCTCGGCATCCCCGGCGTGTACTTCCAGGCGACCGAGCGCCGCCGCTATCCGCAGGGCCGGGTGGCGGCGCATGTGGTCGGCGGCGTGGACGTGGACGCGCACGGCGTGGCCGGGGTGGAGCGGGCGTTCGACGACATGTTGCACGACAGCGTGGAGCCGTTGCGCCTGTCGCTCGACGTGCGCGTGCAGGCCGCGGTGCGGGACGAGCTGTCGAAGTCGATGGCGGAGTTCCACGCCATCGGCGCCTGCGGCATCATCATGGACGTCCGCACCGGCGAGGTGATCGCCATGGTGAGCCTGCCGGACTTCGACGCCAACAAGCAGGGCGAGGCCAAGCCGGAGGAACGGTTCAACCGCGCCGTCACCGGCATGTACGAGCCTGGCAGCACCTTCAAGCTGCAGACTGCGGCCATGTCGTTGGATAGCGGCGCCGGGCACTTGTGGAACAGCTACGACGCCGGGCACGACATCAAGATTGGCCGCTTCACCATCTCGGACTTCCAGGGCAAGCACCGGGCGCTGAGCTTCCCGGAGGTGCTGGTCTATTCCAGCAACCTCGGCGCGGCGCACATGGCGATGGCGGTCGGGGCGGAGCGGCAGCAGGACTGGCTGCGCAAGATGGGCATGTTCACCCGTGTCGGCATCGAGCTGCCGGAGCAGGGGCAGCCGATCGTGCAGCCCCTGGCCAATTGGAAGGAGGTCGCGACGATGACCGTGGGCTTCGGCCATGGCATCGCGGTGTCGCCGTTGCACGTCGTGCGCGGGACTGCGGCGCTGGCCAATGGCGGCATCGTGCTGAAGCCGACCATTCTGGCGGTCGATGCCGGGACGCAGCGGGACGGTACGCGGGTGATGCAGCAGGGCACGTCCGACACGCTGCGCAAGCTGATGCGGCTGGTGGTGACGGATGGGTACGGCAAGCCGGCGGACGTGCCGGGCTACTTCGTCGGCGGTAAGACCGGCACGGCGGAGAAGGTCGGCGGGCACACCTACAAGAAGCACACCAACGTCAGCGCCTTCATGAGCGTGTTCCCGATGAACGCGCCGAAATATGCGGTTTACTTCATGCTGGATGAGCCGAAGGGCAACGCCAGCACTGGCGGCTACTCCACGGCCGGTGCGGTCAGCGCGCCCGGCGCGGGCCGCGTCATCGCGCGGATTGCGCCGATGCTGGGCCTGATGCCGGAGACGGTGACGGCGGCCACGACGCAGGCGAGCCTGGCAATGTCGCTGCAGCCGGGTCATCCCGCGCATGCATCTGCCGAGGTGCCGGTGGCGCACGGCCAGACGCCGGCCGAACATCCATCGCCCGCCCCGGCGGCGCTGCCAGCGCGGGATGCGACGCCGCCGCGGCGGGTGGCGGGGCTGGCGACCTCCGTTGCGGTTCACTGATATGCTGGCGGGATTGGGCATGAATGTGCCGCCGGGACTGCCTGACACGATCACCGGCCTTACCGCCGACAGCCGCCAGGTGCGCCCGGGGATGCTGTACGCGGCGCTGGCGGGCGCGCGGGTGGATGGGCGCGACTTCATCGGGGATGCCGTCCAGCGCGGCGCGGCCGCTGTGCTCGCCGAGACTGGTACGGCCTGGCCTGCTGGGGTGCCGTTGCGTCCGCTGCTGCTCGACCCGCAGCCGCGCCGCGCGCTGGCCCGTCTGGCCGCGCAGCATGCCGAGACGCAGCCGCGCACCGTGGTCGCGGTCACCGGCACGAACGGCAAGACCAGTACGGTCGAATTCCTGCGGCAGCTTATGGCGCTGTCCGGCGTGGCGGCTGCGAGCCTGGGCACGCTTGGCCTGATCGGACCGGGCGGCGCGACCGGTCCCGGCCTGACCACGCCCGACCCGGTCGCTCTGGCCATCACGCTCGCCGCCCTGGCGCGCGACGGGGTGCAGGCGGTGGCGATGGAGGCGTCCTCGCACGGGTTGGAGCAGTGCCGGCTGGATGGGGTGCGCCTGGCCGCGGCCGGGTTCAGCAACTTGACGCGGGACCACCTGGACTACCATGGCACGCTGGACGCCTACCGGGCCGCCAAGCTGCGCCTGTTCCAGGACGTGCTGCCGGCCGGCGCTCCCGCCGTGGCGTGTGCGGAGCTTGAGCCGGCGGCGCTGGATGCCCTGCGCGGCATCGTTGGGCCGGCGCTTCGCACGACTGGCGAGGGCGGCAGCCTGGTCCGCCTGCTGCGCGCCACTCCGCAGCCCGGCGGCCAGGTCCTGCTGCTGGAGGCGGACGGTGCTCGGCGGGAGGTCGATCTGGCGCTGCCGGGGCGTTTCCAGGCCGACAACGCCCTGCTGGCGGCCGGGCTGGCGATGGTGACTGGCGTGGATGCGGTCCTGGATTTGCTGCCGGGCCTGCGAGGCGTGCGCGGCCGGATGGAACTGGTGGCCACCCTGCCGAACGGCGCGGCCGTGTATGTCGATTTCGCCCACACGCCGGATGCGCTGGAGCGCCTGCTGCGCGCCTTGCGCCCGCACACGGCCGGGCGGCTGCACGTGGTGTTCGGCGCTGGCGGCGACCGCGACCGCGGCAAGCGTCCGCTGATGGGTGCCGCTGCCGCCGCGCTGGCGGACCAAGTGTTCATCACCGACGACAACCCGCGCTCCGAGGACCCGGCGGGCATCCGCTCGGCAATTCGGGTCGCCGCCGCCGGCGCCTGCGAGATCGGCGACCGCGCCGCCGCGATTGCCGCCGCGCTGGACGCCCTTCGGCCCGGCGACGTGCTCGTGGTCGCCGGGAAGGGCCATGAGCAAGGCCAGACGGTCGGCGCCGAGACCCTGCCCTTTGACGATGCGGCCGTCGTGCGCCGGTTGGTGGGGGTCGCATGACCCCGCTGTGGACCGCGCACGCGCTGCGGGCGGCGACCGCGGGCGCCATGCCGGTGCCGTTCGACGCCGAGGGCGTCTCCATCGACACCCGCACCTTGCAGCCCGGCGACCTGTTCGTGGCGCTGGTCGGCGAGCGCGACGGCCACGCGCATGTTGCTGACGCCCTGGCGCGTGGCGCGGCCGGGGTGCTGGTGCACCGCACGGACGGGCTGCCGGCTGGGGCGCCGGTGCTGATGGTGGGCGACACCCTGCAGGGCCTGCACGCGCTGGGCCGGGCCGGACGCGCCCGCTTCGGCGGCAAGGTGGTCGCCGTGACCGGCAGCGTCGGCAAGACCACGACGAAGGAGATGCTGCGCACCGCCGTGTCCGCCTTCGGGCCGACCCATGCGTCGGCGGCGTCCTATAACAACCATTGGGGCGTGCCGCTGACCCTGGCGCGGCTGCCGGCCGACGCCGCCTACTGCGTGGCCGAGATCGGCATGAACCACGCGGGCGAGATCGCGCCGCTGGCCCGCCTGGCTGCGCCGCATGTCGCGGTCATCACCGCCATTGCAGCCGCGCACATCGGCCACCTTGGCAGCCTTGAGGCCATCGCGGACGAGAAGGCCTCGATCCGCGAGGGCCTGGCGCCGCATGGCATCCTGGTGCTGCCGATGGACAGCCCGTTCTTCACCCGCATGGCGCAGGGCTCCCTGGTCCGCAGCTTCGGCGCCACCGGCGATGCACGGCTGCTGTCCGCGGCCGGGCCGGTGCGCGCAAGCGTTGGCGGACAGGACGTTGCATTCACCCTCGCCGCCACGGGCGCGCACATGGCGATGGACGCCGTTGCGGCGCTGGCCGTCTGCGACGCGCTCGGCCTGGATGCTGGCCGCGCCGCCGCGGCGCTGGAGGGCTGGTCGCCCGTGGCCGGCCGCGGCCAGCAGCGGCGCTTGGGCGACATCGTGCTGCTGGACGAGAGCTACAATGCGTCCTCCGCCTCTATCCGGGCGGCGCTGGGCGTGCTTCGGGCGATGCCGGGCCGGCGGGTGGCGGTGCTGGGCGACATGCTGGAGCTGGGCGGCTTCGGCCCTGCCGAACATGCTGGGCTGGCCGATGCGGTGGCCGCGGACGCGGACGTGCTGTATGCGTGCGGCCCGCTGATGCGGCACCTGTTCGAGGCCGTGCCGGCCGGGCACCGCGCCGTCCATGCGCCGGATGCCGCCGCGCTGGCGCCGCTGGTCGCCGCCGCCGTCCGCCCGGGTGACGCCGTGCTGGTCAAGGGCAGCCTGGGCAGCCGGATGCGCCTGGTTGTCGAACGTCTTGAGGGCCTGCCGCAGGGCTTGCCACCTGGGGTGCAGGTCTGATGCTGGTCTATCTCACGCGCTTCTCGACCGACCAGTTCATCCTGGCCAACCTGTTCCGCTACATCACGTTCCGGTCCGGGGCGGCGTGCCTGACCTCGCTGTTCCTGTCGTTCCTGCTCGGCCCCACGGTCATTCGCTGGCTGAAGTCGGTGCAGAACGGCGGCCAGCCGATCCGGCTCGACGGGCCGGCGCGCCACCTGGTGGAGAAGAAGGGCACGCCCACCATGGGCGGCGTGCTGATCCTGCTGTCGCTGGCGTTCTCCACGCTGCTGTGGGCGGACCTGCGCAATGGCTACGTTTGGGCGGTGCTGCTGCTGACGCTGGGCTATGGCGGCATCGGCTTCATGGACGACTTCCTCAAGCTGTCGCGGCGCAACACAAAGGGCGTGTCGGCCCGCGGCAAGCTGTGGGCGCAGTTGGCGATGGGGCTGGGCTGCGCGGTCTGGATCATGCTGCTGACGCGGGAGCCGCTGGGCACGGCGCTCACGGTGCCGGTGTTCAAGGAGGTGCTGATCCCGTTCGGCTACCTGTTCCCGCTGGTCGGCATGGTCGTGATGATCGGGGCCAGCAACGCAGTGAACTTGACGGACGGGCTGGACGGGCTGGCCATCGTGCCGACGATCATCGCGGCGGCGGTGTTTGCGCTGATCTCCTACCTGGTGGGGAACCGGGTGTTCGCGGACTACCTGCAACTGCACCACGTTCCCGGAGTGGGGGAGATGGGGGTGTTCCTTGCGGCGCTGATCGGGTCTGGGCTGGGGTTCCTTTGGTACAATGCTCCTCCGGCCGCGGTATTCATGGGCGACACCGGGAGCCTGGCGCTGGGCGGGGCGCTCGGCGCAGTGGCCGTGGCGACAAAGCACGAACTGGTGCTGGCCATCGTCGGCGGGCTGTTCGTGGTGGAGACCGTCAGCGTCATCGTGCAGGTGTTCTGGTTCAAGCGCACCGGGCGGCGGGTGTTCCTGATGGCGCCCCTGCACCACCACTACGAGAAGAAGGGCTGGTCCGAGCCGACCATCGTGATCCGCTTCTGGATCGTCTCCATGATCCTGGCCCTGGTCGGGCTGGCGACGTTGAAAATCCGATGAGCTGGCCGGCAAACCTGTTTGCGGGCCGCCGCTATGCCGTCGTCGGCTTGGGCCGCAACGGCTTGCCGGTGGCGCGTGCGCTGCTGGCGATGGGTGCGGAGGTCGCGGCCTGGGACGACCGGGCGGAGGCGCGTGCCGCCGCCGGGCTGCCGCTGCATGATCCGGCGCTAGGGCTGGCTGGGTTCAACGCCCTGGTGCTCAGCCCGGGCATCCCGCACCTGCTGCCCGCACCGCATCCGGCGGCGGTGGCGGCACGGGCGGCCGGCATCCCGATCCTGTCCGACGCCGAACTGCTGTTCCAGGCCGTGCGCGCCGCCGGGTCCGGGGCGCGGTTCGCGGGCATCACCGGCACCAATGGCAAGAGCACGACGACGGCGCTACTGGCGCACATCCTGACCGTGGCGGGCGTGCCGAACGCGGCCGGCGGCAACCTCGGTACGGCCAGCCTGGCGATGCCGCTGTTGTCGGATGGTGGCGTGTACGTGCTGGAGATGTCGTCCTACATGTTGGAACGGCTGCATACCTTGCGCTTCGACGCCGCGGCGCTGCTGAACCTCAGCCCGGACCACCTGGATCGGCACGGCGACATGGCTGGCTATATCGCTGCCAAGCGCCGCATCTTCGACCGGCAGGGGCCAGGCGATGCGGCCGTAGTCGGGATTGACGACGCGGACAGCGCCGCGGTGCCCGGCACGATTGCTATCTCGGGCCACCAGCCCGCCACCGTTTGGTGCGACGGCGCCGTTCTGCGGGACGACGCCGGCTTGATCCTGGCGATGGCGGACGCCCCTGCCCTGCCGGGCGCGCACAACGGCCAGAACGCCGCCGCTGCCGCCGCCCTGGCGATGGCGCTCGGGGTGGACCGGGCTGCCGTTGCCCGCGGTATCGCCACGTTCGCCGGCCTGCCGCACCGCCAGCAGCTTGTGGCGCAGGTGGACGGCGTGGCCTGGGTGAACGACAGTAAGGCCACCAACGCGGACGCTGCCGCCCGCGCCCTGGCGTGCTATCCGCGCCTGGTGTGGATCGCTGGCGGCCAGGCGAAGGCCGGCGGCATCGAGGCGCTGCGCCCGCTGCTGGCCCGCGTCGCCCATGCCGTGCTGATCGGCCAGGATGCCCCGCTGCTGGCTGCGACCCTGGCGGACGCCAGCATCCCGCACAGCATGGCCGGAACCCTGGACGCCGCCGTGCCGCTCGCCGCCGCCGCCGCCCGCCGGCTGGACGCCCCCGTGGTGCTGCTCTCCCCGGCCTGCGCCAGCTTCGACCAGTTTGCCGGCTTCGAGGCCCGGGGCGACCGTTTCGCCGCCCTCGCCGCCACGCAGCACATGCCCAAGCTGCAGATGCAGGGAGCCGCCTGATGCCCGCCCTCTCCCGCAACGACAACTCGGTGCTCGGCCGCTGGTGGTGGACCGTGGACCGCTGGACCCTGGCGGCCGTCGGCACCCTGATCGGCTGCGGCTGCGTGATGATGCTGTCCGCATCGCCGTCGGTGGCCGAGCGCATCCACGTGTCGCGCGACGTGTTCATCCTGAAGCAGTTGGTGTTCCTGGCGCTGGCCGGGCTGGTGGTGGTCGGGGTGTCGCTGCTGTCGCCGCGCGACATCCGCCGCCTGGCGGTCCTCGGCTGCGGCATCGCCCTGGTGCTGACGCTGATGACGCTGGTGAAGGGCGTCGAGATCAAGGGCGCCCGGCGCTGGATCAGCCTGCCTGGCATGACGGTGCAGCCCAGCGAGTTCTTGAAGCCCTGCTTTGCCGTCGCCGCCGCTTGGCTGCTCAGCGAGGGCCAGCGGGTGCGCGGTTTCCCCGGCATGATCCTGGCGGGGGCTGTCTATGTTGTCATCGCGCTATTGCTGAAGTCGCAGCCGGACATGGGCATGCTGGCCGTGGTGACGGCGGTGTTCTTCGCACAACTGTTCATCGCAGGGATGAACCTGGCGATGGTGGGCGTGGCGACGGGCGGGCTGGTGGCTATGGCGGCGGGCGCCTACGCCTTTTTCCCGCACGTCCGCATCCGGGTAACCCGCTTCCTCGATCCCACTTCGGGCGACAGCTATCAGGTTAACACTGCCCTGGAAGCCTTTGGAAATGGCGGATTGCTTGGGCGTGGTCCTGGCGAGGGACGCGTGAAGGACATGCTGCCGGACGCCCATGCGGACTTCGTGTACGCCGTCATGGGGGAGGAGTTCGGGCTAATCGTCTGCGTCCTGGTGCTGGGACTGTTCGCCTTCATCGTGCTGCGGGGCCTGGTGCGTCTGCTGGCCGAGGGCGACCTGTTCATCGTGCTGGCTTCGGCGGGGCTGGTGACCAGCTTCGGCCTGCAGGCGTTCGTCAACATGGCGTCCTCGCTGCACCTGATCCCGACCAAGGGCATGACCCTGCCCTTCGTGTCCTACGGCGGGTCGTCGGTGCTGGCGGTGGCGCTCGGGATTGGCATGCTGCTCGCCCTCACCCGGCGGCGCACCCGGACGGATCCGGGCTGGGAGGCCGCACGATGAGGGGGCCGGCCGCACGTCCGATCGTGGTCGCTGCCGGTGGTACCGGCGGGCACCTGTTCCCGGCCGAGGCGCTGGCGGCGGAGTTGGTGGTGCGTGGGCACCGGGTTGCGCTGATGACAGACGGCCGTAGCGGCACCCTGCCTGCGTTCCCGGCCGGCGAGGCGTTCGTGCTGCGCGGCGCGGGGATCGCCGGGCGCGGGGCGCTGCGCGGCGGGCTGGCGGCGCTGGCGATGGCGGCGGGCGCGGTGCAGGCGCGCGGGCTGCTGGCGCGGCTGGATGCGGCGGCCGTGGTGGGCTTCGGCGGCTACCCGAGCGTCGCGCCGGTGCTGGCCAGCCGCGCACTGCGCCATCGCCCGGCGGTGGTGCTGCACGAGCAGAACGCGGTGCTGGGCCGGGCGAACCGAGTGCTGGCGCGGTTTGCCGACCGCCTGGCGCTGGGGGTGGCCGACACGCAGCGTGTTCCGGAGGGCACCCGCGCCGCGCACGTCGGCAACCCTGTCCGCCCTGCGGTGCATGCCTTCGCCGGCCAGGGTTACACGCCGCCTGTCGGCGCCGTGCGGCTGCTCGTCACAGGGGGTAGCCTGGGCGCCCGGGTGTTCAGCGACCTGGTGCCGGCGGCGCTGGCCCTGCTGCCGCCGGGGCTGCGCCGACGGGTGCAGGTCACGCAGCAGTGCCGGGCCGAAGACCTGGACCGCGTCCGTGCCGCCTATGCCGTGGCGGGCATCACCGCTGAACTGGCAACCTTCTTTCCGGACTTGCCCGTCCGCCTGGCCGCCGCGCACTTCGTGATTGCCCGCGCCGGCGCGAGCACGGTGGCCGAGCTATGCGCCATCGGTCGCCCGGCCCTGCTGGTGCCGCTGCCCGCCGCCATCGACAACCACCAGGCGTTCAATGCCGCCGCCAGCGGCGCGGAGGTGCTGGACCAGGCGGCCCTGACCCCCGCCGCGCTGGCCGAAGCCCTGACGCCGTTGCTGACCAGCCCGCTCGCGCTGATCGCCGCCGCCGCCCGCACCGCCCGGAACGGCAGCCGTGACGCCGCCGCTCGCTTGGCCGACCTGGTCGAAGCCGCCATCCAGGACCGGCCCGGCCAGGACAAGGCAGGACAGGACGAGGCGGGACCGGACCAGGCGGGGCCGGACCAGGCTGTGCCGCAGCATCAAGCAGAGGCACGCGCATGAGGGCTCTTCCCCTGGGTATCGGCACGATCCACTTCGTCGGGATCGGCGGCATCGGCATGTCGGGGATCGCCGAGGTCCTGCATACCCTGGGCTACGCCGTGCAGGGCAGCGACATCAGCGACAACGCCAACGTGCGCCGCCTGAAGGACGCCGGCATCCCCATCGCCATCGGCCACGACGGCGCCAACGTCGCCAACGCCCAGGTCGTCGTCGTCAGCACCGCCGTGAAGCGCGACAACCCCGAGGTGGTGGCCGCGCGCGCCAAGCTGGTGCCCGTGGTCCGCCGGGCCGAGATGCTGGCCGAGCTGATGCGGCTGCGTTGGGCCATCGCGGTCGGCGGTACCCACGGCAAGACCACCACCACCAGCCTGGTCGCCTGCGTGCTGGAGGCCGCCGGCATGGACCCGACGGTCATCAACGGCGGCATCATCAACGCCTATGGCAGCAACACCCGCCTGGGCGAAGGCGAGTGGATGGTGGTGGAGGCCGACGAGAGCGACGGCAGCTTCCTGCGCCTGCCGGCCTGCATCGCCATCGTCACCAACATGGACGCCGAGCACCTGGACCACTGGGGCACCAAGGAGGCGATGGTCGCCGGCTACGACCAATTCGTTGCAAACGTGCCGTTCTATGGCTTTGCCGTGTTGTGCATCGACCATCCGGGCGTGCAGCAGATGATCCCGCGTCTCTCTGACCGCCGAGTCGTCACCTACGGCTTCGGCCAGCAGGCGGATGTGCGGGCGGAGCGGATGGTGATGGACAAGCTGGGCGCGACGTTCGAGGTCGTGCTGACCGACCGCCACCGGGGCCGCAGCCGCCGCATGGGGCCGTTCCGCCTGCCGATGCTGGGGGCGCACAACGTGCAGAACGCGCTGGCCGCCATCGCCGTGGCGGTCGAGATGGATGTGGACGACGCGACCATCCGCAGCGCCTTCGCCGGGTTCCGCGGCGTAAAGCGCCGGTTCACCAAGACCGGGGAGAGCGGCGGCATCACCGTCATCGACGACTATGGCCACCACCCCGTCGAGATCGCCGCAGTGCTGAAGGCTGCGCGGCAGGCTGGCGCGCGGGACGTGATCGCCGTGGTGCAGCCGCACCGCTACAGCCGGCTGCAATCCTTGTTCCCCGAGTTCTGCACCTGCATGAACGACGCCGGGACCGTCATCGTCGCCGACGTGTACGCGGCCGGTGAAGCTCCGATCCCCGGCGTGTCGCGCGACGACCTGGTGGACGGCATCCGCGCCCGCGGCCACCGCAGCGTCGTGCCCCTGCCCGGCCCGGAGCACCTGGGCGAGATGGTCCACGCCATCGCCCGGCCCGGCGACTTCGTGATCTGCCTGGGCGCCGGCACTATCACGACATGGGCGGCGGCGCTGCCGGCGGAGCTGGCCACCCTGCAGGCCGGCAGCACGAGGCGGACCGGATGATCACCGCGCGCGCCCTGCCACACTTGGCCGACCGCCTGCCGCCCATCCGCGGGCGGGTGCAGGCCGATGCGCCGCTCGCCCCCGCCACCTGGTTCCGCGTCGGCGGCACGGCCGAGGCCCTCGTGCGCCCAGCCGGCCCGGCGGACCTGGCAGGGTTCCTGGCCGCCCTGCCGCATGACGTGCCCGTGCAGGTGCTCGGGGCCGCCAGCAACGTCATCGTGCGCGACGGCGGCGTCCACGGCGTGGTGCTGCGGCTGGCGCGCGGGTTCAACGAGATCCGGGTCGAGGCGGATGGCATCGTCGCAGGGGCTGCCTGCCTGGATGCTACGGTTGCCGAGCACGCGGCCCAGGCCGGGCTGACCGGGATCGAATTCCTGTCCGGCATCCCCGGCAGCGTCGGCGGCGCGGTGGCGATGAACGCTGGCGCGTATGGCGGCGATGTCGCGTCCTGCCTGGATTGGGCGGAGTTCGTCACCCGGTCCGGCCAGCAACTGCGCCTGCCGGCCGCCGCGCTGGCCTTCGCCTATCGCTACGCCAGCCTGCCTGCGGGCGCCGTCGTCATCCGTGCCCGCTTCCGCGCGCACCCGGGCGACCCTGTGGGCATCGCCGCCCGCATGGCCTCCATCCGGGCCAGCCGCGAGGCGACGCAGCCCGTACGCGCCCGCACCGGCGGCTCCACGTTCCGCAACCCCCCTGACATGAAGGCGTGGGAGCTGATCGACGCCGCCGGGGGCCGCGGCCTGACGCGCGGCGGCGCGCAGTGCAGCGACAAGCACTGCAACTTCCTGCTCAACACCGGCGACGCGACGGCGGCGGACCTGGAGGGCTTGGGCGAGGAGCTGCGCCGCCGGGTCCACGCGATGGCGGGGGTGACGCTCGAGTGGGAGATCAAGCGCATCGGCGTGCCCGGCGCGGCGTGGGTTCAAGCCGGGGTCCAGGCGGGGGGGCAGGCATGAAGCGCGTCGCGGTCCTGTATGGCGGCATCTCGGCGGAGCGGGAGGTCAGCCTGTCCAGCGGCGTGCAGGTGGTGTCCGCGCTGGAGGATGCCGGGTTCGACGTCCTGCCGATCCTGGTCGGGCGGGACCTCGGCGCGGTCATCGCCGCGCTGACGCCGCCGCCGGACGTGGTGTTCAATGCGCTGCACGGCCGGTTTGGCGAGGATGGCGCCATCCAGGGCGTGCTGGACTGGTTGGGCATCCCTTACACCCACTCCGGCGTGCGCGCGTCGGCCCTGGCGATGGACAAGGAGGCGGCGAAGGCCGTGTTTGCCGCCGCCGGGCTGCCGGTGGCGCGCGGGCGGATGGTGGACGTGGCGGAGCTGGAGGGGGCGGACCCGATGCCGCTGCCCTATGTCTTGAAGCCGGTGAACGAAGGGTCTTCGGTCGGCGTGGAGATCCTGCGCGAGGGCAGCAACCGCCGGGCCAGCCTGGCGCGCGGCTGGCGCTTCGGCCGCAGCGTGATGGTGGAGGAGTTCGTGCCCGGCCGGGAGCTGACCGTCGGCGTCATGGGCGACCAGGCGCTGGCGGTCACGGAAATCCATGCCAGCGCCGGCTTCTATGACTACGACAGCAAGTATGCCGCGGGCGGGTCCCGCCACCAGGTCCCCGCCGCCGTCCACCCGGCCGCCTATGAGCAGGCGCTGGCCGTGGCGCTGGCCGCCCACCGCGCGCTGGGCTGCCGCGGCGCCACGCGCGCCGACCTGCGCTACGACGACACCGCCGGGGAGCCGGGGCGCCTGGTGCTGCTGGAGGTCAATACCCAGCCCGGCCTGACCCCTACCAGCCTGTTGCCGGAACAGGCGGCTTACTTGGGCATCGGCTTCCCCGACCTGTGCGCCTGGATGGTGGAGAACGCTGCATGCCGCGCATAGCCGGCCCGGGGGACCGTCCCCCGCTTACCCCGCCCGGGCGCACCCCGGCCAAGCCGCCGCCGCCGCTGGACCCGCGCGCCATCCCCCGCGCCGGCCGGGTCCGCGGCGACCGGCCGACCCGCTGGCAACTGCTGCGCCGCCGCCAGCGCCGGCTGGTGCGCCCGCTCGCCTGGGGCATGGCGTCGATGCTCGTCGTGGGCGCCGTCGCCCTGGCGGCCCGCAGCGTGCAGCCCGCCAGCACCGTCGCCTCGCTGCGGGAGCGCATCGTCGCCTTCACCAGCCTGCGGGTGGACCAGGTGGTGGTCGAGGGCCGCACCAGCACGCCGGAGCCGCTGCTGCGCGCCGCCCTGGGCGTTTCGGCCGGCGACAAGCTGCTCGGCTTCTCGCTCGAGGCTGCCCGCGCCCGCATCGAGGGCCTGTCCTGGGTGCAGCACGCCACCGTCGAGCGCCGCCTGCCCGGCACGGTCGTCGTGCACCTCACCGAGCGCCGGCCGTTCGCCGTCTGGCAGAACAACGGCAAGTTCGTGCTGATCGACCGCACCGGCCAGGTCGTGACCGACGAGAGTCCCGCCAAGGACGCCGTCGCCTTCTCCACCCTGCCGCTGGTCGTGGGCCTCGGCGCGCCGGAGCACGCGGCGGCGCTGCTGGATCTGCTGACGGCGCAGCCCAGCCTGCGCGCGCGCGTGTCCGCCGTGGTCCGCGTCGGCGAGCGGCGCTGGAACCTGCACCTCAACAACGGCGCCGACGTGCTGCTGCCGGAGGGTGCGGAAGCTCCGGCGCTCGCCAAGCTGGTGGAGATGCAGGAGAGCCAGGCGCTGCTGGATCGCCCGCTGCAGACCCTGGACCTGCGGCTGCCGGACCGCCTGGTGGTCCGCCCGCAGCCGGTGCCCGGCCCCGTACCGTCCGGCCCGCGGCGGCCGACCTAGGGGAATGACATGAACGACATGACCCGCAGCCACAGCCTGCCGCCGCCCGATCCGTCCGCCCGGCCGAGACCGCTGCGCGCCGGGCTGTTCGGCGTGCTGGACATCGGCAGCAACAAGGTCTGCTGCCTGATTGGCCGGGCGGATGCCGATGGCGTGCTGCGCGTGCTGGGCGTCGGCCACACGCAGTCGCGTGGCGTGCGCGCGGGGGGGATCACCGACCTGGAGGAGGTTGAGGCCTGCATACGCGCCGCCGTCGGCAGCGCGGAGAAGATGGCCGACCACCGGCTGCGCTCGGTGACGGTCAACCTGACATGCGGGCAGCCCGAGAGCCGGCTGTTCAACCTGCAATGGCCGGTTGGCGGGCGCGCGGTGACCGGCGCCGACCTCCGGCGCGTGGTGCAGGAGGGCCGCAGCCGCGCGCTGTGCGACGGGCGCGACACCATCCATGTCCTGCCGCTGACGTTTGCGGTGGACGGGACGGTTGGAGTCGCCGACCCGCGCGGCCTGCATTGCGAGACGCTGTCCGCCCGGTTGCATGTGCTGGACGCCGGGGCGACGGCGCTGCTGAACCTGCAGCTTACCCTTGAGCGGTGCGAGCTGGGGCTGACGGAGCTGGTCAGCGCGCCGTTCGCCTCCGGCCTGTCCACCCTGGTCGAAGATGAGCGGCAGTTGGGTGCCACCGTCATCGACATGGGCGGCGGGACGACCTCGATGGGCGTGTTCAGCGACGGCCAACTGCTACACACGGCGCAACTGCCGGTCGGCGGCAGCCATGTGACGAACGACGTCGCGCGCCTGCTGAGCACCCCGGTCGCCGACGCCGAGCGCCTGAAGACCGTTTACGGCAACGCCGACAACAGCCCGGATGACGAGCGCGAGATCCTGTCGGTGCCGTTGGTCGGCGATGAGCACCAGCACCTGCAGAAAATCCCGCGCAGCCGCCTGGTCGGGATCATCAAGCCTCGGCTTGAGGAAACGTTCGAGCTGGTCCGCGACCGGCTGGACGGCACCGGGCTGATGCGCGAGGCCGGCAGCCGTGTCGTGCTGACCGGCGGCGCCAGCCAGCTTGCCGGCGCACGCGAGATGGCCAGCCGCATCCTCGATCGGCAGGTGCGGCTGGGGCGCCCGACCCCGTTGCGCGGCCTGCCGGACCGTGCCTCCGGCCCGGCGTTCGCAACCGTCGCCGGGCTACTCGCCTGGGCCACCGGTGCCGGGCGGCGGCTGGCCGACATCGACAGCATCGACGACCGGCCCGACTCCGCCCTGCGCCGCTTCGTCAACTTCCTTCGGGATCGGGTTTAGGCCCCCGCCCGCTCAACCATCCCTGCCGCACCGCCTGCCCTGGAGCCTGCAATGACCCTCAATCTCACCGTTCCCGTCCAGAACCACACCGACTTCACCCCGCGCATCACCGTGATCGGCGTCGGCGGCGGCGGTACCAACGCCGTGGACAACATGATCGCGCTGGATCTGCAGGGGGTGGAGTTCGTCGTCGCCAACACCGACGCGCAGCAGTTGCAGCACAGCCGCGCCGACCGGCGGGTGCAGCTTGGCCCGCACTTGACACAGGGACTGGGCGCCGGTGCGAAGCCGGAGATCGGCCGCGCCGCCGCGGAGGAGGCCGCCGACGAGCTGATGCGCCACCTGGACGGCACCCACATGGTGTTCATCACCGCCGGGATGGGCGGCGGCACCGGCACCGGCGCTGCCCCGGTGATCGCCCGGATGGCGCGGGAGCGCGGCGTGCTGACGGTCGGCGTCGTCACCAAGCCCTTCACGTTCGAGGGCCAGCGCCGCACCAAGGCCGCCGATGCGGGGATCGCCGAGCTGCAGCAATACGTGGACACCCTGATCGTCATCCCGAACCAGAACCTGTTCCGGCTGGCTAACGAGCGCACCGGCTGGAGGGAGGCGTTCAAGATGGCCGACCACGTCCTTTACATGGGCGTGCGCGGCGTGACCGACCTGATGGTGGCGCCCGGCCTGGTGAACCTCGATTTTGCCGACATCCGCACCGTGATGGCCGAGATGGGCAAGGCCATGATGGGCACCGGGGAGGCCGAGGGCGAGAACCGCGCCATCCGCGCCGCCGAGGCCGCGATCAGCAACCCGCTGCTGGAGGACACCAGCATGTCCGGCGCCCGCGGCCTGCTGATCAACATCACCGGCGGCGATGACATGACGCTGTTCGAGGTGGACCAGGCCGCCAACCGCATCCGCGAGGAGGTGGCGGAGGACGCCAACATCATCTTCGGCTCGGCGATCGACGACAACCTGTCCGGCCGGGTTCGGGTGTCGGTGGTGGCGACCGGCATCGACATGGGCCAGAACGAGGCGCAGAAGCCCCGGCTGGTCGCGGTCGGCGGTGCCGGAATGACGCAGGCGGTCAGCACGGCGCCGGTCGGCCAGGGCGGCTTCGGCCCGGCCAACCCGCCGGTCGTGCCCGCGCAGTTGCTCACGCCACGCCCCTCGATGGCCGAGCAGGCGCCGCAGATGCAGGCCGAGCCGGCGCCCGCTACCCCTCAGGCTGCGCTCCAGGGCGCTCCCAGGACGTTCGCCCCGCAGCCCGCGGTGCAGCGCCCGGCGTCCGCACCCCGGCAGAGCCAACCCTTCACCGAAACGCCGCGCGCCGCCGAGCCGCCCGCCCCGGCGCCAGCACGCAGCCTGTTCGGCCTCATGACCGGCGCCATGCGCAAGAGCCGTCCGGCCGCTCCGGAGGCGACCGAGCCGCAGCGGGCGGAGCCGTCCTTTCCCGGCCAACAAGCGACGCCGGGAGCACCGGCTGGGTCCGAGCAGCCGGATGAAGCGCTGGACATTCCGGCCTTCCTCCGCCGCCAGCAGTCCTAGTTTCTATGCCGCCGTCCCAGGCAGTGGCTTGGGACGGCATGTTGCATTGCGGGACACATAGGGGTAGAAACGTTTAGAAACAATGTGTTGCATCGCAACAGCCTGAAACATTGATTGACTTGGCCATCCCCGGAAAGCCTGCGTTATTGGTTTCCAGAGACGCCGCGTCGGAGTCTCCAGGGGGCCGTGGCCCCTGTGGGCACAAGGATTGCGCCATGGATGGACTGCTCGACCGCGTTGCGACGCCTGGCTCCGTGCTGCGGTCATTCCGGGACGGGACGGCGCAGCGGACACTGAAGGCGGCCATCGGTTGCGTTGGTGTCGGCCTGCATCTTGGCTGCCGCGTGAACGTCACCCTGCGTCCTGCCCCATCTGGCACCGGCATCGTGTTCCACCGCACCGACCTGGACGTTCGCATCCCTGCCCGGTTCGACTGGGTGGGCGACACCCGGCTTAGCACGGTCCTCGCCTGTCCCGACCAGCCGGGCGCGCGGGTTGGCACGGTGGAGCACCTGATGGCTGCGCTGGCCGCGTGCGGCGTTGACAATGCCGTCGTCGAGGTGGACGGGCCGGAGATCCCGGTGCTCGATGGTTCGGCGGCGCCATGGGTGTTCCTGATCGATTGCGCCGGGATTGTGTCGCTGGATGCCGACGCCCGCACCGTGCAGGTGCTGCGCGCCGTGCGGGTGGAGGAGGGCGAGGCCTTCGCCGAGTTGCGGCCCGGGACCGCACCTTGCCTGGACATGGCGATGTCCATCGATTTCGAGGCTCCGGCCATTGGCCGTCAGGCGTTGACGCTCATGCTTGACGAGGCTGCGTTCCGCAACGAGCTTTCGGCCGCCCGCACCTTTGTCCAGGCGCACGAGATTGCCGGCCTGCGCGCCGCCGGGCTGGCGAAGGGCGGGGACCTGAGCAACGCCGTGGTGGTTGACGGCACACGTGTGCTGAACCCTGCGGGCCTGCGCCGCCCGGATGACTTCGTTCGGCACAAGATGCTTGATGCCGTGGGCGACCTTGCGCTGGCCGGCGCGGCCTTGCAGGGGCGTTTCACCGGCCACCGGTCCGGCCACGCGCTGAACAACCGGCTGTTGCGCACCCTGTTTGCGGATGCAGCCAACTGGTGCTGGGCCGAAACGGACGCCGACGCGGACTGGACCCGTGCAGCGGCGTAAACCCTGTTGTCCCGACGAAGCGGCGCCTTGCTTGCGTCCCGTTACATGCGGCGCTTCGCTTGGGTGCCGGGCATGGTATATGCGGACGCCATGAACAGCATCAGCACCCGCCGCACCGCGCTGCGCCTCCTGCCCGGCCTTGTTGCCGTGCTGGCTCTGCCGGGATGCCAGACCCTGAATTCCCTCGCGCCCTGGAACGGCAAGGATACCACCCTGACCACCAAGGTCGATCCGGCGACAGTGCCGGTCGAAGACCTGTACAACAACGGCGTCGATGCGCTGAACCAGAAGCGCTATACGACCGCCGTGACGCAGTTCGATGCGGTCGAGCAGAACTATCCCTACTCGTCGTGGGCAGTGAATTCGCAGTTGATGCACGGCTATGCCGAGTACCTGCAGAACCACTACACCGAGGCGACGGGCGCGCTGGACCGCTACATCCAGTTGCATCCCACCAACCCCAACGTGTCCTACGCCTATTACCTGCGGGCGCTTTGCTACTATGAGCAGATCGCCGACATCCAGCGGGACCAGAAGGGCACCGACGCTGCGATGGCCGCTCTGCAGGAGGTGGTGAACCGTTTTCCCGAAAGCGCCTACGCCCGCGACTCCCGCCTGAAGATCGACCTTTGCCGTGACCATCTGGCGGGCAAGGAAATGGAGGTCGGCCGGTTCTATGAGCAGCAGAAGCTTTACACCGCCGCCATCGGCCGGTTCCAGCGGGTGGTGGACGACTACCAGACCACGAACCACGTCCCCGAGGCGTTGCACCGCCTGACGGAGATCTACCTAATGCTGGGCCTGACCGAGCAGGCGAAGAAAACCGCCGCCGTGCTGGGCCACAACTATCCCGGCAGCCGCTGGTACGAAGACAGCTATTCCACCCTGGCCGAGAATGGCATCGCGCCGCCCTTGCAAGCCAAGTCCGGCGGCGGCCTTTTCTCGCGGACGTTCGGCAGCCTGTTCTAGCCGGACCCGGCCATGCTGACGACACTGTCGATCCGCGATGTCGTGCTGATCGAACGGCTGGACTTATCGTTCGAGGCCGGGCTGACGGTGCTGACCGGGGAGACCGGGGCGGGTAAGAGCATCCTGCTGGACAGCCTGGGACTCGCATTGGGCGCGCGGGCAGATAGCGGCCTGGTGCGTGCCGGGGCCGACCAGGCGAGCGTGACTGCGTGCTTCTCGCCGCCGCCAGGCCATCCGGCGCTGGACCTCCTGGCGGAGGAGGGCGTGGTGCTGGAGGACGAGGTTGTGGTGCGCCGGGTGGTGTCCAAGGATGGCCGGTCCCGCGCCACCATCAACGACCAGCCGGTGGGCGTGGCGCTGCTGCGCCGGGCGGGGGCGCTGCTGGTGGAGGTGCAGGGCCAGGGCGACCAGATGGGCCTGGCCGATCCCGCGGTGCATGCCCGGTTGCTGGACGCCTACGGCGTGCCGTCCCGCGTTCGTTCCGCCGTGACCCTGGCCTGGCGCGGCTGGCGCGCGGCATCGGAGGCGTTGCAGGCCGCACGCACCGCCATCGCCGAGGCGCAGCGGGAGGAGGAGTGGCTCCGTCACGCCGTCGATGAGCTGAGCACGCTCGCGCCGCGGGATGGCGAGGAGGAGGCGCTGGCCACGGAGCGGCAGCGCCTGCAAGGCGGCGAGCGCCGGGCCGAGGCCATTGCCGCCGCGCTGTCCGAGATCGCGCCGCGCGACCGCCGCAACGCTGGGCCGGCCGCCAGCCTTCGCAGCGCCTCGCGCGCGTTGCAGAAGCTGGTCACGCCGCAGCAGTCCGACGCCGACAATCCCGCCCAGCCCGCGATGGCCGCACTGGAACGGGCGGAGGAGGCGCTGGCCGAGGCCGAAACCCTGCTGAGCCGCCTGGCCAGCGACGTGGACACCGACCCGCGGCTGCTGGAGGCGGCGGAGGAGCGGCTGTTCGCGCTGCGTGGGGCTGCGCGCAAGCACCAGACCACGGTGACGGAACTGCCGGCGTTCCTGGCCCGGCTGCGCGGGCGGCTGGCGGCGCTGGACACCGGCAGCGCGGAGATCGCCGCGCTGGAAGCCCAGGCTACCACCGCCCGGCGGGCCTACGCCGAGGCTGCCGCGGCGCTGAGCACTGCACGGCAGGCTGCCGCTGGACGCTTGCAGGACTCTGTCACCGCTGAGTTGCCGCCGCTGCGGCTTGATAAGGCGCGCTTTGTCGTTGAGGTGCAGGCGTTGGAGGAGGCGCGCTGGAACGCCGCCGGCGCCGACGCGGTGCGCTTCCTGATCGCCACCAACCCCGGGCAGGCGCCGGGCGCGCTGGACAAGATCGCCTCGGGCGGCGAGCTGTCGCGGTTGATGCTGGCGTTGAAGGTGGTGCTGGTCAGCGGCGGGTCTGTGCCGACGCTGGTGTTCGACGAGGTGGACAGCGGCGTCGGCGGCGCCACGGCGGCGGCGGTGGGCGACCGGCTGGCACGGGTGGCGGACCGGGTGCAGGTACTGGTGGTGACGCACAGCCCGCAGGTGGCGGCCCGGGGCGGCGCGCACATGCGTGTCGCCAAGCAGGCCCGCAGCGGCCGGGCCGAGACGATGGTACTGCCGCTGGACCTGCCGGCGCGGCGCGAGGAGATCGCCCGGATGCTGGCCGGCGAGATTGTCACCGAGGCCGCCCGCCGCGCCGCCGACAGCCTACTGGGGGCCGCATGACCCCGGAGGAGGCCGCCGCCGAGCTGGAGCGGCTGGCGGCGGAGATCAGCCGGCTCGACCGCGCCTACCACGAGCAGGACGCGCCGCTGGCCACCGATGCCGAGTATGACGGGCTGCGGCAGCGCAATATTGCGCTGGAGGCGGCGTTCCCGGACCTGGTGCGGCCGGACAGCCCTAGCCGCCGGGTTGGCTCGGCCCCGGCGGGCGGGTTCGCCAAGGTGCGGCACCGCGTGCCGATGCTGTCGCTGGACAACGCCTTCGCCGCGTCCGACTTCATCGAGTTCTGCGCCCGTGCCCGCCGGTTCCTCAACCTGGCGGCAGACGCGCCGCTCGGCTTCATCGCTGAACCCAAGATCGACGGCCTGTCGATCAGCCTGCTGTATGAGCATGGCCGCCTGGTCCGCGGCGCCACACGCGGCGACGGCGCCGAGGGCGAGGATGTGACGGCCAACCTGCGCGTCGTCCGCACGGTGCCGCAGACCCTGCACGGCCCGGCCCCGGCGCTGATCGAAATCCGCGGCGAGGTGTTCATGACCAAGGCCGACTTCCTGACGCTGAATGCGGCGCAGGCTGCGGCTGGGGGCAAGGTGTTCGCCAACCCGCGCAACGCCGCCGCCGGGTCGCTGCGGCAGTTGGACGCAGGCATCACCGCCCGTCGCCCGCTGTCGCTGTTCGCCTACGCCATGGGCGAGTGCAGCGAGGCGGTGGCGGACACCCATGGCGAGTACCTGGAGCGGTTGCGCGGCTGGGGCTTCCAGGTGAACCCGCTGTCGCAGCCGGTGGCGGACGAGGCGGCGGCAGAGGCGTTCCAGGCCGCCATCGGGCTGGAACGGGCGGGACTGGCCTACGACATCGACGGCGTCGTCTATAAGATCGACAGCCTGGCCCTGCAGCGCCGGATGGGCTTCGTCGGCCGGGCGCCGCGGTGGGCCATCGCTTGGAAATTTCCGGCCGAGCGAGCGACCACGACCTTGGAAGCCATCCACATCCAGGTCGGCCGCACCGGGTCGCTGACGCCTGTCGCCTGGCTGGCAGCGGTGAACGTCGGTGGCGTGCTGGTGACGCGCGCCACCCTGCACAACGAGGACGAGATTGCCCGCAAGGACCTGCGCGTGGGCGACACCGTGGTGCTGCAACGGGCCGGCGACGTGATCCCGCAGGTCGTGCAGGCGCTGCCCGAATTTCGGCCAGACGGCGCGCAGCCCTGGACGCCGCCGGAAACCTGCCCCGCCTGCGGCAGCCTGGCCGTGCGGCCGGCGGACGAGGTGGTGCGCCGCTGCACCGGCGGGCTGACCTGCCCGGCGCAGGCGGTCGGCCGGCTGGTCCACTTCGTCAGCCGCACCGCGTTCGACATCGAGGGCCTTGGGGAAAAGACCATCCAGGAGTTCCATGACCTTGGCTGGCTGAATGGCCCGGCCAGCATCTTCCACCTGGCGCAGCACCGGGACGAGCTGCTGACGCGGGAAGGCTGGAAGGAACGGTCGGTGTCGAACCTGATGCGATCCATCGAGGCGCGGCGGAGGGTGCCGCTCGACCGCTTCATCTACAGCCTGGGCATCCGCCGGGTGGGGGAGACCAACGCCAAGCTGCTGGCCCGGCACTATGCCAGCTACCCCGAGTGGCGCAGCCGGATGCTGGACGCGACCGTGGTGGGCAGCGAGGAGCGGCTGGCGCTGGGCAGCATCATCGGCGTCGGCCCGGCGCTGGCGGAGGAGCTGGCCGGGTTCTTCACCGAGCCGCGCAACCTGGCGGCGCTGGACGAGCTGGCGGCCCTGCTGCGGATCGAGGACACAGCACCGGTCGCCACGGCGGATGGCGCATTGGCGGGCAAGGCGCTGGTGTTCACCGGCACCCTGGAGACCATGAGCCGCACCGAGGCCAAGGCGCGCGCCGAGCAGCTTGGCGCACGGGTCAGCGACAGCGTGAGCAAGCGTACGGACCTGCTGATCCTGGGTGCGGACGCCGGGTCGAAGGCCAAGAAGGCGGCGGAGCTTGGCGTGACGACGATGACCGAGGCGGAATGGCGTACCCTGGCCGGAATGCCCGCTGCGGCTTCTTCTCCCCCTCCCTCTGGGTGAGGAAGCGGGCAAGCACCATGTCATTCAAGGCAAGCGCCGCACCGGCGCTCCCGAACACCTATGGCACGTTGGCGGCCAGACCCCCTCACCCCGGCCCTTTTCCGGAGGGAGAGGGGGCAGAAAGGCGTATCATGACTCAACCACACCACATCGTCGTCGTCGGCGGAGGCGCCGCCGGGCTGGAACTGGTCACCAAGCTCGGCAATACCCTTGGCAAGCATCACCAGGCCCGCGTCACCCTGGTGGAGAAAACGCGCACCCATCTTTGGAAGCCCCTGCTGCACTCCGTCGCCGCAGGCAGCATCGACCGGTCGCAGCATGAGCTGAACCTGTTGGCCCAGGCGCACTGGCACCACTTCACCTACCGGTTCGGCGAGCTGACCGGCCTGGACCGCGCCGCCAAGCGCATCACCCTGGCTGCCACCCAGGACGACGAGGGCCGGGAGATCACACCCGCCACCTCGCTGGACTACGACACCCTGATCATCGCCGTCGGCAGCGTCACCAACGATTTTGGCACTCCTGGCGCTGCGCAGTATGCGGTCCCGCTGGACACGCCGGAACAGGCGTCCCGGTTCAACCGCCGCCTGGTCAATGCCTGCCTGCGCGCCAACGCCCAGGATACCCCGGTGCGGCCGGGCCAGCTCCATGTCGCCATCATCGGCGCGGGCGCGACGGGCACTGAACTGGCGGCCGAGCTGCACCGCACGGCCCGCGCGGTCGTGGCCTATGGCATGGATCACATCGACCCGGCCCGCGACATTCGCATCGTGCTGATCGAGGCCGCGCCGCGCATCCTCCCTGCCCTGCCTGAGCGCATCTCCGCTGCAACGGAAACCCTGCTGGGCGAGATCGGCGTCATCGTCCGCAGCGGCGCGCGCGTGGCCGAGGTGCGCGCCGATGGCGTCGTGCTGTCCGACGGGGAGGTGATCCCGGCCGAGCTGGTCGTGTGGTCCGCCGGGGTGAAGGCGCCGGACGTGCTGCATGATCTGGGCGGGCTGGAGAACAACCGCATCAACCAGCTTGTCGTCACGCCGGCCCTGCAGTCCACCCGCGACCCCGACGTGTTCGCCATCGGCGACTGCGCCGCCTGCCCGCTCGGCGAGGGCACCGTGCCGCCACGCGCCCAGGCCGCGCACCAGCAGGCGTCGCACATGATCCAAACCCTGCGCCGCCGCTTGAAGGGCCTGGCGCCGCAGCCGTTCGTGTACCGGGATTTCGGCTCCCTGGTGTCGCTGGGCCGCTATAGTACGGTCGGCAGCCTGATGGGCTTCCTGGTCGGACGCAGCCTGTTCATCGAGGGCTACTTCGCCCGGATGGTGTACCGCTCGCTGTACAAGATGCACCAGACCGCCCTGCATGGCGGCACGGCGGTGCTATGGCGCCTGGTCGCCCGCTACTCCTCGCAGAGCCCGGGGCCAGGCATCAAGCTCCATTGAGCAGTCCCGGCACCCGCCCTGCTTGCTCGCGTTCAGCCTGGTCCCGTTCGGCCTGTTCGCGTTCGACCTGCGCCCGCGCGCGCTCCCAGAATTCCAGGTCGCCGCCCTCGGGCCGCCCGGCCTGTTCCCATAGTTGGTAGGCCCGCTCCCTGATGGGGGCTAGCATGTCGTCTCTCGCCATCAATCCCGCCCCTGGATCGGAAGCCACGTTCGTAAGCCGTGGATGCGTCCGCCGTCCAGCCCGACTCTGCCGTTATTTTGCTGCGCTGCCGGCCAGCGGCGGCGCATCGGCCGCCGTCCCCTATCCAGCGGCGTCAGGCGGCGCGGCGGAACGTCTTGGGCAGGCCGGCGCGGGCCAGGGCGCCATGCTTTTCCTCTGCCGGCAGTCCTTGATCCAGGATCGCCCGGGCCGCGATCAGGCGGTCCAGGTCGATGCCGGTGTGGAAACCCTCGCTCTCCAGCAGGAACACCAAGTCCTCGGTCACGATGTTGCCGCTGGCGCCGGGCGCATACGGGCAGCCGCCCAGCCCGCCCAGCGAGGCGTCGAAGTTCCGCATCCCTGCCTCCAGTCCCGCCAAGGCGTTGGCGAGCCCCAGGCCCATGGTGTCGTGCAGGTGCAGCCCGTCCAGCTTCGCCCCGATGGCCGCCCGCACGGCGTGGATCACGGAACGGACCTGCGCAGGGTGGGCATAGCCGACGGTGTCCGCCAGGGCGACCATGTCCACCCCGGCCGCTGCCAGCGCCGCCGCGACCCGGACCACCTGGGCCTCCGGGACGATGCCGTCGATGGAGCAGCCGAACGCGGTGCTGCACGTCGCCTCCACCTGCAGCCCCGGCGCCTCCGCCCTGACCCAGGCGACGATGTCCCGCACCGCCGCCACCTGGTCCATGGTGCCGCAGTTGGTGTTGGCGCGGCTGTGGCCCTCGCTGACGCTGACCGGGATGGTGATGCGGTGGGCGCCGGCCGCCGCCGCCGCCTGGGCGCCGCGCAGGTTCGGCACCAGCGCCACGATCACTGCGGGGAGGCTGCGGGTGGCCTGCACGACCTCCCCGGTGTCGGCCATCTGCGGGATCAGCCGCGGCGGCACGAAGCTGCCGACCTCGATTTCCGGCACGCCGGCGGCGGCGATGGCCTCGATCCAGCGTATCTTGGTGGCCGTCGCCATGCGTGTCTTCGACATCTGCAGGCCGTCGCGCGGGCCGACCTCGCACACGATCACTGTTTCAGCCATGCTAAATCCCTCCCCGCCAAGGGTGCGTCGGGACGATGATGCGTGCAAGCCTCGCGCGGTTGTGCTGCATTGCGGCGGGGCCATTTGGGCTAGAGCCTGTCGCAACAACTTGGGTGACAACCTTGCCGCCACGCCTTCTGCCTGTTCTGGCGTTCATGCTGATCGCCGCGCCTGCCCTGGCTCAGCCGGGTCCACCCGGCCCCCCGGCCGTTGGCGTCGTCCAAGCCCAGCGCCGCCCGGTGATCGAGAGCAGCGAGTTCGTCGGCCGCATCCAGTCGATCAACCGCGTGGACTTGGTCGCCCGGGTCACCGCATTCCTGGAAGAACGCCGCTTCACCGAGGGTGCGGAGGTCCACGCCGGCGACGTGCTGTACCGGCTGGAGCGCTCGCCGTTCGAGGCGACGGTTGCCGCGCAGGCCGCCCAGGTTGCCCAGGCCAACGCCGTGTTGCAGAACAACAGCATCAAGCTGAACCGCGCCCAGTCCCTGCTGAGCACCCCCGCAGGGCAGCAGAGCAACGTTGACGACGCCATCAGCGCCCAGCGCAGCCAGGCCGCCACGCTGGCCGGCGCGCAGGCGCAACTCCGCCTGTCGCAGGTCAACCTGGACTACACCGAGATCAAGGCGCCCATCGACGGCAAGATCAGCCGCACGACCGTCACCGAGGGCAACGTCGTCGGCCCCAGCAGCGGCGTGCTGGCGACCATCGTCAGCCAGGACCCGATGTACGTGCTGTTCCCCGTTTCCGTCCGTGCCGCGCTCGACCTGCGTGACCGCTATGCCGACAAGGGCGGGTTCAGCGCGGTGACGATCCGCCTGCGCCTGCCGAACGGCAAGGACTATGACCAGCCGGGCAAGCTGGATTATGTCGATCCGATCGTGGCCGCCAACACCGACACCCTCACCTTTCGCGGCCGCATCCCCAACCCGGTCCGGCCGGGACAGCAGGCCGGCAGCCCCGGCGCCCGCGAGCTGACCGACGGCCAGTTCGTCACCGTCCTTTTGCAGGGGGTAGCGCCGGTCGTGCAGCTCGCCATCCCGCGCGCCAGCGTGCTGTCGGACCAGCAGGGCAGCTACGTCTGGGTGGTCGGGGACAGCAACAAGGCGGAGCAACGGCGCATCCAGTTGGGCCAGAGCACGCCGGACCAGGCCATCATCGCCGCCGGGCTGAAGGAGGGCGAGACGGTGATCGTCGATGGCGTGCAGCGGGTGCGCCCCGGCGCCGTCGTGAACCCGGCCCCGGCCAACGCCACCGTCAACCTGCCGCCGCAAGCCCCGAGGATTTGACCGCATGATCTCAGGCGTCTTCGTCGATCGGCCGCGCCTGGCCATCGTCATCGCGATCATCACCGTGATTGCCGGCGGCCTGGCGCTGCTGGTGATCCCGCTCAGCCAGTTCCCCGACATCGTGCCGCCGCAGGTGCAGGTCACCACGCGCTACCCCGGCGCGTCGGCGGCGGTGGTGGAGGCGACGGTCGCGCAGCCGCTGGAGGCGCAGGTCAACGGCGCGGACCGCATGATCTACATGAAGTCCAACTCGGCCAATGACGGCACCTATACGCTGACGGTGTCGTTCGAGCTGGGCACCAACCCTGACATCAACACCGTCAACGTCAACAACCGCGTGCAGTCCGCCCTGAGCCGCCTGCCGCAGGAGGTGCAGCGCAACGGCGTGACGGTGCAGAAGCGGTCCTCCGCCATCCTGGAGTTCCTGGCGTTCAGCAGCGAGGGCGCCAAGCAGGACCCGCTGTTCATCTCCAACTACGTGACGATCAACGTGCTGGACAAGCTTAGCCGAGTCAGCGGCGTGGGCGCGGCGTCGCTGTTCGGGGCGCTAGATTACTCCATGCGCATCTGGTTCGACACCAACCGGCTGATCGAGTTGAACCTGGCGCCCAGCGACATCATCACCGCCATCCAGCAGCAGAACGTGCAGGCCCCGGTGGGCCGCATCGGCGCGCGTCCGACCAGCGACGCCACGCAGTTCCAGATCAACCTGCAGACTCAGGGCCGCCTGACCACCCCGGAGCAGTTCGGCAACATTGTCTTACGCGCCAACCCGGACGGCAGCGTGCTGCGGGTGCACGACGTGGCGCGGGTGGCGCTCGGCGCGGCGTCGCAGGACAGCGAGAGCCGGCTGAACGGCAACCCGGCCGTGACGCTGGGCGTGTACCTCGCCCCCGGCGCCAACGCCGTGCAGACGGCCGCGCGCATCAACGCGGCGCTGGATGAGCTGGGCAAGCGGTTCCCCGAGGGCCTGAAGAGCCAGGTGTTCTACAACAGCAGCACCTTCGTCACCGACACAATCGAGGAGGTGAAGTCCACGCTGCTGGAAGCCTTCGTGCTGGTGGCGGTCGTGGTGTTCCTGTTCCTGGGCAACCTGCGCGCGACGCTGATCCCGATCATCGCGGTGCCGGTCAGCCTGATCGGCACCTTAGCGGTGCTGCTGGTGCTCGGCTACTCCGCCAACACCGTATCGCTGCTGGCGCTGGTGCTGGCGATCGGCATCGTGGTCGATGACGCCATCGTGGTGGTGGAGAACGTCGAACGCGTCCTGGAGGAAGAACCGGAGCTGACGCCGCGCGAGGCGACCAAGAAGGCCATGGGGCAGATTACCGCGCCGATCATCGCCATCACCTTGGTGCTGCTGTCGGTGTTCGTGCCGATCGGCTTCATCCCCGGCATCTCCGGCACGCTGTTCCGGCAGTTTGCGGTGACCATCAGCGTCGCCATGCTGATCTCGGCCACCAATGCCCTGACGTTGTCCCCGGCCTTGTGCGGCGTGTTCCTGCGCCATAACGGGCCGCGGCGCGGCATCATGGGGCGGATCGGCGCGGGGATCGACTGGTTCCGCGACGGCTATGCGGCCATCGTACGCCGGCTGATCCGCGTTGGCGTGCTGGCGGTGGTGCTGGTGGCGGTGTGCTTCGGCGGCATCTACGGCCTGACGCTGCGGACGCCGACGGGCTTCCTGCCGGACGAGGACCAGGGCGCGTTCTTTGCCGCGATCCAGTTGCCGGACGGCGCCAGCGTCACCCGCACGCGGGAGGTGGTGCAGCGCGCCGAGGCCGTCGCCCACAGCATCCCGCAAATCCAGAACGTGCTGTCCATCGTCGGCTTCTCGCTGCTGGACGCGGGCAACCAGTCGAATGCGGCGTTCATGGTGATGCGGATGAAGCCCTTTGCCGACCGCAAGGCAGCGGGGGACAAGGTGCAGGCGCTGATCGGGCGGATGGCGGCGGGGCTGGGGGGCATCCGTTCGGCGATTGCGTTCCCGTTCAACCTGCCGCCGATCATCGGCCTCTCGACCGGTGGCGGCTTCGAGTACCAGTTGCAGAACCTGGAGGGTCGCGAGCCCGCCGAGATGGGCAGCGTGCTGAACGGCCTGCTGGCGGCGACCAACGCCGACCCGAAGATCGCCCGGGCGTTCAGCACCTTCAGCGCGACCACGCCGAGCATCATGCTGGATATCGACCGGGAGAAGGCGCAGGCGCTGGGGCTGTCGATCAACGACGTGTTCACGGCGTTGCAGGCGACGCTGGGCGGCATCTATGTCAACGACTTCAACCTGTTCGGCCGGACCTGGCAGGTGAACATCGAGGGCGAGGCGGCGGACCGAACCGATATCCCGGCGATCTGGCGCATCCACGTCCGCAACAAGCAGGGCACGGAGGTGCCGCTGCGCAGCATCGCCGACGCGCACATCGTGCTGGGGCCGCAGACGATCAGCCGGTATAACAACTACCGCTCGATCACGATCCAGGGCACGCCGAAGCCCGGGGTGTCGTCGGGGGACGCCTTGGCGACGATGGAGGCGATCAGCGCGACGACGCTGCCGCCGGGCTACAGCTACGAGTGGACAGGGACGGCGTTCCAGGAGAAGTCGGCGGGGGGGCAGACGGGGAAGATCCTGGGGCTGGCGATCCTGTTCGCCTACCTGTTCCTGGTGGCACTGTATGAGAGCTGGGTGATTCCGGTGCCGGTGCTAATGTCGGTCAGCGTGGGCATCCTGGGGTCGTTTATCGGGATGCAGGTCGCGGGGCTAGCGCTGGACCTGTATGCGCAGATCGGGCTGGTGGTGCTGATCGCGTTGGCGGCGAAGAACGGCATCCTGATCGTCGAGTTCGCCAAGGAGCGGCGCGAGGCGGGGGAGTCGATCGCCGACGCGGCGCAGTTGGGGGCCAAGACGCGGTTCCGGGCGGTGATGATGACCAGCATCGCGTTCATCCTGGGCCTGGTGCCGCTGGTGACGGCCAATGGCGCGGCGCAGATCAGCCGGCGCGCGGTGGGGACGCCGGTGTTCGCCGGGATGCTGGCGGCAAGCACGCTTGGCATCTTCCTGATCCCGATGCTGTATGTGACGTTCCAGACCCTGCGCGAGCGGGTGAAGGCGCGTTTCGGCGGCAAGGGCGGTGGGCATGGCGGCGGCACCGCCGTCGTCGGCGCCAAGACCCGCATGCCGGAAACCGTGCACTGACCGCTGCTGTTCCCCCTCCCTTCGGGTAGGGTTGGGGTGAGCGGCGAGCGCCTTATTCGCTCGGGACAGCGCGAGGCTTGCTCCTGAGTTGGCGAGGTTCGGTCGTCCTTGCGGCTTCTCTCACCTCGGCCTTTTCTCGGAGGAAGATGAAGCTGGGAGGGCTTCCCCTTTTCGGCGGCGACCGTAACTATACCAACAATTGCCACTAACCAAGGAAGCGCCTGCATGACCAAGTTCGGAATGGCCCAGCCGGTCCGCCGCGTCGAGGACCCCCGCTTGCTGATCGGCGAGGGCCGCTACACTGACGACATCTCGCTCCCTGGCGAGGTGTTCGGCGTCGTTCTTCGCAGCCCGCACGCTGCTGCCCGCATCACCGGCATCGATACCAGCGCCGCTGCCGCGTTGCCCGGCGTGCTCGCCGTCATCACCGGCGCCGACCTGGCTGCGGATGGCATCGGCGGCCTGCCCTGCGCCATTCCGCTGAAGAACCGTGACGGCACCGCCCGGGCGGAGGTGCCGCACCCCGTCCTGGCCATCGAGCAGGTTCGCCACGTCGGCGACCCCGTCGCCTTCATCGTTGCCGAAACCCACCAGGCCGCCCGCGATGCGTTGGAAACCGTCATGGTGGATTACGACGTCCAGGACAGCATCACCGACCTGGGCGCCGCGTTGGACGAGGGCCAGCCGCAGGTTTGGCCGCAGGCCGGCGGCAACCAGTGCTTCGACTGGGAGACCGGCGACAAGGCGAAGGTGGACGCCCTGTTCGCCAAGGCCACTCACGTCACGGGCCTGACGGTTGTGAACAACCGCATCGTCGTCGCCAGCATGGAAGCCCGTGCCGCCGCCGCCGAGTATGATGCCGCGACCGGCCGCTGGACGCTTACCACCAACAGCCAGGGCGGCTGGGGCATCAAACAGCTTCTGGGCAGCGCGATCTTCAACGTGCCCGAGGACCGGTTCCGCGTGGTGACGCCCGATGTCGGCGGCGGCTTCGGCATGAAGCTGTTTCTGTATGCCGAGCACGCGCTGACCTGCTATGCCGCCCGCAAGCTGGGCCGCCCCGTGAAGTGGGCCAGCGAGCGCAGCGAGGCGTTCCTGTCCGACACGCACGGCCGCGACAACATCACGCGCGGCGAGCTGGCGCTGGATGCCGATGGCAAGTTCCTGGCCATGCGCGTCCGCAACGTCGCCAACATGGGGGCCTACCTGTCCACTTATGCGCCGATGATCCCGACCATGGCGGGGACCAAGGTGCTGGCCAGCGTGTATGGCTTCCAGGCGATCTACGCCAACGTCATCGGCGTGTTCACCAACACCGTACCGGTGGACGCCTATCGCGGTGCCGGGCGTCCGGAGAGCAACTACATCGTCGAGCGGCTGATCGACGCCGCCGCGGCCGAGGTCTGCATCGACCGGGTAGAACTGCGCCGCCGCAACATGGTGCAGCCGTCCGCCATGCCGTACTTGACGGCGATGCAGCAGACCTATGACAGCGGCGATTTCGGCCGGGTGCTGGATGCGGCGCTGGAGAAGATGGACTGGGCGGGCTTCGAGGGCCGCCGGGCCAGCAGCGCGGCGCGCGGGATGAAGCGTGGCATCGGCATGGCGTACTACCTGGAGGCGACAGGGGGGGCGCCGAGCGAGCGAGCGGAGATACGCTTTGCCGATGATGGCTTCGTGGACGTGTACGTCGGCACGCAGAGCACCGGCCAGGGGCATGAGACGGCGTATGTGCAGTTGACGGTCGATCAGCTTGGCATCGACGGCGACAAGGTCCGTATCCGCCAGGGCGACACCGACAGCATCCCGACCGGGGGCGGCACCGGTGGGGCACGCAGCCTGTACTCGGAGGGGCAGGCGATCCTGGTCACCGCCGCCAGCGTGATCGAGAAGGGCAAGCAGGCGGCATCCGAGGCCTTGGAGGCCGCTGTCGCCGACATTGAGTTCGAGATCGGCGAGGGTGGGGCCGGCCGGTTCAGCGTGGCCGGGACCAACCGCGGCCTGGGCATACTGGAGCTGGCTACAGCCCAGCGCGCTCGCGCCGCCGCCGGGCAAGAGGCAACGCAGCTCGATGCCGCCGAGGTCGCCAAGATCGATGCCCATACCTTCCCCAACGGCTGCCACATGGCGGAGGTGGAGATCGATCCCGATACGGGCATGATCCAGGTGATGCGCTACATCGTGTGCGACGACGTGGGCAAGGCGGTGAACCCGATGATCGTGCGCGGCCAGGTGCACGGCGGCGTCGCCCAGGGCATGGGCCAGGCCATCCTGGAGCGCACGTCCTACGACCCGGCGAGCGGCCAGTTGCTGTCGGGCAGCTTCATGGACTACGCGCTGCCCCGTGCGGCCGACCTGCCGGACATCGAGGTGGACCTGATCGAGGTGCCCTGCGCCAGCAACCCGCTTGGCGTGAAGGGCGCCGGGGAGGCCGGGGCGGTCGGCAGCCCGCCGGCGCTGATCAACGCGGTGGTCGATGCGTTGCGCGGCGCCGGGGTGCAGAGCATCGACATGCCGGCCACGCCGGAGAAGGTTTGGAAGGCGATCCACCTGGCGCAGGCTGCCTGACCAGCATGGGATGATCTGTCTGGGGGCGGCCGGCCAGCCGCCCCCATTTCATTCCCGCATGGCAACCCCCCGGAATCCGTTGCGTTGAGCCAGCATCAGCAACGGAGACTAGCCATGGCCATGTCAGACAACGTCAACGATACCATGCAGGACGCCAAGGCGCAGATCGCCCAGCTTCGCGACCAGGTGCAGACCCTGATGTCCGAGCGCGTCACCCCCGCGCTGTCCAATGCCGCCGACCAGGCGAGCGAGTATGCCAACCAGGCGAAGGACATGGCATCCGACCAGGCCGAGATGCTGTCCGAGCAGGTGCGCGAGTCGCCGATGACCGCCATCCTGATCGCGGCCGGCGTGGGCTACCTCCTCGGCCGCATCGCGCGTTAAGCCGATGCGCGCGGTCGAACTCGCAAAGGTCGCCGCGAATGCGGAGGCGCTGCGCCTTCGCCAGTTGGCGAGCCGCCAGGGGATGCGGGCGGCATACGGCGCAGTGGCTGCCGTCTTCGGCTTGGCTGTGCTCGTGCTGGTGCACGTCGTCCTTTACGACATCCTGGTGCTCTACGTCTCGCCGCTGGTGGCGAGCGTGATCCTGCTGGCGCTGGACCTGGTCGTTGCCGGGATTTGCGGCTTGAAGGCGCTGAAAAGCACTCCGAGCGCGATCGAGGAGGAGGCGCTGGCGATCCGCAAGCAGGCCCTGATCGACCTGAAGGGGTCGGTGATGGTGATGTCGCTGGTCGGAGAGGCGGCCGGGACGATGTTTCGCCGTGGACGTACGGTGACCGTCGTGAAGCCGCGCGGCACTGTCCGTCTGGCTGGGGAGCTTGCGGCGCGGTTGATGTCGCGGCGCTAGGCGGCGCTGCCGGGCGAGGTTATAGGGCCGGGTGTTCCAGGGGGAGCGCCCGGCCTTGCCGCATTCAGACGATGCCACCGTGATTACCCGCCGCCAGGGGCGGATCGGGCGGATCACGCTCAACCGGCCCAAGGCGCTGAACGCGCTGGACATGGGCATGATGGCCTGCATCAGCGCGGCGTTGCTGGAATGGCGTGATGACCCTGCTGTCCATGCCGTGGTCATCGAGGCCGCGGGCGGGCGGGCATTCTGTGCGGGCGGCGACATCCGGCTGATCCGCGGCATGGCCCTGGCCGGAGACCATGCGGGGATCGAGGCGTTCTTTGCCGCCGAGTATGCGTTGAACCTCGCGATCGCCCGCTATCCCAAGCCCTATGTGTCGCTGGTGGGCGGCGTGTGCATGGGCGGCGGCATGGGCCTCTCGGTCCATGGCGCCGCCTGTGTGGCCTCCGAAGCCGCCGTGTTCGCGATGCCGGAAACCGGCATCGCGTTGTTCCCCGATGTCGGCGCCAGCTACGTGCTGCCGCGGTTGCGTCGGGGTTATGGGATGTATATGGGGTTGACAGGCGCCCGGCTGGATGGCGCGGATGCCATGTGGGTCGGCGTGGCGACGCACTTCGTCCCCCATGCCCGCCTGGCCACCCTGGGCGATGAGATCGCGGAGGACGGGGTGGCTGTGCTGGCCGACGCTGCGGCTGCTCCGCCCCAAGGCAGGATGCCGAAAGTGGCCGGGCAGGTCCGTTGCTTCGAGGCGGGAAGCGTGCCGGAGATCGTCGCCGCGCTGCAACGGGATGGGTCAGAGTGGGCGCAGCAGACGCTGGCCGCCCTGTATGCGGCGTCGCCCAGCTCGGTCCTTTGGTCCCATGAGCTGATCCGCCGCGGCGCCGGCCGCACGCTGGAGGAGTGCCTGCAAGCGGAACTGGTGCTGACCCGGCATGCGACGCGCTACCCCGACTTCCTCGAAGGTGTCCGCGCCATGGTGGTGGACAAGGACCGCTCTCCCCGCTGGTCGCCGGCTTTCTTCGCCGATGTGGACCCTACCGGCATCGACGCCCTGTTCGCATGAGGCTACGGACGGCGCGGCTGCTTCTGCGGCCCTTCCTGCCGCAAGACTTGGAGCCGTTCACGGCGCTCAATGCCGACCCCGAGGTGATGCGCTACTTCCCCGCGCTGCGTGACGAGGCCGAAACCAGGGCCGCCATGGCGCGCAACGCCGCACTGCTTGCCACGGACGGCTTCGCCCCCTGGGCCATAAACCTGCCCGGCACCGGCTGGATCGGCTTCTGTGGCCTGAGCGTTCCGACCTTCAGCGCGCCTTTCACCCCTTGCGTGGAAATCGGCTGGCGCCTTGCCCGTGCCCATTGGGGCCACGGGTATGCGACGGAGGCAGCCGTGGCGGCACTGACGGATGGGTTCGGCCGGGTTGGCCTGCGGCAGGTCGTGGCCTTTACCGCCATTGCCAACCACCCGTCGCGGCGTGTGATGGATCGCATCGGAATGGTCCGCGATCCCACCGGCGACTTCGATCACCCCCGCATTCCGTCCGGCCATCCCCTGCGCCGGCACGTCTTGTACCGCATCAGCGCGCCAGCAGCACCAGGATGACACCGCATACGATCAGCACCAGCCCTGCCACGTCCACCCATTGCAGGGTCTCACGCAGGTAGAACCGGCTGAACAGCAGCGTGAACACCATTTCCACCTGGCCTAGCGTCCGCACCAGCGCCACCGGCGCCAACGCGAAGCCGGCGAACCAGCAGCCGGACCCGCAGGCCGACAGCGCCCCGACCCAGGCGGAACTGCGCCAGGAGGTGAACGCCGCCCGCAGCCCCGCGGGGTCCCGCACCGCCATCCAGGCGCCCTGCAACGCGGTCTGCATGACGTTGGTCACCACCAGGGCCAGCAGCGCCGCCAGCACCGGGTCGGGCGCCGCCAGCGCCAGCGTCGCCGCCTTGATCCCCACCCCGGCCAGCGCGAACCCGGCCCCAGCGCCCAGGCCGCACAGCGCCGCCGGTTGCACCGTGGCCCGCAGCAGCTCGCGCGGGTCCAGCCCACGGCCGGCCAGCGATAGGGTCAGCACCCCGCACAGACCCACCCCGATCCCGGCGAGCGCCAGCGGTGCCAGGCTCTCACCCAGTAGCAGCCAGGACACCAGCGCCGCCTGCACCGCGTCCGTCTTGGAGTAGGCAGTGCCGACAGCGAAGCTGCGGTAGCCGAACGCCATGATCAGCAGCGACGTGCCGACGATCTGCGCCACCCCGCCCACGGCGCAACCCAGCAGGAACCCTCGGTTCGGCGCCGGCAGCATCCCGTCCGTGGCGGTCCAGTAAACGCCCAGCAGGACGGCTCCGACCGGGATGGCGTAAACATACCGGACGAACCCGGCCGAGCCGACCGAGAGCGTGCCCCGCAGCCGCTGCTGCAGCGCCGTCCGCCAGGTCTGGAACAGCGCCGCCGTGAGGGTGATGGGAACCCAGAGGGGAAGCATCGCCTGTGCTACCGGGGTTGTGATGGGTCCAGCAACGTCAGTGCAGCAACCCAAGCGTGTGCGGTCGTGTTCACGCGCGATAGGGAGACGCACACCTCATGCGCGCCATTGTCATCGTTGCCATCGCCGTGCTTGCCGGCCCTGCTGTTGCCCAGACCGCCCGTGCCCCGGTAAAGGAGACCAAGGTTTGGACTGCCGCGCCGGTGCCGGGCGCGAACCGGGAAACCGGAGCACCAGCGGACCGGGCGGGTTTTGCTTCCGGTCCGGAAGACGGTGTGCTGTTCAGCGGCACCCCGACAGGTGCGGCCCGCGACGGTGGCGGCAATGATCCCGCGTCGGGCGGATCGAGCCCTGCTGAGCGCCAACCGACACCTGATCTCGGCAAGTAGGCTAAGCTCCACATCGTCAGGCGTCTGCCGGCTCGCACGGGTTTGGAGTGGCTGCTTCAGCACAGTAAGCGTGCAGCCCGCGCCTCAATCGTTGCTCTCACCCCGTCAAACGCCGCGGAAGCTGGGTGCGCGCTTGCCCAGGAATGCCGCTTTCCCCTCCGTGTGGTCAGTGGTCAGGAAGAGCGCCGACTGCGCCTCCCGCTCCCAGTCCAGCGCGGCGTCCAGCCCGGCTGCAAGATGCTGCTTGGTCAGCGCGATAGGCAGAGGCGCTGCATCCGCAAACCGCCGGGCACGATGCAGGGCGGCCGGCAAGGCGTCGCCCGGCGCAACCAGGCGATCGACCAGGCCGATGCGCTCGGCATGGTCGACATCCATTGTGTCCCCGTACAGGAAGACCTGACGCGCCCGCCCCTGGCCGATGCGGGCCGGCAGGGTGTGCAGCAGCCCTAGGTCGGCAATCAGCCCGATCTTGCCGAACCCGGCGGCAAACTTCGCATCCGCCGACGCCACGACGGTATCGCAGCACATCGCCAGCGACAGCCCGGCGCCGACGCACCAGCCCTCCACCGCGGCCAGCACCGGCTGGCGCAGCTTGATCAGCAGCCGCACCAGCCGGTGTGTCAGCCGGAACCGCTCCCGCCCCGCCGCGAGGTCGGTCGCGTCCATGCCGCTGATGTCGCCCCCGGCGCAGAACGTGCCGCCGGCGCCGGTGATGACCACGGCGCGCAGGGCCGGGTCCGCCTCGATCCGCTCTAGCGCGTCCACCAGGGATTGCCGCATCGGGATCGCAAGGGCATTGCGGCGCTCCGGGTAGTCGAGGGTCAGGACCGCTGTCAGGCCGTCACGAGACTCCAGCAGCATCAGGCCCCCGCTCCCAATTCGATTACCGCATCGACGGCATAGGCGCCCTCCCCCTCCGGCATGGCGAATACCGGGTTGAGGTCCACCGCGCGCAGCCGAGGACCCGCCTGGTGCGCAAACACCGACAGGCGGGACAGCATGGCCGCCAACGCCGCGATGTCGGCCGGCGGACGTCCGCGCACCCCCAGTAGCACCGGCGCGGCGCGGATCGAGCGGATCATGCGCTCCGCCACGTCCACGCCGAAGGGGCAGCGGTGCAGGGCCACGTCGCGCAGCACCTCGACGAAGATGCCGCCCAGCCCGAACACCGCGACGGGGCCGAACACCGGGTCCTGGGTGATGCCGAGGATGCACTCGACGCCGCCGCGCAGTTGCTTGGCGACCAGCACGCCCTCGATCCGGGCATCCGGCAGGGCCGAGCGCGCGCGGGCGAGTATCGTGGCGACCCCGTCCCGCACCCCAGCGGCGTCGCGCACGCCGACTATGACGCCACCGATGTCGGACTTGTGGACGATGTCGGGTGAGAGGATCTTCAACACGACGGGGTAGCCGAACCGCTCAGCCGCCGCGACGGCTTCTTCTGCCGTGGCGCAGGCGGCCTCGGGTGCGGAGAGGATGCCGGCCTTGGCGAGCAGGCGCTTTGCCGCGGCCTCCGATGGCGTTGTCGGCGGTAGGTCGATCAGGGGCACCGTCGGCGGCTGCAGGCCCGGCGGTTGGGAGAAACCCTCGCCGAAGCGGCCCATGGCGTGGATGGCGACGGTGGCGCGGGTCGGGTCCTCGAACACCACGAAGCCGTCGGCCTCGTACTCGGCGATGCGGGCGGGGGTGGCGACGATGGACAGCACCCAGAGACGGTCCGGGTGCCGGGCCATGCTGGCGGCGAGTTGGGCGCGCAGGCGGGGCGCCATGCTCTCCGCGCCGCCGACGCCGGTGAAGAAGCCGAAGATGGAGCTGTAGCCGCCATCGTCCAGCATGGAGTCGGTGAAGGCGCCGACCAGGCTGAGGTCGTTGAACGCCTGCGCCGTGCAATCGACGGGGTTGCGCGGGGCGGAGAACGGTACCAGCGCCCGCAGGCGATCCTGGGCGGCGCTGGGCATCTCCGGCATCGGCAGGCCCAGCGCCTCCGCGGCGTCCGAGATCAACACGCCGGCGCCGCCGCTGATGGTGATGACGCCGAGGGTGTTGCGGACCGGGTAGATGCGCCGGGTCGCGGTGAGGGCGATGTCGAGCATCTCCTCGGTGGTGCGGGCGCGGACCACGCCGAACTCGGCCAGCACGGCGTTGGTCACGGCGTCGTCGCCAGCGATGCTCGCGGTGTGCGACTGCGCGGCGTGGGCGCCGACGGTGCTGGTGCCGACCTTCATCATCACGACCGGCTTGCGCGCGGCGCGGGCGGCGGCGAGGGCGGCGAGGAAGCTCTCGGATTCGCGGATGCCCTCGGCATAGGCGGCGATCACGTCGGTGTCGGGGTCCTCGGCCATCCAGCCGATCACGTCGCCGATGGTGACGTCGCCCTCGTTGCCCGTAGTGACGCAGATGGGGGTGCCGATGCCGCGGTTGCGGGCGGTGGAGAAGACGTGGGTGCCGTAAGCGCCGCTTTGGCTGGCGATGCCGATGCGGCCGGGGCGCGGCCAGCCGTTCTCGAACGAGCTGGAGAAGGTGGGGTAGAAGCCGATGCGCGCGTTGAACAGACCCAGGCAGTTCGGCCCCAGCAGGCGCATGCCGTGCCGGCGGGCGTTCTCCATCATGCGGGCCTGCAACGCCGCGCCGGCGTCCACCTCCGCAAAGCCCGAGGTGAAGACGATGGCCGAGCGCACGCCCCGGGTGCCGAGGTCATCCACCGCCTGCACGGCCTGTGGCGCGGGCACGGCGACGATGGCGGTGTCGGGCGTCATGGGGAGGTCGGCGACGGAGGCGTAGGCGCGCAGGCCCTGCACCTCGGCCCGATTCGGGTTCACCGGCAGGATGGCGCCCTGGTAGCCCTGGGACAGCATGTAGGCGATCGGCCGGCCGCCGATGCGCGTCGCGTCGGTGCTGGCGCCGATCACGGCAACGCTGCCGGGGTGCAGCAGGCTATCTAAGCTGGCGAAGCGGTTCATGGCAGCGGGGCGATTGTCGGCATGCTGCCTGAGCATGGGCCGCGGCGAGGATGCGGGCAAGGCACGCAGAAGCAGGCTGGCTCCCTCTGCCGACAGGGCAGAGGGAGCACGGCGTCAGGATTGCGCGTTCGGCGACACCACCATGCAGTTGGTGCGGCTGCGGGCCAGGCGCTCGCAGGCATGGATCGCCCCGTCGCGGGACAGGCCGGTCAGCCGGGCACGGTAAAGCACGCCGTTGGGCTGGCGGACGCCGGCCACGACGGTGTGCGCGGTGGCGAGCACCTCGCGCGCCTGGCCGCGGGCGGACTGCGTTGCCGCCGACGCCAAGCCTTCGTTGGCGAACGCGCCGACCTGGACCGCCCAGCCGCCCGCCACCGGTCCGGCATGGTGCTGGCCGATCGGCTCAGCATGCGCCTGCGACACCAGGCCGAACGCCAGGGGGCGCGGCGGCGGGGCAAACGGCGTCGAGCTGTAGGATTGGGCGCTGGCGAACTGACGCGGCGGCTCCGGCAGGGACAGCAGCGGCGCGTAATGCCGCGGTGGCGCTGCCTCGGCGTAATGGTGCGGGCGCGGTGGTGCGACGTCTTGCGGCGGCTCCGGCATGTCCGCCGGTCCGCCGGCGCGTGGCACGACGAGGGCGGCGGGTGCCCGGGATGGCTCGGGGGCGACGTCCTCCACGGGCTGCGGGCTGAGGCGGATCGGCCCGCCGGGCACATAGTCCGCCGAGGCCACCTGCTGCGGCGCGAGCCGGATCGGCGGCGCTTCTGCGACCTCGACCGGCGGTGGGCTGAGGCGGATGGGAGCCGCCGCGGCCAACCGGATCGGCTCTGCTGGCGGCAGCGCGGCTGGCGGCGCCGAGTTGAGCGCATTGGCCACCGTAGCCGAGTAGCCCGGCTGCGGGCTGAGGCGGATCGGTGCAGCCGACGCCAGGCGGATCGGCTCGGCCGGCGGCAGCGCACCCGGCGGTGCCGAGTTGAGCGCGCTGGCCACCGCAACCGAGTAGGCCGGCGCCGGATCAGCATAGCGTGAGCCATCCGGGATCTGCAGCGGCAGCGCGTTCATCGCATACTGGGCACCGGGAGACGGCCGGTTCGGCACGTCGCTGCCGAGCTTGGCGCCGATGATGGCGACGTAGCGGCGCGTCTCGGCCGGCAGGGTCCGGCTGCGCGTCAGGTAATCGTCCAACCGGCCCGGCCCGGCGTTGTAGGCCGCCAGGAACCCCGGCGCGCCGTAGATGTCATACATCTCGCGGATGTAGGCGGTGCCGGCGAGGATGTTGTTGTGCGGGTCGAACGGGTCGTCGCCCAACTCGGAATAGCGGGCGCGCAGCTCGTCATAGGTGCCGGGCATCACCTGCATCAGGCCCATCGCGCCGGCGCCGGAGGTGATCAGGCTGCCACCGCGGCCATACAGGTGGCCGCCGGACTCCTGGTGCATCACCTCGCGTATCCAACGCTGCGGCACGTCGTACTTGACGGAGGCTTCGTGGATGTAGGGACCCCAGGGATCGCTGGACGAGCCGGGTGGCGTGTAGCTGCGGCCGGCGCGGCTGAGATAGGTTGAGGACTCCTGCTGCGCGCTGAATTGCGTCTTGCTTGCGCAGGCCGAGAGCAGCGCGACCGCTGCAACGCTGCTTAGGAGACGGGTGACCAGAAGACGGTTGCCCGTGGAACCTTTAACCGGATGACCATCGTCTAGAACCCGGGGGGAGGTGGGATCGGAACGCATCGGTGGTCTCCTCGTCGTGGCGCAGCCGCGGCGCGGCCGGAGGGCACGACGGCATGCGGCCACCGTCGTCCAAGCGGGGTTGCTCAAGCGAGCGTGAGCAACCCTTCCGACCGCGTTAACCGAGTGTGGAACCGATGGCAAGTCTCACGGAGACTGCTTGACGCGGTTGAATCGCCGCCTGCGTCCCAGTTGCAACAGGTATCGCCGGCACCGTTCCACGCTTGTTCTGCCGGCTTGGTTGCGGCGAGCCGGGCGATCAGGTATCGCGCGGCAATCCATGAGCGCATCCCTCCCCCAAGCTTCGGACCCGCACGCCCTGGGCTCGCCTGGCCCGGCCGATCTGGTGCTGATGTCCGACCCCTCCCGCAGGGCCCGGCAGCGGCTGGCGCTGCTCGACTTCGGCGCCGGGCTGCGGATGTGGCGGCTGGCGCTCACGCTGGGGTGGTTCGACATCCGGCTGCGCTACCGCGGCTCTGTGCTGGGGCCGTTTTGGCTGACCCTGTCCACGGGGGTCATGGTGGGGGCGCTGGGGGTGCTGTATTCCGCGCTGTTCCACATGGACCTGCACGACTACTTGCCGTTCCTGGCGCTGTCCCTGGTGCTTTGGGCGTTCCTGTCCACGCTGGTCGCGGAGGCCTGCACCTGCTTCCAGCAGTCGGAGGGCATGATCCGCTCGGTCCGGCTGCCGTTCACGCTGTATGCGATGCGGGTCATCGTGCGGAACGTGCTGGTGCTGGCGCACAACGTTGTGGTGATCTTGCTGGTCTATGCCCTGCTTGACGTGTGGCCCGGCGCGGTCTCGGTCGCCGCGCTGCCGGGGCTGGTGGTTTGGGTGGTGGACGGCTTGGCATGCTGCCTGCTGCTCGGGGCGATCTGTGCGCGGTTCCGCGACATACCGCCCATCGTCGGCAGCGTCATGCAGATCGCGTTCTTTATCAGCCCGATCATCTGGCGGCCGGAGATGCTGACGGGCTCACGGGCCGGGTGGCTGCCGTTCAACCCGTTCTACACCCTGCTGGAGGTGGTGCGCGCGCCGCTGCTGGGCCACCTGCCGGAGTGGCACGTCTGGCTGTCCGCCCTGGGGTTTAGCGCGCTGCTGTGCGGCGCGGCGTGGGCGATGTTCATCAAGGTCCGCTCGCGCCTGGCGTTCTGGGTGTAGCGATGGCGTCGATCCAGATCAGCGGCGTGCACGTCAGCTTCCCGATCTATCACGGCAACAGCCGCAGCCTGAAGCGCACGGTGTTCGCAGCCGCCAAGGTGGCGACGACCAAGCTGGCGCCAACGGGCAAGCTGGCGCCAACGGGCAAGCTGGCGGCGACGGGCGGGCGGCTGCATGAGGACGCGAGGCACCGCATCGTCGTGCAGGCGCTGCGCGACGTGTCGTTCAGCCTGCGGTCGGGCGACCGGCTGGGGCTGGTCGGCGGCAACGGCGCGGGCAAGACGACGCTGCTGCGGACGCTGGCGGGCATCTATGAGCCGGTGGTGGGACGGGTGCACGTGAGCGGTACCATCGGCGCCCTGCTGGACCCCAACCTGGGCATGAACATGGAGCTGACGGGCCGGGAGAACATCGCGCTGCGCGGGCTTTACAACGGCATGTCGCGCCCGGCGATCCGGCGGCTGGAGGAGGACGTGCAGGACTTCGCCGAGCTGGCCGAGTTCCTGGACCTCCCGGTGCGGTTCTACAGCAGCGGCATGGTGGTGCGGCTGGGGTTCGCGCTGGCGACGGCGATCCGGCCGGAGGTGCTGCTGATGGACGAGTGGTTCCTGGCCGGGGACGCGGCGTTCATGGACCGTGCGCGGGAGCGGCTGGAGAGCATGGTGCGCGGCGCCGACATCCTGGTGCTGTCGTCGCATGCGTCGAACGTGATCCAGGATTGGAGCACGCGGGTGATGTGGCTGGACCAGGGGCGGATCGTCGCCGATGGCGATCCGGCGGAGGTGCTGGGGCAGTACCTGGGCGTGCTGGACGCGGCTGTGCCGGCGGAGGCGGGTTAGGCATGGCACAGCGCGCGCAGAAAGTCTGGGGGCCTGCCCCGCCCCGGCCGATCCTGCCGGATGCTGCAGGGAAGCAGGCGATCATCGGAGCATGCGAGGCGCTGATCCGCGATGTGCTGAAGCCGCGCGACCTGCCGGACATCAAGCCGACCGCCTGGAACTACGCGGTGGACATCCATGGCGCCTACGCCGGCGGCCGCTACCGCTTCATGGTGCGGTACCGGTCCGGGTTCGAGCACAACCGCGGGCAGGAGTTCGACAGCCCTCTCGCCCGCATCGACCGCATGGGGCCGGACAGCTTCGATGTGCATTGGATGCGGCACACCGGACAGTGGTGGCACCTGCGTGAGGGCCTGACACTGGCCGAGGCGTTGCGGGAGGTCGAGACGAACGAGGTCCTGCGCCGAGTCTTGTAGGGCCGGGCGGCGTGCTGGCATGGGGCGGCGATGAGCGAATACCAGTATTACGAGTTCCAAGCGGTGGACCGGCCGCTGACCGACGCGGACCGCAAGATGCTGCGCGGCATCTCGTCCCGGGCGGTGATCTCGGCGACGAGCCTCACCAACACCTACGAGTGGGGCGACTTCAAGGGCGACCCGGCGAAGCTGATGGC
>JAABUX010000578.1_pt1 | contig 61931 bp, 54 predicted proteins | sample 5561851 | NCBI WGS metagenome assembly JAABUX01 (sample SAMN10711883, study PRJNA513361) | rock metagenome | isolation source: Antarctica rocks | place: Antarctica: Victoria Land, Richard Nunatak red sandstone | collected 2016-01-03
GTGTCGGGTGCGGGCTTCTTGGCTTTAGGTCTGGCTTGGGTCGTCATGGTTTGAGTCTCATGGGTGAGGTTTCATCCATTAAAGCCCGACGCGAACTGCTAATCAAGAGCGGTTTCGAGATAGTTTCCTAGGATTGATCCAGTTGGCTTGCTGCACCTATTGGTATCGAAGGCTGTCACATCTGCTCAATGAACCGGTTTTGGGATAGTTTCTAAGTGATGAGCCTCAAGGTGACTGTGCGAACTGTCATCATCGCAGCGGCGACCTTGTTTCTCGGGTGGGCGGGCTTCTCGATGACAAACGACGAATCATCTGAGAATCAACTCAAGCAATCGCCGCTCCCTCGGCCTATCTCGGTTGAACTTCTTGGAACGGCCAAGAAGATTACTGGTGTCGCCGTTCCCGCCCACATCCTGACTGGCAAACGACCGAGATTTTTTCAAGTTGACGAGCCCTCGGTCGTCACCGTGATCCTACCCGGTGGTCGAAGCGTGACGCTCCCGGCGATCCCGACCGTTAGCTCGCACTGCCCGAGGTACACGAGAAATCAACTGACACTGCCCTGTATTTCCCGAGTTTTTTTCCTCAAAACAAGAACTGACACTGAGTTTTTTTTGATGAGAACTGACACCGAGTTTTCCATGAGGTTGTTCGAATCACTTCTCTGACCGTGGACAAGTCAGCCAAGTGGTTCGGGCAGACATTCACTTGCCGTGCATGATCGAAACCACTTCGGCATTCGACCTCTTGATCCGAATCTCCCCAACTCCTCCCTTTGTACCCTTTGGCCGGTTAAACGTCCCTTCGATGTGAAAAATCGTGTCGTCCTGCTCCAGCTTGACTTTCCACGGCTTCTCTTTGAGGACTTTCTCACCGTAGACTTTGACGAAGATCACCTCGGCGATTTTGACAGCCGAGGTTTCGTCAAGCTCGAGGTCGTAAGCAAGTTCCACGCGTCTTGCCTCCTTGGATTGTGTGCTGCCCGCGACGGCCACGAATGACTCAATGCTGATGAGCGTGACGAGAGCGAAGAGTAGTTGACGCTTCATTGAACGTTTGCTCCTCAGGTAGTGGGCTTCGAATTGTAACTGCAATCATTAATTGGGAGAAGGGGTTTCCGATCAGCTTAGACCAAGGCGAAACCCCATCTTCGGCTTCCTTCCTCCACGATGCTCGAAACCGAGTGTTTCAACCTCAAGTGGTCATCATGGATGGTTCGGATCTCTAGGCATGCTGGTCGAAATGAGGACTTCGTTCCCAGTGCCAAGGTCGTAAAGTAGGAGCTCTCCCTTAGGGGTAGTCAAGTAGCTAGGAAACCCGTTAGCTTTAGCGTCGTCGCGGTCGGTTTGCGAGAAATGATCGTTGCCCGCGCCATATGTGGGGTTGTACGCAGCATGCGAGTGGATGTCGCCGACCACTGTTTGACCATTAGGCGGTAACGAGGGCGTCACTGAAATATGGTCGGTTCCAATCTCCGGGTCGCTGTAGCTGTAAGTGCCGTCGGGGTTTTGGTAGAACGACGAGCCGTATTCTTGATCGCAGGTGATGGATTCTCCGTTGAAACTGTTCCCCCAGTCGATGGCTGCGTCCCGCAGACTATTAAACTTCTTTGGGACGGCATCCACGCTGGAAGCGGAAGTCGCGTGGGGGCTGACGACCGTTGGCGTGGCCTGCGTCGTCAGAGCGAATGCCTTGTTATGTGTGGGTTCGGTCACGGCATGGCCAATAGACATCCCGACACGCTCTGGAAGCGGGGCAACTTCAATCGACAATCCCACAGTAACGGCGGTCAGGAGATGGCGGGGTTCCAGGGCGTGGGAGTCCTGGCCCGAAAGCGCGAAGCGCGTCGGTTTGCGGCTCATCGCTCGCTTCATGGGGGTGTGCTCGTCCGTGGTGAACTGAAGCGTGGGTGAAGTCCCACGGCTCGTCATGGTCGCCGCTTCCGGCGTCGAGTTCAACCAAGTTGTTTCGTGATTGGTCGGTTTTTTCCATCGTGTGGAGACATTACTATTCCAAAATATGACACAAACTATTACTGCAATTAATCATGAGTGGAGGTCGACCGCGAAAGTGCAAACTGGTCTTCATGGAAATTTCGCACAGATCCGAGGCGTGTTCATGGGCGACCGAGGAATCGAGAGAGTTCGTCGGCGAAATGCCGGACGGTTGGCTGGCGATCGTCGGGGTCGTGCGACATGGCCCGGAGCAGGGCGAGGAAGATGGGGCGAGGAAGACGGTGTCAGTTCAGTCTTCTACCGGGAGGAAGACGGTGTCAGTTCAGTCTTCTACCGCAAGATCGAGATTGGGCCATCGAGCCCGTCGCTCGGGGGTTATACTAGACCAGGACGTCTTAACCAGGTCGGCGGATCGGGTTGGATCTTAGGATCGAGGTCGGGCGAAGCCTATGCTGGTCTTGACGTTTCGGGTCGATCAGATTGTTTACGCCGTGCCGGTCAAGCGGGTGATCGAGGTGGTCCCTCGCGTCCACTTGCGAAAGGTCCCGCACTCCCCCGAGTGTTTCCTCGGCCTACTCCACTACCGAGGGGCCGCGATCCCGGTGATCGACCTCGGCCTGCTCATGGGCCGGCCCGCTTGCGTCGATCGGCTCGACACTCGAATCTTGCTGGTCCACAGTTCGAGGGCCGGCGGCCTCGACGACCGGCTGGGTCTCCTGGCCGAGCAGGTCAACGAGCTGGTCGAGGTCGACGACGCCCGGATGGCGATGTCGGCGGCTTTTCGGCTCAATGCCCCTTACCTGGGAGAAGTCTACGAGACCGAGACGGGGCTGCTCCAGTTGATCGACCCCGGCCGGATCGCCGTGGCGAAGGTCACGGACTCGTCGGGGGCGATCGGGCCATGAACGACCCGCTTCCCGGCACCTCCGGGTTCGTCGAGCGGTTGCTGGCCGACCGGATCGGGCTGGACGTCGCCTCGGTGGGCGAGGGTTTGATCGCTCGGGGCGTCGAAACCCGGATGAATCAACTCGGCGTCCGCCGCCTCGAAGATTACCAGCGGATCTTGCTCGGGCCGTCCGACGAGGTCCAGGCCCTGATCGAAGAGGTCGTGATCCCGGAAAGCTGGTTCTTCCGCGACGATCGCCCGTTCGCGGCGTTCCGCGAGTTCGCCCGATCAGGCTGGGTCGTCGACCCGTCCCGATCGCCGCTCTCGGTCCTCTGCCTGCCCTGCGCCGGGGGCGAGGAGCCGTACTCCGCGGTGATCGCCCTGGTCGAGCTTGGGCTTGCCCGCGAGCGGTTCGAGGTGGTCGCCGTCGACGTCAGCGAGCGATCGATCCGACGGGCCACCGCCGGGATCTACGGCCCGAACGCATTCCGGGGGATGAACCCGGATCTGCAAGGCCGATATTTCGACTTCACGGCGGTCCGAGGGCGTTATCTCCTGAAATCGTCGGTCCGGTCGTCGGTCCGGTTCGAAGTGGGCAACCTCCTCGACCCGACCCTGCTCGACAAGCACGCCGGGTTCGACGTCGTGTTTTGCCGGAACCTGTTGATCTACTTCGACGAGTCGGCGCGGGCCAAGGCGTTCTCGAACCTCGACCGCTTGACCGCCGCCGACGGCCTCTTGTTCCTCGGCCACGCCGATCGAGCCGACGCGGCGCCTTCGACCCGATTCGCCCCGCTCGGGGACAAGGGCAGTTTCGCCTACCGCAAGCGAACTCCGAACTCCTCACCGACCCCGGCCTCGTCGCCGACGGCCCCGTCGCCCCCGAAGCCCCCGGCCATCGCTCCGAAGATCCGGCCGAGTGACACGCCGGGTCCGCGACCCGAACCGCCCCGACCGCGACGGGTCGACCTTCAAGCGGCCAAATCGGCCCCTACCCCGGCGGCCCGGAGCGACCGCGACGAGGTGATGACCCGGGCCCTGGCCTTGGCCGATCAAGGCGAATACGGCGAGGCGACGCGGACGGTCCGGGATTTCCTGGGGCGAGGCTCGCTCGACGCCCCGGCGCACTTCCTCCTGGGGATCATCCATCAGGCGGCCGGCGATCGGCCCCAGGCGGAACTCGAATTCGGCAAGGCGATCTACCTCGACCCCGACCACGACGAAGCCCTGCTCGCCCTGTCGCTCCTGGCCCGGCGCAAGGGGGACGTGGCGGCCGAGGCGATGTTCCGACGCCGGGCCGAACGGGTTTTGGCCAGGAAGGGGCGTCCCTGATGCTCGAGATCGCCCAGGAAGGGCCCGACGACTGCTGGAACAAGATCGGGGTCTCGGGCGACGGCTCGTGCCCCGAGTTGGTCCAACACGTCCATTGCCGGAACTGCCCGGTGTTCGGGGCCGCCGCCCGGTTTTTCTTCCATCGCCCCGCGCCGGCGGGATATCTCCAGGAATGGGCGGGGCTGCTGGCCCAACCCGCCGCCTCGGGCTCGGTCGACCAGTCGGGGCTGCTCGTGTTCCGGCTCGGGGTCGAGTGGCTGTCGATCGACATCCTCAACGCCTTCGAGGTGACCTCGCTCCGGCCGATCCACCGGGTCCCCCACCGGACCAACGCGGTCTTCTCGGGGCTGATCAACCTCCGAGGCCAGTTGCACCCGTGCGTCTCGCTCCACGGGCTCTTGGGGGTGGACCCGATCGACCCCGACGTCAATCCGCCGATCGCCCCCCGCCTGGTCCTGATCCGCAAGGACGGCGAGACCTGGGCGTTCCCCGCCGACGAGGTGGCCGGGGTCCGGCATGTCGGCCGGGCCGATCTCCTGGGCGTCCCGTCGACGCTGGCGAACCCCGCCGGGAGCTACAGCCGGGCCGTGTTCGGCTGGAGGCACCGGAGCGTCAACGTCCTCGACGAGCCTCGCCTGTTCCTCGCGCTCCGGAGGATGGGATCTTGAGCGACGATTTGAGCGGGTTTTCCCTGATGGACCTGTTCCGCTCGGAAGCCGACGGCCAGGTCGCCACCCTGGGCGAAGGCTTGATCGCCCTGGAAGGCGCACCGAGCACGCCGGAGGCGATCGAGCCGCTCATGAGGGCGGCGCATTCGCTCAAAGGCGCCGCCCGGATCGTCGGCCTGGAGCCCGCCGTCCGGATCGCCCACTCGCTCGAAGATGCGTTCGTCAACGCCCAGCGCGGCAAGTTCCGCATCCAAGCCCCCCACGTCGACGTCATGCTCCGGGCCGTCGACCTCCTCGGCCAGATCGCCCAACTCGAAGAGGGCGGCTCGACCGACTGGGAGGCGCGGAACGAAGCCAAGCTGATCTCGGTGGTCGCCGAACTCGACTCGATCGAGTCCCTCGCCGCGACGCCGTCGGCCCCCGATCCGACGGCCCCCGAAAGCCCGCCGACCGGGCCGGTCGACCCCGAGGTGGGGCCTCCCTCGTCGATGGCGGAAGGCCCCGGGCAAGTCCTCGCGCCGGTCGTCCCGTCCCCCTCGAAGGCCGAGCCGGCGGCACCGGTCCCGACGTCGCCGACGTCCGACGCGACCGGTCGAGTCGTCCGGGTCTCGGCGGAGAGTTTGTCGAGGATGATGGCGCTGGCCGGCGAGTCGTTGGTCCAGGCCCGCCAGTTGCGCCCCTTCGTCGACGCCTTGACGGCGATCAAGCGGCGGCACTCGGCGATGTCCGAGTCGCTCAGGCTGCTGGAGGATCGCCGCGAATCGGATCTCGGCCCCGAGTCGTCGCTCCACGCCCGGTCCGAGGCGGATCGTTGCGGCGAGGCGCTCACCCGGAGCATCGACGCCTTCGACGAGTTCACCCGTCGGAGCGAGGACCTGGCCGGTCGGCTCCACCACGAGGTCATCGCCAGCCGGATGCGGCCGATCTCCGAGGGCGTCCGGGGGTTCCCCCGGATGATCCGCGAAGTGGCCCGAGACCTGGGCAAGCAGGTCCGGTTCGAGGTCCGGGGCGAATCCACCGGGGTCGACCGCGACATCCTCGACAAGCTCGACGCCCCCTTGAATCACCTGATCCGCAACGCCCTGGACCACGCGATCGAACTCCCCGACGATCGCCGGAAGGCGGGCAAGGACCCCGTCGGGACGATCCGGCTCGAAGCCCGACACAGCGCCGGGATGCTCCAGATCGCCGTGGTCGACGATGGTCGGGGGATCGATGTCGGAGGGCTCAGGGCCAAGGTCATCGAGCGAGGGCTCGCCACCGAGATCATGGCGGCCCGATTGTCGGATGCCGAACTCCTCGAGTTCCTCTTCTTGCCCGGATTCTCGACCAAGGAGTCCGTTTCCGAGATTTCGGGCCGAGGCGTCGGCCTCGACGTCGTCCAGGACATGGTCCGGACGGTCGGGGGCTTGGTCAGGGTCGCCTCGAAGTTCGGCCAAGGGACCCGGTTCACGCTGCAACTGCCGATCACGATGTCGGTGGTCCGGGCCCTCCTGGTCCGGATCGCGGGGGAGCCTTATGCGTTTCCCTTGAACCGGATCGACCGGATCGTCCGGGTCGCCCGGGCCGACCTCCGACGGCTCGAAGGGCGGTCGCACTTCTTGATCGGCGACGACCTGGTCGGGGTCGTCGACGCCGCCGAAGTGTTCGGCTTCTCGACCCTCGGCCCCGCCGAGGATTCGCTCCCCGTGGTGGTCATCGGCGACCGGAACCTCCGGTTCGCCATGATCGTCGAAGAGTTCCTCGGCGAGCGCGACCTCGAAGTCCGCCCGCTCGACCCCCGGCTCGGCAAGCCGCCCGACATCAACAGCGCCTCGGTCCTCGACGACGGCTGGCCGGTCCTGATCGTCGACGTCGAGGACCTGGTCCGGTCGATCGACAACATGCTCGGCGGCCGTCGGTTCAAGTCGCTGGCGACCGGCGGCAACGTCGCCGCGGTCCGACGCAAGGCGAAGCGAATCCTGGTCGTGGACGACTCGATCACGGTCCGCGAGCTCGAGCGACAATTGCTGGAAAGCCGGGGCTACGCGGTCGACGTGGCGGTCGACGGGGTTGATGGCTGGAACGCGGTCCGGGTTGGCGACTATCATCTGGTGATCAGCGACGTCGACATGCCCCGGATGGACGGGATCACCCTGGTCCGGTCGATCAAGCGGGACGCCCGGCTCCGGTCGATCCCCGTCGTGATCGTGTCGTACAAGGATCGCGAAGAAGACCGGATGCGCGGCCTCGACGCGGGGGCCGACGGCTACCTGACCAAGAGCAGCTTCCACGACCGGACCTTTCTCGACGCGGTGGCCGACCTGATCGGCGAGGCCGAAGCATGAGAATCGGGATCGTCAACGACTCGCCGATCGCGCTCGAATCGCTCCGACGCGCCGTGGACCTGGGCTCGCCGCACCAGGTCGCCTGGCTGGCCCGCGACGGCCGCGAAGCGATCGAGAAGGCGGTCGGCGATCGCCCGGACCTGATCTTGATGGACCTGATCATGCCCGGGGTCGACGGCGTGGAAGCGACCCGACAGATCATGAAACGGTCCCCATGCCCGATCCTGGTCGTCACCGCGACGGTCATCGGCCACCGCGGGCAGGTCTACGAGGCGTTGGGCCTCGGGGCGCTCGACGTCGTGGAAACCCCCTCGATCGGGCCGACCGACAGCATGGATGGGGCGTCTCCCCTCCTCGCCAAGGTCGCCACGATCGCCAAGCTGATCGGCCGCGCCCCCAAGGTCGAGGTCGGCCCGTCCTTGGGCGCGGCCTCGTCGTTCGCCGAACGTCCGAATCACGCGCCGGTGTCGTGGAACCTCGTGGTCCTCGGCGCGTCGACCGGCGGCCCGGCGGCGGTCGCCAAGGTGCTCGGCGACCTGCCCGACTCCCCCGACTCGTCGATCGTGATCATCCAGCACATCGACGCCGCGTTCACCGCCGGGTTGGCCCGATGGCTCGGCGATCTGACCCATCGTCGGGTCGACCTGGCCGAATCCGGCGATCGGCCGCTCCCGGGCCGGATCTACCTGGCGTCGACGGGCGACGACTTGGTCCTCGATCGGTCCGGGCGATTCCAGTACAAGGCCGAACCGTTGACGAACTATGTTCGCCCTTCGGTCGACGTCTTCTTGCTGAGCTTGGTCGCGAACTGGCCCGAGCCGGGCGCCGCGGCGATCCTGACCGGGATGGGCCGGGACGGGGCCTTGGGGCTGCTCGCGCTCCGCCAGGCGGGGTGGTTGACCGTGGCCCAGGACGAATCGACCAGCGTCGTCTACGGGATGCCCCGGGCCGCCGCCGAGGCGGGTGCCGCCCACCTCGTCTTGCCGATCCACGAGATCGGAGCCGCGATCGCCGAGCGGGTCCGCGATCGATCGTACCGCATCCCGGGGGCCCCTCGCCGATGACGCTCGAAGTCGAACCGGAGTTGACCCAGCATAAGGTGTCGGTGTTGCTCGTCGACGACCAGCCGATCATCGGCGAGGCGGTCCGGCGGATGCTGCTCGGCGAACCCGACATCGCATTCCACTACTGCAAGGACGCGACCCGGGCGATCGAACGCGCCGTGGAAGTCCAACCGACGGTGATCCTCCAGGACCTGGTCATGCCCGACCTCGACGGCCTGACCCTGGTCCGGATGTTCCGGGAAAACGAGGCCACCCGCGAAATCCCGATGATCGTCCTGTCGACCAAGGAGGAACCCAAGATCAAGGCGGAAGCCTTCGGCCTGGGCGCCAACGACTACATCGTCAAGCTCCCCGATCGCCTCGAACTCCTCGCCCGGATCCGCCACCACTCCAAGGGCTACATCAATCTCCTCCAGCGCGACGAAGCCTACCGGGCGCTCCAGGCCAGCCAGAAGATCCTGGCCAAGGACGTGGCGCAAGCGGCCAAGTATGTGTTTTCGCTCCTGCCCGAGAAGCTGACCAAAGGCTCGATCCGGACCGACTGGCGGTTCGTCCCTTCGGCCGCCCTAGGAGGCGACTCGTTCGGCTACGACTGGATCGACGACGATCACTTCGCCTTCTACCTCCTCGACGTCAGCGGCCACGGGGTCGGCGCGGCCTTGTTGTCGGTGTCGGCCTTGAACGCCCTCCGGTCGCAGTCGCTCCCGCAGACCGACTTCCGCCGGCCCGGGCAGGTGCTCACGGCGTTGAATAAGGCATTCCCGATGGAGCAGCAGAACGGCCTGTTCTTCACGATCTGGTACGGGATCTACCACCGAGCGACCCGGGAACTGGCCTACTCCGGGGGCGGGCATCCCCCGGCGCTCCTCTGGACCGGCCCCGATCCGGCGAGCGCCAAGATGATCAGCCTCGAATCGCAAGGCCCGATGATCGGCGCCGTCGACGGGATCGAATTCGAGTCGTCGAGCTGCACCGTCGAGAACCACGGCGTCCTCTCGCTCTACAGCGACGGGGCCTTCGAGGTCGAGCGGGCCGACGGGAGCACCTGGCCGTTCGGCGATTTCGTCGCCTTCATGACCCGGGCCGCCGGCGACGCCGAGGCGTCCTCGATGGACCAACTGATCGGCTACGCCCGGGCCTTGCAAGGCATCGACGAGTTCGCCGACGACCTGTCGATGGTCGAACTCGTCTTCCCGCCTGGTTGACCCAAGCGACTTTGCGAGCATGCGTTATTCCTCTCGCAATTGTCCGACGAATAGAGTACTGTCTGACAATCAACTTCGGGAGGAAGCATGCAACGCATCAACGTTCGGGTCGATGAACGCATCAAGCATGAGCTCGAAGCCGAGGCTCGCGAAAAGGGAGTCAGCCCCTCGGACATCGTCCGCAAACTTTTGGATGATCACTTGCGGTCGCGGACCCCTCGGCCCAACGCCCGCCGGCTCGCCGAGCAATTGGGGATTTTGGGGTCGGCTAAAGGTCTCCCATCCGACCTGAGCACCAACCCGAAGTACATGGAAGGTTTCGGTGAGCGAACAGATTCTGATTGATACCGGCCCCATCGTCGCCATCTTCTCGCCGGACGATGAGCACCACGAACGTTGCGACGCCGCCCTCGACACGTTGAGCGTCCCGCTGATGACTTGTTGGCCGGTTATCACCGAAGCGGCCTATCTCCTTCGCAAGCGGCCCGAATCGATGGCCCGGATGTTCGAGGGCTTCGCCGGTGGGTTCTTCTCGCTCCTCCCCTTGGACGCGGAGGATGTGGCGTCGGTTGCCGCCTTGATGAAACGCTACGAATCGGCTCGTTTGCAACTGGCCGACGCCGCGCTCGCCCACCTCGCCGACCGCGAAAATATTCGGACCGTCTTCACCCTCGATCGCCGCGACTTCTCGATCATCCGCCTCAAGCGGAACCGATCGCTCCGGCTCATCCCGGAGATGCGATGAGTATCCTCCGGCCATCACGAAGCCCAAGTCGGATATTCACGCCGCTACCGAAGCGATGAAGCGGTCCGGCGAAGTCCAGACGCTCGACGGGCTGAGCGTCCGCGAGATGATCGAGGAAGGGCGCGAATTCTAGGTGCGAGAAGATGTGGATGCGACCAAAGATTACGTCCTGTTGCCAACAAAGGTACCCGATCCCTTTAGAAACTCCTATACACATGGAAGGCTTTGGCGAGCGATCCGAGGCGAAAAACCGATCTGACAATGAGTTTTTCGTGGGCGGAAAAACATTTGGCAAAAGGCCAGATTATTGGTAATCTGGTTTCAACCAGTTGGATCAAGGCGAGGAGGATTCATGGAAACGATCGGTTCTTTTGAGGCCAAGACCCATCTACCTCAACTTTTGGAGCGGGTCACCCAAGGGGAGGAGTTTACGATCACAAAACACGGCAAGCCCGTCGCCCGGTTGGTCTCGCCAGCCGCGATCAAGCCTAAGCCCGACGTTCGCGCCGCCGTTGAAGCGATGAAAGAATTTCGGAAAGGGCAAACGCTCGGCGGGTTGAGCATCCGGGAGATGATCGAAGAAGGGCGTCGATTTTAGGAAAGGAACGGCATGGATGCGACCAACAACTTCGTGCTCGATGGATCAATTACGCTAACTTGGGGTTTCTCGGACGAAGACGACGAAAACGCCCAGGCGATCCTCGACGAGATGCCGGGCTTGCAAGCATTCGTCCCCGGTCTTTGGCCATTGGAAGTGGCCAACGCGCTCCTGGTTGGCGAGCGGCGAGGCCGGACCACACCGGCGGACGTGTCCCATTTCCTGGCCATGCTTGGCACATTTCCAATCACCGTCGACGATGAGACGGCCGCCCGAGCCTGGGTCGAGACCATGCACCTGGCGCGTGCCCACGGGCTTTCCGCCTACGATGCGTCCTATCTCGAATTGGCCATGCGTCTCGGATTACCGCTCGCGACGCTCGATGCCAAATTGAAGCTGACCGCAAAAGCGGTTGGAGTGACGCTATTCATCGTCTGACCGGGAACATCTGAGCACAATCCCCATGCACATGGAAGGCTTCGGCGAGCGATCCGAGGCGAAAAACTGATCTGACACTGAGTTTTTTCTGAGTTTTTTTCTCTGAGTTTTTTTCTCGATGACCAAAACCGTGCGAACCCACTTTTGACACCGATTTTTCTCTAACTTAATGGCATAGGAGCTACGCAGTTAATATAATTGTGTCCACTATAAGGGCGACTTCTCGGTCGACCGGCTTGCCGCCATCTCCCCTAGACTGTGCAAGAGCCGGACCGCACTCCTGGACATAGTTCTATCAACTGCGTAACTCCTATGGCATTCGATCCGACACCGAGTTTTTCCCCCAACGAAAAAACCGCCCCGGGCGGGCGGTTGGTCAATCGGTCCGTGCCAATTCTTTAGATTTGATCAAGTCCGTTGTAGATTGTGACATTCAGTCCACATGCGCAACGCAAGCTTGCATCTTACGCGGAGCGCCCGGGATTTTGTCCTTGTTGATTTTGGGATTGACTTGCCCACGATCACGAAATTTCCGATCAGGATCGCACAGGTAAACGTAAAAAACGTAATCGCCTTTCTTCACGGGGATGTCGGCTTTGAAGGAAGTCGTGACCTCCCCGGCCTGCTGAGACGTGATCGTCTTCGGATCAATATAGTCCTTGACGAAGTTGCCGTGTTTGATTTGTTTAGCGTCGACCAGTTCGTAAACGTCGACGTAAACCTTGAGCTTTCGTCCAATCTTGCTGCCCGTGTCGGAGATCTCGAAGTCGAGCGGGATTTTACCGACTCCGCGGACGTGTGGAACTCCTTGACGTTCGGTCGTGTCGTTATTAGCGACGAACTCAACAGGTCCGTAAGTTTCGATTTTGGGGCGTTGCATCCCAAAGAGTGCGGGAAGCAGCATCAAAAATGCGAATGGTCCGAGCTTTTTCATAGTAGCTCCTGGGTTGTTTGATCAAAAAACAACATATGCACATATATTATAAAACTCCGAATCGTCTTGTGGTTAATTACTAATTAACGGTCACAAATGCCGTAGCAAAGGCCTTCGTAGCGGTATTACTATAATCGCAGGGACAGCCAGGATCAAGATACGAGATCGTGATACTGTAAGTGCCGCTTCCGTTGTTGAAACACGATGAATCCGAGTAGAAGTTGCCGAAGTTGGCGTCATTTTGGCCGCATGAGCTATTACCGCCCCTGGTGAAAGAATCGTATTGAGTTATGTTTGAGTTCGCATCCTCGTAATCGACTGTAACTGCGAACTCGAAGCAACAGCCGTTGTACGCACCGTTGTCGGCGCAAAACGTCTGGGTATCAGCCGTCGCAACGAACCCGTTTCCACACGGGAGCAATTGCGTCACGCAACTCGCCCTAACCTTTGCGGAAGGGCTGCAGCAGTTAACGATCTGAGCTTTTGCTTCGACAAAAGGTCCCGCGCTTTCGGCGACGGGCGTCTCTGCTGCTTGATCGTTCCTTGTGCCGTAGCCAAATGTCACCCCGAAAGTCACGACTGAAACAGCGATCGCACCGATGAGGAAAAGGATACTTTTTCTCATTACTAACTCCTCGTACGTTTCGAAACCCTGGGCTGTTGTTCCGTAGTGGAGGTCGCCTTACGCCGCGAGCGGCTTACCAGTGCCCCGGTTTACCCAAGGCGATTGCGTTATTCTATTCCAGCAGATCCAAAAGACAACGGCAATATCCAAACAAATCTTTCGTATAACCTACTTACAGGCTTTAAATGTTTTGCGCTTCTGAACTTATAACTCGTTGGGAAAAAACCCGGTGTCGGGAAAAAACCCGGTGTCAGTTCTGTTTTCTTGCCGGAAAGCTCGGGGAAAAAACCCGGTGTCAGGAAAAAACCCGGTGTCAGTTCTGTTTTCTTGCCGGAAAGCTCGGGATCAATAAAGAGAAGGAAGCGTGCGACCAATCTTCGGATTGGTTCCAGCCCCCTTTATCGTTGCATCGAGGAGAGCGTCACGCCTACGGCCGGACTGCGTTCTAGATTTCGGGAACTACCGGGCGGGCCGGGGCGTGACGAATCGCGCCCGGCTCGTCAGGATGGGCAACCGTCCGCGACGGGTCGCGGCCCGGGACAGGGATGAGCCGGGCAGAGGAGCAGGGTGGCCCGGGTTCCTCTATGAGGTCGAGGTCGCATGGGGGAGCGGAAAAGGGATCGGGTACCGTTTCCTCGCGTGCGAACGCCGGGCCTTGGTGTGAGTTCCAATTTCAAAGGGGGACTTGGTAATTCTTGAAGCCGAGATTGGAACCAAAGCCTAAGAGGTAGCCGTCGGAAGCCCTTTCGTTATGGCTCCAGTTCGTCACGAGCGGCGTGCCTGACGTAAAGGATGACAACCACATTTTCTCGGTGTCGGACGGTAAAAAGGATTCGATATTTGTTGTTCCCTCTGCCGTGGAGCAACTGGCGAATCTCTTCGGGAAACTTGTCGTTCTCGTCGGCGATCGGGTGACGCAACGGATGATCCGTCAGAGTGTTGATGGACTTGAGTAATCGTGCGAGCCACTTGTCGGCCGCGTCCCTGGACCGATTGGTTCTGAGCCATAGCGATGTCCGCTGGATGTCGAGCCTGGCGCTGATCGCCAGATCGAGCTGATAACTCATGACGGGTCTGGGAGGTCAAGTTCGTCGCGGATGATGGCGAAGGCGGCTTCGACGGATTGAGTTCGCCCCGCCCTCATGTCCTCCAACCCTTGGCGAATGCCTTCGATCACCTCGGCCTGTTCGGCAAGGTCGAGGAGCTTTTGATACGAAGCGGCGTCTTGCACTACCAATTCCGCCTTGCCGTTGATGGTCAGCACGACAGGCTTGCCCGTCTCTTTCATTTGAGAGATGAAATCGCCGGTATTTCTCTTGAAATCGGTCAGCGGGTGGATGTCTCGACTTAAGTTCACGGCGGCCTCCGAATCGCAATTCTTAAGCATCGAATCCAATGCTACGACGCAGAAAACTCGGTGTCAATTCAGATTTTCACAAATTTCTTCTCCTCCCTTCAAGATAGGCGACCACTTCGCGGAGGTTCGCATAAGCGGTTCTCCGCTTGTCATCTTCATCCTCGTCGGCATGGAAGGCGAACGCCGAATCCACGGCCGCCTGGAGCTCTTCGACGGTGAGGTCGCCGGTATCCGCGAGGATTCGGATGTCTTCGCGGTCGCGTGCGTGGAACCGAGACAGCTTGGTCGCGGCGAGATCGTGGATCTCAGGTCGGCCAGGGCGCAAGATACGCCACGAGCCGGGGATCGCGACGCACCGTCGTTGATAACCTCCGGGGAGGGGTGGCAGCCCGGAGGCGACTCCCTCCAAGTAGAATCCGTGCCGCGTCGCGGCGACCGTGCCCTTGCCGAACGCTTCGAGGGCCCGGTCCATCAAGGGCGAGTCGTGGAGATAAACCACGTCGACGTCCTTGGTCATGAGTCGAAGCCCGAAGCCCAAGACCAGCGCGGATCGACCGAGCAGAGGAAAGTTCAAGGTCTCACCCGCCTTGGCGAACGGGACGAGGTGGTCGTCGATCTCATGGAGGAATTCCAAGATCCCATCGTTAATCATCAGGTCGCTTCCTCCAGGTTGGTTGCCTGTTCCCGACCGTCTCGGGCGGGACCGGCCACTCCGCCGGGCGGAATCGGCGTCGCCGCCTCGCCGACGGTCACAATGAGACGCGACCGGGCATGGGTCGGATTTTGTCCGGGATCGCGCAACGAGTGGAGGATTTGGGCGCGATCCTGGAATTGGTGAATCTTGGCGTCGTAGCGGATCTTCCAACGTCGCCAGAGTGGCGATTGGGGGTCGGCGTCGGAGGGTTTCCCCAAGCCGTCCCACTCTTGGATTTCGCGAGATAAGCCGGGGTCGTTGAGGAATTGTTCCAGCGGTCGACGGCGGCACCCCCCGGGAAACCCGGACTGTCGATCGAGCGAGAGGGCCACATCGGCCAGCCAAGCCAGTCGTCGGGTCGTCCCGAGGTGGGTCGAGTAGGCGAGGAGCAGGTGACGGTCGAGGTCGGACCATGAGAGGACCGCCGGGATGGCCTCGATGATCCTGGGGTCCGGCGACTCGCCGGCGATGGCCAGATTGATGACTTCTTCGGGGCCACGGAACGAACCGGGCACCACGGCATCGCCAACCCAGAGGTCGACGATCCCGAGGTGGCGCAACTCGATGGCGAGGTCTTCGACGTTGGTCCCGTTCCGATCCACGCCGGTAAACAAGCGATGAATCGAAAGATCCAGGGCGAGGGCGATCCGAAGGACCTGCGCGACGGAAGGAAATCTCCCTCCCGACTCGATGGAGGAGATTTGCTGTTGAGTCAAGCCGCTCCGTACCGCCAATGCCACCTGGCTCAGCCCGCGTTCCACCCGGGCGCGGGCCAGGTTGGTCCCAAGGCGTCGCGCATCGAGCGGAGAGTCGTCTCGTTTCATTAGCGAGGACCACGACTTCAAGTGGCCTGAGATTTTCGATAAATACAACGATTTGATGTAGAATACCACGAAATCGGGTGGTCATCAAAGATTCAACATTCGGGACGATGAAAAAGTCGTCCCCCATGCCGATTTCGCGGTTTTGTGTCTTTTAATAGACATCAGACCGGCGGGGGCGTGACGGATCGTTCTAGGCTCGTTAAACTGGGCAGCCGTCCGCGACGGGTCGCGGCCCAAGGCGCAGGGAGGGCGCCGGGTTCGAGGGAGCAAGGTTGCCCGATTTCGCCAGCGTTGAGGTTCGTTTCGGATGAAGATTTTGCTGACAGGCGGCGCGGGTTTCATCGGGTCCGCCGTGGTCCGGCAGTTGATCCGCGAGACCGAACACGAGGTCATCAACGTCGACAAGTTGACCTACGCCGGCAACCTCGAATCGCTCGCCGAGGCCGGCGATAGCCCCCGACACCACTTCGAGCGGGTCGACATCTGCGACGCCGAGGCCGTCCGTCGCGTGTTCGAGCAACACAAGCCCGACGCGGTGATGCACCTCGCCGCCGAGTCGCACGTCGACCGCTCGATCGACGGCCCCGGCGAGTTCATCCGGACCAACATCACCGGCACGTTCACCCTGCTCAACGCCGCCCGGGCGTATTGGAGCGGGCTGGGCGGCGAGGCGAAAGATCGGTTCCGGTTCCACCACGTCAGCACCGACGAGGTTTACGGGTCGCTGGGGGCGACCGGCTACTTCACCGAGGAAACCCCCTACGACCCGAGGTCGCCCTACTCGGCGAGCAAGGCGGCGTCGGACCACCTGGCCCGGGCCTGGCATCACACCTACGGGATGCCGACGCTCGTCACCAACTGCTCGAACAACTACGGCCCCTACCATTTCCCCGAGAAGCTGATCCCGCTGGTGATCCTCAACGCCAAGGCGGGCAAGCCGCTCCCGGTCTACGGCAAAGGCGACAACATCCGCGACTGGTTGTACGTCGACGACCACGCCCGGGCGCTCCGGCTCGTCCTCGAAAAGGGGAAGCCGGGCGAAACCTACAACATCGGCGGCCACAACGAGCGGACCAACCTCGAAGTCGTCCGGGGGATCTGCCGACTCCTCGACGAGATGCTCCCCGACTCGCCGCAAGTCCCTCATGAGAAGCTGATCACCTTCGTCGCCGACCGCCCCGGCCATGACCAACGCTACGCCATCGACGCCGGCAAGATCGAACGTGAGCTAGGATGGACTCCGGCGGAGACCTTCGAAACCGGATTGAAGCGGACGGTCGCCTGGTACCTCGCCAACGACGAGTGGTGCCGGAACGTGCAATCGGGCGGTTATCGCCAGGAACGACTCGGTTTGGGGGCCCGCTGAGCATGACCACGACACCAGCTTCGAAAACCCGGATGAAAGGGATCATCCTCGCCGGCGGATCGGGGACGAGGCTCTACCCGCTCACCCGGGTCGTGAGCAAGCAACTCCTCCCGGTCTACGACAAGCCGATGATCTACTACCCGCTGAGCGTCCTGCTCCTGGCGGGGATCGACGAAGTCCTGATCATCTCGACGCCGATGGACCTCCCCCGGTTCCGCGATTTGCTCGGCGACGGATCGCAGTGGGGCCTGACCCTGAGCTACGCCGAGCAGGCCGTCCCCAACGGGCTGGCCCAGGCGTTCGTGATCGGCCGCGAGTTCGTCGGCGACGCCCCGGTCGCCCTGGTCCTGGGGGACAACATCTTCCACGGCGACGGGTTGAGCGAGCAACTGCAAAGGGTGGCCGCCAACCCGGAAGGGGCGACGATCTTCGGCTACCACGTCAAGGACCCGCACCGCTACGGCGTGGCGGAGTTCGACGCCGACGGGACGGTGATCGGCCTCCAGGAAAAGCCCGAGCACCCCAAGTCGTCCTACGCCGTGGTCGGCCTCTACTTTTATGATAACCAAGTGCTCGACATCGCCCGCGACCTGAAACCGTCGAAGCGGGGCGAGTACGAGATCACCGACGTCAACATCGCCTACCTCGAAAAGAAGGCGCTCCGCCTCGAAGTGTTCAGCCGGGGGATGGCCTGGCTCGACACCGGGACCCACGAGGCGCTGCACCAGGCGGCGAACTTCATCCAGGTGATCGAGGACCGCCAGGGCTTGAAGGTCGCTTGCCTCGAAGAGATCGCCTACCGGATGGGCTTCATCGACGCCGAGCAACTCAAAGTCTTGGCGGGCCAGCTCAAGAACGAGTACGGCAGGTATCTCCTGGGCCTCCTGGAAGATCGGGTATTTTCATGAAAGTCATCGAGACCCGATTGCCGGGCGTGGTGGTCGTCGAGCCTCGCGTGTTCCGCGACGACCGCGGCTATTTCCTGGAAACCTGGAGCGACGCCGCCTACGGCCCGGCCAAGCTCCCGACCCGGTTCCTCCAAGACAACCTCTCGTTCTCCGCCGTGGGAGTCCTCCGGGGCCTCCACTACCAGTTTCCTACCGCCCAGGGCAAGCTCGTCAGCGTGACCCGGGGCGAGGTGTTCGACGTCGCCGTCGACGTCAGGGTCGGCTCGCCGACGTTCGGCCAGTGGGTGGGCGAGACCTTGAACGCCGAGAACGGCCGCCAGCTCTTCATCCCCGAGGGGTTCGCGCACGGGTTCCTCGTCACCGGGACCGAGCCGGCGTCGTTCGCCTACAAATGCACCGAGGAATACGACCCGACCGGGCAATGCTCGGTGCTCTGGGACGACCCCGACATCGGGATCGTCTGGCCCGCCGCCGCCCCCCTGCTATCCCCCAAGGACCGCGACGCCCCCCGGCTCCGCGACATCGGCGAGGATCGACTCCCCCGCCACACCCCGAGTTGAGTCGGGCCGGCGACTCGAAGAACCCTCGATGACCAACCTTATCCTGATCGCCGACTTCTTGGTCGTCTTGCTCCTGTCGCCCTGGTTCGGGATGATGGCCCTGGTCGTCATCGCCGCGAGCTGGGGTCGCCTGTTCGGGGGTCGGACCGATTCCCGAACGAACCCAACGTCGCGATTCCTGCTCGTCATCCCCGCCCACGACGAAGCCGGCGTGATCGCGATCACCGTCCGGAGTTGCCTGGCCGTCGATTACGACCCCGAACGGTTCCAGGTTTTCGTCATCGCCGACAATTGCACGGACGACACGGCGGGCATCGCCGAGGCGGCGGGGGCCCGGGTGATGGTCCGCCATGACCCGTCCCGGAAAAGCAAAGGGTTCGCCCTCGAAGACTTCTTTCGAGGCGTGGCGGACGACCCCGCGATCCGGCCTTTCGATGCCTTCGTCCTCGTCGACGCCGATACGAGCGTGGCGGCCGACTTGCTCCAGGCGTTCGACCGATCGCTCCGTCAAGGCGACGACTTCGTCCAGGGCTACTACACGGTCCGGAACGCCGACGCCTCATGGCGAACCCGAATGATGACTTATGCGTTCAGCCTGGCCAATGGCGTCTGGCTCGCCGGGCTCGATCAGCTCGGTTTGAGCGTCGGGCTCAAAGGCAACGGGATGTGCTTTCGGGCCTCGGCGTTGGAGCGTTTCCCCTGGCAAGCTCATGGCCTGGTGGAGGACATGGAGTTTGCCTGGAACCTTCGGATCGGAGGCGAACGGGTTCGATTCCAACCCGCGGCCCGAGTCTACGGCGAGATGGTGAGCCGGGGTGGTTCGGGGGCCGCTTCGCAGCGTCGACGCTGGGAAAGCGGTCGGAAGGCGCTCCGGACCACCTTTCGACGCGAACTCCGCGCAAGCCCCTACCTCTCATGGGTCCGCAAGGCCGCCTATCAACTTGATCTCGATTTCCCCCCCCTGAGCCGGTTGCTCGTCGGGCTTGGCGTCGCCTCGGCGATCGCGGGGCCGGCAGTCCTCCTCGAGGGGTCCATGTCGACATTCGGGGTCGGACTCTTGGCGATCCTCGCCGTCTTCTGGGTGATTTTCGCGTCCTACGCTTTAAGCCCGATATTCGCCATAAATTTGCCGATTCGTTACCTTCTTAGCCTGGCATATTTACCTTATTACATAATCTGGAAAACGGCGATCGGTCTCCTGAAAAAGCCCCAATCCTGGGTCCGAACCCCCCGCGAAGCGACCCCGGCGGGTCCCTCGAATCGATGATCGCGGCACGAAATATCGGCCTCCGCGATGTTGGGAAAAATCAACACTCGAGGAGGATTTCGCGGTCCAAGTCGGTGTCCGACGGGTTGAATTGGTTGACCTCCGCGACAAGGGACTGATAAGCTACGCCTTCGCCCTTTACGGGCTCGTCAGCGGAACCCCTCGGGCTTCCGCCCCGCCTGCGACTCCGTCCGCCTGGTTTTGCTCTCCTTCGATGAAACCACCTGCCCGGACAGTCATGGAGAAGTCCCGAAAATGAGTGCCTACACTCGCATGCCGACCATGACTTTCGATCTCGCACCGTCCTCGGTCGACACGTTGGGCGATGGTTCCGGGTTCCGGGGACGGATGATCGATTGGACGCCAAGTTTGGCGGCTCGATCCTGGTTCAAACGTGCGATCGACCTGATCGGATCGGCTTGCGGGCTGGTTGCGCTGATGCCCGTGTCGCTCGTCGTCGCCGTGCTGATTCGGATCGACTCGAAGGGTCCGATTTTCTTCCGGCAGCATCGGACGGGACTGGGCGGCGAGATCTTCACCTGCCTGAAGTTCCGCACGATGGTCCTCGACGCCGAGGCGCGACTCAAGGAATTGGAAACGGCCAACGAGTCGGTCGGCGGCGTCTTGTTCAAGATCAAGGACGACCCCCGGGTGACGCCGCTGGGTCGGTTCTTGCGGAAGTCGAGCCTGGACGAGCTGCCCCAACTCTGGAACGTGCTCCGGGGCGAGATGAGCCTGGTCGGCCCTCGCCCTTTGCAACTCCGCGACAGCGAGCGGCTGGCGAACCTGAGCTACGATGGTTACATGCGACGGTTGTCGGTCCTCCCGGGGATCACCGGCCCCTGGCAGGTCGGCGGTCGGAGCGAGCTCGACAGCCTGGGGATGCTTCGCCTGGATCTCGATTACGTCACCCGATGGTCGATCGGGTTCGACCTCAACATCCTTCGCAAGACGGTTGGCGTGGTGCTCGTCGGCAAAGGGGCCTGCTGAGCCCGGTCGACCGGCCGACCCGCGACCACGATACGACTTTCTCAACTTGAAAGTGGCACCCCATGTCGCAAGCTCCCCAGTCCGATCAAGGTCTCGGAACTTCCCCAAGGACGCAGCCCTCGAACCGAGGCGTGATCATCTGGAGCGTCGCGGCGAGCTTGCTCCTGGTCGGCTCGGGGGTCGTCCGGGCGGTCCAGTCGGGTCGATACGCCGAAGACAGGAATTACCTCGTCGAGTGCCCTTTCCCGCTCGAAAACATCCCCAAGGCCGTCGACGGTTGGCATGTCTTGAAGGGGAGCGAGACGGTCCTGGACCCGTTGACCACCCGGATCACCGGGTCGACCGACCACATCATCCGGACGTATGTCGACGAGGCGACGGGTGTGCTCTTGTCGGTCTTGGTGCTCTTCGGGCCGGCCGAACCCGTGATGCCGCACACCCCCCAGATTTGTTATCCGTCGAGCGGCTTCCAGCCGGTCGGCGAGACGCTCGACCTCGACGTCGAGATCCCGGACGGCAAGGCCGCCCAGTTTCGTTCTTCGATCTTCGCCAAGTCGGGGGGCCGGAGCATCCTGAGGCAGGGCGTCTACCACTCATTCCTCCTCGACGGCAACTGGTCGCCCGCGATCGCGACCCGGAAGTTTCCCAGGAAGAATCCGGGGATCTTCAAGGTCCAGATCCAGAGGCGGGTCGCCGACGGCGAAAAACGAGGCGGCACCGAGCCGATCGAGGATTTCATCAAGAAGTTGCTGCCGATCCTGGACACGATGATCCGCGATTCCAACGCGGCGAAGCCCGCATCGGTCGCCACTCGATGACCTCTCAAGGGGTCAAACCATGATCGAGTTTTGGATTGACCAATCCGGCCTCGACCCGTTACAGTGATCTCGCCGCCCTGGAATCGCGCCGCCCGAGCGCTTCGTCGATCGAGCCGCCCGGTCCAGGTTGGTCCCGCCACAACCCCCGCCCGACCCGCCCAGTCCCGGCAAAATTCGAGCGATTTTCGGTCGGGGTGTCGCGTCTTTCGAATCGTCTCGTAAGAACCAATGAGTCGTTGCGCGTCCTGACTCGAAGCCCCACACCACGCGGTAGAAATCCACGATGGACACTTTCGATTACCAACGGTCGTCCGTCCCGGCGAGGTTGCCGTCGCAACGAGCCACGTCGCTGGCGACGCACCATTACGAAAGTCACGGCAATGAGAACGTGCCGTCGCCGATTTCGATCCGGGCGGTCTTGCGGGCCTCGCGACGCTACTGGTGGCTGATCCTCGCCCTCTGGACGGTGGGATCGTCGGGGTTCGCCGCGGCGGTCTACCTGAGGGTCAAGCCGCAGTATCATGCGTCGAGCCTGCTCAAGGTCGAACCGACCATGATCGACCTCTATGGTGTCGGCACGCGCGAGGGTGCCGAGCCGTACATGCAGACGCATGTGGAGTTGATCAAGAGCAACAACGTCCTGGATGCCGCCGCCAAAGATCCCAGGGCGCAGGCTTTGGCCCGGATCAGATTCGCGGAAGACCCGATCCAGGAACTCGGCCGGGCGATCCAGGTCGGAATCCGCCCGAATACTCATATCATCGAAGTCTCGATGGTCTCGCCGTCTCGCGACGAGGCCGCGATCCTGGTCAACGCCGTGGTCGACTCCTTCCTCGAAGAGAACAAGGGATGGTCGAACGTCGCCACCAGGATGCAGATCGATAAGCTGACTGGTTACCGCGACAAACTCGCCGAAGACATCAAGAAGACGGAAAGAGACCTGAAAGAACGGGTCGCTCGCGGCAACGCCTCCGGGAAGGTCGTGAGGAATATCCGCGAGCCCGATTCGAAGTCGAAGAACGACAAGGACGGCACGGATTCCCTGGAATGGACCGTCGACAACTACCAGAAGGTTTTCAACGAATGCTGGTCGATCCGAATGGAGCTCTTGACCGCCGAGGCAAGCCTGGAAGAAGCGCGGAAAGCGGCCGAGGAAGCCGCCAAGGAGTCTTCGCTCCAGGACGGCCAGCCTCGATCGTCGGCGCAGCTCGAACGAAGGCTCAGGTCGGACCCCGAGTTGGTTGATCTGCTCAACAAGCGCCGCCAGGCCATCGAGCGCGCCAACAAGATTCGGGATGATTCGAGGGGTCAGGGCGACCCGGCCGAACGCAAGGCCCGAGAAAGCGCCGCCGGCCTGAAAAGAAATTTCGACGCGGTCCTTGATCGCAAGCGGCAGCAATTTCAAGAAGAGATGAGCGTCAACCCGAACGACCCGTTCGTCGAGGTCAAGCGGCTCGAAACCCTCGTCAAGAATCTGACGACCCGGAAAACCGCCTTGGAAGCCGAGTTGAATAAGACGAAGCTGGAGAATACCAAGCAGCAGAGCGATGAACTCGAAATCCTCTTCCTCCGCGAGGAACGATCTTCCTTGGTGGAAATGCAAGACATGATCCGCAGGAAGTTGGAGCAGCTTGGTTTCGAGGCCCTCGCCGGCGAGCGGATTCGCCTGCTCAACGAGGCCCGCCCCGAAGGCCGGCCGATCAGCGACAAGCGGATGCAATACATGGCGATGGCGCCGATCGGCGTCCTGGGCGCGGTGCTCGGCCTGGTCGTGCTGTTGGAGATCCGCTCGGGCCGCGTGGCCGACACCGAGGTCCTCTCGTCGAGGATGAGGCACGAGGTCTTCACGATCGCCCCTCTGCCCAACATCCGCCCGGGGATCGGGATGGACACCAGCGAGAAGGCCGAACAGCGGCTCGCCCGGTTCGTCCAGAGCCTGGATCACCTCCGGGTCGCGCTCTGCGAAGGCGGCACCAACGGCGAAGGCCGATGCGTCATGATCACCAGCGCGACGGGGGGCGAGGGCAAGACGACCCTGTCGGCCCACCTGGCCGCCCGGTGCGCCAACGCCGGGACTTCCACCCTCCTGATCGACGCCGACATGAGGCGGGCGTCCCTCGGGCGGCTGCTCGACGTCCCCCCGGGGATGGGCCTCGGCGACGTCCTGGCCGGCGAGGCGGAACTCGATTCCGCCCTGATCACCGTGCAAGCGGGCGGCTTCCACTTCTTGTCGGCCGGGACCCCGGGGATCGACCCGACCCGCGTGCTCAAGTCGACCCGGCTCGCCGAGCTGATCGGCCAGCTTCGCCAGATGTACGACCTGGTCATCATCGACACCCCCCCGGTCCTCCCCGTCGCCGACGCCCTGATCATGGGCCGCTGGGCCGACGGCGCCGTGATGGCGGCCCGTTACGACGCGAGCCGGTTGCCCCTGGTCGAGCGGGCCAACCGCCAGATCATCGCCGCCGGCATCCCGGTCCTCGGCGTCGTCGTCAACGGCGTCAAGGGGCAAGATCAGGCGTACGGGAGCTACTCCTACAATTACAGCTACCCGGGCCGCCAAGATCCGACGGCCGAGACCGCGAACGCATCCTAATTTTGGTAAGATCAGGCCCGACACGCGACGGCTCGAATCGATCCGAGCCGTCGCGTCGTCGGGTCTCCGGTGGGATTGACCCCAGCGAATTGGATCGTGCTCGACCTCAATGGTTCACAAAATGAATGAAGCTTTATCCGGTCAGCCCAGCCCCGAGACGGTCGGCGACGACGCTCGCCAGGTCGCTTGGGATTGGCGGAAGATTGCCCCGGTCGATTTCGCTTCGTTGGCGATCGTGACCGCATCAATCGCCTATTCCTACTCGGCCAACCTGGTCGACCTCTACCAGACCTGGGTCCGCGAGCCCGACTACTCGCACGGTTTCCTGGTCTTGCCGATCGCGCTGGTCATCCTGTTCCGGCTCTGGCCGCGAACCGAAGACGCCCAACCGAGGCTGTGGCTCCCGGGATTGGCGTTGGTCGTGGCCGTCCTCGGTCTTCGGGCCTGGTTGCACGAGCGAGGCTCGACCTGGTCGGAGAACGTGACGCTCCTGCTGGTCCTGGCCGCCTTGGGTTTGTCTCGGTTCGGATGGCGGACGATGCGGGCGATCTGGCCGGCGTTCGCATTCCTGGTCTTCTGGTTCCCGTTGCCCAACGGGGTGAACACCGCGCTGTCGCAACCGCTCCAGGGGATCGCAACCGGGGCCGCCTGCTTCGTCCTCCGGGCGTTGGGCCTCTGGGTCATGCCCGAGGGCAACGTGATCATGGTCGGCACCGAGAAGCTCGAAGTCGCGGCCGCCTGCAATGGCCTGTCGATGCTGATGAGCCTGGCGGCGGCCGTCGCGGCGACGGCGAGCATCGTGCCGATGGCCAACCTGAAGCGGGTGGTCTTGCTGGCGACCATCATCCCGATCGCCTTGGCGAGCAACATCCTCCGGATCGCCGCGACCGCCTGGTGCTACTATCACTTCGGGGCCGACGTCGGGAGCAAGTACGCCCACGACGCCGCCGGCTGGTTGATGATGCCGACGGCGATGGGCTTCGTGGGCTTGGAGTTGCTGCTCATGTCGTGGCTGATCGTCGAGTCGCGCGAGACGCCCGTCGTCGAATCGTTCGGGTCCGGCTACGCCGCCCCTCGACAGCCCTCGCTGGGCGAGGTTCGGCGATGAGCATCCCAGGTACCGTTTGGGGTTTACCCTTGACGCCCTTGACCCGGAGGCAGGCCGTCGACCGCGTCGACGAGCTGATCCGGTCCCGGAAACCGTCGTACTTCATCACGGCCAACACGCACTATGCGATGTTGACCGCCGAAGTCCCCGGGCTCGACGCGATCAACCGCGACGCCTCGTTCATCCTGGCCGACGGGGCGCCGCTGGTCGTCGCGTCGCGCCGGACGGCCAATCCCGTCCCCGAGCGGGTCGCGGGCTCGGACCTGATCTACGACCTCTGCGAGATGGCCGCCGACCGGGGTCACGGCGTCTATCTCCTGGGAGGCCCGCCCGGGATCGCCGACGAGGCGGCCCGGCAGCTCGTGGCCAAGTACCCCAAGCTCCGGGTCGTCGGCACCGCCTGCCCGGCCCCCGAGGACCTGGTCGAGCCTCGGATCGACGACCTGATCGGTCGGATTCGGGCCGCCCAGCCCGACCTCTTGCTGGTCGCGCTCGGGCAACCCAAGGGAGAGTTCTGGCTGGCCAGGCACCTCCAGGCCCTGGGCGTCCCCGTGTCCGCCCAGGTCGGCGCCACCCTCGACTTCGTCGCCGGTCGGGTCCGGCGCGCCCCGAAGTTGTTCCAGAAAACCGGGATGGAGTGGGCCTTCCGAATCTATACCGACCCGCTCCGCCTCGCCCCACGCTACTGGAAAAACGCCCGATTCTTGTTCAAGCAGGTGCTCCGGGATCGGTTCGGGTCGGGAAAACCCGCGGAAGTCCGCGACGCCGGCGCCGCCCTGGTCTCGACGCGAGGCGACGGGTTGAGGGCCTCGTCATGACCGAAACCGCGACCGACCTCCTGGTCGTCATCGTCAACTATCGATCCGCCGAGTTGGCGATCGATTGCCTGGGCTCGATCGAGGCGGAGATCCGGGCTCGCCCCGGTTCGCACGTCGCGGTCGTCGAGAACGCCAGCGGTCGGGACCAGGTCGACCGGCTCCGCTCCGAGATCGACCGGCGGAACTGGCAGGGGTGGGTGACCTTGATCGAGGCCGATCGCAACGGCGGGTTCGCGGCGGGCAACAACGTGGCGATCGGTTGGGCGATGGGTTGGCCGAAGCCTCCTGATCTGTTCTGGCTCTTGAATCCCGACACGGTGGTCCGACCTGGGGCGTTGGCGAGCCTGGTGACGTTCCTCGCGACGCACCCTCGGGTCGGGCTGGTCGGGAGCCGCCTCGAAGACCCCGACGGCAAGGCCCAGCACTCGGCGTTCCGGTTCCCTTCGATCCTCGGCGAGTTGGAAGGGGGGCTGCGGTTCGGCCCCGCCTCGCGGCTCCTCGAGAAGAACGCCGTGGTCCGGTCGATCTCCGACGTCCCGGAGCCGGTCGACTGGGTCGCCGGCGCCAGCTTGATGGTCCGCCGCGAGGTGTTCGACCAGGTCGGCCCGCTCGACGACCGCTTCTTCATGTACTTCGAGGAGGTCGACTTCTGCCGGAGGGCCCGGGCCGGGGGCTGGGCCTGCTGGTACGTCCCCGAGTCGCGGGTGGTCCACCTCGTCGGCCAGAGTTCCGACGTGACCTCGGCGGCCGGCGCGACGAAGCGTCGCCCCCGATACTGGTTCGAGGCCCGGAAACGCTACTTCCTGGCCCATCACGGCCGCGCCCGGACCTTGCTCGCCAACCTCGTCCATGTGGCGGCGTTCGCCGGCTACCGCGTCCGGAGGCGAATCCAGCGCAAGCCGGACGGCGACCCCAAGCTCCTCCTCTGGGACCTGGTCCGGTACAACTTCCTCCCGGCGAGGCGCTGATTGATGCAACCCATCGAGACCCAAGCCGCCGAGGCCCGATCTCCGGCCGACAGGCCGCTGAATCACGGCGACTTCGACGAGAACCCGGCGGGGATCGGTTTCGTCGGCCTGCTCCTCGAAGATTACCGGAACCACGACGGCCGCCTGACCGAGCTTGGCTTGTGGGCGATCCTCGTCCACCGGTTCGGCAATTGGCGGATGGGCATCCGTCCCAAGCTCGCCCGATTGCCTTTCACCTTGGTTTATCGCACCCTGTATGTCCTGGTCGAAATCACGACCGGGATCTCGCTGCCTTACACCGTCCGGGTCGGTCGACGGGTTCGGATCTGGCACCAAGGCGGGATCATCCTCCACGCCCGATCGATCGGCGACGACACCCAGATCCGCCAGAACACGACCATGGGGATCGCGAACACCAGCCGATTGACCGACGTCCCGACCATCGGCGCCCGGGTCGACATCGGCTGCGGCGCCTGCATCCTCGGCAACGTCCATGTCGGCGACGATGCCAAGATCGGCGCCAACGCCGTCGTCCTCGCCGACGTCCCTCAAGGTGCGACCGCCGTGGGAGTCCCCGCCCGGGTCGTCCGCTGGTCGTCGAAGGACGGGTCGTGAGTTCGCTCGGCGTGGTCGTCATCGGCCGGAACGAAGGCGACCGGTTGCGACGCTGCCTCGGGTCGCTCGAGCCCGAACGTGTCCCGGTCGTCTACGTCGACTCCGGGTCGACCGACGGCAGCGTCGCGATGGCCCGAGGCCGAGGGGTCGAAGTCGTCGAACTCGACCCTTCCGAGCCGTTCTCGGCGGCCCGGGCGCGCAACGAAGGGTTCGCGCGCTGCAAGCGGCTCGAACCTGGCCTCCAATTCCTCATGTTCGTCGACGGGGATTGCGAGGTCGTGCCGGGGTGGCTGGCCCGGGCCCGCCAGGAACTCGAGTCCCGGCCCGAGCTGGCGGTGGCCTGCGGCCGGAGGCGAGAGCTCCACCCCGAGCGATCGGTCTACAACCGGTTGGCCGACCTCGAATGGGACTCGCCGATCGGCCTGGCCCAATCTTGCGGCGGCGATGCCCTGTTCCGCGCGGTCGACTTCGAGGCGGTCGGCGGGTTCGACCCGACGGCCAAGGCGGGCGAAGAGCCCGAGCTATGCCAACGATTGCGGCAAAACGGCCGGCAGATCGCCCGGATCGACGCCGAGATGACCCGGCACGACCTCGACATGACCCGGTTCTCCGAGTGGTGGCGTCGGCAACTCCGGGTCGGCTACCACGGGATGGACGTCGAGTCGCGGTTCGGGCCGATCCAAGCGGCGGGTTCCCCCCGGCAAGCGACGCTGTTCGGCCCCGGCTTGCGGAGGGCCCGGCTCTGGGGGATCGGCTGGCCGCTCCTGGTGGCGGCCGCCGCCCTGGCCGCCTGGCGGACGGCGGGGCTTGGCGAGGCGCTCTTGAGCGTGGCCCTTGGCCTGGGCTTGTTGATCGCCCAGGCCGGGCGATTGGCCTGGCGGGTCCGCGATCGCGTCGACCGGCCGGTCGACGCGATCGTCCACGGCGTCCTGATGGTCGTCGAGAAGTGGGCGAACCTCGCCGGGCAGGTCCAGTATCTCAGGGACCGGACCCGGGGTCGCGGGGCCAAGCTGATCGAGTACAAGACGACCCAGTCGCCACGGCCCGCCGGGCGGGTTGATGCGATGGATCGAGGGTGAGCCGGCGATGAGCGACTCTCACTGGCAAGCCGACCTCGAGCGATATCCCAAGCGCCCTTGGCTCAAAGAGCAGTCGATCTATGCCATCGCGGTGTACCGGTTCGGCCGGCACCTCGACCGGAGGCCGGGCGGGTTGCTCAAGAAAGCCCTCACGCCCTGCTACTGGCTCGCGTTCCGGGCGGTCGAAACGCTGACCGGGATCAGCCTCCCGAAGTCGGCCCGGGTCGGGCCCGGGCTGCGGATCTGGCATTTCGGGAACATCTTCGTCCACCCCGACGCGGTCCTGGGCGCCAACTGCACCCTTCGCCAAGGGGTGACGATCGGCAACCGCCACGAGGATGGGCCGGTCCCTCGACTGGGCGACGACGTCGAGTTGGGGGCTTACGCCCAGGTCCTCGGCGACGTCCAGGTCGGCCGAGGGGCCAAAGTCGGGGCGATGTCGGTCGTCTTGAAGGACGTCCCCGACTATGCCGTGGCGGTCGGCAACCCGGCGAGGATCATCGGCCCGCCCGAATGATCTACCTTGACGGGCGGGTCGACTTTGGCGACCTTCTGGGCTTGTCCTCCTCGGTTCCTCGGGTGGTGGGTGCCTCATGAACATTTTGCTGGCCGGCGGCGCGGGGTACATCGGCAGCGCCTCGCTCCGATGGATGCTCAAGCGGGGTCACCACGCGATCGCCTACGACAACATGCTCGAAGGGAACGCCCAATCGGTCCCGGCGGATCGACTGGTCCGAGGGGACGTCCTCGACACGGCCAAGCTGACCAGGACGCTGGTTGAGCACAAGATCGACGCGGTCATGCACTTCGCCGCCCTGGCCTCGGTGCCGCTCTCGATCAGCGACCCGGAAAGCTACTGGCGGACGAACGTCGTCGGGACCAAAAGCGTGCTCGACGCGATGAGGGCGGCGGGCGTCCCCCGGATCGTCTTCAGCAGCACGGCGGCCACCTACGCATTCGGCGTTGAGATGCCGATCCGGGAAACAACGCCCCAGATCCCGAAAACGCCCTATGGCTCGACCAAACTGGCGAGCGAGTGGCTGATCCGCGAGTATGCCCATGCTTATCAGATGGGATATACGATCCTCCGCTACTTCAACGCCTCGGGCGCCGACCCCGACGGCCAACACGGCGAGAGCCGCCACGTCGAGGGGCACATCATCCCTTTGACCTTGCTGGTGGCGGTCGGGCGTCGCGACCGCTTGAAGATCTTCGGGGGGGACTGGGACACCCGAGACGGCACTTGCGTCCGCGACTACGTCCACACCGACGACCTCGCGCTGGCGCACCAGCTCGCCGTCGAGAGCCTGGAGCCGGGCGTCGGCCGGGCCTACAACCTCGGTTCGGGGACCGGGACGACGATCCTCGAAGTGCTCCGGGCCTGCGAGAAGGCCGTCGGCCGACCGATCGCGCACGAGATCGTCGACCGCAGGCCCGGCGACCCCGGGACCCTGATCGCCACGCCCGAGTTGATCACCAAGGAACTCGGCTGGAAACCCCGGCACGACACCATCGAGTCGATCGTCGAGACCGCCTGGCGCTGGCATGGGTCGCACCCCGACGGCTACGGGGCCGACTCGGAGTGAGCCATCATGGATGATCGGGATCGACCCGATGAGGGCGGAACAGGCGCCGGCGACCGCCCTGGAGCGGCGGAGGTGACGATCCTGCTCCCCGTCTTCGACGATTGGGCCGCCCTGGACAAGCTACTCCGGCGGCTGGACGGCATCCTGTCCGAGTCGGAGATCGAGGCCCACGTCCTGGTCGTCGACGACGGGTCGACGCAGGCGATGGTCCGAGGTCAGTTCGCCGACCGTTACGAGGCGATCAACCCGCTGGACATCCTCCACCTGAGGCGAAACCTCGGCCATCAGCGGGCGATCGCCATTGGCCTGGCCTACCTCGAAGCCGAGCGGGCCGCCTGCCAGTTGGTCGTGGTGATGGACAGCGACGGCGAGGACGACCCGCGCGACGTCCCCCGCCTGATCGACCGCTCGAACCAGACGGATCGGCACTCGATGATCTTCGCCGAGCGAACCAAGCGGTCCGAGTCGTTGCCGTTCCGGGCGTGTTATCACCTCTACCGGCTGGTCCACCGGGTCCTGACCGGGCGATCGGTCCGGGTGGGGAACTTCAGCGCGATCCCCCGGAAGCGGCTGTCGAGCTTGGTCGTCACCTCGGAACTCTGGAACCATTACGCCGCCGCCGCCTTGACCTCGAAGCAGCCGTTCGAGACGATCCCCACGTCGAGGGCCAGGCGGCTCGACGGCCGCTCGAAGATGAACTTCGTCGGCCTGGTGATCCACGGCCTGAGCGCCGTCTCGGTCTACAGCGACACGATCGGCGTCCGGCTGATGATCGCCACCTTGGTGATGATCGGCCTGGACGTCCTGGCATTGGTCGTCACCTCGGTGATCCGCCTGACGACGGACCTGGCGATCCCGGGCTGGGCGACCACCGCCTTCGGGGTCCTCCTGATCATCTTGTTGCAAGCGACGTTGTTCCTGGTCGTCTTCAGCTTCATGATCCTCGCCGGTCGCCATTCGGCGAGTTTCTTGCCGAGGCGCGACTATATCCACTTCGTCGGCTCCAAAGATGAGGTCTACCGACGATGAGCGACCCCTATCAATATGTCGGGGCGGAACTCGACCTGTTCGCGGCGGCGGTCCGCTGGAAGGCTTACTTCCGGCGGCGGATCGCCTCGTACCTGGGCGACGAGGTCCTCGAGGTGGGCGCGGGGTTGGGCGGGACGACGCGCGCCCTTTGCCGGGGGACCGAGGCGCGTTGGGTCTGCCTGGAACCCGACCCAAGCCTCGCGACCCGCCTCGATGCCGAGCGGGCGGCGGGCCGGCTCCCCCGGTGCTGCGAGGTGGTCGTCGGAACCCTGGACGATCGGCTCCCGACCGACCAATTCGATACGGTCCTGTACATGGACGTCCTGGAGCACATCGAAGCCGATCGCGCCGAGATGATCCAGGCCGCCCGACGGGTCAAGCCGGGCGGACATGTCGTCGCCTTGTCCCCGGCGCACCAATGGTTGTTCACCCCGTTCGACAAGTCGATCGGCCATTGCCGACGCTACACGAAAGCCTCCTTGAAGGCGATCACCCCCGAAGGGCTCGACCTCGTCCGGCTCGATTACCTCGACTCCATCGGCTTCTTCGCGTCGTTGGCGAACAAGCTCCTGCTCCGACAGTCGATTCCGACCCCGCCCCAGATCGCCTTCTGGGACCGGGTCCTTGTCAGGATGTCGGAGTGGGTCGATCCGCCGCTCGGCTATCGGGCGGGCAAATCGGTGCTCGCCGTCTGGAGGCGCCCCGAGGACTCGGCCCAAGCTCCGGGCCGGGCCGGTTGAGGGCGGCTCAACCGGGACGGCGTCCGGATCTCCGGCCGATCAGTAGGCCGGTATCCCGGTGCTGAGCGGAGTGCCGTTGCGGAGCACTCGGCGGGGGATGATCGGATTCGATCGCAAGGCCGACCATTGGTTGAGCGCGGCGGCCGTTTCCGACTTGATCGCCGGCAGGTTTTGGAAGTCGTCGCGGTTGGCCGTGTCGATCGATGCGTCGCCGGTGCCGGGTTGCATCGCGGACCCTTCGTAGACCCCCCACTGATTGATCCCTCGGGTTCCGTAGAGGGTGAAGATGTTGAACAGCTTGACCCCCGCGTTTTCGAGGAGCTGGAGGTGATACGACTCGATCTCGGCGAAATCCGGGTCGCGGTGGACCCCCTGGTTCTTGTTCGCCAGGTTGGCCGACATCGTCGCCGTCGTCATGGTGTCGGGCCCGCCTTCGTAGTTGACCAGGACGACGTTGCCCAACCACGTTTGCGACGGGTTCTTGGCCAGGGCATCCTTGAACACCTGGAGGTGCTGCGCGAGCAGCCCGGGGGTGTCGGACTGTTGCAGGTTGACCGCGAAGAGGTCGAGGAGCTGCTCGCGGGTCAGGAGGTCGTCGAAGGGACCCGAGGCCGGCTCGTTGCTGTAGTAGGTCGCGGGCGCCAGCTCGTCGAAGCTGATCGCGTTGGCCAGCGCGTATTGGACGATGGGGACCGTGGTCCCGCCGTAGTTGTTGAACTGGGTCCCGCACACCCGACGGACCTCGGCGACGTTTCGCCCCGCTTGGGTCCAGACATTTTGGAAGATCGTATGAACTTGGGCCATCCTGGCGACATAAGCCGGGACGTAGTTGATCCCCGGGTTGCCGTTGAGGTTGTTCAACCAGACGCAGTAGAAGAACGACGAGAATGCATAGTTCCAGGCTTCGTTGCCGTATTCGACGTGGACCATCGTCCCCCGGGGGACCTGGGCGGCGAACGCCTGGGCCATCCGCGTGACGCAATCGTCGTCGGCGAGCCAGGGGACGTTGACCCAAGGTTCGAGGCCGGTTTCGGCGCAAAGCTCGGCCGCGTCGCTCGGGGCCATCATCGCCCCGGGGCCGATGTTGGCGATCACGAACCCCGAGGCCGGCGTCAGGGTGTTCACCATCCGGGCCAGCGGCCCGCTCCCCACGTTGACCCCGATCTGGAGCGTTGTGGCGTCGACCACATGGCACATGTTCTGGCGATACTGTCCGTTGTAGCCGTCGGTCGGGTCGATCGGGTCTCGGGCGGTGTTCGTGGTCTGCCCGGTCCTCGGGTCGATCGTGTCGCCGATGATCTGGCCGAGCGACGTCCCGTCGTTGGTCTGCAACATCACGTTGAAACCGGTCGTCAAGCCGTGGGGGGTCCTGGTCGTCACCCGGATCACGGTGCCGGCGACGTTCTCGGCGAAGGCGTCGGGCGTCGGCGGGCCGATCGACTGGATCTGGACCGCGGCCCGCCGATTGGCGTACCCCAGCGGGAAGTTCGCGGGGTCGGGGAAGTGCTCGAACTTCGAGAGATTCAGGTTGTTCGTGCCGAAGAAGTCCATGAACCGGAAACAGTTCATCCCCTTGAGTTTCTGGAGGAAGCCCGGGCGCCAACGCGATGTCTGGTTCGGGTCGACGTCGGCGGGGTAGACCGCGACATCGCTGATGTCGCAGGCATAGCTGCCATCGGTGTTCTTGTTCGAGCTGAAGAACCCGATTGCGACGGACGGCGCGTTGTTGAACGTATCCTGGACCTGGTAATAACGGCGATTGAGCGTCCCTTGGACCCGTCGCGAAACGTCCTCAGTCACCGACGTCGTGGAATTGTTCGTCAGGATCTGGCAATAGTTCCAGGACGACCCCTGCCATTGGACCACCCAGAGCCCGTTGGCCGTGTTCTGGGTTCCCAGGCCTCGACCGCCCGCGTCGCCGGGGGGCTGGGTGAGCAGGGTCGTCGCGGCTCCGAGACCGAAACGACCATCGAAGCCCAACCGGGCCGGGTTGCCGGCGGGAGTCGTCCCCAATCCGACGGGGACATTCGCTTGGATCGCCAGGTTGCTGAAACAGGAGTCGTTGCCGTAATAACTCGGCGGGTCGCAATTGACCCCGAGCTTCAAGGTCTTCGGGCCGCCGGGCAGGGGCGGCAGCCGCTTCGCCGAGGCGGGGGCGACCTTGAGCTGATTGGCCGCCGGGATCGGCCCGGCATTGGTCGCGATGAAGCCGGCGGGCGCGCTGAACAAGACCTGGTCCGTCGGCTGGATCTTGATCGCCTGGGGGGCGCCGACCCGGGCCAGCCGCACCGAGTCCAGGAGGAGATGCTTGTTCGCCTGGGGGTTGCCGCCGACGGCGACCACGTTGAGGCCATTGACCTGGCCCGGCAACGTCACCTGGGCCAGGGTCTTCCAACCCACGCCGCCGTCTTGGAAATCATTGGGGGCTTGCGACTGGTCGATCCCCGAGACGGTCGCCAGCGTGTTGCCCGAACCGTCCTGGATCACGCACTGGAGGATATCGGCGTTCGGGTCGCCTTGGGGCCAGGTGATCGCCACCTGATAGGTGGCGACTCCCGGCAACCCCTGGAACCGCCAGGTCGCCACCGGGCCCGCCTGCGAAGGGAGGCCAACCTGCCCCCCGTACCCGGCGCCGTAGCGGATCGTGTAGTAACCCGTCGCCTGGAACAACCCCTCGCCGAACCGGAGATACTGGACGTCGGGAGCATCCTGGATCAGGTGGAAGACGACGAGCGGTTTCCCGATCGCGAAACTCGCGGCTCGCAGCGGGTGATCGACGCCGTTGATCGTGACGAGGGGGTATTGTCCGCCCACCGAGCTGCCCGAAGTATTGTCGTGGGTGATCACGAGCGCCGGGTCGGAGCAGACCAGGGTCGGCAAGGCTTGACCGCTCAGGGCGCCGGTGAAGTGGATCTGATACAGCTGATTCGACGGGGCGGAGATCGCGACGCTCCCGGCCGGGACGTTCGGCAGGGCGAGCAGGGCGTTTTGCAACTCGTTTTGCTTCGGGAATAACGCCGATTGGGTCCCGGTCGGCGCGGCGTAATAGATCCCGTGCCAGTTTCCCACCGGCGTGTAATAGAAATTCAGCGTCCACGAGCCGAAAATCTGGGTTCCCGCGTGCCCCTCCACGGCCCCGTCGGAGCCGGCGGCCCGATTCGGGCTCGGGTCGATGTAGCCGATCGCCGCCGGGTCGGTCGAACCGTGGGGGACCATCCGAAGCATCCCGGCGAGCAGCGCCCCCGAGTTGGCGGCACCGCTGATCCGGACCAGCAAGCTCGTCGTCGCGAATGCGAACGTCCCCAACGCCTTGAAGACGCCGATGCCGGGAACCCCGATGTCGACCGAGGGGTCGGGATATTTCGTCTGGTCCAGGTTGACCGACCCGACGAGGTTCCCGGAATCGAAGACCTCGATCAACGCTTGAGAACAAGCATGACCGCCGGGCAGGGGGTCGGAATAGGCATAGGCGAGGCCGATGTCGACCGGACCGGCCTGGGGCAGGGTCGCCGTCCAGAGGAACGAAGTCAGGGGCGGCAACGAGTACAAGGCGATAGGTGCCGTTGTTTGGTTGCCAAGCCGCAAGGTGATCGAAGACGACTGGGCGACGCCGCCAATCGACATGATCTGGGCGTCGTCGGTGCTCCGCAAGGCGGTCAGGGTGAGCGGGACACCTTGGGCGTCCTCGGGGGCGAAGATGATCGACTCGCCCGAGTGCGAGACGCTGAGTTGGCCGATCGTCGAATTCGAGCCGACGGGACTCGGCTGACCGGACGAGACCATGACGCCGGTGCTGGAAAGCTGATCGAGGGCGTTCGAAGCCATGATGATGCGCCAAAGTTGTTGGGCCGACGGATGAGAGCCACAACTTTAGTTTCTTTTTCCGGGAGGTCCGCTAGTCTCCTTTCCTGTCCAAATCGGCAATTTCGCCAAAAATTTCAGGTGACGCCGGGACGGTCGAGGAATTGGGAGGCTTCGGCCTGGGCTTTTTTCAGGAGCGGGGCCAGTTCCGGATGCCGCTTCGCCCACCATTCCGCGCGATCGAACCAGTCGGCGGCCGGCTTCGGATAGCCCAGGGCATGGTTGGACAGCGCCAGATAGTAGAAGTCCACGCCGTGTCCGCCGTCGCGGCTCAGGCTCACCGAACGGCTGAGCGCGTGGATCGCCTTGTAGTAATCCTGATGTCGATAGCGAGCCACGCCCAAAGTATTCCAGAACGAGGCGTGGTCGGGGTCGGATTGGACGGCTTCTTCGGCCAAGGCGATGGCCCGATCCACCCGAGATGGGTCCGAATGCTCGTCGGAAACGAGGAGCCAGGCGAGATCATTGAGGTTCGAGAGGTAGGCGTCGCCGGGGAGCGGGAAGGCCGGGTCGACCTCTCGGAGCGATCGCCAGACGGCGAGGGCCCGTTCGCGCTCCGCCACGGCATGGTCCACCCGCTCGGCCCTGGTCAAGGACCGTGCGTACTCGACGTGGGATCTCGCGAGCTGGTCGAGGCGGGCCGACGTTTTCCGGGCCTGGATCGCCGCCTGGCGACCCTGGATGGCCCGCCGGAAGAGTTCATCGGCTTCGTCGTGGCGGTCGTCCTGATCGGCGGCGATCGCGTCGGCTTCGAAGCGGTTCGCGGCGTCATCATGGACCGAGTCGGCCCTCGAGGTCCGCTCGCTCCGGGACATGAGGCGGTCTCGCGGCGATCGGTCGAGGCTTCTCGAATCGCGTCGACCTCGCTTCGCGCCGGAAAGCTGGTCCTTCCCGGGGATGTAGCCGGAAACCGCGCCCATCGCGATCGCATAGACCGGGTTGAGCATCGCGTTGCTGAGGTTGTCGACCATGAACAAGGGGAGGATGATCGCCAGGGTCGTGACCGACGCGACTTCGGGGTCCTGCCAGGTCTTCGGGCGATACCGATGGATGAACAAGGCGGTGGGCAGCAAGAGCATCGCATTGAGCGCGGCCAGGCCGACGGCCCCCATCCACCCGAAAACGATGATCCAGAGCCCGTCGGTAACCGCCGTCTTCCCGTCGGGCCCCGGCGGGTTGAAGCCCCCGGCCCGGGCCCAGCCGAAGATGGGCCGTTGCATGGCGCTCCGCATCAGGACCTCTTCTTGGATGAATCGATACTCGATCGACTGGGCCCGGTCGGCGCCGAACACCGAACTCACCAGGGGGACCAGTTGATCTCCGTTGAAGAGACCGATGGGCCTGGTCGAGCAATACAACGGGCCGAGGGCCATCACGACCCACACGAGCACGGAGGTGTTGGTTCGTTTGCTGAAGAAGATCAGGAAGAACCCGAGGGTCATCTGCAGCAAAGCCCCGGTCGCCTTGCAAGCGAACGTCACCGCGAGGAGGATCACGGTCAGGACCGACATGGGATAACCGAACATCCGCTTGACCGACCCGCTGGCCCAGAGTTGAGAGGCGGCCAGGCTGGCGCAGCACATCCACCAGCCCAATTCCAGGCCGGTCGACAAGAAGACCATCGGGCGATAACCGCCGTATCGGAATCCGAAATCGACGGAATTCCCGCCGAACCCGTAGACCATCTGCTTCAAGACCGGCGCCATCCGGATCTCGAACAGGCAGAACGGGACGTAGACCATCCCCCCTACCGCGAGGCCCAGGCACAACAGGCGGTTGCCCTGATCATCGGCGAGGTAGGCCCGACCGATGAGATAAGGTAGTCCCCACCGGAAGACCTCTTCGAGCACCGCGGAAACCCCGTCGTAGGCGCCTTGTCCGCTCGTGATCGACGAAAGGAAGGGGCAAAAGCAGAAGATCAAGATGGGCAGGTCGAACCAGCGGAACCGGACCGCGAGGAAGCGTTGCGACTGCTTGAGCCAGGCGCAAATGAGGACGCTGACCACGGTCGCCGACATCTTCGACCAGTCGGGGACCCCGGGAAGCCCGATGATCGTGGGGGGCAGGAACAGCCAGGCCGCCACGAACGAGAAGACGATGGCTTTCTGGGTCGGGAATTTTTCGAAGAGGTAATAAACGACCGGCAGCCAGAGGACCAAGGCGAAGAACGCGAGCCATGGCATCTGACGATCTCCCCGACCGGAGCGGACAACCTCGACCGGACCCGTTCGGACGAGGACTTGATCGGCCGCTCGGCGCCGATCAGGCGGATTTGGCGGGTTCCCAGGTGAAATCTTCGATGTATTTCGCCATGTCTTCCCACCAATCATAGGCGTTGCGGAGATAACCGCCCATCACCACTTCGAAGGGGCAAAGTTCGGTGAGCGTTTCCATGTCGACGATCCCCCGGGTGTCGGCCAGCGAGGTCGTCATCGTGTAGCGGCCTTTGTAGATCCGGCTCTTGGGGATCTCGCAGCGCAACTTGTAGTCGCCCGGCTTCTGGCGAAACGGCAGGTCTTCGTCGAAATTCCAGAACTGGGCGACCTTGACGCCTCGATTGTCGACGAGCGTGAAATAGAAGCAGAGCTTCGCCATCGGGCGCCCGACGTGGAGGACGAATTCGAACGCCAAGGGCTCGCCCCAGACGTGCTGGCCATACGCATCGGAGGTCACCGCGCGCGCCTCGACGATGTAGTTGTCATCCGGGTCGGTCTTCCAGGTCTTGTATCCCTGCCCTTGTTCGGTCCCTTTGAGCGCCATCTCGATATAGGCGCGGACCGCCTTGTCGGTCGGGGCGTCCAAGACCAACTGGCCCGATTTGAAGACCAGGCACCGGGTCGTCAGGGCGGCGATCGACTCCATGTGGTGGCTGACGAAGATCACGGTCCGGCCATGACCGACGACGTCATTCATCTTGCCCAGGCACTTCTTCTGGAACTCGAGGTCGCCCACCGAAAGGATCTCGTCGACCAGGAGGATCTCGGGTTCCAAGTGGGCGGCGACCGCGAAGGCCAGGCGGATGTACATCCCCGAGCTGTACCGCTTCACGGGGGTGTCGAGGAACCGTTCGACCTCGGAGAAGGCGACGATCTCGTCGAACTTCCGGGCGATCTCGTACCGCTTCATCCCCAGGATCGAACCGTTCAGATAGATGTTCTCGCGACCGGTCAAGTCGGGGTGGAACCCGGTGCCGACTTCCAGGAGCGAGCCGACGCGGCCCCGGAGCCGGGCCTGGCCCGTCGTGGGTTCGGTGATCCGGCTGAGGACCTTCAGGAGGGTCGACTTCCCCGCGCCGTTGCGACCGAGGAGGCCGATCGCCTCGCCTTGCTGGATGTCGAAGGTGACGTCCTTGAGCGCCCAGAAATCTTCCTGCTTCGAGCGGTCGACCCCGAAGCCGCGGAGCCGCCGGAACATCGAGCCGAAGATGTCGTTGAAGGCGTCCCGGAACGACGCGTCATGACTCGCCCGACCGATCTGGTAGAGCTTGCCGATATTTTCCAGGGCGATGATGGGGCGGCTCATGAGAAGCTCGGTGGGGTGGGATTCGAGGAAGTCCGGTGGGTTCGACGCATCGCGTCGGCGTCGACGGCGAGGTTCACGCGATGTCCGTGAAGAACCGCTCCGTCTTCCGGAAGAAGAAGAGGCCGAACGTCAGGACGAAGATCGTGACGACGACCGAGATCATCAGACTGGGGATGTCGAGCGGGAGCCCGAGGATGCACCAGCGAAACGTCGTGATGATCCCGCTCACGGGATTGATCGACACGAGGAGCTGGATGGGGCGGGGGAGGATCTTCGGCTGGAAGAAGAGCGGGCTGGCGTACATCATGACTTGCATCAAGAAGGGGATCACGAACCGGAGATCCCGGTACAAGATCGTCATCGAGGCGAAGATCAACCCCAAGCCGAGGGCGGCGGCGAAGGTCAACACGATCGCGAACGGCAAGAACACGACGTTGATGCTGGGGACGTATCGGAAGAACGGCAACAGGAATCCGAACAAGCACAACCCGATCGCCATGTCGACCAGATAAGCGCCCGCGGTCGACGCGGGGATGTAGAGGCGAGGGAAGTAAATCTTCGAGAGCATGTGTTGTTGATTGAGCAGGCTCGTCCCCGAGCTGGTCACGGCGTTGGTGAAGAACGTCCAGGGGACGAGGCCGGCGAGCACGAACAACGGGTAGGGGATGCCGACCGGCTTGACCCCTTCGAAGCTGCCGAAGACCAGGGTGAAGATCGTCATGGTCGCCAGCGGCTGGAGGACCGCCCAGCCGACGCCGAGGACGGTCTGCTTGTAGCGGATCTTGATGTCCCGCAAGATCATCGTGTCGAAGAGCTCGCGAGATTGGTAGAGTTCATTCCAATCGATCGCGATCCAGCCTCGGCTCGGCTTGATCGTGATCTCGACCGAGCCCGGGTCGATCGAACCGGCCTTCGGACGCTCCGGATCGGAAAGGCCCGATTCCCGCTCGGTGGGTCGCTCTAAAGTGCTCATTGGTTGATCTTCATCGAATCTCATTCTAGTCTGGCAACCCACGACGATCGGCTGCCGATCATAAACTCGTAGCACACGACTTGCAAGCTTGCGACCAAGTCTCGCTGAATTACAATTCACGATGATCGAAGCACCCTTTGATCTTAGGATCGGGTCGATCGAGTCGTGAATCGACCTCGACCGCGATGTCCGATAATCAAGGTTATGTCTTTCGAGGGCCGATCGTCTCGATGTCTGTCATCACCGGGCGGAAATCCCTCCGTTTGCTCGCTCGCGCCTCGATCCTCGGGATCTTGGCCGCCCCTTGGCCCGTCGATCGAAAACCCTATACGGCCTCGGGCTATTTTCGGGACACCATCCGACGCCTTGAACATTTGCCCACTCGGGTCGTCTCGGACGATTTCCGGGTCGGCCTGGCCCGAGCCGACCTGACCCCTCCTTCGCCGGTCCCGCCGGCCGGATTCATCGGTCAAGTCTTCCAACCCTACCAAGGTCTGAATTCGAAGTGCTTCGGCAAAGCGTTGACGATCGCCAACCGCCAGGTGGCAATCACCATCGTCGCGGCCGACCTGCTCCTGATCGACGAGCGGATGGTCCGGAGCATCTTGTCCCGGACCGGCCTGGCTCGTGATCAGGTCTATTTCACGGCGACCCACACCCATAGCGGCCCGGGAGGATGGGGGAATCATCCTCTGGAACGACTGGTCGCGGGGACCTACGACCCCCTCGTCTTCGATCACCTATGCGAGAAGCTCGTCGAGGTCGTCCTGTCGTCGAGGTCTCGACTCGAGCCGGCCGAGATGGCCTTCGTGCAAACGACCGCAAGCGGCCTCCAGCGCAACCGGATCTCGCCCGACCGGCCGACCAACGACGCCCTTTCGGCCTGGATTTTCCGGTCAAAGGACCCGGGATCGAAACGCCGAGGGCTGGCGACCCTCGTGACCTTCGGGGCACACGCGACCATCAGCCATCCGGTCCCGCCGAGGCTGGGTGGAGACTACCCCGCGGCCTTCGCGGCGATCCTCGAAGATCAAGCCGACGCCGGAGTCGTCTTGTTCGCCTCGGGGACCGTGGGCGACGCCTCCCCGGTGCGAATCCCCGCCGACTCGCAGCAACGCAGCGTCGAAGCTTACGGCAAAATCCTCGCCGATTGCTTAATTAAAAAATCGCATGACGCCAAATTTAGCTCGGTAATCGACCTCGGCAACCTAGGATTGGAGGTCGACCTGCCGCCGGTCCAGGTCCCTTTTTTCTCGCCGAGCCTTCGCTTCAACCCGCTCTGCTCCTGGTGGGTCGGCCGGCGGAGGACTTACCTCCATGCCTTGAAGATCGGTCCGGCCATCCTTGTCGGGTTTCCCGGGGATATCTCCGGTCAACTCGCCAACCGATTTCACGACCCAACCCCGATCATCGCGACCAGCTTCAACGGCGATTATCAAGGGTATCTGGTTTCAAGCGATCTGTTTCGCTCGCATCCTTGTTACGAAACACGTTGGATGAGTTTTCATGGGCCGGATTTGGGCGATTACCTGGTCGACTTGGCCCAGGGGTGCATCAAACAAATCTCGAACTGCAAGCATCGACAAACGTCGACAAAAACCGACGCGGGCGGCTTGTGATTAGACGCTCTGGCGCGTTCCCTGTAAAATCGGGACCGGCTTGAAGTGTCCCGACGATCCGCCGCGACTTGATCGACAACCGTAGTGGACAAGGTTGAAACCGTGGACGAAGTCCTCCTCGCGGAATTTTTCCAGGAATGCGGACTGACCGATCCGTTTCGGGTCGAGGTCGGACTCAGGGGGGATTCGGCCTCGCGGGTCCACGAGTTCCGCCAGCCGTTTCTGGTGATCGGTCGTCGGGGCGGGTCGGACTTGTTGCTCGATCACTGGTTGGTCAGTCGCCGGCATGCTTATCTCCAGTTGATCGAGGGTCGATTCTTTTGCGTCGACCTGGGGAGCCGGACGGGGACTCATGGGGGCGACGCCACCGAGCGATCGGGGTGGCTCGACCCGGTCCGGGCCATCCAGATCGGCCCCTACTCGGTCCGGCCCGAGTTGCCCCCGGTCTCCGACCGCGATTATCCCCCGCTCCCGGTCGTGTCCTGGACGATCGCCAACCCGACGGGAAGCCCATCGAGCTGGACGATGAACCGAGGGCTCGCCCTGGTGGGACGCTCGCCCGCCTGCCGAGTCCGGATCTCCGAACCGAGCATTTCCAAGTTCCATTGCGGCCTCGTGTTGACGACCAGCGGAGTTTGGGCGATCGACCTCCTCAGTCAGCGGCCGATCATGGTCAACGGACGGGCGACCCGGTTCGCCCGGATCGAATCGGGCGACGAGTTGCAGGTCGGCCGCCATGTCCTGACTCCCGCGTACGACTTTTCCTCGGTCAAAACGACGACTCGCGAGTCGGTCCAGACCCCCTCGATCGGCAAGACGACCGTCTTCGCCTCGACCGAACCGCCCAACGCGGCGACCGACCACCTCCCGGCCTTGATGGCGGCCACCCTGGTCCCGAGCAACCTATGGAACGACCCAGCGACGTCCGGGCCGACCGGAGGGAATCCGACGAGTCCGCCAGACCCGACGGTGAGCCATCTCGTCCAGCAATTCGGCGCCATGCAGCAGCAGATGTTCGACCAGTTCCACCAAACGATGTTGATGATGTTCGAAGGGTTCGCGACGTTGCACCGGGAAACTTCGAGCACGCTCCGCGAAGAGTTCGAGGAAGTCCGCAAGCTCAGCGCGGAGATCGAGTCGCTCCGGGCCGAGACCGCCCGCCTGGCCGAAGCCACCACGATCTCGCTCCAGCAGCCCGCCTTCCAGAAAGCCGACTCCCACCAAGCGTCGTCGAAGAACGGGCACTCGGATCGGCCCGAACCCCCGCCTCGCCCCCAGGCCAGGCCGAAGATGACCCCCCCCCTGCCCGATCCCCACGTCGACATCCACGCCCAGCTTTGCGACCGGCTCAACCGGATCGAGTCCGAGCGGCAGACCCGCTGGCAGAAGATCCTCAACCTGATGGCATCGAAATCTTAGGCCCGGATAATCTTGCCCGGCTCGGCCTGGACCCCCCGGGTGGCGTTCCTCGAGTCGACCACCAGCCGGGAATGCTCGACGACGAACCCCCAGTCGTAAGCCGAGTGGTTGGTCACGACGACCACGCAATCCCTCGTCGACAAGGTTTCGGCGGTGAGGGGTTGGCTGGCGAAGTCGCGGTCGGGGTATCGCCTCATCGACGGGAGCTTGGGGATGTGGGGGTCGTTGTAGCCGACCTCGGCGCCCTTGTTGATCAAGAGTTCCATGATCTCGAACCCGGGCGACTCGCGGGGGTCGTCCACGTCCTTCTTGTAAGCCATCCCGAGCAGGAGGATTCGACTCCCCCGGAGCGGCTTGCCCTGATCGTTCAGGGCGTCGGCGATCTTGGCGACCACGTAGTGCGGCATCGAGGTGTTGATTTCCCCGGCCAACTCGATGAACCGGGTCGTCATCCCATGCTTCCTGGCGATCCAGGCGAGATAGAACGGGTCGATCGGGATGCAGTGGCCGCCCAAGCCGGGGCCGGGCTGGAATTCCTGGAACCCGAACGGCTTCGACTTCGCCGCCTCGATCACCTTCCAGACGTCGATCCCCATCCGGTCGAACAACACCTTGAGCTCGTTGACCAGGGCGATATTGACCGCCCGGTACGTGTTTTCGAGGATCTTGCAAGCCTCGGCGATCTCCAAGGTGTCGACGGGGATCACCCGGTTCACCACCCGCTCGTAGAGGCGGCAGGCCGCCTCCAAGCTCGAAGGGCCGAACCCCCCGACCACCTTGGGGATCGTCGCCGTCGAGAAGTCGGGGTTGCCCGGGTCTTCGCGCTCGGGGCTGAACGCGAGGAAGAACTCGTCGTCGACTCTCAAACCCTTCGCCTCGAGGATGGTCAGCATCACGTCTCGGGTGGTCCCCGGATAAGTCGTGCTCTCGAGGACGACGAGTTGCCCCGGCCGGAGCCGGTCGGCGATCGCTTGGGCCGACTTGACGACGTACTGGAGGTCGGGGTCTTTGGCCTCGGTCAAAGGGGTCGGCACGCAGATCAGGATCGCGTCGGGTTCGTCGAGACGATCAAACCGACTCGTCGCGGAGAAGCCGGAGCGGAGCATCTCGGCGATGGTCGCGTCGTCGATGTGGCCGATGTAGCTGTTTCCCCGCGCAAGTCGCTCGACCTTGTTGGCGTCGGTATCGAACCCGATCACCGGAAAGCCGCCCCGGCAGAAGCTCCGGGCCAGCGGCAACCCGACATAGCCGAGGCCGATGATCCCGACCTTGGCTTCCCTGGAATCGATCCGGGCCAGCAATCCGGCCAGTTCGCCTTTCCCCGAGTCGTCCATGTTCATCCCGCTTCTACGGTCCGTCGAAGCCCCTCGGCGAACCCGACCGTGGGCCGGTAGCCGAGCGTCCGTTCGATCCGGGCGAGCGAGGCCAACGAGTGGCGGACATCCCCCGGACGCCCCGGCCGGAACTCGGGTTCGATGCTCCGACCGAGGATCCGGTTCATCGACGCGACGAGGTCCAGGAGCGAGACTTGTTCGCCGGTCCCGACGTTGAAGACCTCCCCTCGGAGGGGGACTTCGCTGTCGAGCGCGAGCAGGTTCGCCTGGACCACGTTGTCGATGTAGGTGAAGTCGCGGGTCTGCCCGCCGTCGCCGTGGATGACGGGTCGAGTCCCTTGGCCCATCAACTTGTTGAACAGCGAAATCACCCCGCTGTAAGGGCTCGACGGGTCTTGCCTCGGGCCGAAGACGTTGAAGTAGCGGAGGCTCACCCCGTCCAGCCCCATCGTCCTGGCGTACACGCGGATGTAGTGTTCGCCGGCCAGCTTGCCCGCCGCGTAAGGGCTCAACGGGTTCGGGAGCATCGCCTCGTGTTTGGGCAACTCCTCGGTGTCGCCATAGGCGCTGCTCGACGCCGCGAAGACGACCCGGGAGACCCCGGCCAGCCGGGCGGCTTCGAGGAGGTTCATCGTGGCCGTCGGCCCGCTCCCGAACGAACCCAACGGGTCTTCGATCGACCGGGGGACGCTCGGGACCGCCGCCTGATGGAGGACTTGCGACACGCCCTCGCAAGCCGCCCGGCAGTCGCTCGGGTCCAGGAGGTCCCCCTCGATCCACTCGTAACCGTCGAGGTGATCCAAGTTCGATCGGTGCCCCGTCGCCAGGTTGTCGATCACCCTGACCGCTTCGCCTCGCTTGAGCAACGCCTCGACGAGGTGCGACCCGATGAACCCCGCACCCCCCGTGACCAAGACCCGACCAGATCGGGGTGGCATGACCCTTGACCCTCCGAAGATGCGCCGATCGCCGACTACCCGAACAATCTACCGGACGGCCGCCGAACTGTCCAAAGGTTGCCCTCCGCGGCGACGATCCCCCCGATCGCAAGCTCATGGTCTTCTCGCCGACCGGATCGTCATCTCATCGCGTCAGTCGGTTCCTATCGAGTAGTTTCCCGGGGAAATAGTTTCCCGGGGAAACTATTTGTATAAACGATCACTTTTACAACAGTTTCCCGGGGAAACTCGCCGGACCGAAATAGTTTCCCGGGGAAACTATTTCTTATAAGCGATCCCTTTCCCGTTAGTTTCCCGGGGAAACTCATCGCGTCAATGAACACCGACGCGAAAAGTTGGCGGCCAGTTTCCCCGGGAAACTAACCGATCAGAGATCACTGATCGGTCATGTTCGTCTTGGCGAGTTGGGTCGCTTCTTCGAGGATTCGGATCAGGTCGTCATCGCCGATCGGCCCGGCGGAGGACGAGACGACCACCTTGGCTCGGGACGTCTTCAAGGTCCGCGAGGCAGGGGGGGCCGCGTCGGGTCGCGTCGGCTTCGCCCGGGGTCCTCGGACCTGGGCCGGCTTGGCGGAGACTTCGCGGACGACTTCGGTCACGGCGTCCCGGGTCAACTTCTCGTCGACGATCCGACGGGCGACGTCGCGCTGGAGGTCGAGGTCTTCGACCTTGGCGACCTCGTAGGCGCTGGCGGCGGGGATGACCCCTTGATCGACCTGGGCTTGGAGCTGTTCGGGGAGGGTCAGCAAGGAGAGCGACTTGCTGATCGCCCCTTGGCTCACCTGGAGTTCGCCGGAGAGTTCCTTGGCGGTCCAGTCGTGGAGGTCCATCAACTGGCGATAGGCGCGGGCCTGCTCGATCGGTTTCAGGTCTTCGCGGAGCAGGTTTTCGATGATCTGCTCTTGGAGGATCTCCGACTGGGTCAGGCCATCCTCGGCGAAGATGCACGCCACCGATTGCATCCCGGCGCGGATGGCCGCCCGGTAGCGGCGCTCGCCCGAGATGACCACCCACTTGGCGATCGAGGGGTTCCATCGGACCCGGATCGGCATGAGCTGGCCATGCTTGAGCAAACTCGCCGACAGCCGCTCGATCGCCTCGTTGGAGAACTCTTTCCGGGGCTGGTCGGGGTCGGCGACGATCCGAGCCAGCTCCATGTGGCCGGCTTCCCGGGCGCGGGTCCGGCCGTCGTCGCGGCCACTTTCCCGGGGAAACTGATTTCCGGGCGTGCGGACCAGGGCAGGGGGAGTCGCCGGCTGGGGGCTGCGGACCCCGAGGCTTTCGCTGAGATTCCGGCCAAACCGGCGTTGCAAGGCATCCGAGGCTTTGCTCATCGTCCCACCCCCTCGACCAATTCGGCGTCGAGGTCCACGACGGCGCCGCCGTTGGTCGCGTCGAGGCCCACGGTCCCGACCCGATGTTCGAAGTAGAGATACTCGGCCGGACGTCGCGTAGCCTCGACCGCCCGGACGATCAACTCGTCGGCCACGGCCTTGACCGCCTTCGCCGCCGCCGAATTCGGCTTGTAGAAGCCCACCGGCCGGCGGGCCGCCACGGCCTCCTTGAAATCCTTGGCCAGGGGGATCGTCGCGTCGAACACCTGGCCGCCGTAGAGCGACCGCAACTGGTGATTATAGGCGGTGTGGATTCCCAACGACTTGTTGAACATGGTCACGAGATAACCGGCCAGGCGGAGTTGGGGGTTGTGATGGGCCAGGGCCGCGTCGAAGGCCCGCTGAATGTAAACGATTCCCTGGGCCCCGTAGTCTTCGGCCTGGACCGGGACGACGACGCTGTTGGCCGCGAGCAGGGCCGTCCAGGAGCAAAGGCTCAGGTTGGGAGGGCAGTCGATCAAGGCGATATCGTACAACGACCGCGCTTCCCGGAGAAACTGGCGAAGCGTGAGCTGGATCTCCCCGGTCTCCTGGGGGCGGGGGAGGTTGTAGTCGTCGAGGTCATTGGAACCGGCGACGATCGAGATCCGCTCGAACGCGGTCGGGCGGATCAGTTCGCTCGGGTCGGGGTCGAGGTCGTCGTTGAACAGACTCGCCACGGTTTCCCGGAGTTCAAGCCCTTCGGTGACCTGGGGGCCGAACAACCCTTGGGTCAAGGACGCCTGGGGGTCCATGTCGACGAGCAAGACTCGTCGCCCCTCCTTGGCGAATGCCCCTGCCAGGTGATGGCAGGCGGAGGTTTTGCCGCAACCTCCTTTGCGGTTAAGCATTGCGATCGTCAGCGGTTCAGACATGGCAGACCGTCTCCCCACCAGTTTCCCGGGGAAACTCAATATCCGGCGGGCAGTTTCCCGGGGAAACTGGTCAGGAATAAGTTCGGCAGTTTCCCGGGGAAACTCGAAATCAGGCGGGTAGTTTCCCGGGGAAACTCAAAACGCAATGAGCAGTTTCCCGGGGAAACTATCTTTCGCGGATCAATCTTCGCAAGAAAATTGCTTGAGGTAAATATTCAAGTTTCAGTCTTTTTCGACCGGGAACAAAACTTTTTGCTGGTTGACCGGCGGGGCGGGGGGGTGGTCCATCGCCGCCAGGCACAACGGCTCGAGCATATTTTTCCAGCGGCCCAACCCCGGGTTGGCCGCCCTTACCGCGACCTTGATCGACTCCCGATCGCCGTCCGAAAGTTTCTCCCAGCGTGCCCGCAATTCTCCTTCGCGGCACTTTTGCCGCTCGTGCTCGTCGATGGCTTGCTTCTTGGCCACCTTGGCGGTCTCATCGGATTTCTTTCGGGCTTGTTCCGCCTTGGCGACGTGGTTGAAGTCTTCGGGGGGCTGATAGTCGGCCTTGATCGACGCGACGAGGAACCCCGAGGGGTTCTTGCCGACCCGCTTGTCCTGGTTCTTCACCAGCCAGTCGAACACCTCGATCTTCGTCCTGATCCGGCCGAGCGGGTGCGCCGAGACCAACTCCTGGGCCACCCGGGCCGAGACGCCCCGAGCGACCAGGACCTCGTGGAGCATCGCACGTTCGGGGGGTTGGGCCTCGGTCGGCGTTTGCGGCTGGGCGCGGATCAGGAGGATTCGCCACGAACCCTTGGCGACCCACGAATAGCGCTCTTCGAGGCTCAGAGGCTCCAGGAAACCGAGCTGTTCGAGTTCTTCCAGGGCCGGCTTGAGCCGACGCTTCAACTCGGTGGGGGCGTAAGATCGGCTCATCCCGATATGTTCGCAAGCCAGCGTCTTGAGGTCGAAGTCGAGTCGCTCCCGACGGTAGAACCGCTTGTCGAGGAACCGGAACATCCGCTTGGTGGTGGGGAGCCTGAGCTTCAAGTAGAACTCGAGGTCGAGCTGCTTGAGGTTGCCGCTCTGGAAACTCTCGAAGATGACCTCGTTCCACCGGAAGCTTGACAAGGGCAGGGGATCGCCCTCGGTCCCGACCTTCTTCGGGCGCCGGCCGGTGGCGGGCTTGGCGGCGGCCTTCGCGGACTTGCTCGCCCGTTTCCGACGCTCCCGGTCGTAGAGCGTCACGTTGTCGAGGACGTGGAAATTCTCGTCGACCCAGCTCTTCTCCGTGTTGTCCCACCAGGCATTTTCGTACATCAACACGACTCCAACCCATCGATGGAGGGCCTCCTCGATCCGGCGGTAACTGGCCCCGCTCTGGGGCCATCCCAGGAGTTCGATCAGCTCGTATCGCGAGAAGGGGACCTTGGCGTTGGTGAAGTTGCTCCGACGCTTGGTGAGCTGGATCAAACCGACCAAAATCTCGTCGTCCGTCGACGTCGGCAAGCCGTGCTTGGCAGTCCCCATGATCGTCAATCGGCGGACGATCGGCGGGTGGTCTTTTCGCTCAAGTTTGTCTTCGAAAACGAGGGTCGTCTGGCCGTTCGGGATGCGATCCGTGAGCGCCGCGATCGGGAATTCGGCGAGGTTCAGCTCGTCTTTCCACCCTTGATCGGCCGTCGACAAAGTCTCGTCAACCGGCCCAAACCCGCCGGCCTCTTCGATCGACAGGTCCGACAGATCCAGCTCATCCGGGATAAACGGCATGATCTCCGTCCGAATCTGAGGGTTTTCCGGGTTATTCATCCCCAAGAAGACAACAAAAGGCCGATTTGGCCTGTTTTGTCTTATAAGTCTAAACAAAAGTCTAATACAAATTCTAGGGGACGCAAGTTGGCAATCTAACAGAACTTGTGGAGCGCAAGTATGTCCGGTTCATCGGTAGCGCTATGTCCGGTTCATCGTGAGTGCACGACCCAAGTATGTCCGGTTCATCGGTAAAACTATGTCCGGTTCATCGTGAGTGCACGCTCTATCTATGTCCGGTCCATCGTTATGGACAAACGCCTCGTATGTCTCAACTATCGCTAGTAACACCCGTCCACCAAAATCGGACCTGGACCGTTCTATGTCCGGTCCATCGCTATGAACAAAACGCCACAAAAGCCGCGACCGATTCGGCCGGATCGTCAGGTATGTCCGGTCCATCGGTAATCGCAAGCCCTCGATCGCGCCGATCGGGAAGCGATGGTTCGATCCCGGGATCGCCCAAGTATGTCCGGTTCATCGGTACGCGGACGGCGGCCCCGCTCCGTGGCAAGGGGGCCGGTTCGGACGTTGTCGGCGTCGATCGCCGGCCCGGAAAGTGGGCGGTCGGGCGGTCCCAAGTATGTCCGGTACGTCGTGAGCAAACATTCACGAGGCGGCGGGCGGGATCGGCTCGAAACGAGGCCGTCATCGAGTCGAAGACGACGATTCCCGATCGGAACGGAACGGGTATGCCCCTGGAAGGCCCCTGGCGTGACCGAGGATCGACCGCGAATGGGTGGCTGGTAGGAATGGACAATCCGTCGAATGGATCGCCCAGGAGCGATCCTGGGAGGTTCGCATTTGGGACCGGGCGAGCCGATCAGACCGGCGGTTTGCCCGAGCCGATCCGGTTGAGGAGGTTGCTCCAGGTGGTCCGCCGCTCGGTTTCGAGCTCCCGCAACCGTTCGACGAGCCAGAACCCCGATCGTCCCGGGCCGCCGGTTTCTTCGAGGGAGGGTTGGGGGATCAGGTCCCACCTCAGCTTCTCGACGGGAGGCGGGGCGTTCTTCGCTTTTTCCCGATCCTCGGCATCCAAACGGTCCCGGAGAGTTGCCATCTCCTCGTCGAGCGCCTCGATCCGACGGAGCAAGACCGCCACCAGCGCGGCGGTCTCGGCCTGGAGACGACCGATCAGGGCGGGGTAGTCGATTGGGTTCGTTTCGTGGATTCGCCGGTGGTCCTCGAACGCGAAGCCGGCATTGCTGAAATTGTCGCGCCCCAGCCCCATCTCGAGGCGGCCCACGAGGCCCTCGAACCCGCGGGGATCGCTCGCGTCGGGCGCGGCGAGTTCGTGGGTCTTCACCAGGAGGGTGTCGCGACCGACCGACAAGACGTCGGAATCCGCCAATCGGACGGCCGGGGGCGCGGTCACATCGTTGATCCGGGCGGTTTCCCCGGGAAAGCCGATCAGGTAGACGGCCGAACCGTCGCGGAGGATCGCCGAATGCGTCGGCCCGATCGCCTCGTCGGCCAATCGCACCGCGCAGGCGGGGCCTCGACCGAGGAACACCAGCGACGAGCCGATCGACCAGTTCGCGTTGGGTTCGTTCAGGAGCCGCAACGTCAGGTCGTTGCGGAGGCTGTCGGGGGTCGAGTCGACCAGGCCCAGGGGGTCGTCGTCGGACAACGGGCCGGAAACGACCGAGCCGTTGACCCGGAGTTGGATCACCTCGATCGTGTGGTCCCCCACCTCGATCAGGTCGCCCGAACCGAGCCAGGACGCTTCCAACTCGGTCCCCGCGAACCGGGTCCCCCGGTCGGTCCGGAGGTCGACGCCGAAGAGCCCTCGGGGATCGAGGAACAAGAAGACGTGGTGCTCGGCCACGTCTTGGCGAGGGATGACCAGGTCGGCTTTCGGGTGCCGCCCCAGGACCGCATAGGGGCGGCGGACCTTGACCATCCTCCAGGCTCGTTGCCTCTTGTCGCGGACCCGCAGCGCGATCGAACCATCGACCCAGAGCGGCCCGGGATTGTGTCGGCCGACGGGCATCCTCGACAACCCCTTGGAGCTAAGGTCCGATTCCACCAACAGGTCGCGGTGAAGCGAAATGGGCCACCTCGCGAGTATTTTAGTCGAGCTTCCGTTTTCTCGCACCGCGAATCCCCGCGATGGTCGAGACCATGAGGCGAATCGTCCCATCCGACTCCGAAGACCTTTGGGCGAACTCGATGCGGAATCGCGCGGCTTTCGACGTGCCACCAGGCGGGTTATTCGGTATTTTGATGAGGTTGTCAATTCGAGTCGGGGCCGCGCGGGATGACTCCGATCCGGATCCGGCTCGGACCGGTTCGTTCGATCGCCCTTTCGCGTTTCTCAAGGATGGATTCTCTCATGAACCCCAAGGAGCCTCGGCGCGAAATGCTCCCAAGCCGGCTGTCGGACGTCGCCCCCCCCTCGGCGATCTTCGCGAGGTCGGACCGATTCGAGGAGCCGGGACGGTTCGACTCGACGACCTCTGGGCACAAAGGCTCGTCGACCGAGTGGATCGGTCGGGCCTTCCGCCGCCACTGGTGGCGGATCCTCCCGCTCTGGCTGGCGGGATCGGCGGCGATCTGGTCCTTCCTGCCGCGCTGGTTCCCGAACTCCTACGAAGCGACCTCGGTCGTCCAGGTCGACTCGGGCGACGGGGGTTCGGGCCCCGAGAAGGGCGCCGAGGCGGCCTTCTCGACGTTCAAGGAGACGCAAGCCAGGCGAATCGTCACCCCCAACATGATCGCGTCGGCCCTGGCCAATCACCCGGAGCTTGCCAAGCGGCTCGCGACCGATCAGACGACCGACCCCGAGCTTGCCATCATCCGGGGGATCTCGGCGGTCCTCCTGCCCAACACCAACCTGATCCAGGTCACCATGATCGCCGCCAAGGACGACGCCTTGGCCGAGATCGTCGACGCCGTGATCGAGGCTTATCTCCGGGTCGCCACCGTGTTCAACGAGCAAGGCGCCCTCGAGCGGTCGGCCAGGCTCAAGAATCTGGTCCGGGCCAAGGAGGCGCAGGTCAAGCAGAAGCAAAATCAAGTTTCGGCGATGGTCGCCGAGACGGGGACACTCGACGCCAACGAAGGGCGGGCCCGCCACGTCGCCGCCATCGAGCAACATGCCGCGCTGTCCGACCAACTCCTGAAGACCGACCTCGAGGTCGTCGACGACCAGGCGAAGCTCGATCGGGTTCGCCTGGAGGAAACCGCGATGGCCGCCGCCTCGAGCGCGAGGCCCAAGGCCCGGGCGGAATCCGAGGCGGTGGCCGCGTTCTACAACCTGCCCGAAGTCGTCGCTATCAAGGATCAACTCGACCAGGTCAAGCGGGACCTCGTCTTGGCCGACCGAGAGCCCGCCAAGGACAACGAATCCGCCCGCAAGGGCTTGCGGCGGAGGAACGACGAGCTGCAACGCCAGGTCGACAACGCCTGGGCCAAGCTCGGCCCGGGACTGATGATCGCAACCTCGACCGAGCCTCGCGACAAACCTTTGACCGAGTCGAGCAAGCAGGAAGCGAAGCTCGACGGCCTCAAGGCCCGGCAAGCGATGCTCAACGACCGGCTCGACAAGATGAATCGGGAAAACCTCAAGGGCGGCTCCAAAGTCCTCGCCCTCGAGTTCGCCCGCCAAGACCTGACCCGGACCGAGACCGTCCTGGAAACCATGACGCAAACCTTGAGTCAGGCCGAGGTCGCGTCGAACCAGCCGGTGGCCCGCTTCCACCAGGAATACCGCGCCAAGACGCTCGAAAAGTCGGCGAGCTTGCCCAGGTGGCTGGTCGGGTCGTTGGGTCCGTTGCTGGTGATGCTTGGCCTGCTCGGATTCTTCGGCCTGATCGAGAAGCGGGCCGGACGGATCTTGGACCCGTCGGACCTCCCGTCCAAGGCCCGACTCAACGTGATCGGCCTGGTCCCTCCCCTCCCCAAGAATCGAGGGCGGACGGGCCTGACCTCGGCGGCCCGGCAGCGTTCGCAGATGGATGTGGAGCGGTTCATCCAGAGCCTCGACCAACTCCGGGTCATCGTCTGCGGCCGGGGCGACGGCAACGGTCGGCCCCGCCGGAGCCTGCTCATCACCAGCGCCGGCGAGAACGAAGGCAAGTCGACGCTCGCGGCGCAGCTCGCCGAGCGGAGCGTCAACGCGGGGTTGTTGACCTTGCTGATCGACGCCGACCTCCGCAACCCCACCCTCAGCCGGATGTTCGATCGCCCCGACTCGGTCGGCCTGGCCAACGTCCTCCGGGGCGAACTCCTCGCCGAGGAGGCGATCGGGGTCGTCGCCGAGGCGGGAGGTTTCCACTTCCTCCCCGCCGGCCTGGTCCGCGACGACCTGTCCCGGCTGCTCCAGAGCGACCGCCTGGGACGGCTCCTCGAAAGTGCCCGGGAAAGCTTCGACCTGGTCCTGGTCGATTCCCCCCCCGTACTCCCCGTGGCCGATGCGCTGACCATCGGCCAGTGGGTCGACGGCGCGATCATCACCGTCCGCCACAAGATCAGCCGGCTGCCCCTGGTCGAGCGGGCGACGCGGCAACTCTCGTCGGTCGGGATCTCGATCGTCGGCGCGGTGGTCAGCGGCGTCAAGGACCGCCACGCCCCCTACTACGGCTCGAAGCCGACATCCGACCCGGAGCGGCGATTCGATTAGTCGAGAGGAGCGATAACCAACACAAGCCATCGTCAAAAAATGGTCCCCAATTTTTGCTGAATTGCCCATTTGATTACAAAACAAGGACTACTCCATTGGGCTATGAAATTTCGTCCGAGAAAAAGTTTGACGGCGAACTGAAATCGGGCTATCTTGACTTTCCGCTTCGATAGGACACTTTGCGGTCGAATTCTTTGATCTGAGCGTATTATGACTACTTTCAAAAGGCGAAGTTGCTGCGGTAATCTTCAAAGAAGGCGTGTTCGTTTTGGATTCACACTAGTTGAAATTTTAGTCACCATCTCAATCATCACGCTGATGGTTGGGTTGCTGATTCCGGCGGTTCAGTCGGCTAGAGAAGCGGCTCGTCGGAGCCAATGTCAAAACAACTTGAAACAAATTGGTTTAGCCTTAAATAACTACGCTACAACTTTTGGTGTCTTTCCCGGAGGGTGCAATGGCTCTGGATTCTCGCTTCATACAATGATTCTGCCATATGTAGACCAGCCATCGTTGTACCAAAGCTTAAATTTTTCTGAACGAATCTATCCGTATGTAGGACGATCCGACACGAATGCTACTGTAGCCTACACATCATTAAGCTTGTTTGTGTGCCCATCTGAAGCACGCCCTTACAGTGATTCGACGTCAACTGGTCAAGGGCAAACTAACTACCAAGGCAATGGAGGTTATGGGGTTCGACGCTTTGGTTTCAATGGAATGTTTTCTGATCAGGGAGTGGCCCCTATCGGATTTTCAGCGATACTCGACGGTTCTAGTCAAACCTTGCTGTGTTCTGAGTCTTGTTTCGGTGCGGTTGGTTCAAATGTCCGCGATTCACGCTTAGTTACATTTAATGTCAATGATTTAAACAAGCCGAACCAGTTTGATCAATTCGCTATCAACTGCCGTGAGGCAAACTTAGACAGCCATTTAATTTTAGCAGGAAAGTTAAACTTTTGGGTAAGCGCTAACTACGGATTCACTCTGCTTAATTTTGTCCTTGGACCTAACGATCACTCTTGCGCTAATAATAGTAGCATTAACGACGGTTCCTTCACGGCTAGCAGCTATCATAATAATGGTATAAATGTTATGTACGTTGATGGTCATGGTAAATTCATGAAAGATAAGATTGATTTGTCTGTCTGGAGAGCTATGTGCACGCGCTCTGCGGGTGAAGTCTATGAAGTAGTTGATTGATCGCAAAATTTTTGGAAAATTGATAGAAGATTGAGAATAAATTTCCCACAGTTTTTATTCGGCATCATATGCTGTGTTAGCATGTTATGCATTTCTTAGATTAACACCTCGACACGGAGAACAGCATCATGAGATCGCTTCGGTACGCCCTCTGGCTAGGTACTGTGATCGCTCTCGGTACTCTACAAAACACGGCAAGCGCACAGGTGACTCTCAATCTTGCACTCCCCGGTCAACAGCCTGTGTTTTACTCGAACCAAGCCATTCCTCTCAAAGTCACCGTCAATGCTGGAGCTCAGAACGCTAATAATCAGTTCTTCGGCTCAGTTCTCATTTACGGACCCGGTGGATCTCAGACCACTTTGATTCAAGGCACCTACGACGCTAATGGCAATTGTACGAAGTACAATTCTGCCACGGCTCCGACTTTTACTGCTGGAGGGACGGGCGGTGCTCAAGCCCAAGTGCCAATCAACTCGACTCCGTACAACTCAAACATTGTCTACGGGGCGGCAGTTCCACCTCCAGGACCCTGAGACCGTTTCAAAACCGGCTTTGGTTGTCAAAATGGTCCGGAATGCACTAGGTGTACAGCACCGATTGCCACCCGACATGATTGCAAGGTAAACGTGCGAATAACCCTCACCCGATACGGTGTGCTGACCGCGATGTCCTAGAGGCCATCTAACGATTACTAAATCGTGTCGGGTAGGGTGTTCTGACGGACGTTGTTACTATTCGACCGTTTAGGAGCCGACGTCCCTTGAACGAGCCACGTATGACGCGTCGGAAGTGGATCGTCACTGGGGGCGCCGGGTTCATCGGCTGTCATGCGGCGAGCCGGTTCCACCAGGGCGGCGACGAGGTCGTCGTCGTCGACAACCTCAGCCGTCGAGGCGCCGAGGAAAACCTCGCCTGGCTCCGATCGCAAGGGGTGGAAAACTTCGTCCGCCTCGACGTCCGCGACCAGAAGGCGGTGGAGCAGCTTGTCGAGCGACACGCCGACGCCGACGCCGTGCTTCACTTGGCTGGGCAAGTCGCCGTGACGACCAGCGTGCTCGACCCGAGGGCCGACTTCGAGATCAACGCCCTAGGCACGCTCAACGTCCTCGAAGCCGTCCGACTCCGCGCCGGGGGTCGACCGGCGGTGCTTTACAGCTCGACGAACAAGGTCTACGGCCACCTCGACCACGTCAAGGTCGTCGAGCGTGACGGCCGCTATACCTACGAGGACCTCCCGTTCGGCGTGTCCGAGGCCGAGCCGCTCGACTTCCACTCCCCCTACGGCTGCTCGAAGGGGGCCGGCGACCAATACGTCCGAGATTACGCCCGGATCTATGGGATGAAGACGGTTTCGTTCCGGCAAAGCTGCATCTTCGGGACGAGGCAGTTCGGGATCGAAGATCAGGGGTGGGTCGCCTGGTTCTGCCTGGCGGCGACCCGAGGGCAACGGTTCACCATCTTCGGCGACGGCAAGCAGATCCGCGACACCCTCTGGGTCGACGACCTGATCGACGCCTACCTGGCGAGCATGGACCGGATCGACCAGGTCAGTGGTCAGGTCTTTAATCTGGGCGGCGGGCCGTCGAACACCTTGAGCTTGCGGGAACTCGTCGGCCTCCTGGAAGTCCATTTCGGCAGGCCGATGGACCCGGCGTTCGCCGACTGGCGGCCCGGCGACCAGCCGGTCTTCGTCGCCGACATCCGCAAAGCCCGGTCGATGCTCGACTGGACCCCCAAAGTCTCGACCCTCGACGGGGTGGCCCGCCTGCTCGCCTGGATCGGCGAGAACCGGGGCCTGTTCACCGTTTGAAGGGATCGAGGTCTTGGAGAAATCGGGCAAGCTGTGTGTTTTGGAGCAATTCCGAGGGCTTGAATCTTTCCCGGCGCCCCGATCGGCTATACTCCAGTCGTCAAACGATCGGTGATCGACGAAGGGGCATCCGATGAGTCAGCGTTGGAAACTCGGTTTCGGCCTCCTGATCGTCGCCCTCGGCCTGGCTTTCGGCATATCCATCCCGCTCGGTTGGCAACCACTCCAACGGCTCGCCTCGATCTTCCAGGGGAATCGACCACCGATCCGGATTGGCCTGCTCCACTCGCAGACCGGTTCGCTGGCGATCAGCGAAAAGTCGCTGCTCGACGCCGAGGTCCTGGCGATCGAGGAGATCAACGCCCTCGGCGGGGTCGCGGACCATCCGATCGTCTGGAGCGCCCCGGATTGCCGGTCCGACCCGGCCGTGTTCGCCGCCGAGGCCCGCCGTCTGATCGAGGCCGAATCCGCCGTCGCCCTGTTCGGGACCTGGACTTCGGAATGCCGCAAGGCGGTGGTCCCGGTCGTCGTCGAGCGGTCGAGCTTGTTGTTCTTCCCGGGAAACTACGAGGGGATGGATCGGTCGCCCCGGGTGGTCTATGCCGGAGGGGCCGCCAACCAGACGGTCCTCCCGGCGGTCCGCTGGGCGTTCGACTCGCTGAAGGCTCGCCGCTTCTTCGTCGTGGGCTTGGAAGAAGTCTGGTCGCGTTGCGCCGGGGAACTGGCCAAGGATGCGATCAAGGCGGCGGGCGGCGAGGCGGTCGGGGAACGCTTCCTGGTCGCGTCGTCGCCGAACGTCGACCCGGTCGTCGAGGAAATTCGCCAGACTCGCCCGGATGTCGTCCTGAACTTCCTCCAAGGGGAAAGCAACCTCGCGTTCTATTCGGCGGCCCGACGCGCCGGGCTGACCCCCGAGAAGACGCCGGTGATCGCCTTCGGCCTGAGCGAGGACGAAGCCAGGCGGTTCGCCCCGGCCGACGTGGTGGGGCAGTATGCGGCCTGGAGCTACTTCCAGAGTTCCAACCGCCCCGAGAATCGCGAATTCGTCCGCAAGTTCCGGGCGCGATTCGGCGAAGAACGCCTGATCGGCGACTCGATGGTCGCGGCTTATAACGGGATCAAGTTCTGGGCCCAGGCCGCGAGGGAGATCCGGTCGCCCGACGCGACGGCCGTGCTCGGCAACCTCAACCGCCAGAGCATGGACGCCCCGGACGGGATCGTCACGATCGACGCCGAATCGCAAGCGGTCTGGCGGCCGTTCCACATCGGCCGGCTCCGCTCCGACGGTCAATTCGAGATCGTCTGGTCGATCCTCAAGCCGATCCGCCCCATCATCTACGTGGGCACCCGGTCGGCGGAACAATGGCGCGACCTCCTCGCCGGCTTGAAAACCCAGTGGAGAGGGCGATGGTCGGCCGGGGCTTCGGTCGACCCGGCCCAAGCCCCGACACCGCGGTGAGAATACCGCCACTCGACGAGATCACCGAGATCGCAATCGCATGAAAATTTCCACGATCCTGGCACGTCGGACGAGCATCGCCAACCGATTATCGGGGTTGTTCCTGCTCATCGCGCTGATTCCTTGCGTGATCTTGCTCGCGCTGACGCTCCATTTTTCGAGCCAATCCCTCGAAGCGTCGGCGAAACAGCGATTGATGCTGATCTGCGACCAGAAGGCCGCTCAGCTCGAAGAATTCGTCGCCGAGCGTCGATCCGATGCGCAGTTCTTGTCGAGGGCCCCGGGGTTCGTCGAGGCGGTCGCTCGACTCGGCGTCCTGGCGAAGTCGGGCCAACGCGACACCGAGGAGTATGAACGCACCGTCAAGACGTACCGGCCTCGAATCGTCGATTATGTCGAAGTCGGCACCTACCAAAACTTGACCTTGTTCGATGTCGACGGGGTCCCATTGATCGCCTACAAGAAGCACCTCGATTTCGGCCCCTCGTTGCTGACCGGCCCTTTGGTCGGCTCCGAACTGGAGTCGGGGTTCGTCCGGACCCGATCGCTGCTCCAGCCCATCTTGACGAACGTCCAGGTTTATCCGGGCCAAGCGGAATCCTCTTCCTTCGTCGTCGGGCCGATGTTTCGCGACCAGGTCTTGGTCGGGATTCTGGCCCTCGAACTCGACAACGCCCAGGTCTTCAAGTCCTTCAACTCCTACTCCGGGCTTGGCGAGACGGGCGACACGACGGCGGCCGTCGAAGTGGGCGACGAGCTTCTTTACGTGAGTCCCACCCGATTCGACCCGGGTACCGCGTTCCGCGATCGGATCAGGTTCGACGACGCCAAGGGCGCCGATATCCAGCTCGCGGTCCGGGGCCATCGCGGATATGCCGAGATGATCGACCACCTCGGCACGTCGGTCGTCACGGCCTGGACCTACCTCCCTTCGTATCGCTGGGGGATCACGGTCAAGCAGAAATCGGACGAAGCGTTCGACCTGCTATCCCAGCAACGACGAGGGGCGATCGTCTTCATGCTGATCGCCCTATTGGCGGTTTATTTCGTGGCGAGGCAAGTCGCGAGGACCCTCAGCCGCCCGATCCGGCAGGCCGCCGAGGTCGCCGCCCGGGTCGCTTCGGGCGACCTGACGGCCCGGATCACGATGACCGCCACCGGCGAAGCGGGGCAACTCCTGCTCGCCGTCGAGGCGATGACCCAGGACCTCCGCTCCCTGATCGGCCGGATCCAGCAGTCGAGCATCACCCTGATGTCGACGGCGACCGAGATCGCCGCGACCTCTCGCCAGCAAGGCGAGGCGGTCAGCGACTACGGCGCGTCGACCAGCGAGGCGGCGGCGGCGGTCAAGCAAATCTCGGCGACGGCCCTCGAACTCCTCAAGACGATGAACGAGTTGAACCACGTCGCCGCCCAGACCCGCGAGATGGCCAGCGAAGGGCAGGGGAACCTGGCCGAGATGGGGCGATCGATGCGGCAACTCGCCGATTCCACCTCGTCGATCGGGTCGAAGCTGTCCGTCATCAGCGAACGCGCCGGCAACATCAACCTGGCGGTCACCACGATCGCCAAGGTCGCCGACCAGACCAACCTGCTGTCGATCAACGCGGCGATCGAGGCCGAGAAGGCGGGCGAATATGGGCTGGGGTTCCTCGTCGTCGCCCGGGAAATCCGCAGGTTGGCCGACCAGACCGCCGTGGCCACCCTCGACATCGAGCGGATGGTCAAGGAGATGCAGTACAGCGTCTCGGCGGGCGTCATGGAGATGGACAAGTTCAGCGACCAGGTCCGCCGAGGCGTCGACGAGGTCTCCGGGATCAGCGACCAGCTCGGCGGGATCATCGGCGCGGTCCAGGGCCTCACCGGCCGGTTCGACCAGGTCAACGAGGGGATGAGGGTGCAGGCCCAGGGGGCCGAGCAGATCCGCGAGGCCGTCATCCGCCTGAGCGAAGGGGCGCACCAGACCTCGATCTCGCTCCACGAGTTCAACCGGGCGACCGACCACCTCCGAGACGCCGTCGGCGGGCTCAAGGAAGAAGTCTCCCGATTCACGGTCGACTATCTCCCGTTGCCGCAGCCGGGAGCGGACCGCCCCAGCGAGTCGAGGCGGTCCGCTCCCGGCGATCCCGACCGTTAGCTCGCACTGCCCGAGGTACACGAGAAATCAACTGACACTGCCCTGTATTTCCCGAGTTTTTTTCCTCGAAACAAGAACTGACACCGAGTTTCCATGAGGTTGTTCGAATCACTTCTCTAACCGTGGACAAGTCAGCCAAGTGGTTCGGGCAGACATTCACTTCCCGTGCATGATCGAAACCACCTCGGCATTCGACCTCTTGATCCGAATCTCCCCAGCTCCTCCCCTTTGACCCTTTGAACCGTCGAACGTCCCTTCGATGTGAAAAATCGTGTCGTCTTTCTCCAGCTTAACTTTCCACGGCTTCTGGTTGAGGACCTTCTCACCGTAGACTTTGACGAAAATCACCTCGGCGATTTTGACGGCTGAGGTCTCGTCGAGCTTGAGGTCGTAAGCAAGTTCCACGCGTCTTGCCTCCTTGGATTGTGTGCTGCCCGCGACGGCCACGAATGACTCAATGCTGATGAGCGTGACGAGAGCGAAGAGTAGTTGACGCTTCATTGAACGTTTGCTCCTCAGGTAGTGGGCTTCGAATTGTAACTGCAATCATTAATTGGGAGAAGGGGTTTCCGATCAGCTTAGACCAAGGCGAAACCCCATCTTCGGCTTCCTTCCTCCACGATGCTCGAAACCGAGTGTTTCAACCTCAAGTGGTCATCATGGATGGTTCGGATCTCTAGGCATGCTGGTCGAAATGAGGACTTCGTTCCCAGTGCCAAGGTCGTAAAGTAGGAGCTCTCCCTTAGAAACTATCCCAAAACCGGTTCATTGAGCAGATGTGACAGCCTTCGATACCAATAGGTGCAGCAAGCCAACTGGATCAATCCTAGGTAGTTCACGTCGTGGAAGTCATAGCGGATGAGAAT
>JAABUX010000579.1_pt1 | contig 61894 bp, 55 predicted proteins | sample 5561851 | NCBI WGS metagenome assembly JAABUX01 (sample SAMN10711883, study PRJNA513361) | rock metagenome | isolation source: Antarctica rocks | place: Antarctica: Victoria Land, Richard Nunatak red sandstone | collected 2016-01-03
CGCAACAGATTTACCACCTGCTCAGGTTGGTACTTCTTGCCTCGTCCCATATGCTCTCCTTGTCCAGTGTCTCTCTTCTCCACTGGCACATTTCAAGCCGGACACTCCAGTGTCTCCTACCCCTATGTAGCAAACTACCTCTACTGCTTCACGGTGGTCAAGTAGCGTTCTACATAGGTACAATCCGACGCATGGCGCTCGATGCGAAGCTTTCCCACACCGCCGCGATGATCCTGCAGGCAGTGCATGTTGGATATCCCTATGGGTTCAGCGTGATGGAGCAGACTGGCCTGCCGAGCGGGACGGTGTATCCGGCGTTGCGTCGTCTGGAGAGAGACGGGCTGATCCAATCGAAATGGGAAAAGCCGGACGTAGCCGAGAAAGAGCAGCGGCCTCCGCGCAAGTACTACACGCTTACGCGTGCCGCGAAGGCCGGGATGGCGGCCGTTTACAAAAAGTATCCGCTGCTGGAGCGGCTGATTCCCGAGCTGGAGGCGCGGAAACAGTGATGCTCGGGCGAATTGTGCACTCCTGGTACGTTGCCGCGGTAGTGCTCCAGGCGGCGGCGCTGGTTGTGCCGCGCGCCGACAGGGCAGAGTGGCTGGCGGAGTGGCAGGGGGAGCTGTGGCATGTAGGCCGTGCGTGCGGCGCGGACCGGCGAAGCGTCGTTCATGGTCAGCAACGAATCACAGCGTTTTGCGCGGGCGCATTTCAGGATGCGTTTGCCTTGCAACTCGACGCTTGCTCGCGTCGTATTGGCGGATGGGTGAAGCCTGGAACCGCTTCTCGGTGCATGCTGCTTCTTGGGAGCCTGTTCGTGGTCAGCTTCGTTTGCTCACTGTGCTTGCCGCAGGTGCGTTCAGCGATGTGGAAGGCGCCGGCCAGGGCCTCCGACAGTCTGGTTCTTGTCACGAAAGATGGATACCTGGGCGATGCCGTCCCGACGATCCGGTTCGAGGAATATCGCGCATGGAAGGCCAATCGTTTTCCGTTCACGACAAAACTGGTCTTCTATCGCCCGGTCACGCGTTGGGTCCGCTTTAACCAGGCACCCGCGGCCAGGCTGACCGTGGCTTACGCAAGTGAGACCATGCTTGGCATCCTTGCTCCCGCGCTCAGGGCTCCGTGGCCGATGGGCCATAAAGGAGAATCACAACCTCGTGTGCTGCTATCACGCGGACTGTGGCGCAGGTACTTTAACAACGGCTCCGCGGTCGCAAATCAAACGATCGATATCGCGGGTCAGAAAGGTGGAATCATAGGCGTCGCGCCCGAGGAGTCCTGGCCCGTTCCGGGAAGTGTGGACTTGGTTGTGCTCGAAAGCGATGCGGCTCTGGCTTCGCTTTCGCCCGATACGCCGGGTTTCATGCTGGCCCCCGGCATCGCACCGGCTCTCTATCGTGACGATCCCGGATATCCCTACATGCTGGCAAGTCGAGCTTCGGGAGGGGTGGTCCGCTACGAATGCGCGACCCTTTCCCAGCGGCGAACGCGCCCATGGGCGCTGTTTGTCTTCGCCCTTGTGCTCGCCTGCATCGCGCTCCCCGCGACAACGCCGCTCCCCCTGGGAGACTACCCGCTCGGCGGCCGCTCCCCGGGCGCCCCTCCCTCACTGAAGCGCTGGGCTTTTTTGTGGAGCAAGGTCGCGCTCGGGGTGTCCACGGTGTATCTCTCTTCGCTGGTTCTGGCCTACGGTCCCCTGCCGACAGGGTCGCCAAAGGCGGAATACGCGCAGCTGCTATCCGGGTTTTTCGGCCTGCTGTTCACGTTTCGCTGGGTTGTCCGCGATCAGCGGCGCCGCTGCCCACTGTGCCTCTGCGCGTTGACGCAGCCTGCGCATGTAGGTCACCCATCCCACATCTTTCTGGCATGGCACGGAACGGAAATGCTGTGCGCAAGCGGCCACGGTCTGCTTTACATCCCGGAGCACCCGACGAGCTGGTCGGGCATCCAGCGCTGGCAATCGCTCGATTCGTCATGGGCCAGCCTCTTTCCCATCGGCGCCGCAATGAGACCTGCGCAGAGTCCGCAACTCTCTCCTTGACGTACTACACATCCGCGCGGTATAGGTAGAACGTCATAGAAGCGATGGAGCGCAACCATGCCCACCGAAAAGTCCGACTTGCTCCAGGGCACACTGGACATGCTCATCCTCAAAACCGTCGCGCTCGGCCCGGTGCATGGTTACGGTATTTCACTCCGAATTCGCCAGGTCTCGAACGAAATCCTGCAGGTGCAGCAGGGCTCGCTCTACCCGGCGCTGCACCGGCTGGAGAAGCGCGGCTGGCTGCTGGCCAACTGGGGCGAATCGGAGAACGGACGTGAGGCCAAGTTCTACAGGCTTTCCGCGAAAGGCCGCCGGCAGCTGGCCGAGGAAGAGCGGAGCTGGTACCGATTGGCCGAGGCCGTATCACTCGTGCTCAAGACATCCTGACCGTCGCACCCTGAAAGGAACTCCCATGCGTTGGCGCTTCTTCCATAAAGCAGGCAGGCAGGAGCTGGACCGCGAAATCAGCTTTCACCTCGACGAAGCCACGCGAGCCAACCGGCAGGCCGGCATGTCTCCCGAGGAGGCGCGACGCCAGGCCGCGATCGCGTTCGGCGGCAGGGAGCAGACAACCCAGCAACTACGCGAGGTACACGCCTCGGCCATTGGGCAGGCCATACTTGCAAACGCCCGAGCCGCCCTTCGCTTCCTGCGCAAGTCGCCGTCCTTCTCGCTTGCTATCATTCTCACGCTGGCGCTGGGCATCGGCGCCAACACCGCTGTCTTCTCGGCCATCGACGCGGTGCTGCTCCGCCCGCTCCCCTTTCCGCAGGGCGACCGCCTCGTCGCGCTCGGGCAAGACAACAGCAAAGCCAAAGACCCGCAAATACATGTCGCGCCCCAGCGGCTTGAAGACTGGAACCGCCTCAATCACACGTTTACAGCCATCAGCGGCTATTACACGCAAGACGTTTCGGAGACTTCAGATCCGCTGCCCGAGCGTCTGCGGCAAGCACTCATCGCACCACGCTTCGTTGAGGTCTGGGGCGTCGCGCCTGCGCTCGGCCACTCGTTCACGCCCGAGGAAGAGCACTTCGGCGGCCCCCTGGCCGTGCTCATCAGCGACCGACTCTGGCGACGCCACTTCAGCGCCGCGCCCGACCTCACCGGCAAGCGCCTCAAGCTGGGTGCTTACTCCTATGCGGTTATCGGCGTTATGCCCGCGTCGTTCGCTTTTCCCGCGCGCGAGGCCGACGTGTGGACGCCAAGCCCAGTCGATGCGCCCTACGCACAGAGCCGCGAGTCGACCTGGTATCAAACAGTCGGCCGCATGAAGCCGGGCGTGACGCTCGAGCAGGCGCGGGTCGATCTCGCGACCGTCCAGCGGCAGCTTGGCCGCGAGTACCCCAAGACCGACCGCGACCTCCGCGTGACTATCGCGCCGCTCAAAAACACCGTCATCGGCGAGGCAGGCAGCTCGCTCTGGCTGCTATACGGCTCCGTAACGCTGCTGCTGCTGATCGCCTGCACCAACGTCGCGGCGCTGCTGCTGGCCCGGACCCGCCAGCGCGAGCACGAGATATCTGTCCGCTTTTCGCTCGGCGCCTCGCGCGCCGCCATCCTCACGCAACTGCTCAGCGAAACATTCGCGCTCGCACTGGTCGGCGCTATGCTGGGGCTGCTCGTCGCCGCCGGCGCCATCCGCATTCTGCACCAGCTTGCGAAAGCCCTGCCGGGCGTCCTGCCGCGAACGGACGAAATCACGCTCAATCCGAAAATCCTGCTGTACACGCTCGGCTGCGCCCTGCTCGCGACCCTGCTGTGCGGGCTGCTTCCCGCGCTGCGCGGCGCCCGGCGCGAACTCGCGCGGTCGCTTGCACTCGGCAGCCGCACACAGGTATCGGCACGCGGCATGCTGCCATGGGTGCTGGTCACCGCGCAGGTGGCTTTTGCCGTCACCCTGCTGGTCGGCGCCGGGCTGCTGCTGCGCTCGTTTCAGCAGCTTGGCCGGGTCCGTGCCGGCTTTGATCCGGCACACGTGCTCACCCTCCAGATCAGCGGGTCTTACGGCGAAACCGCGGATATGGGACGCCTGACACAGCGTATGGACCGTACCCTGGACGCATTGCGAGCGACCCCGGGCGTCGAAGCAGCCGCGACTGCCGCGGCGCTGCCCGGCGTGGGCGGGGAGCTTCCCGCTGCGTTCAAACTTGCTGAAGGCTCGCAAGATCCGAACCGCCAAATCCTTGCCGACACGCGCTACGTCTCCGCCGGTTACTTCGCGACCTTGCACATCCCCCTGTTGCGCGGCTCCGCATGCCGGGCAGGCGACCCGGCGCCGCATTTTCTGGTCAATCGCAGCTTCGCAGCCGCATATCTGGGGGGAAGCGACCCGCTCGGCCGACATCTGCAAACCGGCGCGGAGCACTCCTTCGCCCCATTACCCGGCGAGATTCGCGGGGTCGTCGCCGACGCTCGCGAACAAGGTATCCATGAGCCTCCCACGCCCACTGTCTACTGGTGCATCAGCGCGCCTGATCCCTCGCCTTACTTCCTCATCCGCACATACGGCGATCCGGTGGCCATGGCCGATACGCTGCGCCGCAAGATATACGCGCTTGAGCCCAGCCGCGCCGTCTACGCCATCACCCCGCTCACCGAGCACCTGGCCGGCACCCAATCCGAAAACCGCCTGCGCACCGCGCTGCTTACCCTTTTCGCGGGAACGGCGATCGCGCTGGCCTCGATCGGCATTTACGGAACACTCAGCTACCTGGGCCGCCTCCGGCAACGCGAGATGGGTTTGCGTCTCGCCGTGGGAGCCACGCGGTGGCAAATAGCCCAACGTTTTCTCAAGCAGGGGCTGCGCGTCGCCGCCATCGGCTGCTGTGCCGGCGTGCTGCTTGGCTGGCTCGGGAGCCACTTGCTTACGGGTATGTTGTACGGCGTCTCAACCGCCGACCCCTTGACCTACGCGGGAACCGTGCTGCTGGTCGCCCTCGTCGCCCTGCTCGCCTCTGCTACCCCCGCTCTGCGCGCTGCCCGCATCCATCCGGCCCAGGTACTGCGCGACGAGTAGGCCATCCGTTGCACCACAAAGGTGTGTCTCTACTCTGCCGACAAGTATTCACGAGAGCGTCCTGCTAAAGCCTTCGTACGTCTGCTGTTTTTCCATCCATTACCGTCCACGTTCACGCGCCTTGCGTCCAGTGCTACTGATGATGACGAACTGCTGATAACTTGCAAGGAGACAGCTTTTGCATAAGTGGCTGCACACAGCAAGTTAGCTTTGCAGCTGACACGTGAGCTCTCCAACCAACGAAACTCTGGATGGGCTTTATGGTGCTCCTGGCTGCAAACCACATCGTGACTTATTCAAAAGAAGTCGCCGACGAGCTTGAGCAGCATTGCCGCGATCTAGCGCGCAATCTCCAAGTCGCGGAGCTGTCCTTGCTGGTCGAGCCCGCCATGATAACAGCACCTTCGGTGGCCAAAGTATCACCCGTGGGTAAACAGGAGAACTTTCGGTAGCTCTAGAGGGATCTTCTTTCCAGGTCGCAGCTCATCATTTGATTTCTGTTGCGTTGGAGACTCTTGCCGGTGATGCGGCCGGAGCGACGGCGCCGCCGCGCACGATCAATGGTGTGCGCGGGAAGGAGAACGTACCGCCGGCATCGTCGATCACGTTTACCTGGCAGGTATATGCGCCGTCAGCCAGTGAGGTGAGCGACACTGTAAACGCAAACGCAATAGCATTGCGTCCCGGAAGGTTCAACGCACTCGCCTGGACCAGCGGCGATTCGAACACCTTTACATTACCGTGAAGCAGCTCAATGCTCGTGAATACATGCATGGTGCCGGCCTGCTTTGCTGCGGCCGTTGTATTGCCGGCGGTTGCTTTCGCGTATTTTGCCGGGTCATACACCTCATAGAAAAAGTAAAGCTGCTGGTCACGGGTAAACACATGGGGCAGGTTGGGTATGTATTGCTCGCCGCCATAAACCAGCGGGTTATCGCGCCGATCCGCTTTGCCCGCGGGTGGTATGCGTTGCGAAGCTAGCACAACGGAGCTCATCTTGAGCGGGGCCTTGGCAAGGTCGGGCACGCGTACGTCGGTTTCAAACGAACCCAGCTTGCCGGTTTCATTCTCGCGCACGACGAACTTGAGATGGTACGTACCCGCGGGCAGTGTGAAGCCTGTGGAGTACTGGATGTTTTTGCGTGATACCTGTTGTGTTTGATCGATGGCCAGTTTGACCGTGTCGCGCACTTGCTGCAGCACGTGGCCTTGGGTATCTTTTATGTTACCGATCACGTCCAGCGTTGCCTTGTCGCGGTCGCCGCCTTTGGTGAAGGGAATCTGTGAGCCGGGCACGAGCAGCGCGACCGGCATGTTATAGCGGCCGGTTGCATCACGGAAAAAGAACGGCTCGAGATAGACCGGCATGTCCGTCGCGGGCAGGTCGGTGTTGAGCGCCGCTTCCAGATCGCGCTCGCGTTGTTCACCGTTGGCGTGGCGGAAATCCGCAGGCGCGTAGTAACCCGGACGGTAACTCAGCTTCAGGTCGGGGCGGTTTACGCGAATTTCAAGCTTGCGGTACTTGCCGTCGCGCACTATGTCGGTCGAGCGGAAGCCGAGCACGTAATAACTTGCTGTGTCGTTTTGTACCTGCTCAAATGCGGGCGCGAAATCGTTGTTATCGAAGAATGCTTTGCCTCCGGTGTCTGAAGATAAAGTCGCCAGTACTTCCTGTGTGTTGAAGTTAGCATCCAGGTTATTCTGCAACGCGCCGCCTGTGTAAGCGGCATTGCCGCGCAGCGATCCGGTGGTTGCGTCGCCAAGCGGAGAGATAGCCTGCAGCCCGCGTGCGTCGACGCTGTAGATGGACAGGTTATTGCGCACTGCCGCATTGATAGTGGAGCGCAGCGAGGCCTGGTTCTCGATGCCATCGCGCTGCAGGCCGCCGGAAAAGTACAGCAGGGATTTTTTCTGATTCAGCGGCCCGAGAGCGCGCGCAATGGCTCCGATCGCAAAGAGTTCGCGATCGGTATTGATGTCGTTGTATTCGCTCTCATCGACGGTAAAGGCGGTTGTGTCTTCCACCTGATTCGCGGTGCCGGTGGCCCCTGGGGTGTAGCCCTGTCCAACACCGCCGGAGTAGCTGTTGACCGCGCGCAGCAGTAGCTGCTTGTCCGCTGTGAAGTCCTGGTCGAGCGAGAGAGTGGAGCCGAGCGAGACAACACTGACCAGATCGGCATTCTGCATGCGCGTGTTGATGTAATCGCGCGCTGCTCCCTGCACACGATCCAGATCGTCAGGCTGAAGCGAGGTCGTGTCAAAAAACAGCACAATCAGGCGATGGTCGCGCAGCGCGGCTGCTTGTTTCTGAGCGCTCGCGCCCAGGGTAGCGGCAGCGCCGGCGCGACCGGTGACCGTTGCGGTGCCGGGTAGTCTTACGGCCTGGTCCACATCCTGCGCGTCGAAGCTCGCGACTTGTTGGGGCTTGCCGTTTTCAAAAACCGAGAAATCCTCGCGCTTCAAACCACGCACGGGCGCGCCTGTTCTGCGATCGCGCACCACTACGTCGGTCAGAACCAGATCGGTCTGGACCTTGAGAGTAAAGCCGCTTGAAGAGGGCGTTTGCGCGGGCGTTTCCGTTTGCCCGCGTGCGGTGGGGCTTGCCAGCAGGGCTGCGGCTAAAGGCGCGGCCAGCCATTTTCTGTGCATTCGGAGACCTCTCAGTAGCGGAAACGCGCTATGAAGTTGAACTGTCGCATGGCCGCCGCGCTCGTTACTTGGCCGTAGGAACCTGAGCCAAGTTGTGTGTCAACGGCCGAATATTGCACCGTATTGAAGACGTTGTCCGCGGTGGCTCTTACTTCAAATGAACGAGTTTCGCCGAATGAAATCGTTTTTGCTGCCGAGCTGTTGACCGCGATGGTTCCAGGTCCGGCGATGGAATAACGGCTCGCATTGCCGTACACGCCTGCCGGCTGCGCGAAGGCAGTGGTATTGAACCAGTTGTTGGCTGTGCCGCCGCCGGCGGTAAGCGCGGCGCCCGGCACACGGTCCGGCCGCTCCGAGCCGGCGCTGCCGCGAGCTACGTCGCTGATGGAAGCGATGTAGTTAGGTGTTAGAGGCGCGCCGCTTGCAATCGAGTAAGTGCCTGAGATAGAAAGGCCCTCCAACAAGTGCGCGCGGCGGCCTGTGGTGAAGTAGGTTTTGTCGGCGCCGAAGGGTAGTTCATAGACGAAGTTGCCACTTACCTTGTTACGGATATCGAAGCTCGAATTCGACTCTTCGGCCAGCAGATTTTGCCAGTTCTGCGCGACTGCGTTGCCTACTCCGCCTACTGATGTGGCATTGTCGATGGAATGCGCATAGGTGTATGTCGCTTGCAGGCTGAGGCCTTTCTGTAGGCGCCTGCGCACACTTACGGCCAGCGAATTAAAGTTGGAGAATGCGACCGAGTTTTCGTAGTCGTAAAGCACGCCGCTTAGTGAAGCTTGCGCGGTGCGTCCGGGCGCATCGACGATACTGAGGCGCGTTCCTTTCGACCCGCTATAGCCAACATTCAATACGATGCCGCCGGGCAGGGTGCGCTGGACATTCAGGTTCCATAGCTGGATATAGGGAAGGCGGTAATTTTTATTGACACCGTAATTGCCGTTGGCCTGCGGGGCAGGGAAGCCATTGGCCAGCGTAATGTTCGTGCCTTGCGTGGCTTCATTGGTTTGTACGTCAGCGAATGGCGGCTGGAATGCAAACTGCTGTACGAATTTGTTGTATTGCCCGTTCGCGAAGTTGATTCCGTATCCGCCGCGTACGACGGTGTCGCGCAGGGGACGCCAGGCAAAGCCGATGCGCGGGGAAAAGTCGTTTTTCTCGGGATAGATCAGGCTACGCGGATAACTGCCTGTATACGGGCCAATGGTATGCGGTGTTACCGTCATGACGGCGGCGAAGTTATTGCCGGGGTCAAGCGTTGCCAGGCGGTCGTCTTTCTCTGAGTACGGGGAGAAGTATTCGTAACGCAAACCGGCTTGCAGCGTCAGCGAGGGCAGTGCCCGCCAGTCATCCTGGAAGTAAGCGTCATACACATTCTCGCGCAGGTAGCTTTTCGCGTACGGGGCCTGGATGCTTGTCTGCTGCGGCAAGCCCAGCAGCAGGTCGGCCAGTGACGATCCGCTTTGCGGCAGACCGCGCTGTGTGGTGTTGCCGACACCGCTCGTGGCGCTTGTGCCGGGCTGCTGGGTAAACAGGCCTGAAAAGATGAAGCTACCGGTCGAGAGTACCTGCCCGCTGCCCAGCAGGTCCAGGTGGACCCGTTTCACATCGCCGCCCCAGCGCAGGTTGTGTTTGCCGTGGGTCCACGAACTGGCTTCGCCGAGCGAGATCGTCTGGTTGACCTGGAACGAGGGCTGCTGCTCGTTGAATCTATTGAACTGGGTGAGGGTCAGGTTAGGAAGGCCGTAACTGAGCGGGTTCGCCGCCTGGCCGTTGAAAATATCGATACCGATGCCGCCCGCGACATCGTTGGTGTTGGTGAAGTAATTACTTACATTGGTGGACGAGCGATTCCAGTCGAGGTTCAGGTTATTACTCAGACGACCTTTGCTCAACGTGTAACCTAACTCAACCGAGCGGCTGTGCGACTGCGTTTTGCCACCCAGCGAAGGGAACAGGTTGAGGTTGTCGGACGCGCTATGGCTGTAGTTGAAGTTGACATGGATGTTTTGTTGCAGGCCGCCGGAGGCGCCCATGTATTGCCGGATAAGCCCCGCCAGCGGCGAGCCTCCGGTGTTGCCGAAGGAGTGGATAAACCGAAGCCCAACGACCGTCGAGTTTGTTTGCGCGCTGGTGAGTTGCTGGTAGTTTCTTGATGTGCCGGACAGGTTCGGCAGGGGCAGGTAAGTCAGCAGGGCTCGGGCTTGGGGTGCGATTCGTTCCGCCGGGACTGTGTTGTTGGCAAAGGGCCTGCCTGTGGCAGGGTCGTAGATCGGGATCGCCGAGCCGGCTGCCGTGGTAAGCGCGCTGAAGTCGCCGCTGCGTTCGGCCGCGGTCGGCACCGTGCCGTACTCATCGAATGGGCTCGAAGAGCGTTGGCCGCTAAGCGTGAAGAAGAGAAAGTCCTTGCGGTCATGCGTGAGCAGGCGCGGGATGTAGGGCGTGCCCGCGTAGACCAGGCCGAAGCGGTTGGAAGCATAGGCGGGCTGCCCGATAGCCTGGCCGCGCAGCGCGAAATCGCGGGCGTTGAGCACGGAGTTCGAGCCGGACCAGAAAAAGGCACCGTGAGGCTGGTTGGGGTTGAAGTGCCGAAGCGATCCGCGAAACCCGCCGCCGCCAAAGCCCCCGAAGCCACCGCCGCCACGCCCTCCGGAAGCTGCTCCGCCGCCATTCAGGGAAGGGTCGTTCTCTGCTCGCTCCCGCACCGCGTCCAGGTCGATGCCGGCGAGGCTGTTGCCGCTGTTGTTGCTTTGCCCCTGCACCGCTACCGACTCGGGGGCGAAGTCGCTGTTGCCCGCGAGCGAGGGAACGGGGGTGCCGCCGGTGCCGCCTGCATCGAGGGAACCGGCGGCCGCGCCCAGCAATCCCAGCAGTTGCGAGCCGCCCGCGTCTCCGCGCCGGCCGCCGCCATAAGTACGTGTACCGCCCGCACCGGCAGGCGTTTGCGGGCCGAGCGCACCGCGATCTTCCGCCTGCGCGGGAACACGGGACAAAAGCACGAGCGCAATGCTTTGTTGCACATCGCGCGGACCGCCGGAGGTTCCGCCGAAGCGCACTTCGCTCGTGTTCTCGGCGAACGCGGCAAAGTCGGTGCGGATCACGTACCGGCCATCCTCCGGAATGTGCAGGCGGTAGCTACCGTCCATGCCCGTCGCGGTGGCGTATTTTGTCCCGGTGAGCGTATTGGTGGCCGTGATGGAGACGCCTGGAAGCGGGGTGGCGCCGGAGGTGATGCTTCCGTGGACGGTGCCGCCGTGCGCCGGTGCGGTTTGAACAGAACTACCCTGCGCGGGTGAGGCTTGCCGGCTGCCTCCCGCCGGTTGCGGACTGGGCTCCGCCGGTGCCTGCGCATGTGCTCCAGCGGCAAAGCTGGCCATGCTCGCAAGCATCAGCACGACCGGTGTGCGTTGCCTGCTCCGCATGCTTGCCCTGTGTCTCACCCTCACTGGTCTATTGATCCTATTGATCCTTCAGCCGAGACCACTCGCGAATTTCAGCCGCATCGACAACGGTCAGTACCTTGGCCGTGAAAGCGCCGTTACCTTGCACGCCGCTGGCGGTCATTCCGTCGCCTACTTGGATATCAGGCAGCGTGATGCTTTGGTGGCGTTTGCGGAAGGAGGTGTCTTCATCCACCGTAACGGTGTTGACGACCCCATCGGGTCGCTTGATCTCAAGCTCCGTGCCGCGCTTGGCCGTGATGGTACCGGCCAGCCAGGTTTTGCCCCATTGCGCCCTGCGCTGGTCAAGCTCGGCTAATTCCGCTGCGTCTACCACGGCGACGAACACGGCGCCCAGCGTGTGTTTTTTCGCATCGAGCTCGCCGCCGGCCAGCACCATGTCGCCGGTGTGAGCGCTGTTTGTGGGCGCCCCCGCTCCGTTTTTTACGAAGTGGGTGTTCACTCCCGTTTGCATTTGGTACACCGTTCCGTCATGCACCTTGACGTAGACCGAGGAGCCGGCCGTGCGCTCGACCGTGCCCCGAATCGCTTGCAATCCGGCGATGTCGAAATTGGAATCTTCCTGCGCCTGCGCGTTAAGGCAGGGCAGGGCTATGGAGAGAAGGGCGCCGAAAAGGCGTTGCGTTGAAAAAGACGAAGATAGGAAGCGAAATCGCATAAAAGTAGTTCGTCCATTCAGACGATAGCCGTTGAAAAAAAACGCTGTTCGGCGCCGCTGCTGTGTTTGGGGCGACGCAACAAGCATTAGTGTAGCGTGGCGTATGCTCCGGCTCCCGGCAGCAATTGCTGCCGGGTCGAGTAACTTTTTCATGCTGAACAGCCCCGATTTCGGCATAACAACTTTGCTGCCAGATGAAAAGGCAGGGTAGAGCGTACCGCTTTGGTGAATCGGTGAACCGAGACGAGACTTTGCCGCGTCAAAGTCTCGTCCCATTTTGGATCGAGAAGAAAAATGAGGGCGCGCGGGGCAACACGGACCGCCCTCTCTGCTGCTAAGTTAGGAGCGTTCAGCAACTGGTTGAGCGAGGAGAAAATATCCGGATGGCGACCACGGCTTCCCAGAGTTCGACCCCAGCTCGGCAGCACCTGCTCGACCGGCTGTGTACAGTGCGGGCACAAAGCGTGGCGCTTTGTGATCCGCTTACCCCGGAAGACATGATGGTGCAGAGTTGCCCGGAGGCAAGCCCCGCCAAGTGGCACCTTGCGCATACCAGCTGGTTTTTCGAGACGTTTCTGCTTCGCGAGTTCCTGCCCGGCTATAAACCCTTCCACCCTGATTTTCTCTGGCTTTTCAACAGCTATTACAACTCCGTCTCGGACCAGCCGCGGAAACAGCTGCGCGCTTCGTTTTCGCGCCCTGGGCTTGCGGCCATTCTGGACTATCGCGCCTGGGTCGATGGCGGTCTCAATCGGCTGTTCGGCGACGGGGATGCTTGCGAAGAAGCCTGGCGTCGGCTTGAACTTGGATTGCACCACGAGCAGCAGCATGGCGAGCTGCTGCTGACCGACATCAAGCATGCGCTGTGGAGCAATCCTCTGCGTCCTGTTTACCGGGAGGGCGGCCTGCCCGGCGCGGACGCGGCGATGACGCGGCAGCTCAGGAGCCAAACCATGGTGCCGTTCGCGGAAGGTTTGCGGGAGATTGGCTCCACGGGCGATGGCTTCGGTTTTGACAACGAAGAGCCGCGCCACCGGGTGTGGCTCGATGGGTTCGAACTGGCTTCACGCCCTGTGTCGTGCGCCGAGTATCTGCAGTTTATGGAAGACGGCGGCTATACACGTGCCGATTTGTGGCTGGCCGATGGGTGGGATACGGTGCGGCGTGAGGGCTGGCAGGCGCCGCTCTACTGGCATCGCGAGGACGGGGGTCCTGAGTGGACAATTTTCACGTTGCGCGGCGACCAGCCGCTGGCCGACCTGCTGGCCGCGCCTGTGTGCCACATCAGCTATTTTGAAGCCGATGCGTTTGCTCGCTGGGCCGGCATGAAGCTGCCGACCGAGGCGGAGTGGGAGATTGCGGCCGAACCCGGCACGCCGAACGCAGATAATTTTCTGGAAGGCGGCGCGCTGCATCCGCTTTCCGGCCGTCCTGCCGATGAGAGTAAGGACGGCTTGCGCGAAATGCTCGGCGGCGTGTGGGAGTGGACCGGGAGCGCCTACCTGGGCTACCCGGGGTATGCCGCGCTGCCCGGCGCGCTCGGCGAGTACAACGGCAAGTTCATGTCGAGCCAGATGGTACTGCGGGGCGGGTCGGTGGCTACCCCGGTCTCGCACATCCGCGCCAGTTATCGCAATTTCTTTCCCCCGCACACGCGCTGGCAGTTCTCTGGCGTGCGGCTGGCGCGCCGTTAAACCAAATCTGTTCACGAAAGTCAGGCATGGCTGCCCAAAAAACGTTTTGTCCTCCCGTTGAGTCCGCGCGCGATACCGCGTTGGGTGCTGAAGTTCTGCAAGGGCTGCTTGCCACACCCAAGACGCTGAGCCCGTGGCTGTTTTACGACGAGCGAGGCTCGGAACTTTTCGAACAGATTACCGAGTTGCCGGAATATTATGTGACGCGTACCGAGCGCGCCATCCTGGCGGAGCATGCCGGCGAAATCGTGCGGGAGGCGGGCGAGGGGCTTGCTGTGATCGAGCTCGGCGCGGGTACCGCCTCCAAAACAGGCCTGCTGCTTGCGGCCGCTGTCGAGCGGCAGGGCAGCGTGGATTACCACGCGATCGATGTCTCGGAAACGGCGCTCACGGAAGCCAAACGCCACCTGGAAGCTGAGCTTGCGGGTGTGCACGTGCACACCCGTGTGGCCGATTACACCGAGGGCCTGGGGCAGATTGAAGCGCCGGGGATGCGCAAGCTGGTGCTTTACATCGGTTCCAGCATCGGGAACTTCGAGCCGGGGGACGCGACGGATCTGTTGACAGCTGTGAGGGGGGAACTTGCGCCCGGCGATCATCTTTTATTGGGCGCTGACCAGGTGAAGGACGAGCGGGTGCTGCTGGCCGCCTATGATGATGCCCAAGGTGTGACTGCGGCGTTCAACAAGAATGTTTTGCGGCGCATCAATCGGGAACTTGGCGCGGACTTCGCGTTAAACACATTCGCGCACGAGGCGCGCTGGAACGGAGTGAGTTCGCGTATTGAAATGCATTTGCGCAGTGAACGTGCGCAGTCCGTTGATATTCCCGGCCTGGAGCTTGCCATCGATTTTGCCGCGGGCGAGACGATTCATACTGAGAACAGTTACAAATTCACCGACGCGCGCATCGTAGTCATGCTGGAGAAGGCCGGTTTTGCGCTGCGACGTGAGTGGAAGGATGAGCGCGGCTGGTTTGCCGTTTACCTGGCCGAGGCTTGCTGATCTGCGGACAACCGGTCGGGCGCTTGTGCGATCCCGGTGAACCGCGTGGTTGGAAGCGCGTCCGGGTAGTTTTTCTGGATGAACGCGATCATGTTCTCGCGGATGATGCAGCGCAGGTCAAACTGTTCGCCTGAGTTGCGGGCACTCAGCAGGCAGCGAAGTTCCATGGTGCGCTCGGACAGGTTGGTGACCTGCAACGCCTTTATTTGTCCGTCCCACAACGGCGATGCATCGAGCAGCCTGGAAAACTCCTGGCGCAGCGCCTCTACCGGAACTGAGTAATCGACATAGAGAAATGCGGTGCCCATGAGGTCAGAGCGTTCGCGGGTCCAATTCTGAAAGGGTTTTTCAATAAAGTAAGTGAGTGGGACGATGAGGCGCCGGTAATCCCAGATTTTGACAACAACGTAGGTGGTGGTGATCTCTTCGATTTTGCCTGATTCGCCTTCGACAATGACCACGTCATCCAGACGGATGGGCTCGGTGAGCGCGATTTGCAGCCCGGCCAGCAGGTTGGAGGCGGTGGACTTGGCCGCAGTCGCAAGCACCAGGCTGGCCAGTCCGGCGGAGGCGAGCAGTCCCGCGCCGTAGTGCCAGATTGCCGAGTCGCGGAACAGCGAGAGAATTAGCCCGGCATCGACCACTATGAGCAGAATGACTGCCAGACGTCGCAGCAGCTGAAGCTGGGTGCGCACCCGGCGCACCTGCACGTTATCCGACGAACTCGCGTCATAGCGCAGAAGCATCGCGTCTTCAAACAGGTACACGCCGGAGATCATTAACCAGCCGAACGCCAGGAGCCAGGTGATTGCGAATGCCTTCTCGATAGTCCCAAGCAGCGGCTCGTCGATGGAGAGAAACGGCAGCACGATGCCGACCGCGGTCAAAAGCGTGATGGCCAGGGCCGGCCGCCGCAGGCGATTGGCGACGGCGCGCACCAGCGGCGAGGTTTGCAGATCACGATGACGCAAGCGCCCCAGCAGTCGGAATACCACGGCATGCAGAGCGGACCCGAGTGTGAGCGCTACGCAAATCGCGATCACGCCAAGCACAATGGCGCGCACGTGCCGCGAGGGAATGGTGCTTGAGGCCACTATCAAGGCCAGCAGGTTCATGCGCCCTCTCGCACGGCTGCGCGCCGGTAGTCGCCGCTTTTGCCGCCTGTCTTGCGCACCAGCTGTACATTCCGGATGGTGATGCCCTTGTCCAGCGTCTTGCACATGTCGTACACCGTCAACGCCGCAATACTTGCTGCGGTCAGTGCTTCCATTTCGACACCGGTGTTTGCTGTAGTCGCCGCGATGGCGCGAATCTGAACACCATCCTCGGTGAGGCTCGCCGACACGTCGAGAAATGAAAGCGGCAGCGGGTGGCACATGGGGATCAGTTCGCTGGTGCGCTTGCCTGCCTGGATACCGGCGAAGCGCGCTACTTCCAGCGGATTGCCTTTAGGGTTGCGCGGGAGGGCGGCGAGCACCTCGGGCGATAGTGCCACGAATGCCTCGGCCTCGGCTTCACGCCGGGTTTGTGTCTTGGCGCTTACATCCACCATGCGCGCGGTGCCCTGGGCGTCGTAATGCGATAGGGATTGCTCGCTCATGCTTCCAGCCTAACGTAGGCAAATTTGTGGGGGATACGTTCAGGCCAGAAGGACGCTTACCGTGACGCCGCTCTCCAGATCGCCGGCGTCTTCGGGAATGACCAGAAAGCAGTTTGCGCGCGCGGTGCCGGCGAGGTCGCCGGAGCCTTGCCAGGCGATTGTCTCGACGGGCGAGCCGGCGATGTCGTGCGTGAGCCGTGCGGGCAAAAAACGCGTGAGCCCGGGCTTGTTGCGTACCGGGCTGCGGAGCCGGGCCTGGGCAAACGGCGGACCATACCCCTGGTCGCCCCCGAGCGCGGCGAGCACGGGGGCGGCAAAAAGCGCGAAGCAGACAATGGTGGAGACAGGGTTCCCCGGCAGACCGAAAAAGGGAAGCGCGCCGTCGTTCAGGCTGCCAAATACGACGGGTTTGCCCGGCTGGATGCGAACTCCGGTGAAATGAAAGACCCCGCCCTGTGCTGCCAACGCAGGTTCGACGAGGTCGTACTTGCCCATGGACACACCGCCCGAAAGCAGCAGCAGATCGCAGGTTCGGGCTGCGTTCCGGATGGCGACCGCCAGAGCTTCGGCTTCGTCGGCCACGGGTGGCAGGCGCACCGGCTCACCCCCGAGCGCCCGCACCTGCGCGGCGAGCGTGTAGGTATTCGAGTTGCGAATCTGGTGAGGCAATGGGGTTTCCTGAACATCGACCAGTTCGTCGCCGGTTGCCAGGATGGCGACCCGCGGCTTCCTGAACACGGAAACATGCGGGTAGCCGCAGGCCGCGGCCACCGCGATCCCGTGGATGCTCAGGCGGGTGCCGGCGGGCAGCAATAGGGTGCCCGAGCGCGCCTCGGCTCCTGTCGGAACGATGTTGTCCCCGCTCGCAATCGTGCGTTCCGGGAGCAGGTGGACCGTATCCCTCGCTCGGTGCACGTGCTCCACCATCACGACACAATCGGCCCCCGCGGGTACCGGCGCGCCGGTCATGATTTCAATGCACGTGCCACTCGCGACCGGCTCGCCTGCCCACGCCTCGCCTGCTCTCAGCAGTCCCGCTATTTTGAGAACACCCCCTTTCCAGTCGTCCGCGAGCGCGGCAAAGCCGTCGCGCGTGGCGCGCGGAAAGGGCGGTTGGTCGCGATCGGCAATCAGGTCTGCCGCGAGCACTCGTCCCTGTGCATCGAGCAAAGATAATGTCTCGGCGGCATGCGGCAAACGTGCAAGCCGCGCAGCTTCGGTGCGTACCAGCGCCGCGGCCTCCGCGTAATCCAGGACTTGCTGGGGCATGTTGTCACTCCAGGCTTGCTCTAGCGCAAACAGAAAAGCGCTCCGCGTGCCTTAAACCAATCGCGGAGCGCTCTTGTTATCCGACCTGCTGTTACTTCTTACTACCTGCGTGATAGGACGTCTTGACCTTCTGGCCCATGCTGGTCAGAATGTTTTCCGCATCGGGCGCGAACTGCCCATCCGGCGCAAGCTCCAGATACTTCTGATACGCTTCGGCGCAACCCGGAGGCGCGGTGATTTTCTGCGTTTTGGGGTCTACGGTCGCCTTCGCGATCAGCGCCTGGCCTTTCAGGTAGTAGGGAATCGGCTTGTTGGGGTCGGCGGCAATCGCCTTGTCGGCAGCTGCGGCAACCGCGTCCCCATTCTGCCCGGAGCGCGCCAGGATGATGGCTTCATTGCCGTAATACATGCTGGCGCTGGGAGGATTGGCCTTTGCCGCCGCATCGTAGGCGGCTGTTGCCTCGGGAATCTTGTTCTGCCCGGCATAGGCCTCGCCCAGGGCATTGTTAGCGCCACCAACAAGATCGACATTCGGCTTCGGGTTGGCAGTTTCGAGCGAAACGGCTTTTTGCAGCGAGGTCGTCGCTTCCGGGAACTTCTTCTCACCCACCTGCGCGTTGCCAAGCTCCAGCCAGATCACCGAGGCATCCGGCTTGGCCTGCGAATCCTTGGTCATGAGCTGGTCCGCATCGGCGTAGTTCTTGGCCTTGATGTCACTGCGTGCTGTTTGCAGATCGGTGTTCAGGCTCTTGATGACGGTATTGCTCTTTAACGCATCGGCATTCTTCGCCTTCACGTCTTCCATCTGCTTGCGCTGCTCGGGCGTCATCTTGGCGATGTACTCAGGGCGCGACAGGTCGAAGTTCTCGGCCGCGTCCTGGTCGGCGACGATCTTGACGTCCATCAACTGGTCGACCGGCTTGCTATTTGCCATCAGGTCCAATACATAGGTACCGGGAGCGATGCCCGCGCCTTTGAAGTCGCCGTTCGCATCGGCGGTAAAGGTGTATTTGGCCGTTTTTCCATCGGTGGTCACGAGCACCTGCGCGCCGCCGATGGGGGCGCCTACCGGGTCTTGAATGTGGCCGTGGATGCTGCCGGTGCCCGCCTGCGCGTGCGCAGCGGTGAACGGAAGCCCTGAAACGCTTAAAAAAAGAACAACTGCTGGGAGTTTGGAACGGATGCTCATGGTCTCCTCTTTCCGGCGGCGCGGTTTGCGGTCTGGGCGCTCGCCTTCGCGCTTGTTGTAGAACCCGCCCCGCGCTCGCGCGTTGCGTAGGGGATTGGATCTTGGACGCCGGCCTCGGCAAAAGCCCGCAGGCGCAACACACAACTGTCGCACACACCGCAGGCGGTTGTCTCGCTCCCGTAGCACGACCACGTTACATGGAGAGGCGCGCCAAGTTCAACACCCAACTGGACGATTTCCCGTTTTCTCATGTGGATGAGGGGGGTTGCGATCTGGATATTCGCATCGCGGGTGCCGGTCCGGATCAACTGCTGGAATGCCTCGTAATAGGCAGGCCGGCAGTCCGGGTAGCCGGAGCTGTCCTGCTCGACTGCGCCGATGAAAATGGTTCGAGCTTCGATTGTTTCGGCCCAGCTTACGGCGGCGCTGAGGAAGTGCGCGTTGCGGAAGGGGACGTAGGTGACCGGGATCTGCTCGCCGATGGCATCCGGCGTGTCTCCCTGTGCGTTTGGGATGGCAATTGAAGGATCGGTGAGTGCCGAGCCGCCGATGAGACGGAACAGGTCGATGCGTAGGTGCAGAAACCGGGTGATCCCGAGGGCTTGGGCGACGGCTCGCGCGCTTTGGAGCTCGCGTGCCTCAGTGCGCTGGCCGTAGGAGAAATGCAGCGCGCATGCCTCGTAATCGCGAACGGCGAGGGCGGCGCACACACAGGAGTCCATGCCGCCGGAGAGTGAAACGATGGCGCGTTGTGGTTTCCGGCTCACAGGGTCAGGCTCCCCGCCGGCATGGGCATTTGAGCAGCCCACCAGCTGTCGAAAGCGTGCAGCGCCTGCTCGCAGACCATCCTGTGCCGCTCTTTCTTGTCGCGCACTCGCTTGCGTGTTTCTTCATCCAGCGGCAGGAGCAGGTCGAAGGTGATGTTCGCCGGCTGGAAGTTCTTCTTCTCGGCATGGGTGATGTAGTGCGCGAGCGAACCGAGCGCTGTACCTCGGGGAGCCGATTCGATTGGAATCCCGAGTGCTGTATGCACCGCGTAGAACCCGGCCAGCAGCCCGGTCGCGATGGACTCCGTATAGCCTTCGACCCCGGAAATCTGTCCCGCGAAGAAGATGTTCGGGTGTGCGCGCAGGTGCAGGTTTTCCGTCAGGACGCTGGGGGAGTGGATGTAGGTGTTGCGGTGGATCTGACCCCAGCGGAGAAATTTTGCGTTTTCGAGACCGGGGATCAGGCGCAGGATGCGGGCCTGCTCGCCGTACTTGAGGTGATTCTGGAAGCCGACCAGATTGTAGGAGTCGGCCCGCAGGTTCTCTGACCGCAACTGCACCACGGCCCAGGGCGTTTTGCCCGTTCGGGGGTCGCGCAGCCCTACCGGCTTCATGGGGCCGAAGCGCAGGGTATCGCGTCCACGCCGGGCCAGCTCCTCGATGGGCAGGCAGCTTTCAAAGTAGGGCAGCTTTTCCCACTCTTTAGTCTCGGACGGCTCGGCCGTGAGCAGCGCGTCGAGGAAGCGGTCGTATTCCTCGCGCGTGAATGGGCAGTTAATGTAGTCGGCGGTGCCCTTGTCCCAGCGCGCGGCGAAGTACACGCGCTCCATGTCGATGGTTTCCGCGTCGACGATGGGGGAGATGGAATCGTAGAACGCCAGGTGCTCGTTGCCGGTGAGCCGGGCTATCTCATCCGACAGGGCCGAGGAAGTGAGCGGCCCGCTCGCAATGACCGTGATGCCGTCCTCAGGGTTGAGCGTCGTCACCTCTTCTCGGTGCACCGTAATGTTCGGTTCGGACGCGATCGCGTCCGCGATATGCCGTGAAAACTCTATCCGGTCGACCGCGAGCGCGTGGCCTGCGGGCACAGCCGTCGCGTCCGCGCAGCGCAGCAGAGGTGACCCGGCCCGGCGCATTTCCTGCTTCAGGAGCCAGGGGGCTGTGTCCTCGCTTTCGCTCTTGAGCGAGTTCGAGCAGACCAGCTCGCCAAAGTCAGCCGTTTGATGCGCAGGCGTCTGCCGCACTGGACGCATCTCGTACAGGTCTACCACGACGCCCATGCGCGCGACTACCAGCGCGGCCTCCGGGCCGGCGAGGCCCCCGCCGATGACGCGTACGCGTGGTCCGGTTGTGGAGCGGTTCATGGAAGCACCGCCGGTTTGTCCGGTAAACCGATCGCCTGGGCCGCAAGCACGGCCAGCCCGTCCTCGGAAAGCCGCATTCGCCGCCACTCCTCCATGCGATACGCGCCCAGGCGCTGATACATGCGCAGCGCCGGCTCATTCCACGTCAGCACGCTCCAGTCGAGCCGCGCGCAGTCTCCGCGCACGGCTTCAGCGGCCACCCGCGCCAGCAGCGCCGTGCCGATACCTCGTCCGCGGTGGACCGGTTGTACGTACAGATCTTCGAGATACAGGCTGCGGCCCTGCCAGGTGCTGTAGGTCGGGTGATACAGCGCAAAGCCGCACACCGCGCCGGCGGCTTCAGCAACCAGGCAGGTGAAGTGCGGGTGGGGGCCCCAGCCGTCGCGCAGCAGGTCGGATTCCGTGATCGCGACGGCATCGGGCTCGCGCTCATATACCGCCAACTCGATGATGAGCCCGTAAATCGCGGGGACATCGGCCTCGGTCGCAAAACGGATATATGGGAGGGTAAGCACCCTCCCAGTATAAAGAGGGTTAGCGAAGACCGCCCGAAGACCGGATCAGCTCGCCCGTAATCCAGTTGCTGTCGTCAGAGGCGAGAAACACCGCCAGCTTTCCGATGTCCTCCGGCTTGCCCATCCGGCCGAGCGGCGTCTGATTTACCATACCTTGCGCCATCTCGGAATCGTCCGTAAACCCCAATGCTGCCGCGCCTTCGGTCGTCGTAGTGCCGGGATTGATCGAGTTGACACGAATGCCTTTCGGTCCCAGCTCGTTCGCGAGTACGCCTGTGATCTGGTCCAAACCGCCCTTCGTCGCCGCATACACCGTCGAGGCCGGAAATTGGATGGTTGTGATATTGGAGCCGATATTAATGATCGAGCCTCCCGTATCGCCGAAGTGCCGCGCCGCCGCCTGCGCAGTGAGCAGAGGCCCAAGCACATTGATGTTGAACTGCCGGTGAAACTTCTCTTCCGTGATCGCCTCGAGCGGAATGAACTCGAAGACCCCGGCATTGTTCACCAGCACATTGGCCGGCCCAAATGCCTTCTCCGTCTCCGCGAACAGCCGCTCCACATCCGCCGCTTTCTCCACGCTCGCCTGCACAGCAATCGCCTTGCCGCCCGCGCCCGTAATCGCCTGCACGGTTTTGTCCGCGCCCGCTTTGTCCGAGGAATAATTCACCACCACGGACGCGCCCTCGGCGCCCAGCGCCTTCGCAATCCCCGCGCCGATACCCTTCGATGCTCCCGTTACTACCGCGACTTTCCCTGTCAGCTTTGCCATAGTGTTCTCCTTTTTCCTTTACCGGTGTAAATGCTTACCGCAGCCCGCCCGCGACGCGAATCTTCTCGCCGGTGATCCAGCGCGCGTCGTCCGAGGCGAAAAACGTGACCGCATCGGCGATGTCGTCCGGCTCCCCCAAACGCCCCAGCGGTGTCTGCTGGACCACGGCGGCCTCCATCTCGCCTCCGCGCATGGAGGCATTGCCCTCCGTCGAGGTAAGGCCGGGGTTCACGCTGTTGACCCGGATTTTCTTCGATCCCAGCTCCTTGGCCAGTACGCTCGTGATGGTATCCAGCGCGCCCTTGGTCGCCGCGTACACGCTCATGTTCGGGACGTTGCCGTCGGAAACGACCGAGCCGATATTGATAATGCTGCCGCCGCGCTCGCCAAAGTGCCGCGCCGCTGCCTGCGACGCAAGCAGAACCCCGAGAACGTTGATGTTGAACGCTTTATGGAACTGCTGTTCCGTGATGCCATCAAGCGGCGTGAACTCGTAAACGCCGGCATTGTTGACCAGCACATCCGCCGGTCCAAACGCCTTCTCGGTCTCCGCGAAGACTCGCTCGACATCCGCCGCCGTGTCCACACTGCCCTGCACAGCGACTGCCTTGCCGCCCGCATCCGTGATCGCCTTCACGGTTTTGTCAGCGCCCGCGCGATCCGAGGCGTAGTTCACCACCACGGACGCGCCCTCGCGGCCGAGCGCTTTCGCAATCCCCACGCCGATTCCCTTCGACGCACCCGTTACCACTGCTACTTTGCCTGTCAGCTTCGCCATGCCTATCTCCCTTTGCCGAACGTCGATTGATACAAAAAACCACTTCAAACAGTTTTCATGGACGGAGGTCAGTCGGCGCTCAGCGTAGACCGCCGCCCACTCGAACCAGTTCGCCAGTAACCCAGCGTGAGTCGTCCGAAGCCAGAAAGACGGCTACCGGTGCTATATCCTGCGGTTGGCCTACGCGGCCCAGTGGGGTCTGTTTGACGACTTCCGCTCCGAAGTCCGTACCTACAAAGCCGGTTGTGCCTTCGGTAGCGGTCAGCCCGGGGTTCAGCGAGTTGACTCGAATCCCCTGCGGTCCGAGTTCGTTTGCCAGCACGCCCGTAATCGCGTCCACGGCACCCTTGCTGCCCGTATACACGGACGAAGTCGGGTGCAGCACCGTGGTTTCCAGGGAGCCGATGTTGATGATGGAACCGCCGCCTTCGCCGAAATGTCGCGCCGCCGCCTGCGAGGCCAGAAGAACCCCGAGCACATTGATATTGAAGTGCTTATGAAAATGCTCCTCGGTGATCGCGTCGAGTGACACATAGTCATATACGCCTGCATTATTCACCAGGATATTCGCCGGTCCGAATGCCTTTTCGGTTTCGGCAAAGAGCCGCTTCACATCCGCTGCCTTGTCGACACTGGCTTGCACAGCGACCGCCTTGCCGCCCTTGTCCGCAATAGCCTTGACGACGCGGTCCGCACCGTCCCGGCTCGATGCGTAGTTGACGACGACCGAGGCGCCCTCCGCCGCGAACGCTTCCGCGATGCTCGCGCCAATCCCCTTGGATGCTCCCGTAACCACCGCGACTTTCCCTGTCAGCTTCCCCATGTCCTTGCCCTTCAATCGATAGATACTTTTACAATCATCGAATAGATTGAGGCAGAGACAAAAGAGATTCAATGACTTGTGTGCAGATCTCTGACTGGGAACTACGCTTCTTTACAGCAGGTCGCGGTGCAAACTTGCCAGGAACTCCCGAAGGGTCTCGCGACGCAGGGTGTAGTGCACTGTGCGCCCGTCGCGCACTTCCTCGACCAGCCCCGCCAGTTTCAGTTCGCGCATGTGGTGTGATAGCGTCGGCGGGCTGATGTCCATGCACTCGCGGACAGAGGAGCAGTCGAGCCCCGGAGCGAGCTGCGCCAGCCGCTTGATGATGGCGTACCGGCGGGGATCAGCCAGCGCACGGGCGATGAGCTGGAGCGCTCCTTCATCCAGCAGCGATTGACTTGGCGGCACGCTCGCTTGCTTTCTTTCCGGCCTGGGCTGCGAAGCTTCAGGCATTTTTGTCCTCGGCATTGCGCGCCCGGACTTTGAACCAGATCGGCGAGCCTTCAAACCCGAACGCCTCGCGAATCTGGTTGGTCAGGAATCGCTGGTAGGAGAAGTGCAGATCGACATCGCGGTTGGTGAAAAGAATGAATGTCGGGGGCGCCACGCCGGCCTGCGTCATATAGAAGATGCGCACGCGCTTGTTCATCGGCACGGTGGCGCGCTCGAAGTCGACCTTCTCCAGGAAGCGGTTCATCTGCCCGGTTGTGATGCGTTTGCGGCGCTCGGCTGCTACGCGCTCGATGGCTTCCAGTACGCGGTGAATGCCCTTGCCTTCTGCTGCCGAGATGAAGACCAGCGGCGCGTAGTCCAGGTACTTGAGCGTGTCGCGCACCTGCTCCTCGTACACCGTGCGGTCGGCATGCGGCTTGCCGTCGGTGCGGGCGGTTGTCAGCAGGTCCCACTTGTTGACGATGATGATGACCGAGCGCCCGCTCTCGTGCGCGTAGCCGCCGATGGTTGCGTCGGCTGCCGTCACGCCCTCGACCGCATCGATCATCAGGCACGAAACGTCAGCTGCTTCCAGGTGCCGACGCGCCATGATGACGGACAGCTTTTCCGCCATCAGGTTGGTTTTGCCCTTGCGGCGGATTCCGGCGGTGTCGATGATGCGCAGCTGTTTGCCGTTGTACTCGAGCACTTCGTCGACCGCATCGCGGGTGGTGCCGGCAATCGGCGAGACGATGGCGCGCGCGGTCCCGGTCAGCGCGTTGAGCAGTGTGGATTTGCCCACATTCGGGCGTCCGATGATCGCGACCCGCGTTTCCCGCTGCTCGTAGTCGCCGTGCGTGCGGTGAGGCGCCGGCTCGTCATCCGTGGCTTCCGGCTCTTCGGCATAGGTTTCCGGTTCTTCCTCGAGCGGCGCGTGGGGGAGCGCCGCGAAAACCTCGTCCAGCAAGTCGCCGATATTGTGCCCATGCTCGGAGGAGATCGCGGTCAGGTTTGGAATCCCGAGCTGGCGCAGGTTCTCGGCCGCTGCGTCCTGCTGCGGAGTATCCACCTTGTTCACTGCCAGAAAGAGAGGCTTGTTTAAGCGCCGCAGCAATTGCGCGAGGTCCATGTCGGGGGAGGCAAGCTCCGTGCGTCCATCGACCACCATCACGATCGCGGATGCTTCCTCGAACGCGGTTCGCGCCTGATTGAAAATCTCGCTCGGGATCAGCGCTTCGTCATCCGGAACGATGCCGCCGGTGTCGACCACACGCGCCACGCGCCCGGCCCAGTGCACCTCGCCGTAGATGCGGTCGCGCGTGATGCCGGGTTCGTCCCCCACAATGGAGCGGCGGGTGCCGGTCAGGCGGTTGAACAGGGTTGATTTGCCCACGTTGGGCCGCCCGCAGATGGCGATCAGCGGCATGCCGAGGGCGTCGGCGGTGTGGGGCAGCGGATTGGGGCGGCGATGCTGCTTTTTGGGCATGACGAAAGTGCCTCCGGCCCGGCGCGCAAAGGAGGCGAAGAACGGGCAAACCTCTATTATAGGAACAACATTGCCGAACAACTCCCCTGTGTCCTTACCGGTGTCCGACACGCCACCCAAAACGCTCCCGTCGCTCCAGGCATTCTTCTCGCCCGGCGGCCCCCTCGCGCAATCCTCGCTGCCGTATGAGTTCCGCCGCGGCCAGCTTGAGCTCGCGCAGGCGGTGGAGTGTGCGATCACGGCCAGGCAGCACCTGATCGCCGAGGCCGGCACCGGCACCGGCAAAACCCTTGCGTACCTGCTGCCCGCACTGCGCTCCGGCAAACGGGTGATCGTCTCGACCGGCACCAAGAATTTGCAGGAGCAGCTTTTCTTCAAGGACATTCCTTTCCTCGAATCGATTCTGGGGCCGCTGAAAGCCTGCTACATGAAGGGCCGCGCCAATTATCTATGCCGCAAGAAGCTCTATGCGCTGCAGCATGAGCCGATTCTGAGTGGTCTGGAGGAAATTCAGCAGTTCAACGCCATTGCCGCGTGGGAAAAAACGACGGAAACCGGCGATCGCGCCGAGGTGGACGCGCTGCCGGAGCAGAGCCCGCTGTGGACCAAGCTCGATGCACGCAGTGAGACCTGCCTGGGCCAGACCTGCCCCGACTTCGAGCGCTGCTTCATCACGGAGATGCGTCGCAAGGCCGCTGAGAGCGACCTGATTATTGTCAACCACCACCTGTTTTTCGCCGATCTCGCCATCAAGCAGCAGGCCGCCAACGCGCCCGATGCCGGTATTCTGCCCGAGGCCGATGCGGTGATTTTCGACGAGGCGCACGAGCTTGAGGACGTCGCGTCCGCCTATTTCGGCCTGCAATTGTCGAATATTCGCTTTGAAGAGCTCGCCCGCGACCTGGACCTTATGCTTCGCGCCAAGCACGCGGTTAGCCATGGCCCGAAAGTTGCCGCCGAGATGCTGCGCGAGCGCGCCCGGATGTTCTTCGCCGCACTGCCGCTCGGGACGGAAGGGCGCGCGCAGTTCACGCATCGCGAGGAGTTTCTGGAAGAGCAAGGCGAGCTGTACCTCGGGGTGCTGAACGCGCTCAACCTGCTCGATGGCGAGCTGGAGCGAATGCGCAACGTGGAGGAAGCGCCGGGGCTGAAGCGCCGCACCAACGAACTGCACGACCGGCTCAAGTTCCTGATGGAGGCCGAAGACAAGAACACCGTTTTCTGGCTGGAGCGGCGCGGCGGCGGACGGGGCAGCGCCCGCGGCGTGTACTCCGAGGCCAGCTACAACACGTTTTTGCAGGCCACGCCGATCGACGTTTCCGGCCTGATGGGGGACGTCCTGTTCGGCGCTTTCAAAACCGTCGTGCTCACCTCGGCCACGCTTACGGTGCAGGGCAAGTTCGATCACCTGCGCAAGCGACTGGGCCTGGAACACGCAAAGGAGCTGGTCGTGCCGTCGCATTTTCACTACGGCGAGCAGGCGCTGCTGTATCTGCCGCCGGGCATGCCCGACCCGCGCGACCCGCGCTTCAGCGAGGCAGCCGCGCGCACGATCAAGCAGATTCTCGACGCAACGCAAGGGCGTGCCTTTTGCCTCTTTACCAGCTACGCGCAGATGCGCGAAACGTATCAGCAATTACTCTCCGAGGTGCCCTGGCCGCTGCTGTTGCAGGGCACCGCGCCCCGTAAGGCGCTCATCGAGGAGTTTCGCCAGACCCCGAACGCCGTGTTGTTCGGCACATCCTCGTTCTGGCAAGGGATTGATGTGCAAGGTGAGGCACTGAGTTGCGTCATCATTGATCGCCTGCCTTTTGCGGTGCCCACCGATCCCGTGGTGCAGGCGCGCACCCGCGCTATCGAGGCCGCGGGCGGTAAGCCTTTTTTCGAGTACCAGATTCCATCGGCCGTCATCACGCTCAAGCAGGGGTTTGGCCGGCTTATCCGCTCGCTCGACGACCGCGGCGTGCTGGTGCTGCTCGATCCGCGTATCGAGCGCAGGCAGTATGGCGCGGCGTTTCTTGAAAGCCTGCCCGCCTACCGCATCACCCACGACATCGCCGAGGTGCGCGATTTTTTCGCGCCTAACCCCGCATAGCTCGTCCTATAAATCATCTTTGCCGGCATCGCCCTAGGCTTCCGCAAACCGTCTCTCCCGGGGTCATCCTGAGCGAAGCGAAGGATCTGCTTTTCCCTGCACTACAATCAAAGCCAGGTACAACGTTTCCTAAAGCTATCGGAGCACAATGTACGAAATCACAGTGGATGCGGGCTTCTCTTCGGGGCATTACCTGCGCGATTATCACGGAAAATGCGAAAACCCGCACGGGCATAACTACAAGGTGCGCGTGACATTGCGCGGCAGGGAACTGGACCCTTCCGGGCTTCTGCTCGACTTCAAGGAGCTCAAGAGTGTGCTGCGCCCGGTGGTTCAATATCTCGATCACAGGATGATCAACGAGCTCGAACCGTTTACGGTTGTCAATCCATCGGCCGAAAACCTGGCGAAGTATTTCTTCGACGAGACGAATAAGCAGTTATCAGCGATGACCGTCGGCCGCGTCCAGGTCAAGGACTGCACCATTTTTGAAACCGACACCTCCGCCGCCACTTATTACGAGTAACTAGTGTTCCTGATTGAAACTTACAAATCCGTCCAGGGTGAGTCGAGCTTTGCCGGCGTCCCTTGCATCTTCGTGCGGCTTGCCGGCTGCAACCTGCGCTGTTCCTGGTGCGACTCCGAATACACCTTCACGGGGGGATACAAGCAGTCCACCGATGAGGTCGTGGCCGCTATCGAAGCGCTGGCGCCGGTACGATTGATCGAGTTCACCGGCGGTGAGCCGTTGCTGCAGGCGCGCGAGTTGATCCCTCTGATGGAGCGCTTGCTCGCCGACGGCTACGAGTTGATGATCGAGACCAGCGGCGAGCGGCCAGTGCAAGACGTGCCGCCGGCGGTGCACAAGATCGTCGACGTCAAATGTCCCGGGTCCGGCGAGTGCGGTCGCTTTCGCATGGAGAACCTCGACGCGTTAACCCGGCGCGACGAGGTGAAATTTGTTATCAGCGACCGTGCCGATTATGAATTCGCGCGCGACTTTGTCGCCGAGCATGCGCTTGCGGACTGCGTCGGACACATTCTTTTTTCGCCTGCTTTCAAGAAAGCGCCCAGCCTGGAGCGCTCGACCGCGAACTGCGCGCTGGACCCGCGGCTACTGGTGGACTGGATGCTGGCCGACGGTGTGCCCGCACGGCTTAGCCTGCAGATTCATAAATACATTTGGGAGCCGCGGAAAAAAGGCGTGTGAGCGCGGTGGCTTGCAAGCGCTATTTTGGAGCCGACTTGAGATACGCATCCATCGGCACCTCAAACGCGAACATCTCCTTGCCGGAGCTGTCGCGGACCTGCCGAAATACCAGCTTCGCGCCGGCCAGCGGATGCTGTCCCAGGCTCTGCACGTCGTAAAACAAGAATCCAGCCCGTGTCGTATGCGGCTCGACGGCCAGCGCCGAGTATTCATGCTCGCTGAAGTCCGCCTCGACCTTGCTGTCGGCGGCTTTACCCTGCCGGTGAATTTTTAGTGGCCCGATCGGAATGGTGGTACCCATGCGTTGGCCGGCGAGCACGCGCCGCTCCACATCACCAGGCTCGCCCGCGTTGATTTTGCTGCCCTCGGAAGGTAGCAGCAGAATGCGCACGTCATTGAGCGAAATCGGCTGCGCCGTGTCATTCGTGACGACGATCCGAATTGGGAGGAAGTTGTACTTGAGATAGTCCACGCGAAACACGTCTTCCTTGGGAAGCCGGTCGTAGGGGTCGGCGGCAATCGTGATGCCGGCCTGCGAGATATGTGCCGGGTACTCGGTCGCGGGCTTGGCAGGGTCGATTTTCTTCTCGGCAAGAACAGCCAGAGGCAAGGCAAGCAGAAGGGCAATGGCGAGGATACTGCGCATGGTGAGGAGTCCTGAGAAGTGGTGGATGCCGAAGACCATTATCATCGGGGCGAGACCTTTGTGAAGGCACGCCCAACAATCTTTCGTACTCTGTCCGGCGCCGCGACAGGCTCCCTGCTCGCGCTGTACAGCGCGGGGCTTACGCTCGCGCTCCTGCTCACCGCGCCCTGGTGGCTCCGCGAGCTGCGGCGCGGCGGCAAATATCGCGAGGGGCTGCCGGAGCGCCTGGGGCGAGTGCCGCGCGGGCGGCTGCTTCCCGACCGGTTGCAGCCGGATCGAACAATGGAGCCTTGGCACGGGGCTATCTGGGTGCACGCGGTTTCGGTGGGTGAGGTATTGGCCGTTGCACCGCTCGTTGCCGGACTGAGGGCAGCACGTCCACACACACGCGTGTTCATCTCGTCTACGACGCGCACCGGCCAGGCGATCGCGAGAGCGCGCTTCGGCAGCAAATCAGTGTTTTACTTTCCGGCTGACTTCGCCTTCGCCGTGCGCGCGTGGCTGCGTTTTCTAAGACCTTCGCTGGTAGTGCTGGTCGAAAGCGAGTTCTGGCCGCGGTTTCTATTCGAGGCCCATCGCGCGCGCATCCCGGTCGCGGTCGTGAATGCCCGGGTGTCGTCGCGCTCGTGGCCGCGCTACCGGCGACTGCGCGCGCTGTGGCGGCCGCTGCTCGGCACGCTCGCGCTCGTGCACGCGCAGTCGGCCGAAGACGCCCAACGCCTAGAAACCCTTGGAGCCTTGCATGTAGAAGTAGGCGGCAATCTCAAGTACGACCTCCAGCCACCCCGCCCCACACCGCTGCTTCAGCTGCTACAGGGAGCATTGCCCTCCGGCTTGCCCGTTCTTGTCTGCGGGTCAACGCTCGCCGGGGAAGAAGCGTTGCTGCTTCGGATGATTCCAGCAGGTACGGTTCTGTTGTTGGCGCCTCGGCACCCGGAGCGTTTTGACGAGGTTGCTGCGCTGCTTGCCCGGGGCACTCGCGCCTGGTTTCGCTTGTCCGCCTGGCGCAACTTCCCGGAGGCCATCGCGGGGGGTTCCGTCCTGCTGCTGGACTCCGTCGGCGAACTGGCTGCGCTTTACCGGCTCGCGACGGTCGCTATCGTCGGAGGCGGATTCCTCCACGGAGGCGGACACAATCCACTGGAACCGGCCGCTCTCGGGAAGCCTGTCGTGGTCGGAACCGGATACGCCAACTTCGTCGAGATCGTCGAAACACTCGCAACCGCACGGGCGGTTGCTGTTGCAAGCGCTGAGGAGCTCGCGGCAACGATCGAGGATCTGCTGCTGCACCCTGAGGAGGCAATGGCGCTGGGCGAACGCGCCCGGCAGGTGTGCATGGAACGTGGAGGTGCAACGGCACGCGCGCTTGCGGGGCTGTTGCGGGTGCTTGAAAGCGAGCGCAAAGCATGAACGCCGGACGCGCGCTTGCGCCTCTGCAGGCGCCGTATGCGCTCGCGATCGCCCTGAAAAATCATGCTTATGACCACGGCTGGTTGCGGGCGCGCGAACTCGCGTGGCCCGTGATCAGTATCGGCAATCTTTCGGTTGGCGGCGCGGGGAAAACTCCGGTCGTCATCGCGCTCGCGAACCTGCTCCGGGCGCGCGGCTTGCCTGTGGACGTGCTCTCCCGGGGCTACGGCCGCCGCTCCGCGCAGGCGGTCGAGCGCGTGGATGGAGCCGGCGAGGCTCGCCGCTTCGGCGATGAGCCGCTGCTTATTGCGCAGGCCACCGGGGTGCCTGTGTATGTGGGTGCATCCCGCTGGGCTGGCGGCATTCTGGCCGAGGCGGATGCTCGGTCGGAAGCCGGCGTGCATCTGCTCGATGACGGCTTTGGGCATCGCCGGCTCGCCCGATCTGCGGACATTGTTGTGGTGCACCCGGCCGATATCGCCGACCGCTTGCTGCCTGCCGGACGTTTGCGCGAGCCGCTTTCTTCGCTTCACCGCGCCGATTTTCTTGTTCTGCGTGAGGACGACGCGGAAAGCGAAGCGGTTTTACGCTTTTCCGGAGGGCGCGGCGGCATGCCCAAACCTGTCTGGCGCGTTCGTCGTTCGCTCAACCCCCCGGCCGTTGCGGGCAGCGTCGTCGCTTTCTGCGGCATCGCGCATCCCGGCGAGTTTTTCGCGAGCCTCCGCGCGCACGGCATGGACCTGCGCGACACGCTCCCGTTCCGCGATCACCATACGTTTAGCGCAGCCGACATCCGCGCCATTGCCCGGCGAGCCGACGGCGCGGGCGCCCTGCTCACTACGGAAAAAGACTTTGTGCGGCTCACCCCCGCTGGCCGGGAGCAGCTTTCGCGCGTCGCACCCTTGCTGCCCGTGCCACTGCGCACTGAATTCCTCGATGCGGACCGCTGCATTGCCACTCTGCTCGATCTGCTTGCCGCGCGGCAAACACCGCCGGGGCGTCCGGCAGATGCTATGCGAAAATGAGTGTTTGCCAGATGGAAAACAGCAGCGCGTTCTTGTTGTCCGGCTTGGCGCCATGGGCGATATCCTCCATGCGCTGCCCGCGGTATCCGCGCTGCGCGTCGCACATCCGGAATGGGTAATCGGCTGGGCCGTCGAGCCGCAGTGGGGCGCGCTCTTTGTCGCGGACTCCTCGGGCGCACATGCCCCGCGTGGTCCGGCACAGCCGCTGGTGGACATGCTGCACCTGGTGCCTGCCAAGCAGTGGGCGCGACAGGCACTGCACCCCGCAACGCTGCGCTCCATACTGCGTACCCGCTCCGAAATCCGAAAAGCCGGCTACGATGCAGCGCTTGACTTGCAGGGCGCGGTGCGCTCGGCGGCCATTGCCCGCTGGGCGGCTCCTGCCCGCCTGCTGGGTGAGGCCGCCCCGCGCGAACCTGCGGCACGGTGGCTCTTTCGCGAGCGCATCCCGAGCGCCGGCGTCCATGTGATCGAGCAGGCGGCCGACGTGGTCCGTGCCTTGAACGGCGACGCCCTGCCGCTTGCGCTGCCGCTGCTGCCGTGCGACCCGGAGGCCGCGCAGTGGTGCGAGTCCGCAGGCGTCGGCGCGGATTTCGGTCCGTCTGTCCTGCTGCACCCCGGCGCGGGCTGGGGCGCCAAACGCTGGCCCGTCGAGCGCTATGCACAGGCCGGCGCGTCAATTGCCCGGCAAACCGGCTGCCGTATCGTGATTAACGTAGCGCCGAGCGAGGGGGGGATTGGTATCGCGCTTGCCGCGCACCTGCGCGTGCTGGGCGTCACGCCGCTGCTGCTCTCGCCCACTGTCGGCCAGCTGATTGAACTTACGCGCCGCATCACACTCGCCATTGGTGGCGACACCGGTCCACTGCATCTTGCGGCAGCGCTCGGCAAATCCACGGTCGGCATCTTCGGGCCTACCGATCCCGCCCGCAACGGGCCGTTTCATGGGCAATTCCGTGTGCTTCGCGATCCTGTGAGCCGTCGCGACCACACCCGTCGCTCCGGCCCGGAGGCGGGACTGCTGCGTATCACGCCGGAGTCCGTTGCCGAAGCGGCTGTCCTGCTTTTAAGAGGCGACTCTTATTCCACGCCAGCAAGCCAGGCGCAAGGAGGTTCGCTGTGAGCGAGCGCATGCACTGGGGGCGGGTTGCCAAGCGCATTCGCGTGCCTCTCGGGTTCGTATTTGCCGGCGTCTTTCTCCTGCTCGCGCGGCCTTCGGCGGCCTCTTTATTCTGGAGCTTGTTGCTCGTGCTGCCCGGGCTCGCGCTGCGCGGCTATGCTTCCGGGTATGTCAGGAAAAATGCCGAACTCACCGTGACCGGCCCTTACGCGTGGACGCGCAACCCGCTCTACCTCGGTTCCATGCTGATCGCGTTCGGTTTTGCCGCGGGCGCTCGGTCACCATTGCTGGCTGTTTTGCTGGCGGTTCTTTTCGCCGGTATTTACGTGCCGGTGATTCGGGGTGAGGAGGAGTATCTGTGCCAGCGATTTCCCGGTTTCCAGGCGTATGCCAGGAGGGTGCCGCGCCTGATCCCCTGGCGCCTGCCGGCGCGGTCCGGCGCAGGCGAACGAGGCAGGTTTGCGCCGGCGCTCTACGGCAAGCACCGCGAGTACAATGCCAGCATAGGCGTCGTGGCACTGTATTTTGCACTGATTTTGCGCATCGTGCTGGCGGGGAGCCGGTAGATGTCCGGAGAAGAACCAGACAGAATGCAGATTCCGTTCAGGCGCCGCTCGAGCCCAACACGCCTCCGCATTCTGCGTACCTTGCGCGGCTCCGGGTCGTTTCTGCTGCTCTTCTCGCTTGCTCCGGTTGTCGCTCAAACACCCTCGCCCGGGGCACGCGCGGGTTCCGGCAGCTTTCCGCCTCCGGTTCCAGGCTGGAGCTTTCCACAGCGGCAAACACTTACCTATGCCGTGGATTGGCGCGTGTTCCCGGCCGGTACCGCAACCGTGCACCTGCAGAGCGACGGCGCACTGGAGCGCATCACTGTTACCGGTGATTCGCAGGGAGCGATCAATCTCCTGTTTCGTGTCAGCGACCGGTTCCAGTCCACGTTCAATCGCAGCACCGGCTGTTCGGAGAGCTTCAGCCGACAGATCATGGAAGGGCGGCGACAGGTCGACTCCGACCAGCGTTTCGACTCGGCGCACCGCGTTACGTTTTACGACGAGCGCAACCTGGTTTCGCACATCGATGTTCACCAGACCGCGGCCATTCCCCCGTGCGCCACCGATATGCTCTCCGGTATCTTTTATGCCGGTTCGCAAACGCTGGAGCCGGGCAGTGTCTTTCACCTGCCGGTGGTGAGCGGCAATCACGTCAGGGATGTGACGCTGCGGGCGGAGACGCGCGAAACCGTCCACACGCCAACGACGACATACCACACTGTACGCGTGCAGCCGACCACCGACTTTGGAACCGCGCGCAACCGCGGCACCCTATGGATCTGGTACTCCGACGACGGACGTCACATCCCGGTGCAGATGCGCGCGCGCCTGTTCTGGGGTACGCTCACCTTTCGCCTTACCGGGATTGATACCAAGTAGCCGCTACTGGATGTGGAAGCGTTCGCGCATGGCCCGCTGGATGCGCGGACGGCACAGCAGGTTAAATGCGATCTCCTTGCCTGGAAACATTCGCAGCGCTGCGTTTCGGGTCAACGCTACGAGCTCCGCCGCTTCGTCCACCGTCATCGAGCGATCCTGTGCAATGCTTGCGAGCAGGTACTGCATCATGATTTGAAGCCGGCGTAGATTGTGCTGCTCCTGCTGATTGTTTCCCCAACTGTCCCGACCGGTTCCGGCTTCCACCGCCGCACGGGTTGCCTCGGTTTGTCCTGCGCTCATGCCCTCTGCTCCTCCGCTCGATTGCTGCATGTGCGGTATAGTACGCTCATCCAGTTCGCCATGCCCAGAGCCTTGGGGGTCTGCAAATGCGTTTTTTTGGGCATTGCGGGAGATCGAAACCGGATCCTTTCAGTCCAAGGCTGCGGCCGATTGAAGCGAATTCTCAGCGCGGCAATGAGGCCCAAGGGGCCGCCATGACATGCGTTCCGTCCAGCAGGAAATCCGCTTCCCCCAGCGTGTCAGTGCGGAATGTTTGTACATGCGCCCCCTCGAGCTTTTCGAGCGTCGTTTCTTTCGGGTGGCCGTAGAAGTTTCGCCTGCCGCAGGAAATCGCTCCGTACCCCGGCGTGAGCGCGGCCAGAAAGGCCGGGGTCGTCGAGGAAAGACTGCCGTGGTGCCCGACTTTCAACACATCGGTGTGTGGCAGCCCTGCGCTCAGCATGCCGGCTTCCGCCAGCGCCTGCGCATCGCCTTCGAGCAGGGCTGAGGTCTTGCCGTACACCAGACGAAGCACCAGCGAATCGTTGTTGCCCGGGGCGGCTTTCGGCACATACTCCCGCGACGGCCATAGCGTCTGCACCTCCGTCGCGCTGCCCAGTCGCCAGCGATCGCCCAGCCGGTGCTGCTCGACAGGAATATTTTCGGCCGAGGCTTGCGCCAGAAGGGCGGCATAGTTTTGCGACAGGGGATTGTTGCCGACGAGCATGACTCTGGGTCTGAAGTTAGCCAGAACCGCTGCCATGCCGCCGATGTGATCCTGGTGCGCGTGGCTGATCGCGACGGCGTCGAGCCGCTGGATGCCGCGCGCCCAGAGTGCGGGCGAAACGACCTCCTCCCCGATGTCGAAGGTGCTGCCGGGCGCCGCGCCGACCAGGCCGCCCGCGTCCACAAGCATGGTTTTGCCGTCGGGCGCGATGACCAGGATGGCATCTCCCTGGCCTACGTCAATCGCGGAAATCTGGAGCACACCCGCTATGTGTTGTACCGGCTGCGGAGCGACAGCGAGCACCGCCGCGGCGAGCAGCAAGGCCGCGGCAGCTGCGCCGCCCCATCGCTCTCGGCGGCGCACGGCGTAAACGGCGAGGGCGAGCAGCGCAATCCACACGACCACGCGCGGGCTCGGCGGCGCGGGCAGTCGATAATCGCCCATATCCAGTCGCGCGAAGCCATCCACAATGCCCGAAACGATATGCAGCAACACCGCCGTGCATGCCGCCGGAACCACCGCCAGCGAGGGCGCGACGAGCAGCACGGCAAAGCACAGCATCGCTGCCGGCAGCAGCAGGCCGAGAAACGGCACGATGAGAAAATTCACCGGCAGGCCCAGCACGGTCACCCGATGAAAGTAGATGGCCATCGGCAGCGCCATGACCAGCTCAACAATGACGGAAACCAGGAGTAGCTCAAGCGCGCGAAGCAGGAAGGTGATGCACGCCGGCATCCATCGCCGCGCGATGTGCCTGCCGAGGACTGGCTGCAGATGCCACGCGAGCATGCGCAGCGACACCCGCCACTGGGTGACGCGGGGAGGCAGGGAAGCGTCGGTCGCCGCCAGCCACAACTCGCGCATGCCATGGAGGTACGGTGCAAACGTGCGCTCGGCCAGGGGCGCGGCCAAGCCGCCGATCGCGATTACTGTCAGCAGCGTCATCTGCAAACTGGAGCCGGCGAGCGCTCGTGGGTTGGCCGCCGTTAATAGCAGGCCGGCAAGCCCCAGCGCCTGCAGTGCGTGGCGCTCGCGGAACAGTAGTCGTCCGATAAGAAACAGCGTCACCATCCAGAGGGAGCGCTGTACCGGCTCGCCATAGCCTGTGAACAGCGCATACGCGAAGGACAAGGTAATGGTCAGGACCGTGCCGGCGAGGCGCGGTAGACGCAGCTTTTGCGCAAGGAGCAGGACCACCGACGAGAAGATGGCCAGGTGCATGCCCGAGACCACCAGCAGGTGAAATGAGCCGGTGCGCTCGAAACCGACGCGCGTCCGATGCTGCAGGTAAGTGCGATCGCCGGTCAGCATCGCAGACAGCATGCTCGCGTCTTCCGGAGAGAGCTGCAGAAACCGGGGCAGGTGCTGCGCGGCCGGCATTGCGGCAAGCGTCATTACTCGCTCGCTCGCTTCGCTTTGCAGCCGGTGCAGCGAGCAGGCAAAACTCGGCGCGCCGTCGGAAAGCATGCGAACCCTGGACGCGTCCACCGCCCCCAGTGCGCCGATGCCCTGGCCGCGCAGATATTCGCCCGCGTCCCAAACGCCTGGGTCGAGATAGCGGCTCTCCGCTCGCAGCGCCAGTGTTGCCTCCAGGCGCGCGCCGCAGCGTAGCGGCGGCAGAGCGCGGGCTGCGTCGGTAAAGATCGTCATGCGTACGCCGCCGGCAATGTGCACGGAGCGGCCGTCGTCGCCGCGATAACTACGCAGGCGCAAGTCGATGCGCTGCCCGACTTCATCGCGCGTGGTGTGCTGAAAAAAGGCCGTGTAGCTGGACCGGTGCACTGCCTCCAGCCGGACAACTACGCCTGAGAAGGTCTCCGGGGTTCCACTTGCGGCCAGGAATGCAAGCTCCCTTTGTGCTTCGACTGGAGGCTGCAACTCACTTCCCAGGCACCCGAGCACCAGGAAGAGAGCGCCCAGAGTGGGCAGCAGCACCCGGGGCCCGCGCCAGGCGGCAAGCGTTACCAGCCCGCCGAGCAGCGCAGCCCCAAGGAGCAGCCACGCCGGGGCAAACCAGTGCAGCCTGGAGAGCAGCACGCCAAGAGCGAAGGCACACGCGGGCAGCAGCGCCGGCGCCGCCATAAACGCAAGCGGAGCCGCAGAATGCCTCACCGTGCGCGTTTGCGCGGGTGCCCGAGCAATCTCCGGAATGGAAAGGGTAGCAGCCATGGTGCACATACCACGCCCACCCGGCTCTTACCGCAGACGGAGCCTCGCTACTGTTTCCAGGTGAAACGTCTGTGGAAACATGTCGAGGAGGTCGAGTTGGGAGATGGTGTACCCAGCATCCACCATCACCCGCAAATCGCGCGACAATGTTGCCGGATCGCAGGACACGTAAGTAATGTGAGGGGAACGCACCCGTGCCAAAAGGGAACTCGCCTGAGCGCCCAGCCCCGCTCGCGGGGGGTCGAGCACGACCAGATCCGGCACCTCCCGCTTCTTTAGTTCGGGAGGACGCTCCAGAAAACGCTCCAGAAATGCAAGCGTGCTGCTTGCGACAACGCGGTCTTTTCCTTCGGGAAGATTCTGTCGCAGGTTGCCGGCCGAGATTGGGGAACCCTCGACCGCAACGACCCGGTCGAACCTGCCGGTCAGCACTTGCGCAAACAGGCCGACCCCAGCGAATAGATCCCACGCGAGCGCCCCGCCCGGACCCGTCGTCGCCAACTCCGTCAGCTTGTCCACCAGAAAGCGGTTGCCCTGGAAGAATGCGCCGAGGCTGACCCGGTACCGATTGCCGCCCACGCGGTACACGAGCGTGCCCTCGCCCCAAACTGCCAACAGCGACCCCGCCGCGGCCTCCCCATCCGGCTCATCAGCAAGCGCTTTCTGCCCGCCGCGCCCTCGCCGAGTTCCTTGCCGGGTATCGCGCGGCGCGGCGGGGGCAAACAGCCCGGCGCCGCGGAGCGCGGGGATTCGCTCTCGCGCAACTTCGCACACCTGCTGCAAATCACTCAACCCCGCTCGCGCCCCTTGTCGCTGCCCAAGCGAAAGCAGAAGCGTTGAGCTTTCCTCGTTTATGAACAGCTCCACCTCCGCGCACCAGGAACCGCTTTTTTCCTCGCGGAAGACGTCGCCAAGTGCCGCGATTGCTGTTTCAAGCAGCGGCGCCGCAATCGGGCAGAATTCCACAGGCAGCAGGGCGTGCGAGCCGCGGCGCCTGTACCCCAGAGCGTGGTTCGCCGCATCCACGTGCAGCCGGATGCGATTGCGATAACCCCACGGCTCGCGCGCATGCGTTGCGATTTCGGGTAAATCGCGCAGCCCCGCGCGACCCAGTGTTTCCTCAAGAATATTTCGTTTCATCGCGAGCTGCGCTTCGTAGCTCGCGTGCTGGTATTGGCAGCCGCCACATGCGCCGTAGTACGGGCAGGGTGCGGCGACGCGGTCCGGAGAGGTTGCCAGCACTTCGAGCAGTTCCGCTTCAGCAAAACTGCTTTTTTCCCGCTTCGTCGCGACCTCAACCGTCTCGCCGGGCAGCGCCATCGGCACAAAGACAGCCTTGCCTTCCGCCCGCGCGAGGCCGGCGCCGCCGTAGATCGCTTTTTCGATGTTCAGCTTCAACCGTCGCCCCGCATGTAAAACAAGCTCAACCGCGGCAAGGCATGCTTTTCCAGCAATCGTTTTTCCAGGAACTGCTGCTCGATCTGCCGAATTTGCAAGGCCTGCATACGGCTGCGGTACGGCGCAATCTCCTGCGCGGCCCCGGCGCGCAGCGCTCTGAGCTCCAGTTCGGGGGAGGTTGCGAGCAGCATGGCCAGCAGCTTCTCCTCGAGAGTGCGCAATGTCGTTTCCAGTTCTTCCACCGACGGAGCCTGCTTGCGGACCTCAATGGCCAACTCTCCCACCCGCGCCCCTGTTTCCCCTGCGAGCGTCGCTGCCGCGGCGGGCAGCCCGGTGGCCGCCATTAGCTGCGCCCGGCAAGTTTCCAGGTGTGCCGCGATGCGCTCGCTCTCAAATCCGGTCGAGCTCGCTTGCGCTGTTTCCCTTCCGGTAGAGGCGTCGCGCATCGCTTCGGCTGCTTCCATCACGGCCTGCGCGCACCAGGCCAACCCGTTTACGCGGCGCGCACGGCCTTTTTTTTGTTTCGCTTCATGCTTGTCGAATGCGTCATCGATGCCGCGCAGCACGGCTTCGAGCGGGATTCCTGCATCACGCCAGATTTCTATCAGCGCCCAGTCCGTTGTGGAAAGCAGCAGCACCGACCCGCGCCGCTGCACGAAACGCTCCTCTACCTCAGTGAAATAGTTAAAGTAATTCTGCAAAGCTTCTAACTTTCCGCCCCGGCTCGCGGCCGGTCTCCATCGCGTTCCGTATTTCGTTCCCAGAGGATGCGCAGGCCCTCGAGCGTCAGCATCTCGTCCATCTTGGTGATGAACCGCGACTCCGGCGCGATCAGCTTTGCGAGGCCGCCGGTCGCTACGATGGCCGGCTTCGCTCCCGTCTCCGCGAGCTCCGCCACCATGCGCTCCAGAATGCCGTCGACCAGCCCCAGGTAGCCGAAGAACATGCCGCTTTGCAGATTGGTTACCGTGTTGGTGCCGATTGCCTTTGCCGGCCTGCGCAGATCGACCCGACTCAGTCGCGCCGCGCGGACGAATAGCGCATCGGCGGAGATACCGAGGCCCGGCGCGATGGCACCGCCTAAAAACTCGCCGCGCGGTGAAACCACGTCAAAGGTCGTCGCCGTGCCAAAGTCCACCACGATGCACGCACCGCCGAAGCGCGCGAATGCCGCGACGCAGTTCACTATGCGGTCCGCGCCCACCTCTGCCGGGTGGTCTACCAGCAGTGGCATGCCGGTGCGTACGCCCGGCTCCACCAGCAGCGGCGCGCAGCCGAAGTATTGCTCCGCGACCTGCCGCAGGGTCGAGTCCATGGGCGGCACCACCGATGAAATCACGATGCCGGTTACACTCTTCGCGGCAATCCCGCGCATCGCGAACAGGTTTCGGAACAGCACGCCATACTCGTCCACGGTCTGCGTTTTGTGAGTCGTCACACGCCAGTGCGCCAGCAGTTCGCCGCTCTCCGCGAACACGCCCAACACCGTGTTGGTATTGCCCACATCGAGCGTCAGCAGCATGGCTGTCTATTCCTCATCGCGCACTGCACCTGACAAAACCGTGCGCAGATCGCCCGCGTCTGTGCGGACACGCAGGAAGCCGCGAGCGTCCAGCCCTTCGGTTATGCCGCCGAACGGAACCTCTTCTCCCACAAGCACGCGCTTGCCGCGCATCCATGTCGAGCCTGCTTCCAGCCGCGCCAGCAGGGAGCGCTGGCCGCCAGCGGCATCGCTGCCGGTCAGCGCTCGCACCTCTCGGTCGAGCGCTTGCAGCAGCGCGACCAGCAACGCCTGTCGCGTCGTCTTGCTTCCCGGCGCTTCGATGGCAAGCGAAGTTGCGCTCGCCGATAACTCAGGGGGAAACACCTGCTGATGCACATTGATCCCGATCCCAATCACCACGAATCGAATCCGCGTCACTTCGGCATGCATTTCGGTGAGCACACCGCCCAGCTTGCGCCGCCCCACGAGCAGATCGTTCGGCCAGCGCAGGTCGGGGGCAAGTCCCGCCGTGGCGCGCACGGCGTTCTGCGCGGCCAGGCCGGCCGCGAGCGATAGCCACAAGGCATCGCCCGGCGCGAACTCGGGCCGCAGCAGGATGCTCACATACAAGCCGCTGCCGGCCGGCGAACTCCACGTGTGCGCGCCACGCCCGCGACCGCCGGTCTGCGCGTCCGCAACATAGACTGAGCCGTGCGGCGCACCCTCGGCGCCGGCCTTCATGGCATGCGTATTCGTCGAACCAATCTCCGCGAAGTGCTGCACGCGGCCCGCAAACGGAGTGCCGGCAAGCGCGTGTTCAAGCTCAGGGAGATCGAGCGCGTCAGGGACTAAGTGCGGCGAGTTCGTGACAGCGTAGGTCAACGCGTTTCCGCCGTGATGCGCATGCTCAGGTCGACGGCTACGGCAGAGTGCGTCAGCGCGCCGACCGAGATATAGTTCGGCCCGGCCAGCGCATACTCGCGGATCGTCGTCAGATCGATTCCACCCGAGGCCTCAACCGGTATCTGTAGTCCGCGCTCCCGCACGATCTCCATTACGCGTCGCACGTCATCCGGCGTCATGTTATCCACCAGCAGCGACTCAGCCCGATTCTCGAGCGCCTCCTCAAGTTCCGCGAAGGAGCGCACCTCAATGTCGATAATCTGGCCTGCTTTGCGCCGTGCATGCGCATTTTCAAGCACCTTGGCAACACCGCCGCCGAGCGCGATGTGGTTGTTCTTGATCAGGATGCCGTCGGACAGATCGAGCCGGTGATTCTCGCCGCCGCCGCAGCGCACCGCGTATTTGTCCAGCAGGCGCAGCCCGGGCACGGTCTTGCGCGTGTCGATCACCGTCGTGCCCGTTCCGCCTACCGCGTCCGCATAGTGCCGCGTAAGGGTGGCGATGCCGCTCATGCGCTGCAGCAGGTTCAGCATGACGCGCTCGGTCGAGAGCAGTGCGCGCGCGCTGGTGCGGATCACCGCGAGCGATTGCCCTTTTTTCACGCGCACGCCGTCGAAAATTTCCGGATGGCTGACCACCTCAAAGCTCGCTTCGCTCCGGCCTTCCAGCCGCGCAAACGCCGCGAGCACTCGCGCAATCACGCCGAGCCCGGCGATTACACAATCCTGTTTGGCGACCACGGTGCCCGAACCGCGCAGCGCCGGGTCGATCGTCATCAGGGTTGTCGCGTCGTCGGTCGCCTTGTCTTCGACCAGCGCCTGCTCCACAATCGCGTCCACACGCCTCGATTTCCAGTCCATGCGCCCTCCCCGCGTACTTCTATTTCGATGCCAGAGCGTCCAGTCCGGCTCGCGTCTTTGCAAGCAACTCCACCAGTTCTCCCAGGCGTCTACGGATGCCTTCAATCACCGGCGCGGGCGCTTTAGCCAGGAAACTCTCATTGCCTAGCTTCGATTCCGCGCCTGCATGTTCTTTTTCGAGTTTCGCCAGTTCCTTGCGCAGGCGCTCGGTTTCCGCTGCGACGTCGATCTGTTTCTCGTACACCACCTGCACATCGAACCCGAGCGACGACCGTACGCCCGCGCCTTCGAATGCGTTCTGGGTAAAGTTTATTTCCGACACACGCGCCAGCCGTTCGACGATCGCCCGCGCTTCGCGGAATGTTTCCTCGGTTTCCTGCGTCGCACGCACGCGCACCGGCACTTGCGCTTTCTCTTCCACGCCCAGTTCCTTGCGCACCGCGCGCACGGACGTGATCAACTCCTGTATCTGGCTCATTTGCTGAAACGCATCCGCAGAGAACTCGGCGGCTTGCGGGTACCGGGTTAGCGCAATGGACCTTGCGGGCGGCTGCTTGTCATACAGGGCATGCCACAGCTCTTCGGTCAGGAATGGCATGAACGGGGACAGCAACCGCAGCGACGTTTCAAATGTTGCAAGCAATGTGCGCAGCGCAGATTCCGCGACTGCTCGGTCGGTATCCGGACCGAACTGTAGCCGCAATTTCACGATTTCCAGATACCAGTCGCAGAAATCTCCCCAGAAGAACTGATATACAAGATTGGCCGCATCGTCATAGCGAAACTGTGCGAGCGCGGCGTTCACTTCGCCGGCCGTTTTCGACAGCTGCGCTGTGATCCAACGTGCTTCCAGCTCCTGCGATCCGGGCGCGCTATCGAGCGTATGCGGGTCCACCACGATGTCCGTCTCCGCGGCCCGGTCCACATTCATGAAGATGAATCGCGCCGCGTTCCAGATCTTGTTCGCAAACGCGCGGTACCCCTCGGTCCGAGCTTCGCTGAACGCGATATCCGTGCCCGGCGAGGCCATCGAAGCCAGCGTAAACCGCACCGCATCGGTCCCGTACTGCTTCGCGATCTCGATGGGATCGATGACATTGCCCTTGGTCTTCGACATTTTTTGCCGGTCGGCGTCGCGCACCAGGGCGTGGATGTACACCTCTTGAAACGGGACTGAATCAGCCAGCGAGCGCTTCGGCCCGTCCGGGTCTTCCCCCATGAACCAGCAGCCCAGCATCACCATGCGCGCTACCCAGAAAAACAGGATGTCGGACCCGGTGACGAGCAGTGTTGTCGGATAGAAATCGAGGAGATTCGGCGTTCGCTCCGGCCAGCCGAACACTGTAAACGGAAGTAGCCCGGAGGAGAACCACGTATCCAGCACGTCGGTCTCCTGTTCGATCTGAGCGCTGCCGCAGTGTGCGCAGGCTTTCGGCGTTTCACGCGCGACCGTCACCTGTTGGCATGCGCCGCAGTGCCAGGCTGGGATGCGGTGGCCCCACCAGAGCTGCCGCGAGATGCACCAGTCGTGGATGTTGCGCATCCACTCCATGTACGTCTTGCGGTATTGGTCGGGCGTAAAACGGATATGCCCTTCTTCGACCGCCGCGATCGCTTTTTCGGCGAGCGGCGCGATTTTCAGGAACCACTGCGTCGAAAGCCTCGGCTCGATGACCGCACCGGTGCGCTGCGAAAGCCCGATCGACATCGGGTGTTCTTTCGCGTCCACTAGCAGCCCAGCAGCCCGCAGATCTTCGACGATATGCTCGCGCGCCGCGTAGCGATCGAGCCCGTGGTACGGCGACCCCGGCAGGTCGATGCGCGCCTCGGTATCCATGATGTTGAGCTGCGGCAGCCCATGCCGCTCGCCGATGGCGAAATCGTTCGGATCATGCGCGGGCGTGACCTTGACGGCGCCGGTGCCGAACTCCGGGTCGGCCCAATCGTCCGCGATGACCGGAATCTCACGCGACGTCACGCCGGCCGCGGCGCTCAGCGGCAACCGCAGCAGCTTGCCCACAAGCGCCGTGTATCGCGGATCGTCCGGGTTCACCGCGACCGCCACATCGCCCAGCATCGTCTCCGGCCGTGTCGTTGCAATGACCAATGAGCCCGAGCCGTCGGCGAGCGGATAGCGCACGTGGTACAGCTTGCCGATGCGGTCCTCATGCGTGACTTCAAGGTCAGACACGGCCGTTTGCTGCACCGGATCCCAGTTCACGATGTACTTGCCGCGATAGATCAGGCCCCCCTCGTGCAGGCGTACAAATGCTTCGCGCACCGCCGTCGAAAGCCCAGCATCCATCGTGAAGTATTCGCGGCTCCAATCGACGCTCGCGCCCAGCCGCTTCATCTGGTCCAGGATGGCGCCGCCGTACTCCTCGCGCCACGCCCACACGCGCTCCACGAACCGCTCGCGCCCCAGCTCCCTGCGCGAGATGCCTTCGCTCGCAAGCTGGCGCTCGACCATCATTTGCGTGGCGATGCCGGCGTGGTCCGTGCCCGGAACCCACAACGTCCGATCGCCGCGCATGCGATGCCACCGCGCCAGAATGTCCATCTCGGTCTGGTTCAGCATGTGGCCCATGTGCAGCCGACCCGTTACGTTCGGCGGCGGCAGCAGCATGGTGAACGTCTTTTGTGGCGTCTGGACCGGCTCGGCTGAACTCTCGCGCCAAAGGTCTTCGCTCACCCAGCGCGCAGCCCAGCGCTCTTCGGTAGCCGCAGGATCGTATGTTTTAGGAAGGTCGTGAGGCATGGTGTGGAAGTCGTCTAACACCTCACGATAGCATGCGTTGCCGCCGCATCTGGGAGCTGTCACGCGGCACAACCCGCTCGATCACGCGGATTCCCCGTACCGCATTTGTCAGCCGGATTTCCTCCGCGTTCAGCAGTTCCCTCATCGTGATCTCCCTTTCCTCGACTTGGGGCATGGTGGCCAGCACATGCGCCCGGTACACACCCGGCAGCACGCCCGCGTCGAGCGGCGGCGTGCGCCAGCGGCTGCCATGTCGTACAAACACATTGTGGATAGTGCCTTCGGTCAACATACCGCGCTTATTCCGGAACAGCGCATCCACGCAGCCCGCTTTCCGCGCCTCACCCAGGGCTTTGTCATACAAAGCGCGCCGTGTGGTTTTGTGTCGCAAAAAGCGGTCTTCCGAGTCGACCGGCTCCGGCCAGAGCAGCACTCGTAGCGGCTCCGCATCCTACCCCAACTGTTCCACTGGTGAAAAGACGGGTACTCCCGCGCGGTCAAGGACCATGCGTACTTTCCATGCGCTTTCCCCCGCCAACCCGGCCGTATGCGCCGCAAGCGCCTGCAGAATCCGCTCGGGCTCGAACCGAAATCCAAAGTACGCCGCCGAGGCCCCGAGCCGGTCCATGTGCCGCCCCAGCAGCGGGCAGCAGCCACCCTTCCAGCGCATGGTTTCGATCAATCCAAACGGACGCTCGCGTAGAAACTCGGCCTTCAGCAAACATTCCGCGTACTCCGCCGCGGCATGCGAGTCATACGTAATTCCCGCGCCAACCCCCATCTCCAGCCGCTCGCCTTCAAGCACCGCCGTGCGGATCGCCACGCTGAAAACCGCCTCGCCACTTGGCGCCATGAAGCCGATCGCGCCTGTGTACACGCCGCGCTCGCGGCTCTCCAGCTCTCGAAGCAGTTGCATGGTGCGTACCTTGGGCGCACCCACGATCGACCCGGATGGGAACAGGCTGCCGAACAGCGCGTACATGTCGATGTCAGGCCGGAGTTCCGCCGTAATTTCAGAGCTCATCTGCAACAGGGAAGGGAACTGCTCCACCGTGAACAGCTTCCGAACTTGGACGCTGCCCATCTCCGCAACGCGCCCCAGATCGCTGCGCAGCAGGTCCACGATCATGATGTTTTCAGCCCGGTTTTTCTCGTCAGCCGCAAGTGCCGCGGCACGCGCTGCGTCTTCGGCGGCATCGCGCCCCCGCGGAGCCGTGCCTTTCATCGGACGCACCGTGATGTTGCGACCCTTGAGCTCAAAAAACAGCTCAGGCGACGCAGACACAATGCATTGCTCGCCAACACGCAACAGCGCGCCGAACTCCACCGGCTGCGTCTCCATTATGTGTGTAAACAGCTCGTCCGGACTGCCACGGAAACGGGCACAAAAGCCTGCACGAAAGTCTGCACGAAAGTCTGCACGGATGCGATTCGTCAGGTTCACCTGGTAGGTATCGCCCGTTTCGATCCACTTCTGAATGGCCGCGACCTTCTCGGTAAACGCCTCCGGTGCGATCGCAAACGAGAAATCGTCCACTCCACGCCCTAGCCCCGTATACCGTGCCCCGCCCGCGAACGGGACCGGTTGACGATACAAGCCAAACGCGGCCAGAGGTAATCCCCCGGTCGCCGGTTCAAATCCAGGCGCCGCCGTTGGCTCCCAGTGGTAGCCGCACTCGTAGCTCAGGTACCCGGCTGCCCACAATCCAGCCGTCTTTGCTGCCTGTAGACGCGCAAACAGGTGAGGCAGATCCCCCAGCCGGCGTACCTGCAGCCACTCCACCGGCTCGCTGAAAAAGAAAGAGCGCGCTCTTTTTCCTGGCAGTTCTCGCGTGGTTTCCAGCAGTATCGATCCAGGCTGCGAGGCAGCTAGCCTGCGATACTCCATCGCCTGCTCCATAGTGCTCCCGAAGACAGATAGGGTCGCGTTCCGGTGAACGCGACCCTATCCTTTATCAAGCATCGCCGGCCCCTAGAATGGGTTCAGCTTGTCCACGCCCTTCTTCTTGTGGTGTTTGCTCGAGCTTTCGTCGCCGGCGTTGTAGGCCGGTTTCGGGTTCTTCTTGCCCGGCTTGCCGGTACTCGTACCGGTTGAAACCTGCGGCTGCCGGTTCGTCTTGACGTCGTTGATCTGGTCCGGCGCGGCTGCGGGTTTGTCGACCGGCGGCAGAGGAGCCGGAGCGGTCGAGCCTCCCACGGACTGGGCCAATCCGTAGACGCGGTCCGGGTTGTTTGCGGGCGGCGGCGCCACGGCGGGCGCATCGTTCACCGGCGCGCCTACGGTAGACCCGCTGGCCGGTGTGCTCACCAGATTGGCGTTGCTTTCCGGTGTACCGCTTGCTCCCGGAGCAGCCGTGTTGGCTGCAGGCGGAGCATCCGTGCTCGATGGCGCCGCATCGCTCGGCCCGGGCGCCGGGGCCGTGTTTGGCGCACTCACAACTTCAGCTCCTACACGATTGCCGCCGCCGGAATTATCCGGCACGTTCTCCATCGTGATGGCTCCCTGCACCGCGCCGGCATCGGTCGCGGTCGGCGCCCCGGCCGAGGCGGTTTCCGCCGGCGCCGCGCCCAGTGGAGCAGGCGCCGGAATCGGAGCGCCCTTGAGCGCCAGATCGAAATCAGCCTGCGTTTTCGCTGCCACCGCGGGCGCCAGTGTCGGCGGCGCATCCGCCATGGTGGGCTCACCCACGCGTACGCTCTGCACCGTCGAAGGCCCATGCTGGATCAGCAGCAGCGCGCGGTCTTTCAAACGGACCGGTGCGCGGCTGCCTTCCTCCGCTTCACTCTCCGCCATTTCCGCGCCCGAGGGGTCCGGCACCGGGCGCCCCGCCGCGATCAAGCGGTCTTTCGCATCTTCCACATGCGGCGCCATCGGATAACGCGTTACCACGCGGCTCCATGCCTGCGCGGCGCGGTCGTTGTAGGCCTTTTCAAGCTCCGCCTTGGCCTTCGCCGGAATGTTCAACGGTGCCAGCATCGCCGCCTGCTGCGCGTAGGCATCGCCGATCGAGATCAGGGCCTGGTCCGAGTGCGAAAACAGCGGGTAATTGTCTGTAACCGTCTGCAGGCGAGCGATGGAGGCGGCATAGTTCTCGTGCCCTAGATAAAATTCGCCGATCTCGAACTGCCGTGCGGCAAGAACCTCCTGCACCTCGCGCAGACGCTGCTTGGCTCGCGGCACCAGCTGCGAATCCGGGAACTGCTGGATCATCTGCCGGTACTCGTCCTCGGCGTGCTCGGCCTGCTGCGGGTCGCGGTCCGGCTTGTCCATTTGCGAGAAGTAGATATCGCCCACCTTCATCTGCGCTTCCGCTGCTTCAGGCGTATTCGGGAAGAAGGTGATGAAGTCTTTGAACTCCTGCTCGGCCTGCGCCATCGCGGCCGTACCGCCCTCCTTGAACCAGGTATCGCCTACGGCCAGCTTTGAGCGCATCTGGTACTCGGAGTCCGGGTAGGTGTTCATCAAGGTCTGCAGGTCGAGCCGGGCGATGTCATAGCGGCCTTTTTTGAGCGCGAGCATGGCCTTGTCGTACAGCTCCTTGTCGGGCTGCTTGGACTGAACATTGCCCAGGGGATTGGCGCTCAGGTCGACGTTTTTCTTGTTCTTTTTGGTCTTGGTGGCGCCGTGGCTGACCGGGACGAGAACAAAGCAAAGTCCTAAAGCCAGAAGTGGCGCGCTGCGCTGGAAAAATGACATCGATACCCTCGGTGGGAGCGGGCTTGTCTGCGAACGTACACAGCAGCCATCCCGGCTCAAAACTTGTCGTGCAGACTACGGACGATCTAATGCTACTGCCCCCGCCCGGCTTCTGTCGCCTACGCTGGGTTAAAAATAACCGGCGGGCGGCCGTTCGCGCCCGCGTCTTGCTCGTGAACTTGCGATCTCCGTTTGGGAGAGGGCCCGCTATACAAACAGCTGCTGTGAACTCCGCCTGGCCGCCCGCGCGGCTTCCAGCAGCTTGCGCCCGTCCTCCTCCGCGTCCCCTTTGCCGAAGACGGCCGACCCGGCCACCAGCAGCTCCGCACCCGCTTCGACGATCGAGCCAATCGTATCGTGAGCCACGCCGCCGTCGATTTCAATTCGGAACTCAAGGCGCAACTCGTCGCGCAGCCGGCGCAGATCCCGCAACTTGGTCAGCGAGTAGGGAATGAACTTCTGCCCGCCAAAGCCCGGGTTCACGCTCATGATAAGCACGTGGTGCAGCATCGGCAGCACCGGGATCAACAGATCGACAGGCGTCGCCGGGTTCAGCACCACGCCCGGCTCCATGCCGTGCGAGCGAATCAGTTCGATAGTCCGGTGCAGGTGCCGGCAGGCCTCATAGTGCACCCCCACCCAGTTGGCCCCTGCTTCGGCAAAGGCCGGGATGAAGTCATCCGGGTTTTCGATCATCAAGTGGCAGTCGAGCGGCAGTTGCGTGTGCTTGCGCAGGGACTGGACTACCGGCGGGCCGATGGTGATATTCGGCACAAAATGGCCATCCATCACATCGACATGGATGACGGTTCCGCCGCCGCGCTCCGCTGCCGCCACCTCATCGGCAAGGCGCGCGAAATCGGCGGAAAGGATCGAAGGCACCAGTTCGACAGGGAAGGCACTCATGATGCTTTCAGTTTACCAGCGGGTCTTGCCGGCAGTTCGTCAAGACTGTGGGCTAACCAGGACAGGGGCGGACAGGGCGGCGGACGCGGGCGGCCTCTGCGACAATGGAACCGCATGGTTCTCGCCCGCCTCTCGCTTTGCCGGTTTTTTCTGCTCTCGATTTTGCCGCTGGCCGGCTGCGGCTATCACAGCGCCGGAGTTGCCACGCACATCCCGGCAGCCGCTCGTGTGATCGACGTTCCGGTGTTCAAGAATCACACCCAGGCCTACCACGTCGAACTCACGATGACCGAGGCCGTGCTTAAGGAGCTGCAAAGCCGCACCGCTTTTAAGACCATTGCCACCGACGACCCCGGCAATGCCGATGCCGTGCTGCACGGCGACATCACCGGCTTTTCCGTGTACGCGCTCACCTACGATTCCACCACCAACCAGTCCTCGAGCTACGAGGTGACCGTGACGGCCCGGGTGCGCCTCAACGACCGAAACGGACGGCTGCTTTATCAGAACAACAGCTATGTTTTTCGTCAGCAGTATGAGTCCACGCAGGATTTAGTGAGCTTTATCCAGGAAGATCCCGCTGCGCTGCGGCGCTTGTCCCGCGACTTCGCGCAGAACCTGGTCGCCGACATGACGGAGAGTTTCTAGCCGTGGGCGCGGGCTTTGCCTCGACCGACCGCTTTCTGGCCGAGGTCGCCGGCGACAAACTGCGTCCCGGCTACGTTTTCGTCGGCGATGAGGCGTTCCACTACGAGCGTTGCCGCCGCGCTTTGCTGGACAAGTTCGTCGAGAATGATCTTCGCGATTTCTGCCTGCACGATCTCGACCTCGCCGACATTTCGATTTTTGAAATACTCGATCTGGCGCAAACGCCCTCGCTGATGGCGCCGTTCCAGTTATTCTTCGTGCGCGGCTTGAAAGCGCTCTACGGCCGCGGCGCCAAAAAGGAAGAGTTCGCCGCCATCGACGCTTACTTCCGCTCGCCTAACCCGCAGGCGCTGCTGCTTTTTGTCGCCGACCACATTCGCATCCCGGCCGACCCGCGCCGCATGGACATGGACGATAAGACCCGCTATGAGCGCATCCGCGAGACGCTGGGAGAGTGGTGCGGCACGGTCGAGCTGGCTCGCGCGGATGAAGAGGACGCCGTGCGCTGGCTCACGGTCGAAGCAAAACGCGCCGGCAAAGAGCTCGACCCCGATGCTGCCCGCGAGCTTGCCGATGCGCTTTCGGCCGACATGCTCCTCATCGCGAACGAGTGGGAAAAACTGCTGCTCTACACAACGGGGAAGCCTGCCATTACCCACGCTGATGTGGAGATCATGGTCCTGGGCGCGAAGCAGCGCTCGCTTTATGAGCTGACCGACGCGATCTCCCGCAAGGACCGGGTGCGCGCTCTCGCCCTGCTCGACGGCCTATTGAACGCGAGCGATGCCGGCGAGGACGCTGCCATCGGCCACTTGTATATGCTGGCCCGCACCTTCCGGCAGATGCTTGTGGTTCTTGAAAAAAATGTCCGCGATTCGCGCGCCATCTGGGGTGCGTTGTGGCCGGGTTTTCGCCTGCCGCCCTTCGCGGCCGACGATGTGATCCGCCAGGCGCGGCGCTACAAAACTCGTGAGGAGTTGATGACCGCGATCGGGGCCGTCGCGCGCGCCGATGCCGCGGTTCGCTCGAACCCGATCGATAAGAAACTTGTGCTGGAGCGGTTGGTGCTGGAGCTGGCTACGCCCCGGCGTTGAGCAGGTCGCTGAACGGGTTCCGAATGGTCAGGTACTCGATCCGCTGGCCATCCTGCATGTCTTCGGAGTAGAGGGTCTCGCAGCCCGCGAGCAGCGCCGAGGCGATGATGCTGGAATCATAAATACTGAAGCCATACTGGATGGCGATTGCCAGAGCCTCATTGTGTGCTTCAGCGGCAAGCGGCTGTATCGGGCCACATAAAAAATGAACTGCTTCGAGCAAGCGTTGTACTTCACCCCAGCCCAATTTGAGTTTCCGGCGAGTTACGTTCACAAACTCATTCAGGACCTGCACACTGACAAGGCCGCCTTGCGCCAGGAGTTTGTACGCGCGGGCTTCTCGCCAGTCATTGCTTGCCAGCGCGTACAAAAGAACGTTGGTATCGAGGAAAACTCGAGACGTCGCTTCAGCGCTCATTCGCCTCTTCTCGATTGAACTTGAAACCTGGCGGCAAGGGACGGCTCAAATCCTTAAACGTTTGTAGCGCTTGTTCCCGAGTCATCTCTCGACGCACCATGAGCTTGCGTTCTCCGGCAACCTCGATTTCTATATTTTCGCCGTCCTTAAGATCAAGCGCTTGCACCACAGCAGCGGGCAAGCGGACAGCCAGGCTGTTTCCCCAACGCGCAACCTGCATAGTTCCTCCTTGGATATACACACGAGTGATTGTATATCTATAGTTATTCCAGCACCAGCTCCGCATCGCTCTTACCCAGGCTCGTCAGCACGGCCGCCGCAATCAGAATCAATCCGCCCCCGACCCACGCCAGCGGCCCCAGCCGATCGCCGAGCAGCCACACGCCGAGCGCCGAGCCCAATGCCGGTTCGATGTTCAGAAACACTGCCGCGCGGGAGGCCGGGACGTGCCGCATGCCCCAGTTCCAGAGCACGCTGGTGGCCGCGGTGCACAGCACGCCGCTGGCCGCGAGCGACCACCAGGCTACCGCGGGCACGCCCCGCACCGGCGGCAGGCCGTTCCGCGGCAGCACCCAGGCAACCAGCATGGCCGTGCCGGCAAGCAGGCCCCAGGCCGTGACCTGCAGTGCCGAGTGCCGCCGCACCAGCGATTTGTTCAGCAGCAGCCAGATCAGGGAGATCATGAGCGACAGCACGATCAGCAGGTCGCCCGCGAAGGTTGGCCCTGCGCCCGCTGTATGCGCGCCGCCGCTCAGCACAATCAGCACCACGCCCGCGCTCGAGCCGAGCAGCGCCAGCCAGCCACTCCACGGCAGCCGCTCCCCGGCAAAAATCGTTGCGCCCAGGGCGAGAATGCCCGGCATGGTACCGACCATCAATGCGGCGTGCGACACAGTCGTGAGCGAAAGCCCATAGAACTGGGTCAGGAACTGGACCGGGACGCCCAGGAGCGATGCAAGGAGCAACTGCCCCCACTCGCGCCTGGAAAAACGCGGAGTCCGCAACACCGGCAGCAGTGCCATGCACCCAAACAGGAACCGGTACAGCACCATGTGGCTTGAATCCATCGAGCGCAGCGCGATTTTCCCGAACAGAAAACCCGTGCTCCACAGCGCGCCGGCCAGCGCGCACGCGCCATAACCCAGCCCCCGAAGGCGTCGCATCTTCTCCCGGGGGTGCACTGCGAAACTCGACGCCATGGCTACTCTACTCTCGCACGTACCTGCGCACGTACTTTTCGCATTGACTACGCTGTTCGCCCGCCGGCACGCGTTAAACTCGCATACGAAGGACGGGGGGCGATGGATGGTCGAAGTGCACGAGGGGCTTTACATCGGCGATGAAACGGACTGCCGATCGGGCTCTGCCGAACTGGCGGTCGTGCATGCGTGTAAATCCCCCTGCCACCAGCAATCCGTTGGGTACAGAGGAAGCCTCTCGTCCCAGCATCCCGAGTATCTGGTGCTGGAGCGCCCGCACGATCTCTATCTCAACATGATCGACCCTCCACTCCCTCTCTTTCAGGTGGAGACCTTTACGCGCTTCCTGTCGTTCGCGCGTGAGTGCCATGGCCAGGGCCGCCGCCTGCTCATTCACTGCAACAAGGGCGAGTCCCGATCGCCAAATCTGGCGCTCCTGTTTCTTTCCAAGCATCTCCGAGTCATCCCGGGTGACGAGTATTCGGCTGCCCAGGCGGCATTTGCATCGCTCTATGCCAAGTACCGCCCCGGTGCGGGTATCCAGCAGTTTCTCACCAGCAACTGGGGTCTTTTCTGAGCGGCTAAGCAGTCGAAAGCCGGCGTCAAAGTCCGCTTTTAGCGGTAGCAAGGATAGTGTGAAGTGGATTAAGCGTCATCCTGCGCTGCGCTCAGGATGACGCGCCTTTATACATGCTAGTAACTCTGCTTCTGCTTTGGGATGGGAGATTCGCGCGAATGCCACGATACCAACTCCCACCCACTTTCAGCTTTACCAGATCGTGCATCGTTGTGCCGCTACCATCGGCGAGCCTGTCTTGCACGAAAACGCCTGGGCAAATGCCGGTATGTTCTGGACGACGCCATTGACGCGGTACCGCTCCGGCGCGTGCGGGTCGATCTGGAGGCGCTCCCGCATTGCCTCTGGCCGCGTGTTCTGGCACCAGCTCTGCCCATACGCGGTAAAGAACTGCTGCGCCGGGGTCAGGCCGCCGTATGCAGCGTCGCCCGGCTTGCCGATATCCGGTTTATACATATCCACCCCCGCCTGCTTTGCTTTGTCCTCATACGCCAGAAACGCGAGCCGCAGCCCCGCCAGGTCGGCCAGGTCTTCCCCCAGCGTCAGCTTGCCGTTTCCATGCTGGTCGTCGATCTGGGGAAACCCGCTGTACTCACGCTCCACACACGCGGCGCGCTCGGCGAATTGCTTCGCATCGTCGCCGCGCCACCAGTCGCGCAGGTTGCCCTGCCCGTCGAACTGCCGCCCCTCATCGTCGAAGCCGTGCGTCAGTTCGTGCCCGATTACGCCGCCAATCGCGCCGTAGTTCACTGCATCGTCCTGCGTGGGGTCAAAATACGGCGGCTGCAGAATGCCCGCGGGCAAATTGATGCTGTTCATATGCGGGTTGTAGTACGCGTTCACCGTGGGCGGCGTCATGATCCACTCACTGCGATCGACCGGCTTGCCGATTTTCCGCGTGTTCCGCGCGACGTCAAATGCCGCTGCCCGCTGCGCATTGCCAAATGCGTCTGTCCGCGTGATCGTAAGTTTCGAGTAATCGCGCCATTTGGCCGGGTAACCGATATTGTTCGCGATCAAGTGGAGTTTGTGCCTGGCCTCCGCCCTGGTCTCCGCGCTCATCCAGGTCAGCGTATCGATGTCCCGGTCCGCCGCCGCTTCTATCGCGCGCGTCAGTTCCTCGGTTTGAGCCTTGTCGGCTGGGCTGAACCGCTGGGCTACGTACACCTCGCCCAGCGCCTCGCCCAGTTCCTCGTCCACGGTCTCGACGCAGCGCTTCGGGCGCGGCGGCTGCTGCGGTGTCCCTGACAAGACCTTGCCGTAGAAGAAGAAGTTTTCGTCGTCCAGGGGCTGCGGCAATGCCGTACTTCGGGCCGAGCGCACCACGTTCCAGCGCAGGTACGCCTGGATATCGGCGAGGCTCGTGCTCCTTAGCAGCTCCTCAAGTGAAAGAAAATACAGCGGCTCCGCCACATTTAGCACCTGCACCTGCGGCGCGCCCACCGCCTTCAGGTAGCGAGGGAACTCCAGCTCCGGCGAGTTCGCCGCGAACTGCACCAGAGGGGTCTTGTGGTAAAGCTTTGTGGGGTCGCGCATCTCCACCTGCGAGAGCGAAGCCGCGGCCAGTGCCGTCTCGATGCGCAGCACGATGTTCGCGTCCCTGGCTGCCTGATTTTGCGCCTCGCCCAGCAAAACAAATGTACGCCGCACATGCGCGACGTACGCTTCGCGCAGCCCCGCGCTTTTTCCGTCTGTGCGGTCGTAATAGCCTTTTTCCGGTAGGCCTAGCCGCGGCTGGGTTACGGCCGCGATTTCCTGGGTCGCATCGCGGTAGTCCTGCTGAGCCCCGAAAAAGAAAAATCCCTGAATACCCTCCGTATGCAGTTGGGCGAACAGCGCCGGTAACTCCTTTTTCGTTTTTACCTTGTCGACGGCGTCGAGTATCGGTTGCAGCGGTGCCGTTCCCGCGCGATTCATCATGTCGGTATTCATGCACGCCGCATAGGCGTCGCCGATCTTGCGCTCGTTTGGCGTGCGCCCGGTAGCGCCCGCGGCTTGTTCAACGCCCGCGGCCCGCTCAACGCCCGCAGCTTGTTCAGCGCCTGCGGCTTTCTCTAAGATCGCCCGCAACACCTGCTCGTCCGCGTCCTCGGCTTCCGTGTCCTGCCCGTAGCTCGATCGATCCTCTGGCATCGGGTGCTCCTTGAGCCAAGCTCCGCAGGCGTACTGGTAAAAGTCGCTGCACGGGTCCACGCCCGTATCGCGCAGCGCCGGGTTAAAGGCATGGATCGCCTGCGATTGCGCGGCTACCCCCATCGCTTGTGCGCGGCAGGGCAAAGGCGTCAGCGCCACCGTCGCAACCAGAGCCGCAAGCGCCGCGGGCCGTTCACCCTGAACGAACATGCGATACAGCGCAGACCACGAAAACACCAGACGGGGAAGAACAGAAACGAGTTTCATCGGAAGGTATGTGTCTGTCCCCAAATGGATTACAACGCATGCGAGTCCAGCGGCAAGGGGCAAAACGCACCCGTTTCGAGGGATGCGGCTCCATACCGTGGAACTCGCGGCCGCATGCATTTCTTTGCCGATGTTCACCCGAGCGCGCCTTGTTGCACAATAGCAGGCATGGTACGGAGCCAAATCACGCGAAGCTGGTTGCTCGGCGGCATCGCTGTCTGCCTTAGCCTCCTTGGCAATGTCAGCAGCGCTGCCCCGCCTGCGATGGCTCCAAAAGCCAGCGTCCGCATTCTCGTCGAACCTCTCGGTTTTGTTCCGCCCGCTCGCTTTTTCATGCCCTTCCGCGTCCCTGCCGTGACACTCGACTTCCTCGATGCAACCCACCTCCTGTTCACCTTCCATATCGCGAAGCTCATGCGCCGCGAGGCCGGCGATCCGAAGGAAGATCAGGACCAGACGATCCGTGCCCTGGTGCTCACCCTGCCCGCCGGCAAGATTGAGGCTGAGGGCACCTGGCGGCTCCACGACCGCGATCGCTACCTATGGGCGCTCGGGGACGGCTACTTCCTGATGCGCAAACGCAATACGCTGTATATCGGCGATAAGACCCTGACCTTGAAAGACTGGCTTCACCCGGAAGGCACGCTCGCCTCCGTGCAGACTTCGCCCGACAACAGCACCCTGGTTGCCGAGTTCGCCACCCCGGACAAAACCTATGACGAGGAAGGCAATCGCCCCCTCGACGCGCCGACCCTGGGCGACGACGTCACGCGCTTTCCTGAAAAACAGCAGGAGTACAGCCTCCTGGTCATTGACACCAAGGGACGCACGGCCAAGCGGGGCGGACACCTCCACCATGCCGTCACGCTGCCCATGGTCGAGGGCGGCTACCTGGTAGCGCAGCAAGGGAAAGGCAAGCTGTGGGACGTGCGGCTGGCTTCCTTCACCGACGAGCCGCGTAGTATCACGAGCGTGACCAGCACTTGCCAGCCGCACGTCCAGCCTCTCAGCGAACAATCGTTCCTGGCCCTGAGCTGCCTGCCTTTCTCCTCTGACCACCTGGCCGATGCCTACGATCTGCAGGGCCATAAACTCTGGGAGCAGATATGGCAGTCGCGCTTTGCCTGGGGCACGTTCGCCTACAGTGCGGCGGGCAACCGCTTCGCCTACGGCTCCATCGAGGTTAACCACGAGCTCGCCAACCTCGACCCGGTGGACGAATCCTCCATCCTCGGCCAGCCTGTGGGGGTGTTTAACGTCCTCACGGGCAAGCCCGACACGGTGCTCGACGCGACCCCGATCCTGACCGCGGGCGAAAATTTCGCGCTCTCGCCCGATGGCGACAAGCTGGCGATTCTTCGCGGTGGCGCCATTGAGATTTACGATCTGCCCCCGCTCGCTCCGGCAAACGCCGTGAACGAGGGCAGCAAGCCGGCGCAAGGGCAACCATGAAGCAAGGGCAACCATGAAGCAAGGGCAACCATGAAGCAAGGGCAACCATGAAGCAAGGGCAACCATGAAGATTGAACCGCGCTACGTTGTCCCCCTCCTCACCCTGTCTGCCCTGACCGTTGCTTTCTTCCTCACCCGGCGCTTCCGCCCGCTGCGCCCCGGGCTCGCGCTCGGCCTCCGCCTCGTTGCCGCCGTGCCGCTGGTCGTCTCGGGCTCTCTGCATCTGGTGCGCCCTGGGGTCTACGTCAGCCTGCTGCCGCCGCCCTTGCCGCGGCAGGCCTGGCTTATCGTGGCCACTGGACTACCCGAGATCCTGGGCGCGGCCGGACTCTTTGTTCCGCAAACCCGCCGCGCAGCCGCTCTTTGCCTGGCGGTTTTCATGATCGCGATCTTTCCGGCCAACGTGCACGTCGCCGGCCATACCGTGCACGGGCTCCCCATGCCGACGGTCCCGGTGCGCACCGCCATGCAGGCCGCCTATATAGTCCTGCTGCTGGTCGCGGGGTGGGGAGTTCCCCTGCGTCGCAGGCTTGGTGACTTTCGACACCATCAAGTGCCATAGCATCCTTGACCCCGCGCGCGCATCGATAGAAGATCAATCACCATACGGAGTTGGTTCCGGACCCATTATGCTTCCCTCCCTACGCATCAGCCCGCGAGAGCGCATTGTTTTACTGGCCATCATCGAGGCGTACATCGCGACCGGCGAGCCGGTTGCCTCGCAGGCGCTCGCCCGGTTGTGGGTGCATAAGGACGGCATGAGCTCCGCCACCATCCGCAACGTCATGGCCTCGCTCGGCGACGCGGGCCTGCTTGATCAGGCACACAGCTCCGCCGGGCGCATTCCCACGCCGCTCGCCTTTCGCTTCTACGTCGAGCAGCTCGGCAATCGCGAGCTCACGGCTCTTTCGCCGGAAAAACGGAACGAGATCGAGGACAGCTACAGCGGCGTTACATCGGCCCAGCAGTTCCTCGAACGCACCTCGCAGGTACTCGCATCGGTTTCGAGCGGCCTCGGCATCGCCCTGCTCGCCGCTGCTGAAACGCACTCGCTCGAGCATATTCATTTCACACGCCTTGCCCGCGGCCGCATCCTTGCCGTGCTCGTCACCACCACCGGAGTCGTGCTGGACCGTGTTCTCCAGCTCGGGCGTGAGATGGCGCCCGTCGAGCTGGACGCAAGCGCGCGCTACCTGAACGAAAACTTCCGCGGCTGGTCAGTCCCGCGTATCCGCGCCGAGCTCGACACCCGCATGGCTGAGGAGCAAAGTGAGTATGATCGCCTGCTGCGCTCGGTCGAGGAGCTTTGCACCGGCGGCGCGCTTGAGCATTCCGGCGGCGACACGACTGTATTCATCGGCGGCGTCGGCAACCTGCTGTCCAGCGAGCTGGACCGCTCCATGCTGCGGCAGATGCTCCTCGCGCTTGAAGAAAAACAGCGCCTCGTCGCCCTGCTCAGCGCCTACGTCGATGCCCGCCAGCAGACGGTCCGCGTCGTCGTCGGGCTCGAAACCGACCTACCGGAGTTGCCGGAAATGAGCAACTTCGTCCTGATCGGCGCCCCCACACGCCTCGGCCAGGACCACTCCGGCACCCTCGCCGTCATCGCGCCCACCCGCGTCGAATACGGAAAAACCATGGACGCCGTCGCTTTTATCGCCCAGCTTTCCGACCGCATTCTGCAACTGCCGCCATCCTAAACTCCCCCGCAGGCTGCGCCCCAACATCAAACATGGGAAAATAAGGCATGCGCCCCACCATTCAAGACCGTATCCGGGAACAGTTCGATCGGTTCCGCGGTACTTCGGATACAGGTACTGCCGGCGCAGTGGAACCCGAGGACATATCGATGAGCCAGACCCGACCTGAAAGATCCGAAGAACTGCTCGAATCCATCCAGAATACCGACCCCGTCAGCGACCCGTCTGACGACCTCACCACTGGCGTTGAAGGCTTTGACCGCACCGCCGGACCGATGACCCCAGGCGAGGCGACCGGCGCGGAAACCGAGCGCCTGCGCCTGGAGCGCGACGGCCTGCTTGATCGGCTCGCGCGCCTGCAGGCTGAGTTCGAGAACGCCCGCCGCCGTGCCGACCGCGAACGCGGCGAATTTCGTGAATATGCCACCGGCAACGCCGTCGAGCAGTTCCTCCCCGTGCTCGACAATTTTCAGCTCGCGCTCAAATCCGGCGCTACGGCCGAGCAGTTTCGCTCCGGCGTGGAGTTGATCGCCAAGCAGATGGAAGAAGCTTTGCGCTCGCTCAACGTGGTTCCGGTCGAAACCGTGGGTACGCAGTTCGATCCGCGTTTTCACGAGGCTCTCGGCAGCGTCGAAACTGCCGATATGCCGGATGGACAGGTCCATGACGAAGTTCGGCGCGGCTATCGCATCCGGGAACGGCTCGTGCGGCCGGCCCTGGTCCGCATCGTCAGCAACCCGCAGCAGAAAGGGGCATAACCCATTCCGACCGTGACCAAACTCGACTATTACGAAGTGCTCAGCGTCACCCGTACGGCCAGCGACGGCGAGCTCAAGACCGCATACCGCAAGCTCGCCATGCAGTACCACCCGGATCGCAATCCGGGCGATGCGGCGGCTGAAGAAAAGTTCAAGACCTGTTCCGAGGCCTACCAGGTCCTGAGCGACCCGGACAAACGCGCTGCCTACGACCGCTACGGCCACGCCGGTGTGAGCGGGGCAGGCGCGGGCGCGGCCGGCAATCCGTTCGCCAACGCGCAAGACCTCGGCGATATCTTCGGCGACATCTTTGGAGAAATGTTCGGCGGCAACGGGGCCCGCGGCGGACGCGGCTCGCGCGCGCAGCGTGGGCGCGACTTGCGCTACGACCAGACCATTGACTTCGCCGAGGCTGCCTTCGGTAAGGAGATCGAGGTCTCGGTCAAGCGCATGGAACTGTGCGAAACCTGCACCGGTACCGGCACCCGCTCCAACCGTGGCCCGGCTACCTGCCAGGGGTGCGGTGGGCGCGGGCAGGTCCGCTTCCAGCAGGGATTCTTCTCGGTCGCGCGCACCTGCACCAACTGCGGCGGCACCGGCCAAGTCATCACCGATCCGTGTCCAACGTGCCATGGGGACGGCCGCGCGGAGAAAACCCACACCGTCCGCGTCAGCATCCCGGCCGGCGTTGAGGAGGGCACTCGCATCCGCTACGGCGGCGGCGGTGATGCCGGACGCTTCGGCGGCCCCTCGGGCGACCTCTACATCGTGCTCACCGTCAAGCCGCACCCGTTCTTTGAGCGCGACGGCAATGACCTGCACTGCGTCGTCCCCGTCTCCTTCACGCAAGCCGCGCTTGGCGACGAGATCACCATCCCCACGCTTGAAACCGACACCCGCCTCAAAGTCCCCGAGGGCACCCAGAGCGGCAAGGAGTTCCGCCTCCGCTCCAAAGGCGTCCCTTACCTCAACGAGCACGGCCGAGGCGACCTCATCGTACAAATCCAGGTGCAAACGCCGAAAAAGCTCACTCGCGAGCAGAAGGAGTTGTTGCGCCAGCTCGGCGAGAGCGTGACGGTTGAAAACGCGCCGACGTCGCGCTCTATTTTGTCCAAGCTGAAGGAGATGCTCTCGTAGGCTTTCAGGGAAAAGGGTGGTCGTAGGACGGGCCTGTAGTTAGCTGTGAACTAAGTTCATGCTTCAACAACGGCCTGGCCATCTTATCTCGGAGTGGGATCTCAGTTTCGCTGTTGGATGCACCAAAAAACGCGTATACGCAGGGATTTCTTGAGCGAGCGCCTGACCTGGGCTCACCGCCACCGACCTAACGGATACCGTGGCACGCCGATTATTCCTGAGAATGCTGCCCAGATCATCCGATGAGCACTCCTCTCCGAAGAAGGTCCTAAAGGTACCTTCTCGGACAGTGAAAGCATCGTTCCCTGGTAGCACGGGCCATGATCAGCTCTGGCTTTCAGGGTGTTATCGGCCTAACCCCATTCCTGATCAAGTCAGCTTGCGTGAAAGTTAGGCATGGCTCCCAGGGATCGCGGGTCAAGCGTTATCCATGGGCCGAAGAGCAGGGAAGCGTTAGTGATGGGTCGCGAGACAGGCAGAAAACGGTAGCTATAGGTCGCGCATGTCGAGGGCAAAAGCTGCGTTTTTCAGCGCTTTCGCCACCTCTAGAGTAGAAGCAGAGTTACTGTCATGTACACATGTACACGAATTGGGTCATCCTGAGCGAGGCCGAAAGATCTGCGTTTCAACCTACTTACACTAACCTTGCTGCCGCTCTAGCCTTATCCTTACTTTACCCTTTTATATAACCGCCGACACACCTGAAAGACGTTCCCAAACCCAAATAAATTCTAAGAGCAAAGCCAAAGCTTTCCTAGAGCTTGTTTCATAAATAGGTTCGGCCTCAAGCTGTGTACTTTTGCATGAGGCGGGTTCTCTGATGATCTTGTTGCATGAGCAAGAAGCGGTTCGAGTTGTTGACCGAGGC
>JAABUX010000580.1_pt1 | contig 61764 bp, 54 predicted proteins | sample 5561851 | NCBI WGS metagenome assembly JAABUX01 (sample SAMN10711883, study PRJNA513361) | rock metagenome | isolation source: Antarctica rocks | place: Antarctica: Victoria Land, Richard Nunatak red sandstone | collected 2016-01-03
CGATCGCTTCCCGGCGAGCGGCTCTCATTGCAGCATTGGCACCGACACTGACTCGCTGCCCGACTTGCTTGCAAGCACGATCTGCGTAAAGCTTTTTCTTAGCGGATAACTTTATGACACAGTAGTATTAGGTGGCTGTGCGTTTTAAAGTGCGGTATGAATAGATGGCGGCGATGATCGAGGCACTTCGCGCCCCCGCCCGGTCGTGGAAGATGTCGACGTTCGCCGACCGGTCGTAGTGGCCGTGCAACCGTGCCAAGACTCCGCGGCTAACCGATGTATTTTTCTCAGTAATTGAGGCGGGACACGTTCAATGCTCGGAGCTTTTATTCGATCTTGTAGCCGGCTTCGTCGCTTGCACCATCGCTCTCGATCGGGCTCTCGGGAGATTTCGTGCCCGCTTGGAGGCGCATCGTCGAGGTCGGAGCTCGGCTCGCGGCGTAACAGCTTGCCGCTCGCCAGCATTCCAAGGGTACGATGACCGACGTCAAAAGTCGCGGAGCCGCTGGTCGCGCCCACTACGTGCTTCTGGGACCGCTGCCGCCGCCAGTGGGCGGCGCGACGGTCTTATTCAAGCAACTTGTGGAGGACCTGCGGAGCCGGACTCACTTGGAGATCACCGTCATCGATACGTCGCGCAAGAATGTCAACGCTGCATTCTCAGTCATGCGTGCGATACAGGTTTCGTGGCAGCTGTTGCGCTGCGTCCGTTCATGCGACGTCGTTTCGTTTCATACGTCCCGCCGCGGTGCAGTATTGTTCGGCCCGATAGTATGGGGGATCTGTCACCTATTTCGGAAGCCATGGATATTCCGCGGTTTCGGCGACTTCGAAACATGGCACAAATCGGCGGGACGTCCAGCGCGGTTCGTGTTCGATCATACGGCGTTGCAGGCCGACGCGGTACTCTTCGAAACGAAAGCCGCCGTCGCAGTATTTCGGCAAAAGACGTCCGCGACGGTACATTGGTACGCTAACAATCGTCCGATTGGCTCAGCGCTTCATACGCAGGAGTTTAGGGGCGCCTCGCGCTTCGTTTTCGTAGGGCACGTAAAACCGAGCAAAGGCGTTCGAGAGCTCATAGAAGCGGCACGGCTGGTGAAACATGTTGCGGTGGATGTCTATGGTCCGCTTCTCGAGGGGATGCATGACCGGGATTTCCTGGGAGGCACCGCTCGATATCGTGGGGTTCTCGCGCCAGAGCAGGTCGAAGCTACACTGCGAAACTACGATGCACTTGTCTTTCCAACGTATTATGAAGGAGAGGGTTATCCCGGCATTATTCTCGAGGCGTATTCAGCAGGTCTCGCCGTCATTACGACGCGTTGGCGTTGCATCCCGGAGATCGTTACGGATCGTAGTGGCATTCTCGTGGAACCGCAAGATGTCGGTGAGCTCGCTGCGGCAATGCGTCACCTTTCGACGTCACCGGAATGTGTAATGCTTCTTCGTAACGGCGCAAAGGATGCCGCCGCCGCGTTTTCATCGGATATCTGGACCGATCGTTTCCTCGAAATCTCGGCCGTCGCAGGGCAGATCGTTTGAACGTGACGCCCCGCAATGGGTTCGAAACCAGACTCCTACCCTTGATCGTTCTCTGGAGATGCGCTCGTAGGAATTCTAACAAGATGACGATCAAGCGTGCGCGTTGCCTATGCCTCGGAATCGAGCCCGTGGCGTCGTCCTGCCAAAGACGTTCAACGGCGGTTGGCGCAATGGCCCGAGAGGCGAAGTTGTGCCCGAATTTGGGCCATCGGACCCTGCGGCTCTTAAATTTGGTGCGGTAGGATCGTAAGACGAGATGCTACGCGACCTAATCGTCCGGCTTCAGGACAGGTAGATTTGAAACATAGGACCGGCTCGAGCTTTCATGAGCTTAAGCAAGAACGTCAGACGTGTCGGGTCTGCGACCATTCGGCGGGCTGACGACTGCAATCTTCAAAGCATCGGCGTTCCGTTCTCGTCTTGACGCAATTCTATCCGCCGGAGCCATGTGCCGCGGCAAATAGAATTGCGGCGCTCGTTCAGGCGCTCGAGGCCCATAATTTCAACGTTCACGTGGTCGCTGCCGCTCCCAGTTTCCCGACAGGCGTCATCGCACGCAGTGACCGCGTGATCTGGCCAAGAACTGTCCGCGACGGTAAGGTACGCATCACGCGCGTCTGGACTTTTGCGTCACAAATTCTATCAGCGCGGAATCGCATGCTCAATTGGCTTTCAGTCGCTCTGAGTATGTCGCTCTACGTCCTAACGCTGCGCTGCCGCTATGACTTCGTCGTAGCCACGATGCCACCGATCACGCTAGCACTTCCGGCGTACTGCGCGAAATTGCGCCATCGGGCCAGACTCATCGCCGACGTGCGCGACGTATACCCTGACGTCGCAATCGCGATGGGGTACTGGGCAAAAAACAGCCTCACGTCACGAATTGTCGCGTTAATCTCAAGCTCAACTTACCGTGCAGCGCATTTGGTGCTTTGCGTAACAGAATCGGCTCGGCGCGAAATCGTTGCACGTGGGAGCGATCCTGCCAAGACCGTCGTAGCGGTAAACGGCTTCGATTCGGTTTCTTCGGCCCCGGAGTCACCCTATCAACGTCTGACCGGCGAATTTATCGCCGCCTTTATCGGTAATATGGGTCTGGCGACCGGGTTAGATGTAATTATCGACGCGGCGACGCACCTGCGAGACGAGTCACGAATTCGCTTCGTCCTCGCAGGCGGAGGTGCAGATAAGGACCGGCTCGTCGCGCGAATAGTTGCCGAACACCTCGACAACGTTACCATGTTGGGCGTCGTTCCGCGCGATCAGGCGAATGCTCTAATTGCAGATGCCGACGTCTCTGTCGTGCCGCTACACAGATCAATCGTCGACAGCCTCCCTACAAAAATTTTTGACGCGTTTGCGTTTAAACGCGCTGTCATTTGTTGCGCGGACGGTGAAGCGCGCGCGCTCATGGAGCGGTCGGGTGGTGGCATTGCCTTGCCTCCGGAAGACGGGGCCGCGCTTGCAAACGCGCTACGTAAGCTTTCTAAGGAGCCTGCGTTGCTCGCTGCGTGTGCCGCACGCGGTCATGCGTACGTGCTCGAGCACTACGACCGCTCACAAGTGATGCGCGCCGTGGCCGCTCGGCTGGCGACAATTACTTGAACCAAGCGGAGCGGCCGAAAGCTAGCCGCCAATAAGAGGTGTCCAGATACAATAGGTCTACAGTCCTATCTAAGCTAGGTCTTAAGACTCTAGTAGGCCTAAACAATTTTCTAAATAGGAAAAGGGCTCTCAAAGCTCATGTCTTATTTACCTCCACATGGGTCTTTAGAGCCGTTCTGTCGCTTGCGCTGGGGGCGGCTTTTGGGCTTAGCTCGGAAAGGAAAGCAGATCGTCTAGCAAACCGCCGCGGCGCGGCTCGACGAGCCAAACTACCCTGGTTTCCCAGCATCGCTGTTAGGCGCAGCTCGTAACGGCCTTCTTAGTACCGACGTAAGACGCCCACAGTCTTCTAAGCGGTTTTCAGTGGTTGCTGAACGCGACGACTAAAAACAACAACGGAGATGCTCGCGTACCCCTTGCGCGGGTCATTCTCTCGATTTGACTCACTTACGACTGCAGTTCGCATTCGCTTTGTTTAGCTATGCCTCGTTAATGTGACGGTCTAGCTTCGCAGACGCGAATCAATTGAGTCGCACTCCGATCCCCTTGCGGAGAAGTTTCATGAACTTAAACTCTACTACGCGCCTGCGCGGCGCTGGACTCGCGTTTGCGTGCGCGCTCGTTGCTACGGCTTGTAGCGGCGGTGGCCAGTCCGCCTTTCCAACGCAAGCTGTTCCGCAGAACGGACTTTCGTCGAGCAACTCGACTCAAGCCCTCGCCGCCGTCGCGTCTGCAGAGCCTTCCGGCGTGGTTCTTTCGGCGAGTTCCCGGCAATCGGTTGCTTCCGATGTGCAGGCCCTACCATCCGGCGGGGCTCAAGGCTTTGCGGACAATTTCAGCACTGATTCCGTCGGAAGCCCTGCCGCCGGCTGGACCGTAGCCGGCGGAACGTGGTCGATTTGCCAATCGCGGTCGGGAGGCCGCCAGTACTGCGCGACATCAGCGAATGGAGGCGAATCTCTGGCTGGGAGTTCGTCCTGGTCCAATTACCATCTCGATGCCACCGGTTCCGATTCCGACTTTTCGCGAGGCGGTATCGCCGTTTTGGGACGCGTCCAGGATCCAACTCACTTTTACGAACTCGAACTACGAAGAGACGTAAAGCAAACTTCCCAGACGATGTGGTATATTTGGAAATACAATGGCTCGGCTTGGCTGGAAGTAGCTGGTGGACCGTTCGTGACGCATCCGAACGCTGACTATAGATTCCGCATGGCGTTTTCGGGCAATCAGATAAGCGCTTACGTTGCTTACGATGACACGACGAACTTTCAGGCACTCGGAGCGGGAACGGACGACAGTTATTCGTCCGGGCGAATAGGCTTACGCAGTTGGCAGATTTCTAACGGACGTTTCGGCGACGTCGTCGTCACGCTCGATGCGGCTTCGGCATCGGTCAGGCCGACGAGCGCACCTGCACCGGTGATCCCTCCGGCGTCCGGGAATGTGGCACGGTACGCTGGCTGTTCGATATTCGCGCCCGGCGATGCATATAATGCTGATGTGACGAGTGCGCCGGTCGATCCGCATTCGTCTGACTATCTCACATCCGTAACCGCGACCGATAATACGGGCTTTTACGCAGAGACCGGAGTCCTACAGGTAAACATTGCCAACGCACAAACGCCAAAGTACACGGTTCGACAACAAGTGGCATACCACGCGTTTCCCGTGCAATACCCGTGGTCTTCCAATTACTACATCGAACCGGAGGGCGACGCTCACTCGATCGTTCTGCTTGCGACGCCGCCTAATTGCCACCTCTACGAAGCGTATCATACGCAATTCAACGGTGGCACGAACTCGCTATCTGCATACGGTGGCGCAAACTGGGACTTGACGAAGCCGTTCTCGAACGCACCTGGTCCTTCGAGCATGGCATCCGGCTTATCCGAGTTCGCCGGTATGGTGAAGCACGAGGAGATTGCAACGGGCATCCACCACGCGCTCAATTTTAAGATGTTCGCCAATTCGCCGTGTAACTGTTACACGTCGCCTGCAACGAGCACCGACGGAATCTCATACAATGGGCCTTCCACGGCATACGCGTTGCCGTATGGTGGCCATCTTCGACTCAAAGCCTCGTACGACGAATCGGGGCTTGGACCGCAGTCGCGTGCAATCGTGGAGGCCATGAAGCACTACGGGATCTATCTGGCCGACACTGGTGGCCATTACACGAACAACAATGGCGTTTTTACAGCAAATCCAACGGACGGAGGAAGCTGGGATCAAGGTGATTTAAGCACGCTCAGCAGAATTCGATTCTCGGACTTCGACGTGTTGCGCGTAGGAGCAAAAATCAACCGGTAACAACTCGAAGATCTAATCACGAGTCGGTAAACTCCGCTTCGAATAGATCGCTAGCCCTTGGGCTATAGTGGAGCGTACGCATCGAAAACGCGTACGCTCCACTTCGACATGGAGTCGCATTTGCCAGACTCCAGTGGAGTCGCCTTTACAAAGCTGAGGAGTAGCAAGTGATTTCTTGGGGCGGAGTAACTGGCGCGGTAAAAGCATCTTCAAGATCTCACCATGCTCGCTACCCGGCGCACACTGCTCCTTCAGGTATCGCGAGACTCCGATCGGTCATGAGCCAGTCCGAGTATATGTCGCCAACCTAGCACGTTGTGCAGAGTGGGTGGGCGGCGCCGCGTGAGCTGAGCGATCCACACGAGATGCAGCGGGCGGAAGCCGGGTGGTTACTTCGCGGATCATAGACGAAGCACGGGAGTTCACGTAAAGCCGCAGCGTCGGCGAGGAAGATGCACGTTAGCGGTGCTCGCTTCCCAAAACCGCGTCGTGGCGCTGGTCTCGCACCAGCGCTCGCCGGCGCGTTACAGAGATCCAACGACGTTTAGGATCGAGATGGACTCCCTTAATTGTTGCGAGTCGGTCCGGGAAGTGCTCAGGCCCAGCGCTACGGGATCAAGGGAAAAATTGGCTACGCCATCGTGATACCCCGCCAGTTTCTACCGTTGAAAGGGGGTGAAGGCAGACTGCTTTCGGGACGCCGGTTCTTGCGGGCAAACCGAGAACGTGGCTTTGAACCCGATGACTGAGGCGCTTAGGCACAACGTCCCATGACATCAAGGCGTCGGAGGCTTACTGTTAAGAACGACGTTTCATGATCGGAGGGTGCTCGACGAGTACTCCTTCCGCTCTCCGGCTTTCGCCCACTGATCGTTTTGTAATTTAAGGGAAGCAACTTTGAGCACGCGCCCCGCACAGACATTCACCCAACGAGCCGACTCCTGATGCACGCACTTCCGTCGGGCGCGGGTTCGCTGCCGGCCACCTGGGATGATCCCACAGTCAACGATGAGCAACCGTGGATGCGTTACGTTCGCCCACTGCAACTCCGTTGGAGGGTCTTCGTTGCGGTCTTCCTCGTCATCGTAACGGGGGCTGTCGTTGCGACCCTCTTAACGCCAAAAACATACACGACGACAGCGAAGCTTCTCATTGGGACTTCGACCGATCCGGCGCATCAGGCGCCAGACCCCAACACCGTGCTGCCGATGCTCAATGCATTGATGGCGATGAGCGGTCAGCAGTCAGCCGAGACGTACGCGGAACTCTTGCAGGAACCGCCGGTGGCCCAGCAGGTCATATCCGATCTCGGCTTGCGCACGACGCCCAGAGGGCTGCTTGGCGACGTTTCGGTTAAACCCGTAACCAATACGTCGATCATGGGAATCTCCGTCACGAGTCGGAGCGCAAAGCTCTCCGCAGCGATCGCTAACGATTTTGCCCACGTTTTCGTCATGCGCGAGCACATGCTCGTTGGATCGCAAGCCGACGATGCCATTGCAGGTCTCCAGTCCGAACTGCCGTCTGCCGAGCAGCGCATGAAGGACGCGCAGCGCCTCGTCGTGGCGCAAGAATCGCAGCTCCATATTCCCGATGCCGCACTCCAAAAGCAGAGCCTTCTGGATCAGGCATCCGCGATCGATAAGGCGCTGGCCCAGTCACAGTTGGATAAGACGCAGGCCGAAGCGAAGCTGGCTGACGCTAACTCACAGGTTGCCGCCTTGCCGAACAAGGTCGAAAGCGGCACGACCGTCGCGCCAAACCCCGTTATGTCTCAGTTACAGGCTCAGCGAGCGCAGGCTGAGGTTCAACTTCAAACGATGCTGCGCCAATACACGTCGGCCTATCCCGGCATCGCTTCCCAACGCTCGCAACTCGCACAGATCGATCGCGAGATCGCACGGACCAAGCAGATGGTCACTGCGAGCCGCAGCACGGCTTCAAATCCGGTTTACGAACAGTTGCGAGAAGTCGCCACGGGCTATCGCACGACCGTTCAGTCATCGACCGCTCAGATCGCTGAGTTACAAGCAGAACGGCGACGCCTTGCACCGAGCCTGGTCGGACTCCCGGCGCAAACGTACCGAATCGCCCAGCTGGAATCGCGCGCGAAGTTAGCTGAAGACGTGTACAACGAGATGAAGCGCAAATACGCCGAAGCCAGTGTAGCGAAAATGACTGGTTTGAGCGACGTATCTGTGGTCGCGCCTGCCATCCCCGAGCTGGCAACGCGGTCGCCCGGAATGCTCCTCAATGTCGCCATCGCGTGCCTTCTCGGTTTGATCGCGGCCGCGACGACCGTCTACGCTGGCGAACTGTTCGACAAAACGGTTAAAGGCGAGCGTGACGTTGGGCAGTTCTTGGGACTTCCCGTTCTTGCATCGATTCCGCTGCTGGGAGGAGGCTCGGGCGACGGAAGTGCTGATGCCATCGAGGATTCCCGATTCCCCCGGTTGGCCTTGCCGACGTGGTCGTCGCTGTTCCGGCATCCGAATGCAGCACTTCCCACTCCAAAACCCCTGGCACCAGGCGTTACGGGCGCCGGCCCACGCAGCGAATCCGATCTCAAACAACACGTGTTCGTCGAGTCTTTCCTGCAGCTCGTCGCTTCGTTGAATTACGCGAGCGACACGCCGCTACGCTCGATCTCCGTGACGAGCCCGCTTCCCGGCGAAGGTAAATCGACCATCGCTTATAACGCTGCCATCGCCGTAGCCGAGATTCGTCCTCGGGTGTTGCTCATCGATGCCGACATGCGGCGTCCGACGTTGCACGATCGGCTCGGGATCTCTAAACGAAATGGACTCTCCGACGTGCTGGTCGGCACCATGTCGCTCGGCGAAGCGGTGCGGCGCGCGCCCCTATCCGGCTTGGACGTGATGACTAGTGGAACGTCGACCCCGAACCCGATTAAGCTCTTGCAATCGGAGCGCTTCGACCGTATGCTCGACGAGGCGCGACGTATGTACTCGCTCGTGATCGTCGATGGCCCGGCCCTGAACACCGTCTTCGACGGTGCCGTAATCGCGAGCAAAACCGACGGTACTGTCCTCGTCGCATCGTCGGGCGAGACGGAAGTCAAACAGATGCGTCGCGCGCTCTATCGGCTCACGACAGCGAAAGCGAAGTCGATCCTCGGTGTCGTGTTAAATCGTACGGCGGTTCGTTCGAGTGATAAGAACTTTTCATACTATGGGTTCGGCGATGATCCGGTCGCGCTGCCGCAAACTTAGCGCGGGTTTCCCGGTATTCGCGACGCTCGGTTCCTCGTTGCAACGTCCGCGGCCGCGTTAGCGAGTCCGAAGGCGGTCTTTCGCAGCGCCGGTCCGGACTTCGCCGGCCTTCTATTGTGGCGGCGGCGCGGTCGCCGCGCATCGTGATCCCTACCTTGTGGAACCGCTGCGTTCGTGCGAGTCTCGCGTTCAGCCGTCGCCGGGACGTTCGGAGGAAGTGGTCGATCCCGCCCCGCTACGCGCTACCGGGCTACGATCTGGCTTTCTTTTCGCTACTCGGACGGCTGCCGTACGGCATCGCGAAAGCGCTTTGGTATCTCAGTCTTTTCGCGTCTCTGTTAGTCGCAGCATTTGCGATCGCGCGTTTAACGCGCTTCCCGATCGTAGCCGTAGTTGCGTTCCTGGCATCGGTAGATGGCGTTCTCAACTTCACGTACGGGCAGCTTCCGCCGATCGTCGTCGCCGCTCTTGCGCTCTCGGCTTATCTCCTCGAGCGAAGGCGGTACGTGTGGTCCGCGATCATCGCCTCGATATCGATGCTCGAACCGAACCTCGGCTTGCCTGCATCCTCGCACTCTTTATTTGGGTACCGCGGTCGCGCGTAACTCTTGGGGCCGCGGGCTGTGCGTTCGCTGGAGCGGCTCTCTGTTTGCAAAAACGAAGCCGAATCGCCATGTGCTATGGATCGCCACAAGCTTACTTGTCTTCCCATCGTTCTCGTATAGCGGAGGCGGCCACGCGATCGGGACCGCGACGCGTTTGCTCGGATTGATTGCGCTCGCGTGGCTCGCCGCAGTCGCGCCGTCGACACGAACAGCCGCCGTGCGCATCGGCGGCATCTGCGCGGCAGCCTGCCTTTTCTTAGGGTTATTGTTCGTCTTCCACCACATCCCGACACCAAAAATGCCACTGGAAGATCGCTATACCGCATTCGGTGATGGGAAACGACGCGGGCGCATCGACGAATTGGGGAGCCTATCTGCGCGCGACGCCCGCCTGAGTACGACGACTGCGGCTCGGGAGTTCGAGAAAGTTGCGCTCTGGCTTGGAATCGGTCTGATGCTCCTGGTCATCATCCGCTTGCCGGTTGAAGCCGTAGCGCCGCCACAAATGGACGCTCGGCCTCGGAGTTCGGGCCGAGCGGAAGGCACGTTAAGTCAGGCCTAAGCGACCGGCCGCGATGTATTAGAAGACCGTTCGCGCGCCTTCGAAAACGTTAGCGCCGGTGAGCTGACGCGCAGTGCCGAGACAGAGGTTCGTAAGCACGCGCAGGCGCGCTTGAGCATCTGCGACATGCTGGCTCCACGCGTCAGCGGTCGCGTCGAAATAGGCATCGCCGGTCATGGATGCGCACACGCGTAGAGCCGCGATATGGAAGTCATGCTTTTTGAGCGATGCGACCGCGCGAAAACCGCCCGAACCGGCGAGGGCGCTTTCGTAGGACCAGTATCCACTGTCGTAGAGTTCGAGCCGCCGCTGCAGGGTCGCAATCGTGGAACCGAGCACTTCGCCGACCCACGCCACCGGTAAGAAGCGCTGCAGCTCGAAGATTCCCCAAAATCCGATAATGCCGGTACTGAGCACGTGCGTCGCGGGAAAAGCGGCGACTTCTTCCAAAAACGTGTCGCCCGATCTGCTGCGCCAAACGACGCCGCCTTCACCGATCTCTCTCTTGAACGGTTCCGCGGCGAGCAGTGCCGCTTCCAGAAAACCTTCGAGCGGTTCGCATTCGTGCGCGCGCAAGAGCACGGAAATCGCCTCGCTCTGTGCTCTCGCTGACGGGAGGTGGCGCGCCTCACCGTTTTGCGGCAATACGGACGGTACTAAGTACGCACCGTTGTTCCCGGCAAGACGAGCGGCGTCGCGCAGCCAACGTGCTTGCGCGAGGAACGCTTGGCGCGCTGCGTCGTCTCGGTCCCGAAGGAAACGCGAATGCTCGTGCAGTGCGTATTGGCCGATGCTTATGGGATTGTAGTCTCGAGTCGACGTGACGAGAACGCCCGCTGCGTCATGCGGAGAGCCCGACCAAGCCTCTCCAAAAATGCCGCCGTTTGGCCGCCAATCGATGTAATACGGTCCGAGTCTGCCTCTGGGTTGCATCCGCCAGACGCGATAGCCGCGTGACAGCTTCCAACCTTGCAAGAATGGGACACGCACCTGCGGACTATAGGGCTGCCGCCCAACCTGTAGAAGAGCCATCGCCTTACGAGACGCTCAGAGCGGGTGAAGGCGTGGAGCGCGCGCCGAGGACGGAGACCGCGAATCCAGCGCTGCGCCAAGCGTCGAGATCTAGCGCCGGCCGGCCGCAAAAGAGCAACGGGTTGCGCATCTGCGCACGGACGGCGGCAGGATCGATGGAGCGGAAGACGTCGTGCTCCGTGACGAGCACAAGCGCATCACTGTCAAGCACCGCTTCTTCGAGGCTCGCGCAGAGCGGGCGGGAAAACGAGCGTGCGATCGGATCGTAGACGCGCGTGCGGTAGCCGCGTTCGCGCAGGAGTTCTTCGATGCGCTCCGTCGGGCTTTCGCGCGTATCGTCGACGTTGGGCTTGTACGCGGCGCCCAGAAGCGTCACGGTCGCCGAGCCGTCGCCAAGGGGCACGTGCATGGCTATCCTTCGAACGATTGCGGCCGGCATGCGTTCGTTGACGCGGCGCGCCGTTTGAATCAGCTCGGTAACGAAAGGATTCGCATTAGAGAGGAAGTGCGGGTCGACAGGAATACAATGGCCGCCTACCCCGGGTCCGGGTGATAGGATCGAAACGCGTGGATGCTGGTTCGCAAGACGGATCGTTTCCCACGCGTCGACGTCGAGTTCTTCGCACAGGAGCGCGAGTTCGTTTGCGAACGCGATGTTGACGTCACGGTACGTGTTCTCGACGACCTTGACGAGTTCGGCCGTCACGCAATCGGTCACATAGATGTCGCCGTGCGCGAAGAGCGCGTAGAGGTCGCGCGCGTGCTCCGCGTCGCCGGGACGGCGTCCACCGATCACGCGTGCATTGGTGTGCAACTCGTGGACGATCGCTCCGGGAATCACACGTTCCGGGCAATGTGCGATACGGTACGAGTCGGGATCGCCTCCGGCGCCTCGGATCGCGCCCACGACGACGCGTTCGACGGTCCCCGGCGGAACGGTGGACTCGAGGACGATCAGATTGCCACGGCGTAAGAGCGGCGCAACTGCGCGCGTGGCAGTTTCGACGTAACTCAAGTCGGGGCGATGGTCATGCGTCGGCGTCGGAACGCACAAGATGAAGGCATCGGACGGCGCCAGCTCATCAACGATGCGTAAGCGGCCCGACAACACGGCGTCGACCGCTACGCTCGCGACCTCCGCTTCGCCGCCGAAATCGCCGGCGCGGAGCGCGGCGCGACGTCGCTCGTCGACGTCGTAGCCGTCGACCCGGCAACCCGCCTCTGCCAGCATGGCCGCGGTTGGAAGTCCAATGTAACCGAGTCCGAGGACCGTGACCTTCACCGGTGTCTCACTTTCAGATGTGGAAATCATGCCGCCTGATGGAACAGAACTTCCATCGCGGTCTTTGTGACAATATAGAGGTCCAGGAAAAGCGACCACTGCTCAACGTAGAAGAGGTCGTAGCTGAGCTTCTGCGTTACTTCCGACGGTCGCAGCGCACGGCGCAAGTTGACTTGCGCCCATCCGGTAATACCGGGCCGCACCAGATGGCGTTCGTCGTAGCGGGGGATCGCATCGCGAAACGTTTGCACGAACTCGGGACGCTCCGGGCGCGGGCCCACGATCGACATGTCGCCGCGCAATACGTTGATGAGTTGCGGAAGTTCGTCTAAACTGCAGCGGCGCATGAAACGTCCGACCGGCGTGACGCGTGGATCACCGCGTTGAGCCCACACCGCGCCCGTTCCGTTCTCCGCGTCGCTTCGCATCGAACGAAGCTTAAGCACGTCGAACACGCGGCCGCCCTGGCCGACGCGCCGTTGGCGGTACAGCGCGGAACCCGGCGACTCGAGCTTGATTGCGAAGGCGCAACATGCGAGGAGCGGAGCGGCGAAGACGAGCGCTGGGATAGCAACCGCGAGATCGAAAACGCGTTTGAGAAATTGTGCCGGCGCCGTGCACGACCGCAACTGGGTCGGCACGATTAGCGCCTGCTCGCCGTCGATCTCGAGCGCGACTGTATAGGCGTGAACGCGGAAGCGCGGCGGCGCGAACGCTACTTTGATGTTGCTCTTCGCCGCGGCCGCGAGGACCACCGGCATCAGCCAAGGAGGCAGCGTCTCGGTGAGCAGGAGCAGCTGGCAACCCCAGTCGCGCGCTTCCGTGAACCAGGCAACGGTCTCGAGATCGGACATGACGGACGGCCGCAGCGCCGCGACGCTCCCGTCGATGTCCTCGGCTGCGATGCGCAAGATTTCTGTGCCTTCGGGCGCGTTAAGCGAAACGGCCGCCGCGTTCGTGCGGTCGGGCATGCCAACGATCGCGATGCGTCGCGGCGAACGCTTCTCGGAAATACTGCGTAGCTCGTGGAGCACCGCCCGGCTTCCGCCAACCAACGGAATCGAGATGGCGAGGGAGGTCAAGATCACGATCCGCGACGTCGAAAGGCCCGGCACGAGCGTGAACAAGATCAAGAGCGGTAGCGTGCCGATGACCAGTGCCGCGGTCGTGTAGTAGATCTCGTCCCGCACCGACGAGGCCAGGCTCCGGCGATAGAGATTGAGCCGCTCGAAGAGCAGCAGTTGCAGCACGATGATGAGCGCCGCGGAGATCAAACCGTGTTGCAGGCCGCTCTTAAAGTGATGGAGGTGTTCGACGATCTCGATGCCGACGAAGGCCGAGCTCGCGAAGGTGATTAGGTCGCTGAACGAAAGCGCGAGCGCCCAGCGTGCAGAAAAGCGCGTCGGTTTGAAATGGGGACGCGCATATTCGAAGGCAACGCCGGCGTTCGATTCCGAATTCACGACGACATCCGGGCGCGCGTATGATGCGACTTGCACACGAAAATAGAACTGACCCCCGGCAGTGGCCGTAAGATACACTTATGCTGCTCGTATCGAATGGCAGCCGGAAGAGACGTTAGTCCGCAGGTGCGGGGCCGATACGGCTCGCAGCGGCTAGTCCTCTACGACTTGCAGCCGAAGTCGCGATGGCGATATGCTCGCCCTATGACGCGAATGGCGCTCCTCGCCTTGCTGTTCGCCACGTTGCTCGGCGCCGTTGCGTTCGAAGACGCGACACGACCGCATCGGTCGCTTCTCGCGGGCTTGGGCAGTGACGTTAGCGTTCTCTACTGCGGCGGGGCAGCCATCGCCGCCGGCACCGATCCGTATGCGAGCGACGCGATCCGCCTATGCGCGGACCGCATCGCGCCGGAAGGCGACGCGCGCGATCGCAGCGCCTACCCGTCCCGGCTCCCGGGATACGCACTCGCAATGTTTGCGCCGCTCTCGCGGCTGCCGTACTCGATCGCGAAACCACTTTGGCTCGCGTTCTTGCTCGGAGCCATCGTCGCGAGCGCCGGGTATCTCGCAGCGATCGCGCGCGTCCGCGTTCCGATAGTGCTCCTAGCGTTGAGTCTTTCGGCCGCATATCTCTCACTAACGGACGGATTACTCTCGCCGCTCGTGTTGCTCGCGTTATCGGCTGCCGCGTTTTACCTCGAGCGGCGACGTTTCGGGCTCGCTGCCGTTGCGCTCGCGCTCACGATCGTCGCGCCGCAAGTCGGTCTTGTGGCCTGCGTTTCGGCGGCGATCTGGTTGCCGCGAATCCGTCTGCCACTGGCGCTCGCTGTCGGTGCGCTCGTAACTGCCGGCGTTTCGACGCTTGGGTTGGCGCGCAGCGTTGCGTATGTGATGCACGTCGTTCCCGGTCGCGCATACGCCGAACTCGTAGCGGTCGATCAATGGAGCCTCTCTCACGTGCTTCACGTCCTGGGCCTTCCGGATTACGCCGCGATGTGGCTCGGCGTCGTGTCCTACGTCGCGATGGGTGCGATCGGAATCGTGGTCGCACGCCGCGCCGCGAGCGCGCTATGCTCTGACGGCCTCATCATTGCGCTGCCAGCCGCTGCGGTCTTACTCGGCGGCCCGGACCTCCACGAGCCGCAACTGTGTCTCGCGTTTCCGGCAGCGTTTCTGCTTGCATCGCGTGCGCGGCACGGAAGGAGCGTCGCGTGGCTCGCACTCGGGCTGCTCGTCTTCCCGTGGTTCTCGCTTTCCGATGAACGTACCGGCGTTTTTCTGCCGGCATTCGGCATCGCGCTCGTCGCGGTCGCCGGCCTTACGTTCATTGCGGCTCGCGGACTCTCGCCGCTCTCGCGCTGTCTCACGATGGCCGGGGCCGTCATCGGTTGCGGCATCCTCGTTCTCGCCTTCAGGCACTTGCCGGGGCCGGCGCCGACGGCGATCGCCGTGCCCGCGCTGCAAACGGGGCCCCCGGCCTCGGATTGGGGCGCTTTCCTACGCGCGAGTCCCGAACTCAGCGTGCCATCCTGGCAGAAAGAAGCGGAGAAAGTTCCGAGCTGGATCGCGCTTGCGTGTCTGATCTCGGTCGCCGGCATTCAACGGCGACGTTCGCCACACGAGGTGCGTGCCGAACGCCACGCACGCGCCGGCATCGCGGTCTCGGTCTAAAGGGCATCGACCGCATGGGGCTTCCGCACTAGTGACGTTGTAGTAAAATAGTCATTCTGAGGATACCCTTTGGTCGCTAGAGAGAGCATAATCGGCGTGTCTCTCTGCGAAGGGTCGCTGGTTCGTTATCTCGGCCAGACATCGACCTTATGGTGAGGGTTAATCGTCGTCAGGAGTTCTCTCGTGATTTGCGCAAAGCCGACGTTACCGCGTGTCCTCGTGATCGAAAGTCATGTACTCATCGGCAAGGGACTGTGCGAGGTCTTACGCCGGAGTAGCGACTTCGACGTGCTCGGCGACGTTATCAGCGTGCCCGAAGCGATCGACGACCGCTACGAGCCCGACCTCGTGCTGCTCGACATCGATGCCCTCGATCGCGACCTCACAGACGCGATCCGCGCGTGTAAGCGCGCGTTCCCGAGCGCGCACCTGTGCAGCTTGACGGCCTTTGCACAAGAGGAAGTGATGCAACGCTGCCTCGCCGCCGGCGCAGAGGGCTACGTCGTCAAGGATGCGACTCCCGCGGAATTCATCCGCGCCGCGCTCTCGGTCGCAAACGGCATCTCGTACGTCGATCCGCGCGTTGCGGGCAGTCTCTTGCGCCGGCGTAGCATCACGAACTGGCGCGTGGATCCAGACGAACTCTCGCAGCGCGAGGTCGAGATCATCTGCCTGATCGCCAACGGTCATTCCAATCGCGAGATAAGCGGTAAAGTGCGGCTCTCCGAGAAAACGGTCAAAAACTATATCAGCCGCATCTTCTCGAAGCTCAACATCTCGGCGCGCACGCAAGCCGCCGCCTACGCGTTCCGTAACGGACTCGTATAGGGCGTCCGACCGGACGCCGGTTACGCTCACGTGACGCGGAGCGCCGGTTCGGCCAGCGGTTGCGTCGTCGCGACCCGCAGCATCGCGGCCACCGGAATCGCGAGCGGCAGAAGCGTACGCGTGAGCAGGTAATCGATATCGAGGACGCCGCCCTGCACCGTCGGGGCGGCCGGACTCCAATACGCGCCCTGCGCCGTCAACGTCAGTTCCGCCGGCAAATCTTCGCGTTCGACCGCGATGCCGAGCCCGTGCTCCGCAGCGCGGCCGCGGCGTACGATCGGGCGCACGACGTGGTCGACGTCCGCGATGCCCAGGGAACGATGCAGTTCGCATAACCGCTCGAGCGCCTCGGGCGTGGTGCCGTCGACCGTGCTGCCGATGCGCACGCCGAGCCCGTGGGCGCGCAGTACCGGGATCGCGGCGACGACTTTCGCGAAGTTGCCGCCGCCGCGCTGCGCATCGTTGACGAACGGGTCGGCGTCGTCGAGCGAGATTTGCAACGCGACCGGCAAGTTCGCGAGCGGCGCGAGCGCGTCGAGCAATCGCGGCGTAAAGAGCGTGCCGTTCGTCAACACGACCGTCGGTAAGCGGCGACCGAGTTCCGTCAGCAGGTTGGGCATCAGCGGCTCGAGGAACGGCTCGCCGCCCGTGACACCGAACGCGGTAAAGCCGAGCGCGACGGCGTCGTCCGCGGCGCGTAGGATCGTGGCCACCTCGAGTTCGCGGCGCTGCGCATCCGGTTTGGATTCCGTCAAGCAGTAGCGGCAGGCGAGATTGCAGTGATAGTTCGTGTAGAACCAGAGCCGGCCGCCGATTGCGCTCGTCGCGACCGCCTCGCCGGCGCTCACCGTAAGCCGAGCGCCGTGCAGAAGCGGTTCAGAAAGATCGTGGCGCCGGCGAGCATCGTCAATTCGACGATCTCATCTTCGCGAAAGAATCCGCGTAGCCGTGCGACGGCGTCGCCCGGTGCGGCGCACATCGCGTCGGCGAAGAGGACGGCGGCCCGCTCGCGTCCCTCGAGTGGCAGCGGCGTCTCGGGCGCATGCAGCGCGCGTCGTTCGCCCTCACTCACGCCCGCTTCCGCGGCGACGTCGTCGTGCACGCGCGTGCAATAACGGCATCCATTGCGCACCGACACGCGCAGAATGACGAGTTCTTTGAGCCGCGGCGCGAGCGCGGTCGGACCGTAGATTGCGGCGATGAACGGCATCGTCGCTTCCAAGAGCTCGGGAACGTGCGCCATGAGTCCGGCGAGCGGACTCGGCTCGTCGCCCACGAGGTAGGGACGCGCGAGAAGTGGCGCGCGTTCGCGGGCGATGAGCGGGATTGCCGGGCTCGATGTGTCGATACCGCCTCCGGATGCTGATCTCAATCGTTATGCCCACCTTGAACGAAGTCGTCAACCTTCCGGCGCGTGCGGCCGAGATCGAGCGGCAGCGCGGTCCCTGGGAGTGGATCGTCGCAGACGGCGGCAGCAGCGACGCGACGTGCGACGTCGCGCGCCGTCTGGGCGCCGAGGTCATTGTCGCGCCGCGCGGGCGCGGGCGACAGTTGGACGCGGGCGCGGCGCAGGCGCGCGGCGCGGTGCTGTTATTCTTGCATGCGGATACATCTCTTCCGGCGGGAGCCTGCGAGGCGGTGCGTGCCGCCGCGCGGCAAGCCGTTGGCGGAAACTTCGCCCTGCGCTTCGACGAACGCAGCTCCACCGTGCGCTTTTTCGAAGCGTTCTATCGCGTGCAACAGTCCATCTTTGGGGTCTACTACGGCGACAGTGCGATTTTCGTCCGGGTAGACGCGTACCGGCGCATCGGCGGCTTCGGGACGCAGCCGATCATGGAAGACTACGCTTTCGTCCGACGGCTCGAGCGCTGCGGCCGAACGCGGCGTCTGCGGCTCGCGGTGACGACGTCGTCGCGGCGGTTCCGCGGACGTCCGCTGCGCATGGTCTGCCGCTGGATTGCGATCGTGGTCCTGTACCGCCTCGGAATTCCGCCGACATGCCTCGCGCGGCTCTATCGGCCGCATGCGCCGTCGTAAACGCTCACGCCGGGTCGAAGGCACTGGCTTCCACGCGAAAGGGCTGCAAGAGGATCGCACCCAGCGTGACGGCGCGATCATCGCGATAGGCCGGCAGCCCGATCGCGATGTCGGCCTGTGCGACGTCCGTCCGCCACGTGCCGTGCAAGCGGTCCCAGCACGAGAGTCCGCTCGACCAGTTGGCGTGCGTGAGCCGCTGCGATGTCGCGTGGTGGATGCCGTGCGCGCGCGGCGTCACGATGACGAGCGCGAGAAGACGTTCCCAGCGCTCCGGCAACCGGACGTTGGAGTGGTGGAAGAGGATGGAGAGGACCAAGCACGTCTGCCACAGGGTGTACGCGCGCGGCGTGACGCCGATTGCCGCGATCTGCGCGAGCCGCCACGGGATCGCGAGCGTCAGTTCGCCCGCGTGAAAGCGAAGCGCGGTCGTTGCGTCGAGATCGCGATCGACGTGGTGCACCGCGTGGAAGCGCCACAGCAGCGGCACGCGGTGCGTGAGCATATGCCACACGAAGAGCGTGTAATCCAGGAGCACGATCGACAGCAGCGTTTCTAGAGCGGGCGGGAGAGCGAGGCGCGCCAGCAGTCCCCAGCGGCGCCGCTCGACGAACGTCGCGAGACATCGTGCGAGCGGCGCTTCGAGGAAAAGGGTCGGCACGGCGCCGATCGCCGCGACGATGAGGTTGCGCGTCTCGCGCGTGCGTTTCGATTCGGTCGCCGCGCGCAGTGGGCGCGCGCGCTCGAGCGCCTGCAGCACGCAGAACTCGACACCCGCGAGGACCGGAGCGAGCTTCACACCGCTACGCGCGCCCACGAAGCTCGCAAGCTCGTCGCGTTAAGCGGCGGTGAGTTTGGGGACGGCGCGTTTCTCATCGAGATCGAGGACGTCGGCCCACGTCGTTACGTCCGTGCGATCCGGTGCAGCTTGGCCGCGCAATTCCAAGAAGGCCTTCTCGGAGTCGCTGCCTTTCTCGGGGCCCGACTTGAGCCACGCGGCGTTCCAAGTATCGAGTTCGGCCGGGCTCTTCTTCGCAATGAAGGGCGCGACGTAGTCCGTGATGTCTTGGTCGCTCTTGGCGGACTTGATGACGTCGAGCAACGCTTCGTGATCGATTCCGAGAAAGCCGAACACCGCCTGATCCATCGGGCAGTTGTAGTGGTACTCGCCGAGCGTGCCGCCGGCGGCAGCCTTGCCTTTGTCGATGGTGCGCTGGAGCTGAACGATGCCGTGCAGCTTCGTCTTGACGCTCGCGGGATATGTCTGCGTGAGATCCATAAACGTCCTTAGCCGGGAGATTGGTATCGGTGCTTGCTTACGAAAGAAAGCACTATGCCATGGACCGGCCCGCGGTCGAAAAAAGTTGCGAGGTTCGGCCGAGCCGTACGGAGCAATCCAGCTCATGCTGTCCCGCTCCTTCATCACGAGGACGTTGTATTTTTTCGTTCTCGCAGGCGCGGTCGCGCTGCCGGCGCTCGCGCAAGAACGTCCGCCGGGCGGCGAACGTCCGCATCCGCACCGGATCGCGGTACCGCGGCCATCCGCCTCGCCGACCGAAAACCCCGGCTTGCAGTACCGTTCCATCGGACCGGCGATCTCCGGCGGCCGCGTCGCGGCGACTGCCGGCAGCGATCGCGACGCAATGCTGTATTACGTGGGCGCAGCGGCCGGCGGCGTCTTCAAGTCGTCCAATGGCGGCGTGTCGTGGAGCGACGTGTGGGACGCGCAACCGCTGGGTTCGATCGGTGCGCTTGCAATCGATCCGACGAAGGACGACGTCGTGTGGGCCGGCACGGGTGAAGCGAATCCGCGCAACGACGTGTCGTGGGGCGACGGCATCTGGCGCTCGCGCGACGGCGCGAAAACCTGGCACCATCTCGGACTCGCGAAAACTTCGCAGATCGCGCGCATCTCGATAGATCCCGCGCGGCTGCGCGACGTCGTCGTTGCTGCGCTCGGCAATCCATACATCGATACGCCCGAGCGCGGGGTGTATCGCACGAGGGACGGTGGCCGCTCGTGGACGAAGACGCTGTTCCTGGACGCGAGCACCGGCGCCGCCGATCTGGCGCGCGACCCGCGCGATCCCAAGGTGCTCTACGCTGCGATGTGGCGCTACCGCCGGCAGCCGTGGCAACTCCGCAGCGGCGGCGGCCGAGACGGCCTGTACAAATCGATCGACGGCGGAACGACGTGGCGCCGGATCCTCGGAAACGGTTTTCCGGCGGAGCCGCTCGGGCGCATCGGTATCGCGATCGCGCCGAGCCGTCACATGCGCGTGTACGCGGTCGTGCAATCGAAAGCGGGCACGATCTGGCGCTCCGACGATGCCGGCGCAACGTGGACGCGCGTTTCGAGCGACACGATGCCGGAGCAGCGTCCGTTCTACTTCTCACATCTCGCGGTCGATCCGCGCAATCCGAACCACGTCGTCGCGGTTTCGATGTACCTATCGGAATCTAAGAACGGCGGCCGCGCGTGGAAGCATCTTGCGACCAACATTCACGTCGATAATCACGCGCTGTGGTGGTCGGCCGATGGCAAGCGCATGCTCAATGGCAACGACGGCGGCATCGCGCTTTCGAACGATGCGGGCAAGAGCTGGTCGATGCCGCTCAACCTCGCGATCGGACAGATCTATCACGTCGCCGCAAGTAACGCGGAACCGTATGAGATCTGCGGCGGCTTTCAGGACAACAGTTCGTGGTGCGGGCCCTCGCGCAGCCGCAACGGCATCGGCATCATCGATCGCGACTGGACGGCGATTGCGGGCGGCGATGGGACGTGGGCCGTCTTCGATCCGGCCGATCCGCAAAAGATTTGGACGGATACGCAGGACGGCGTGCTGACGATCTTCGATCGCGCGGCACAGCAGAGCATCGACGTCGAGCCGTGGCCGCGCGATGCGTTCACGTCGACGCGCGGGCTGCGCGACAAACGCTACCGCTTCAACTGGAACTCGCCGCTCGCATTCGCGCCGGCGGATCCGCATACCGCGTACTTCGGCGGGGATGCGGTCTTCAAGACGAGCGACGAAGGCCACACGTGGACGCAGATCAGCGGCGACCTCACGCGGAACGAAAAGGAACATCAGGGCGTGTCCGGCGGTGCCATCACGCTGGACGTCTCGGGCGCGGAATACTACGATACGCTGCTCGCGCTCACGCCCTCGCCCGCCGACCCGCAGACGATCTGGACCGGCAGCGACGACGGTCTCGTGCACGTGACGCGCGACGGCGGCACGACGTGGCGGGACGTAACGCCGCCGCAGCTCCCGCGTTACGCGCGCATCGAATGCATCGAGGCGGCGCGCGACGATGCGCAGACCGCGTATCTCGCCGTCGACCGGCACGACCTGGGCGACCGGGCGCCGTATCTTTTTGCGACCTCCGACGGCGGCGCGACGTGGCGGCGCATCGACGCGGCTCTGCCGCGCAACGCGTCGACGCACGTCATCCGCAGCGATCCCAAGAACGGTGCGATGCTCTACGCCGGTACCGAAGGGGGCGTGTACTACTCGCCCAATCGCGGCCGCTCGTGGCTTTCGATGCAGTTCAACTTACCGGCGGCGCCCGTGTACGATCTGCAGATTCAGCCGCGCGACAACGATCTTATCGTCGCGACGCACGGACGTTCGTTTTGGATCTTCGATGACCTCACGCCGCTGCAGCAGTCGATCGGTCTGGGCGCATTGGAACCCGTCTTGTATCCGATCCGGCCTGGGACGCTGTACGCGCAGTGGCAACCGATCGAGACCGGCGATAACGCGAGCCTTCCTGAGGGTCGCTTCATCGGCGCCGATCCGAAGGGACCCGCGCTTATCACGTTCTACCAGCGGTCTGCGGCGAAGCAACGTCCCGAGATCGAGATTGCAAACGGCGACGGCAAGGTCGTGCGTCACTTGCGCGGATCGTACGAAACCGAAGAGCGAACGAAGTATTGGGTCAGTAACGTGCTGGGTTACAATCGTCTCGCTTGGGACGGCTTGGAGGACGGTCCGGTGCGCTGGCACGGCACGACCATTCAGAACATGGGTCCGCTCACGGGTCCCGAAGCGCTGCCCGGCACGTACACCGTTGCACTGAAGATCGGGGGTCGCACGCTCACGCAGCCTTTCGAACTGCGCGCCGACCCGCGCAGCCCGTGGACTGCGGAGCAGCGCGCGCAGCGTCACGCGTACCTAGCGCGGCTGTACGGCGACATTTCGGAGATCGATACGCTGCTCAACGAGATCGATGCGCAGGAGCGCGTGCTGCGCCGGAGCCGTACAGGTGCAGCGCGGGCGCGCGTTGCGCAGCTCGAGCGCGCCCGCGACGAACTGACGGCCAATGACCGGCGCGACGAAGACAGCGTTGCCAAGCCCGATCGCCTGCGCGAGCAGATCTTCGCGGCGCTGGGCCCGCTCGGTGGATCGTACCAGCCGCCGTTTGCCGCGCACACCGCTGCGGCCGACGAAGTACAGACAGAATACGATCGCATCATGCCGCCGATCCGCTCGAACGTGCGTCACGCGCGATCCGTTGCCGCTGCCGGGCTCAGTGGACTGTAAACAGCCATTTTACTAGCGCGCTCGCCGCATCTTTTCGCCCGGCTCATCGTCGCTCGTCGCTCAAATGACTCGTCATTCCCGCTCCTCGCTCCTCGATCCGAACGAAAATCTGCGACGATCCCGCTAGCAAAATGACTGTTACAGTCCACTGACAAATCGATAAAGCCTGTGAGTCGTTCGCATGTCGGCGAAAGGAACTCGTCTCGCGGCCCTGCGCATATCACAGGGGAGCTGCACTCATAATCCCCTGGTAATCGAGCGCAAGGCCTTCGGGTGCCGTGCCGAATTGGATAACGGTCTTCGTCGCGGGGTCAATCGCAACACAGAAGCGGGCGCCATCCTGGTGGAACCTCTTGACCTTGGCGACCACCGTGTTCCAGTCGTCCGACGGGGAAGCGATTTCGATCACGACGTCGGGAACGATTGATGGGAAGGCCTTGGCCTTTTCTGCCGCAGGTACCGAGGCAAGTCGTTCCGGGCTAATCCAAGACGCATCGGGCGCCTTCACGCCGCTGCCGGGCATGGTGAAGCCGGCGCTGGAGCTGAAGACCGCTCCTCCGGCGCGCTCGCGATATTTGGAAAGCTGATGAGCCGCCTCCGCTTCCATAGCTCCGGACTTCCAATTCGTCGGGCTCAAAACGAGGGCGCCGTCATCGTTTCGCTCGACGCGATATTCTGGATTCGCTGCGGAGAGGCGCAGCAAGTCATCGTCAGTGAACACCTTTCCATCGATTACAACTGCCAAGGCGACTCCTCCGGTTCTGATTTCGGCGCATGGGCTTCGGCATACTTTCGCCAGTGCTGTGTCTTTGCGGCGCTGCCTCTATGGGGGTTCTGGACGTATGAGCGAGACCGTGCGTTAACGTCTTGGAGACGCGACGGCGCGTAGGAATGGCGTTACGTGAAACGACGTTCCGTCGCTGTCGACCGTGATCGCGCCTTGCTCGTCCGTGCGATAGACGCGCGCGCCGCTTTCTTCTAAGGTCGCTATCGTTGCCGGGGCCGGATGGCCGAAGAGATTGTTACGTCCGACCGAAACGATCGCATCGCTCGGCCCAACCGCGCGGACGAATGACGGCGTCGTCCCATAAGCCGAACCGTGGTGCCCCACTTTCAAAACTTGTGCGCGAAGATCGTCGCCGTGCTGCAATAAGCGTTCTTCGGTTTCGGCACCGGCGTCGCCGGTGAACAGCATGCAAAAGCGGCCGAACTCTAACCGGAACACGAGGGAATTACTGTTGATGTCGTTGCGCGTGCCGGCAAAGAACGGATACGTCGGCGCATAGAAACGAAAGGTCACACCGTCGTCGGTGCGCCACACGTCTCCACCGCGCGGTTCGAGTAAGGGTACGTGACGCTCGCGCGCGACGTCGAGTGCGTCGTGATACGCGTGTCCCGGGTACGACTGTCCGCTGTCCGCAAACCCATCCGCACCGAGCGTGCGCAAGACCGGCGGCACGCCACCGGCATGGTCGCCATGTGGATGCGAGAGCAGCACACCGTCGAGCCGGTGAATGCCGGCGCGAATGAGAAACGGGACGACGACACGCGTGCCGATGTCCTCCGCCGCCGACGTACCGTCCTGCTGCGCGCCGCGCTCGAGCCGGCCGCCCGCGTCGACGAGAAAGGCGTGCCCGCGCGGCGTGCGAATCAGCAGCGCGTCGGCCTGGCCGACGTCGATTGCGGTGACGACGAGCGCGTGCGAGGGCAGGCGCGGCGGCCACAAGCAAATGGCGGAGGCCGCGGCTATGAATGCCGCGGCGGCGACCGGACGGGCACGGTGCAGCGCGAATGCCGCGGTGACGAGCGCGACATCGTACGTAGCGAGCGTCCAAAGGGGTGGCGGGGTCGCGACGACGTGCGCGTACGGCAGTCCCGCGACGAGACGGACGACGCCCACGATCCAGTCCAGCAGCGAACGCTCGATGTTCGCGACGAGCTGCGCGGCCACGGGGAGCGGTGCGAGCGCGAGTTCGATGAAGCCGACGAGCATGGCGACTCCGACGACCGGAACGACTCCGGCGTTTGCGAGGGCGGCATACGGTGCGATGACGAGGAACGCGGCGGCCGTGATCGGCCATGTACCGAGCTGCGTCGCAAGGGTAATTCCGGCGAGTTCGCGTGCGACTTCCGGCATGCCGAGTCGCTCGCACGCTGCTGCGAGCGGCTTCGCAAAGGCGAAGATCGCGGCCACACACGAGAAGGACAGCGCGAACGAAACCGAATCGACCGCCGCCGGACGGAGTGCCGCGACGACGATCGCTGCTGCGGCGAGGCCATTCCATGAGTAGGCGCTGCGGCCCGCCGCGCGAGCGAGCAACGCGAAGGAGAGCATCGTTGCCGCGCGCAGCGATGGCAGATGCGCGCCACTGAACACCGCGTACGCCCAGACGACGCCGATCGTTGCGAGCGACGATGCGATGCGGCCGCAGCCGAGAACGCGCAGCAACGCAAAGGCGAGGGCCGCGACGACACCGAGATGGAGCCCTGCCGTGACAAGCACGTGCACCGTTCCGGTATCTTGAAATTCGCTGCGAAGATCGGGCGGCAACGCGCCACGCTCGCCCCAGAGTGCGCCTGCGAGGATCGTTGCGCCCGGTTCGCCGAGCTCGGCGTGCAGTCGCTGCGAAGCCCACGCACGCAGCCGCGGCATCCAGAGCGTCGGATCGCGCGGCTGCGGCGCGTCGATCGCCAGGATATGCGGTGCAGCGAGATGCCACGCGTTGCCGCTTTCCGCTTCGAGCTCGCGCAGCGATGGCTCGCCCGGATTGCGCGCGTCATCGAAGGGCTCGCGCTTGGCGCGCAACAGAAACTGCGTGCCGATCGGCGCGATCGGCAGCGGTAAAAAGCACGTCGCGCGGGTACCGTCTGCGAGCCGCACCGTCGCAGCGTACCGCTCCCCCGTCTCGGCGCGCGCGTCGAGCAGCGTCGCGCTGAGACGCGAAGAGCGAACGTCGGCGACCGGTAGCGTCCCCGGGTTTGCGAAGAAGCGCGCGTCGAGCGCGCCGAGTGCGAGAGCCGTCAACGTGAGCGCTCGAACGGTGCGGGGCACGCCGCGAAGCGCGACGGCTGCGCCGAGCGTGATGAAGAACAGCGGCGCGGCGAGGTCGTGCCCCGCGGCGATGATGCCGGCGAGGAACGCCAGCGCGAAGGGAACCAGGGGCGCGCGGCTCACGTATCGACAATCGCGACGACGGCTCGCGTCGCCAAGGCGGGTGTTTGGCGGCCTCATCGAGAGCTTGCCGGACTTGCCCTGGCCGCTTGCTGTATCCGGCCCCATGTGTGCTAGAATGGGACTACGGAAAGGACCTAGGAGAGGACCCCGGGAGGGACTACGAATGACAGTAGCCGCAGCGCAACTTCTGAGTGCAAGCGTCGAGCGCCCGCTCCGTATGGCGCCCAGGGACGTCGTTCACGAGCTCGTCGGCATTTTCGGGGCCTCGCTCGTCGCCGTTCTCGGACAGGTCAAGAACACCAGGACCGTGCGGCATTGGATGCAGGGCGAGAAGCAACCCGAGCAGATCGATCGACTGCGTCTAGCGCTGCAAGTCGCACTGTTCATGCAGGCCGCCGGCGAAAGCAAGGACGTGGTCAACGCATGGATGCGTGGAATGAACCTGCGTCTGCACGACGAGCCGCCGGCGATCGTTATTGCTGATACGCCACTCGATGCGGCACGTCGTGACGTCATGGCTGCGGCGCGTGCATTCCTCGCACACTGAGCGCGTATGAGCCTCGCGACGATCGTCATCCCTTCGCGGCTGCATCGCGTAAGCCGCGTTCCGGATCCCGCTGCTCTGCCCGCGTGGGAGTATGCCGGCGACGATCACACCTTCGGAAATCGTTGGGACGATCCGCATGGACGATATCGCGCACTCTACACGGCCGATTCGCATATTGGTGCCCTGGTCGAGACGCTGCAAGACTTCAGATTCAGCCTAACGCTGCTTTCGCGACTAAGCGCGATCGAACACGATGAGCAGCCCGAACGCTTTGCCGGCATTGCCGCGCCATCTTCACTGGGTTTACCGTACAGAATTATACGATATTCGAGAATCCCGACGCGCAAAGCCTAGACCGCCTCCGCGTCTCTGTGCTTGAGCGGACCTCCCGGCGCCTCGAACGCAGAGATGCCGACGTGCGTCACGCTCTGGAACACCTTGGGCTAATGGTTGAAGTGACGCGTGTACGCGATCGTCACGACCAGTTGCACATCGAATAAGCCGTTTAATAAAGTGGTTCGCGAGCATAGGGTCGCGCTCAGCCGCGACGAACGAACGTCCGCGGCCAGTGGCGTCCCTGAGTTTGCGAAGAAGTGCGCGTCGAGCGCGCCGAGCGCGAGGGCGAGGAACGCCGGTGCGAAGGGAAACAGGGGCGCGCGGCTCACGTATCGACAATCGTGACGACGGCTCGCGTCGCCAAGGAGATTCATGCGGATCATCGTCACCGGCGGGGCCGGCTTTATCGGATCGCACGTCGTGGACGCCTATGTGGCGCTGGGCCACGAGGTCGTCGTCGTCGATAGCCTGTGGGCGCACGGTGGCGGCCGGCGCGAGAATGTCAACGAGCGCGCGACGTTCGTGCATGACGACATCCGCGATGCATCGCTCGAGCGTTTGTTCTCGGACTTCAAGCCCGAGATCGTGAGCCATCACGCGGCGCAGCACAGCGTCGCCATCAGCACGCGCGACCCGCAGTACGATGCACAGATCAACGTCCTGGGGCTGCTCAATATCCTGCAGCAGTGCGTCCGGAGCGGCGTAAAGAAGGTCATCTTCGCGTCCAGCGGTGCGACGTTCGGCGAACCCGAGAAGCTGCCGATCACGGAAGCCACGCCGCAGCGGCCCGAATCGCCGTACGCGATCACAAAGATGGTCGCGGAGCACTACCTGCGCTTCTATCGCAAAGAGCACGGCATCGATTTCACGGCCCTGCGCTACGGCAACGTCTACGGTCCGCGCCAAGACCCCAACGGCGAAGCGGGGGTCATCTCGATCTTCATCGGCCGTTTCCTCGCACAGCAAGGCCTCAAGATCTTCTGGGACGGCGAGCAGACCCGCGACTACATCTTCGTCGGCGACGTCGCGGCGGCGAACGTTCGCGCTCTGGACCGCGGTAGCGACACGTGCTTCAACATCGGCACGGGACGCAAGACGAGCGTGAACGACATCTACCGCGCGCTCGTGGAAGTCACCGGCTTCGAAGCGCCGGTCGAGCATCTGCCGCGGCGGCCGGGTGACGTGCGCGACGCACAGTTCGACCCGTCCTTCGCGATGCGAGAGCTCGACTGGCGACCGGAAGTCGATCTCCTCGCTGGCATCCGGCGCACCTACGACTTCTTCCGCGAAAAACAACCCGCGTAATGGCGGCCTCCTTCATCGATCTCGGCGGCCGCGTCAGCGTCGTGACGGGCGGCAGCCGCGGCATCGGGGCCGCCGCCGCACTCGAACTCGCACGCGCGGGCTCCGCGATCGCAATCTTCGATCTCGACGGCGACGAAGCGAGTCACGCGGCGGCGGCGATCGAACGCGAGACCGCGGTCAAGGCGCGCGGCTACGCCGTGGACGTGCGCAAGTCCGAAGTCCTCAAGCGCATGTGCGACGCGGTCGCTGAAGACTTCGGGTCGCTCGATCACCTCATCAACAACGCGGGCGTGCAGTTCGTGGCGCCCATCGCCGAATTTCCCGAAGAACGCTGGGATTTCGTCACGTCGATCAACCTCGATGGCGTTTTTTACGCGACCAAAGCCGTGTGGCCGCACATGGTCGCGCGCGGCCGCGGACGCATCGTCAACATCGCGAGCATCCACGGGCTCGTCGCATCGCCGTACAAGCCCGCGTACGTCGCCGCGAAGCACGGCGTGGTGGGCCTCACGCGTGCATCGGCCGTCGAAGGCGCAGCGCTCGGCATCACGATCAACGCCGTATGTCCGGGCGCAGTGATGACGGATCTCGTGCGCAATCAAGCACCGCAACTCGTGCAGAGTTACGGCGGAAACATCACCGAAGAGGTAGCGCTCGAGCGCGCGTTTCTCGCGGCGATGCCGAGCAACGCGTTCATCGAACCGCAAGAAGTCGGTCAGCTCTGCGCGTTCCTCTGCTCGGATGCGGCGCGTTCCATCAACGGCGCGCCGATCTCGATCGACGGCGGCTGGTCTGCGCACTGAACGTCGCCTGCTACGCGTCGCACGAGCGGCGGCGGCAGCACTTGTCGCCGTTCTGCTGACGGGCAGCGTGGCGCGCGCAGGGGGCACGATCCTCGTGACGAGTCCGACTTTTCGCAACGGCGGCACGCTGCCGTCGAGTTCTGCGGCGGTGGAGTGCGGCGGCAAAAATGTTACGCCCGCTCTCGAGTGGCGACACGTGCCGGCGGCAACGCTGAGTCTCGCAATTATGGCCTTCGATACGAACGCAACAACGAGCCGTCACTATTGGCGTTGGTTCGTCTACGATCTGCCGCACGGCACCCGCCGGGTCGAAGCGAGCGCGGGGGGCGCGAAGCTTCCGGCCGGGGCAGTGCGCGGCACGACGGTCGACGGCGGCCGGTATTTCGCGGGACTGTGCCCGGAAAAGAATGCTCCGCATCGCCTCGTGTTCGGGGTTTACGCGCTGCATGTCTTACCCGTCCCCATTTCTCCAACCGCCGCGCCCGCTGCAATTGCAACGATCATCACGCGTTACGCGATCGCCTCGGGCCGCATCACTGGGACGCTGTCCGCGCCTTAGGCTTTTGGCAGCCGCGCACAGATCTCGAGTTGTGTCCCCACGGGGTCCGCGAAGAAGACCGCGGGATACGCATCGACTTCTTCATCGAGTTCCACGTCGTGCGCGCCGAAGCTGCGCAGCCGCGCCTCCCAGGCGAGGACCTCCGCTTTACTCGCGACGCGGAACGCGATCCGCGTGCGCGTCGGCTGCATCGTCGGGTCTTCGATGAAGCCGATGAAGCGCGGCGATTCGCCGCGCGCGGCCGGCTCGAAATACTCGACCGTATTATAGGGTAGCGTACGCGTCGCCGCGTGCCACGTCCCTGCGGCATCGACGTGCGAGAACGTCTTCGTCGCCAAGCCGAGCTCGGGCATGAGCCGATCGTAGAACTCCTCGACCGCCGCGAGTGACTCAACCCGAACGTCGACGTGATCGAAACCGATGAACGCTTGTGGCATGAGCGCTGCTTCGCGTGACGAACGCGGAAGCTCTGCTAAGATTCAGCGAATCTCAATTCCGTATTCTACTGGAGGATCGATCGATGGCCGCACAGGTTCTCGCGCTCTACAACAAGCCCGCCGACCCGACGCACTTCGAGCAATACTATTACGGTACGCACGTCGCGATCGCAAAGCAGCTTCCGGGCCTGCGCAAATACACGACGAACAAAGGCGCGATCGGCGCACCCGATGGTGCGGCGGCATACTATCTCATCGCCATCCTCGAATTCGACTCGATGGATGCGATCCAGTCGGCGTTCGCATCGCCGCAGGGTCAGGCTGCCGTCGAAGACGTTTCCAAGTTTGCGACCGGCGGCATCTCGCTGCTGATGTACGAGACCCAAACGGTGTAGTGGCGCTCGCGCAGCTGCTGGGTCACGCGACGACGAGATTGACGAGTTTGCCGGGCACGAAGATGTGCTTGCGAAGCGTCTTTCCCTCGACGAAGGCGTGCACGTTAGCATCGGAGAGCGCGAGCGTCACGGCGTCGCTCTCGGCGACGTCCGGCGCCACGCTGAGTCTTGCGCGGATCTTGCCGTTGACCTGAACGACGAGTTCGATCTGGTCGACGGCGAGTGCCGCGGGGTCGAACGCGATCCAGCGCTCGAGATGCACGGACCGTTCGAAACCCATCCGGTGCCAGAGCTCTTCGGCGATGTGCGGCGCGAAGGGTGCCAGGATGATCGGCATCACGCGTACGGCATAGAGCAGCGCCGGATCGGCTGCGCCGTCGTCCATGTTCGCGAGTTTGGTCAACGCATTGACGAGCTCGTCTAGACGGGCGAGCGTCGTATTGTAGTGAAAACGGCGGGTCGCGGTCTCTTCGGAACCCGAGCGCAGCGCCGCGTGAACGGCGCGCACGAGCTCGACTTGCGCGTCGCCGCGACGTTCCGGTAAGACGTCGACCGCGCTATCTTTCGCGGCTGCGGCGTAGGGCTCGCACGCTCGCCATACGCGGTCCAAGAAGCGCACGCGGCCCGCGATGCCTTCATCCGTCCACTCCATCGTGTCTTCGGGCGGCGTTGCCTTGAGCAGGAAGAGCCGCATCGCATCGACGCCGGTGCGCTGTGCCGTCTCGTCGACCCCGACGACGTTGCCGCGGCTCTTGGACATTTTCTCGCTGTTGCGCAGCACCATGCCTTGATTGAAGAGTCGCGCGAAGGGTTCGTCCGCTCCGTGAACCCAACCCTTATCATGAAAGTACTTGTAGAAAAAACGAGCGTACAACAGATGCAGCACGGCGTGCTCGGCACCGCCGATGTATTGGTCGACGTTGAGCCACGGATCGACGCGTGCGGTGGCGAAGGGCAGACGTTCGTTGCGCGGGTCCAGATACCGCACGTAGTACCAGGATGACTCGAAGAACGTATCCATCGTGTCGCTTTCGCGCCGGGCCGGCTTCCCGCAAAGGGGACACGTCGTGTCGATAAACGCTGCATCGCGCGCGAGCGGCGAGCCTTCACCCGTAATCGGCACGCTCGGCGGCAGCACGACCGGCAGCTGCTCGTCCGGGACCGCTACTTCGCCATGCTCCGGGCAGTAAACGATCGGAATCGGCGTGCCCCAGTACCGTTGGCGTGAGATCAGCCAGTCGCGGATCCGGTAGTTGACCGTCTTGGTTCCGCGCCCCATTTCGACGAGCCGCCCCGCGATCGCGTCGCGGGCGCGTGGCGAGTTCATGCCGGAGAACTCCGCGCTGGCCACGAGGCGACCGTCGTCCGTGAAGGCCGCCGTCATGTGCGCATCACCCGGCGCGTGCGGATCCGCGACCACGCGCGTCACCGGTAGCCCCATCGCGCGCGCAAAGTCGAAATCGCGCTCGTCGTGTCCCGGTACACCCATGACGGCGCCCGTGCCGTATTCGGCGAGCACGTAATTCGTCACCCAAATCGGGATGCGTTCGCCCGAGAGCGGATTGCGCGCGTAGCCGCCGGTGAACACGCCCGTCTTCGCCATCAAGCTCGTGCGCTCGAGCTCGGATTTGTTCTTGAGACCGGCCGCAAATGCATCGACCACGGCGCCGTGCTTGGGATGCCGCACGCCGAGTTTCGCGACGACGGGATGCTCGGGTGCGAGCGCGAGAAAGGTCACGCCGAAAAGCGTGTCGATGCGCGTCGTGTAGGTCGCGATCTTCTCATGCAGCTCATCGACGTCGAAGAAAAACGTGATGCCTTCGCTGCGCCCGATCCAGTTGCGTTGCATCGTGCGGATTTTGTCGGGCCACCCCGCGAGCGTGTCGATGCTCGCAAGCAAACGGTCCGCAAATGCCGTGATCTTCAAAAACCACTGCGAGAGATTGCGCCGTTCGACGAGCGACCCGCAACGCCAACAGCGGCCATCTTCGACTTGCTCGTTGGCAAGTACGGTCTTATCCTTGGGACACCAGTTGACCGGCGCTTCGCGCTTGTACGCAAGCCCGTCTTCGTAGAGACGCAGGAAGAGCCATTGATTCCAGCGGTAGTAGCAGGGATCGCAGGTCGCGAACTCGCGCGACCAGTCGTAGCCCGTACCCATGAGACGGAGCTGCCGCTCCATGTTCGCGATGTTCGATTTCGTCCACGCCGCGGGATCGATGCCGCGCTCGATCGCGGCGTTTTCCGCAGGCAGGCCGAATGCGTCGAAGCTCATCGGGTGGATGACGTTGTAGCCCTGCATGCGCATCATGCGCGCGAAGGCGTCGCCGAGCGTATAGTTCTTCGCATGACCGACGTGCAGATCGCCCGACGGATACGGCAGCATTTCCAGAACGTAATACTTGTCGCGCGGGTCGTCGTCGTTTGCGCGATACAGCGCGTCGCGTTCCCATGCGTCCTGCCAGCGTTTTTCAATCGTTCGAAAATCGTAGGTTTGCGGAGACCGTTCGTCGAGCACCGTATGCGGATTCTCCCGCGTCGTGCTATTCCCGTTCTGCGCGTGGTGCGGATGCTTTGCGCGGGGAACTTCGGTGCGACCGGTACTTGCCGCCAGCCGCGTTCGGCCCGATATGGTGCGTATGGATCTTCGAACCGGCACGATCGTCATCGTCCTCGCCGCGGCCGGCGGCGCGGCGGCCGTCCATGCGCTTTCGCCGCAGACGTCTCGGGCGCCGGCGCTGGATCTGGGCAGTCCGCGGTCGCTGCCACGGTCGCAGGCGAATGCGGAACCGGTGCATGCGGGGCGCCGCCCGGAAGCGCCGCTTGCGGGGCGGCGCGGGCCCGTCGTGTATGTCGCGGGCGAAGTGATGCGGCCAGGCGTCTATCGCGTCGCATCCGATGCGCGCGCGGTCGATGCGCTGCATATGGCGGGCGGCCCGACGAAGCTTGCCGATCTCGTCGCCGTCAATTTGGCCGCGCCGGTCCAGGACGGCAGCGAGATCGTCGTTCCGGCGAAGGGTCTGCTACACGCCGGCCCGCCGAGCGAAGTGGGAACGCGCACGCGAACGACGCGTTCACATTCGCGGCCGCGCCAGGCGGCACACCATCGTCGCAAGCGTAGCGCAGCGCTCGATTCCGGCGACTCGATCGGTGGTGCGCCGCCCACGCTCGACGTCAATAGTGCCGATGCTGCGGCGCTGGAAACGTTGCCAGGCATCGGGCCGGCACTCGCCGAGCGGATCGTAACGTTTCGCGACGCCAACGGTGCGTTCGCATCGAGCGACGAGCTGCTCGACGTTGCCGGCATGACGCAGAACAAAGTCGACGAGCTCGCGCCATACGTGACGTTTCGCTAAGGGATCAATGAAAACGGCACCCGATCGCTCAGGTGCCGTTGTTCTTTCTCGAGACCGCTTACCAGCCGCCGCCGCCGCTATCGCCACCGCCGCCGAGGTCGCCGCCGCCGAAGCCGCCGCCTCCGCTATCGCCGAAGCCGCCACCGCTGTCACCGAAACCGCCGCCACTGGAGCCATAATCGCCGAAGGAGGCGTTGCTCATGTCGGCTTGGCCCGCATCGTTTTGCCAGCCGCCGGCATCTTGCCCGACGCCGGGATCGGTGCCGGCGACGCCGGCGTTCTCGACGCCGCCCGTGCCCAGGCCACCGCTGCCGCGATTGAAGAGCTCATTGCCCAAAAACGCGCCGCCGAGGCCGCCGAGCAAGCCGCTAAAGAAGCCGCCGCCACCACCGCCGTAGCCGCCGCCATAGCCGCCGCCATAGCCGGGACCGCCGTAGCCCTGGCCGCCGGGAGCGCCTGGGCCGCCGGGGCCACCGTAGCCGGGGGGCATCATGCGCGGCCGCGACATCGCGCGAAAGACCGCGCGAATGATCAGGAAGCCCGCGATGAGGATGAGGATGAGCCAGAAGAGCGACATGCCGCCTCCAAAAGACTGCGTGGACGCGTTCGGTGCGAGTTGCCGGCGAACCGGAGCTGCGCCGGCCGAACGCGCGTGACTACGATATTGATCAATGACGAGGTTGATGCCCGTCGTAATGCCCGTGTCGAAGTCGCCCGTGCGGAAGTAGCCGCGCATCGCCGCGCGGATGCTGTCGATCTCGCCTCGCGGAAAGAACGCACTCGCGGCCCGGTCGGGCACGACGCCCTGGACCTTCTCAGCCTTCGAAAGGAAGACGAGGACGCCGTTGACCTGCTGCTGGGCAAAGACTTTCTCGGCCGCCGCCTGCGGCGTCGCGCCGTCGAGCGAAGGCACGGTGACAACGACGACTTCCTTGCCGGTCTGCTGGCTGAAATCGCCGATCGTGTTGTTGAGGCTCGAGACGGTGCTCGCGCTAAAGAGGCCGGCTCCATCGTTGACGTACGAGGTCCGCGCGAGGGCCGGCGACGCCAAGGCGACGGCAAACGCCAGCAGGGCGGCTAACGCACCGAGCAGCTTGCGGGGAAGTCGCAACGTGATCACGTTGCCTCTTACCCGTTAGGACGCCCAAAGTTTCCTAGCGAAACGTGACGACCGCGACGCCGACGACGCTGAGCACGAAAACGACGAGGAAGAGCCAGATGCCGGCCTTCTTGAGGTTGTCGCGGAAGAGCCGTTGGCGCCGGGTCCGCTGCTTCACGAGGTTTTCGCTTGGCGTGCCTCGGGGGCGCCCCACAGCCGTTCCAAATTGTAGAACGCCCGCGCTTCGGGAGTGAAGACGTGGACGACCACGCTCCCGAGATCGATCAGAATCCAGCCGCCGTCGGCGTAGCCTTCGGTCCGGGCGACGGGGAAGCCGTCCTCGCGGGCGGCTGCGGTGACCGCGTCCGCGATCGAACGCGTCTGAATCTTCGAACGGCCGGTCGCGATGACGAAGGCGTCGGCGACGATCGTGCGGCCCTCGAGTGGCAGGGTCAAGACATCTTCGGCCTTTTTGTCGAGTGCGGCGTCGCGAACGACGTCGATGAGATCAGGCAGAGATCGGGCTCCTTTCACGGGATTCGAACGATCGCAGGGCGGCGAGGGTCTGGGGAGCGGCTTCGAGCTCCCGTCCGCGAAGATGGGCGAGCGTGGACCGCAAGACCGCAGTCATCGCGCCCTCGAGATCGCGGAAGGCGAGCGCCTCGAAGGCTTCGCGCTTCTCGAATTGACGTCCCGGCTCTAAGCCGTCCGCGAGGTAGACGATCGCATCGAGCCGGGACATGCCGGGCGCGGCAAGCGTGTGGCGCGCGATGGCGCGCAGCACGGCCGGATCGTCGACGCCGAACTCGCGCGCGATCTCGGCACCGACCCGCGCGTGCAACACGATGGGATGGCGCCGCTCGAAATCGTCGATCGGCAGCCCGCGCACTTGCGCGGCGTGGATCAAACGTTCGGGACTGTAGAGCCGAGCGAGGTCGTGCAGGAGGCCAGCGACCCGCGCCCGCGCAGCGTCTTCGTTATGGCGCTGCGCCAAGCGGTCGGCCAGTCGCGCGACGCGTAGCGAGTGCGCGTAGCGATAGTCCTGTCCGAGCTGCGTTCGCGTCCTGCGTGCGAGCGCGCCGAAGTCTGCGTTAAAGATCGGGCGGCGTCCCGGCCCCGGATGTGGCCCGCAGCATCAAGCGCGATCCCGTTCGCCGATGGCTGTCGCAAGATCGTTGACGAGCGCCGCCAGCCGGCCGCGGTACAGCTCGCCGCGCAAATTCCCGGCCCACATCACGACCGCATTTTCGCCATTGTCGCTGTAGTATGCGCGCCGCGTCGAAACGATCGTGAAGCCGTATTTGCGATACAGGCGCTGCGCCACGTCGTTGGACTCGCGCGCTTCGAGCGTAATCCAGGACGCGCCGCGCTCGATTGCTTGCGCGATGAGATGCACGAGCATCTCTTCCCCGTAGCGTTTGCCGCGCCAGTCCGGGTGCACGGCGATCGTCGTGATGTGAGAGTCTTCGAGGATGACCCAGATTCCGCCGTAGGCGACGATGTCACCGCCCGCGACGCGTCCGACGAAGTAGTGCGCGAGTTTGTTATCGCTCAGTTCGCTTGCGAAGGCGCTAGTCGGCCAGGACGTCGAGAACGAGAGGGCTTCGATGCGCATGACGGACCGGATGTCGTTCGGCGTCATCGCGCTGATCGTCATCGGGCCGGGGCGATCCGCCGAGCGCGGATCGAGGTTTGCTCTCATGCGCCCGGCCGCACCGCGCGCTCGGTGTATGGCGCTTCGCCGTAATCGGCGCGCACGGCATGCGGTTCCGCCGCCGGCGCGCCGTGCAGCGCGCGCAGCGCGGCGGCAAGCGCCGGGGGCTGTGCGGATGGGGACAGGGGTCGCACGATGATCCCGCGTTCGCCGAGCGCGGGACCGGCGCCCTCCGCCGTGCCGTACACGCGCAACTCGCCCGGCGGGACGCGCGCGGCAAGCGCGTCGGCGAGCGCCGCATAGGTGCCGCAGAATGCGAAGGGCGAGTGAGCGTGGCAAAGCCGCACGCAAGCGATGCCCGCGCGCCCGTGTACGAACGTCGCATACGGCGCCTCGGCGTTTTCCGCTTCGAGCACGTCGTACGACGACAGCGGCACGAGCGGCACTTTCGCTGCAAAGGCGAGGCTCTTTGCGTAGGCGAGCGCGATGCGCAGCCCCGTGAACGAGCCCGGCCCGACGGTAACGGCGATTCCTGCGAGCTCGGTGAATGCGACGCCGCCCATGACGCGGTCGACGATCGCGAGCCCCGCTTCGAGCGCGTCGCCGCCGGCGCTTTCGGCGGCGCGTGGTGTGGACGACGGGTCGTTCGTGACGAGCGCGGCGGAAAAGGTGCCAAGGGCTCCGTCGATGCCGAGCCAGCGCACGACCTTCACGCGCGTTTCGACGGTCAGGTCGCGCGCGGTGGAACCGCTGCCTACGATCGTCACCCGCAGCGCGCGCGCCGGAACGAGCTGCGGTACGCGCTCCGGCCACTCGATGAAGACGATGCTGCGCGCATCGAAAGCCTCCTCGAGTCCGAGTTCGTAGACTTCCGCCGCATCTTCGATGCGGTACAGATCGAGATGTTCGATCGGCGGCGGGCCGGCATAGCGATGCCAGAACGTGAAGGTCGGGCTCGCTGCGCAGTCGCTTCCTTGCAATGCTCGGACGGCGGCTGCGACGAAGGTCGTCTTGCCCGCGCCGAGGTCACCCGCCAGTGCGACGACGTCTCCTGGCGCGAGCGTTCGCGCGAACGTTTCCGCGAAGCCTTCGAATGCCGCAAGATCCGGCGTTCGCGCACGCTCGACGGTCACCGGGAAGAACTCTCCATCGCCAGCGCGAACGCAATATCGATGTGGTGGAGAGCGAACGACGTAGTGGTCGGCGTCATTACAGGCGTCTTCTCGGCCGTCGTCGCCGCCCTCTTCGAGGCGTTCTTCGTTACCGCACGCTTTCTTTCGCTCGGCCAGCACGGCGGCGGACTCGGGAGCAAGATCGTCTTCATCGCGATCGTCGGTGCGGTGGTCGGCGGGATCGTCGGATTCTGCGTCGGTGCGGTGATCAAACCGCGGCCGCAAGTGGGTTCCCGTTCGGTCAAGTGAGGAGCGAGCACCAGCCCTAGCACGCGAGCGGGAAGCCAGCGCAAGGCGATTTGCCGGTGCCGCAAAGCGCGCGCCGCAGCCTTGGAAATGTTCGCCGATTCTGCAAGCCGGCGTGATTGAGATAGGTATTGAATAGAGACCGGGTTTCACAAGTAAACGTCGAGGACGAGATGCGGGAGAGCTATCTCTCCTACGCGATGTCGGTCATTGCCTCGCGTGCGCTGCCCGACGTGCGCGACGGTCTCAAACCGGTACAGCGGCGCATCCTCTACGCGATGCGCGAGATGAATCTGACGCCGGACAAGCAGCATCGTAAGTGCGCCGGCGTCATCGGTGAAGTTCTCAAAAGTTATCACCCGCACGGCGACTCGTCGGTGTACGACGCGCTCGTGCGCATGGCGCAAGATTTCACGCTGCGCTATCCGCTCGTCGACGGTCACGGCAATTTCGGCTCGATCGACGGCGATCCGCCCGCGGCCTACCGCTACACCGAGGCGCGCCTCGCCCGCATCGCGATGGAGATGCTGGCCGACATCGACAAAGATACGGTCGATTTCGTGCCCAACTTCGATAATCAAGGGACGGAACCGGTCGTTCTCCCGTCGCGTCTGCCACAGCTGCTCGTCAACGGCTCCTCCGGCATCGCGGTCGGCATGGCGACGAACATTCCGCCGCACAACGTCGGCGAAATTTGCGACGCAATCGCCTATCTCGTCGATCACGAAGACGACGAGGCGGATTCGATCGATGAGGCGCTCGCGGACATCGTGCAGGGTCCGGATTTTCCGACGGGCGGCACGTTGCTCGGCCGCGAGATCATCCGCAACGCGTACAAGACCGGGCGCGGCTCCGTGATGATGCGTGGCAAAGCCGAAATCGTCGAAGACGAGAAGGGCCGCCACCGCATCATCATCACCGAGGTTCCCTTTCAGGTAACGACGTCGCGCATCGTCGAGGCCATCGCCGAAGCGCACGCGGAGAAGTCGATTCCCGGCATCGCGGATCTCAAGAACGAGTCCGACCGGCGCGGCACCCGCATCATCGTCGAGCTGCAACGCGGTGCGACGCCGAACGTTGTGCTCAACCAACTCTACAAGCACACGCCGCTGCAATCGAGCTTCGGCTTCAACATGCTCGCGCTCGTACCGGCCGCCGGTTCCCTCGAAGCGCGTGCCACGGGTGCTTCGCACCCGCTCGAACCGCGCGTGCTCGGATTGCGCGAGATGCTCGCGCACTTCATCGCACATCGCAAGACGGTCATTCGCCGCCGTACCGAGTACGAGCTCAATAAGGCCCGCGACCGCGCGCACATCCTCGAAGGCTTCCGGATCGCTCTCGACAACATCGACGAGGTCATCCGCATCATTCGCGAGAGCGACTCGACGGAGAACGCCCGCGAAGCCCTGATGGAGCGTTTCAAGCTCACGCAGCTGCAAGCCAACGCCATCCTGGACATGCGCCTGCGGACGCTTACGAGTCTCGAGCGGCAGAAGATCGAGGATGAGTATACGGCGCTGCTCAAGACCATCGCCGAACTCGAAGATATTCTCGCGAGCCCGCGGCGCATCGCCACGCTCATTCGCTCCGATAGCCAAGACGTGAAGAAGCGCTTCGGGGACGAGCGGCGTACGGAGATCGTGCCGCTCGAGGACGAGCTCAACATCCTCGACGTCATTCCCGACACGCCGGTCGTCGTGACCTCGACCGTCGGCGGTTACATCAAACGCGTCTCCGTCGACACGTTCCGCTCGCAGAACCGTGGCGGGCGCGGCGTCATCGGGATCGCGAACCTCAAACGCGAAGACGTCGTGCAGAACTTCTTCATGGCCTCGACGCACCAGCACGTGCTGTTCTTCACGAACAAGGGCCGTGCGTACCGGCTGCGCGCGTACGAGATTCCCGATTCGACGCGTCAGTCGCGCGGGACGGCGCTCGTCAACCTCCTCACGTTACCGCCGGGCGAGAACGTTACGGCAGTCTTTCCGATTCGCGAGTTCGTGGAAGACAAATATCTCGTCATGATCACGCGGCGCGGCGTCATCAAGAAGACGTCGCTGCGCGAGTTTGCAAACATCCGGCGCAGCGGTCTCAACGCCGTCGGCCTCGATGACAACGACGAGTTGCTCGGCGTCGACCTCTCCGACGGCTCGGACGACATCATCCTGGCAACGAAGGACGGCATGGCCGTGCACTTCTCTGAAAGAGACGTGCGTTCGATGGGGCGTAACGCGCGCGGCGTCCGCGCGATCACGCTCGCGTCGGGCGATTCGGTCGTCGCGATGGACGTCGAGGAACCCGATCGGCGCGAGGTGCTCATCGTGACGTCGCAAGCCTACGGGAAGCGCACGCCCATCGACGATTACCGCCACACCTCGCGCGGCGGCAAGGGCGTCAAAGCATTCGCGAAGGAGAAAGAGATCGGTTCGGTCGTCGATCAGATCCTCGTCAAACCGGAGGACGAAGTTTTGCTGATCACCTCCGGCAATCAAGTCATTCGCATCCCGGTTTCCGGCATCCGGCGGGCGGGGCGCTCGACGAAGGGCGTGCGACTCCAGAAACTCGAAGCGGGCGACGAGATCATCGCGATCACCAACCTCGGCGTCCAAACGAAGCAAATCGAGGAAATCACGGGCGAAGCACCCGTCGTCGGGAAGTGAGTACGCAGGCGGCCGTGCTCTCCCAAACGCGATTGAAAACGGACCGCGTCGGCGGCGCTCCGAACACGGTCGCATGGCAACTCCGAAACCGGCGTGGTGGCGGGAACGTGCCGCAGCGCGCCGTCTCTTGCTCGACGAAGCCGTGCGGCGCCTGCGCATCTGGTTGGCGACGGTCGAAGGCGCTCGCGGCGCCTACATCTTTGGAAGCTACGCACGCGGCGACGTGGGACCGGACAGCGACCTCGACGTCGTGATCGTCCAGGACACGGACGCGCCGTTCTTCGAAAGAGGCTCGCTGTTTTACGGCTCGTCGTTTCGGCGAGAACTCCAGGCCCCGGTCGACTTGCTGGTGTACACGCCGGCGGAACTCGAAGAGCTACAGGTGCGCAGACAGTTCTTCGCCGACATCGTGGCCCAGGGTTTGTGGATCGATGCAAGTCGACCCGCTTGAAACCGCCCGCGTCTGGCTCGCGCAAAGCCGCGACGACCTGCGCTACGCGCATACCGTGTTCGATGCGGAACACTATGCACTCGTCTGTTTTCTGTCGCAGCAAGCCGCTGAAAAAGCACAAAAAGGTTATCTGCGGTGGTGTCGCGGCGACCACGAACGGACGCACCGCATTACACAACTCCTAGATGAATTGGCAATCGCCGACGAGGAATTGGCAATGAGTCTGCGCGACGCAGAGGGCCTCGACCAGTATTACGTCGCCACCCGCTATCCGGATGCATTGGGCGGCTCTCTGCCATCCCGTGTTTTCCGCCGCGCTGATGCCACGAGCGCGTTCGACCGTGCGGAACGGCTCGTCAACGTTATAGAGCGGCGACTGCCGCATGACACGGATGGTTTTGAGCAAGACTCCGCGTCTTGTCGCGTCTAGCGGACCTCATCTGCGCGCTGCCGCACGAGTGCGACTTGCGGATTGGCAAGTGTGTTGCGTCTGACGGCCTCAGCCGTCGGAAGGCCCCTGCCGGCTGGGGTTTTCGGAGATCGAGCCAGGATCGCCAACGGATTCGATCACCTCTGCTGCATATGTCAATGCAATCGACTCCCTTAGTGCATCCGCGGAAAGGAACGAGCGACGAACGTGCTCACCATCGTCTTCAATGAGTACGACATTGCGGTTCCGTTCGAGGAGCTGTTGGATGCGTAGGCGAGTGGCATCGCTCGCCTGTAGCCGACGTAATGTCGTCGTCGCATCGCAATCGACGAAAGATCCGCTCGTCGCAGAGAAGCGCTTCACTTCTTTCCTGCTGACATAGACCACGCTCGCGGTAAAGATCAGAAAGGCGGCGCCGAGCAGACCATTCTGGATTCGCTGGCTTCTCTCAGTCGGCGCCGCGCCTCCGACCGCTATTTCACTCGTTTCTTGATCATACAGCGAATCGCAGGGCTTCCAGTGGGGCTTATCTGCCTTCACGAAGGGACGGAAGTAAGAGCACGCTGAGCCAACTTGCCAGCCGCTGTAAACTTGCCCACGGATTCCTTTGACGTGCTCGGTGAAGAGCTGTCCTCGGGATATCCACGGAACAAAGAAGTGGCCCTCGCGTGCGGCGATTTCAGCGCGACTCGAAAAGCCGGAAGTCGAGACGACCGCGAAATAAATGGCGACGACTATGAGGCCGTAATAGAACGTTCGAGACATATGGGCGATCAATAAGTCATCAATCGGCCACACTCGCCGTAAAATGGTCCAGAAGCTATTCTCTCTCTTGCCGACATAAATTTGGGAAGGTTCGTCTCGGAAAGCATCATTTATCGAGCCAACGACGAATGCAAGGAACGCTAGCGCGAGAGAACCTACGATGACCACCTGCCATCGGTCATCGGCATTTAGAAGCGCAGCGGCGCCCCATTGCGCCCACGTAAGCACTCGCTCTGGTGGTGTTGCCTTCTCCGGTCGATTTCCTAAACTTAAAACGTCGGTCCGTGCAATGTAACCGCAAACTCCGAGCGTCGTCGCGAGTGCGGAAACTACGCTCCATGACTTCATGTGTAGCTCCTATAAGATGGTTTGTGGTCGCCACGGTACCGTTAGGCTGTGCCACGTGTGTGGCACAGCGGTGGGAGGGCAGCCGCAACCAAGCTTCTTGCCGACCGGTCACACATGTCGGAGGTGATGAACGAAGTATGAGCGCTTTCCCCGATGTCACGCAGGCCACGTTCCAACAGGAAGTCCTAGGGCACGACCAGCCCGTCTTGGTCGACTTTTGGGCGCCGTGGTGCGGACCGTGCCGGATGCTCGCGCCGGTCGTCGAGAAGGTCGCGACCGCCCACGAAGGCCGCGTCAAATTCGTGAAGCTCAATACCGATGAGAACCCGAGTCTCTCGGGCGAGTATCACGTCTCCGGCATCCCGTGCCTGATCCTTTTCAAGGGTGGCAAGGCGGTCGACCGCGTCGTCGGCTTCGTCCCGGAGAACCAAATCTCGTCTATGCTCGCAAAGCACCTCGCCGCGGCGTAAGAGACGCCGGCGGCCCTAGCGCGGTGTCGCTGCGCGAATTGCCCGCGATGAACCGGTTCCTCGCGGAACCGGATGTCGCCGGCTTCGCAGCGCTGTTCGGAACGACCGTCGTGAAAACGGCGGTCGATGCTGTTCTTCGGGACGCGCGCGCGAATGCGCGCTCGAGCGAAAACGGCGTCCCGGCTTTCGACGAATTGGTCGGGCGCGTCTGCGGGCGGCTCGCACACGAGGAGACGGACGGTCTGCTCGGCGTCATCAACGGCACCGGGATTCTCCTCCACACCAATCTCGGGCGCGCGCCGCTCGCGCGCGAAGCGCTCGACGAGATGCACGCCATTGCCGCCGGCTATTCGAATCTCGAGTTCGATCTCGCAAGCGGGCAGCGTGGCTCGCGTTATGCGCGCGTGACGACGCTGCTCTGCGCGGTGACGGGCGCCGAAGACGCGCTCGTCGTCAACAACTGCGCGGCCGCCGTACTGCTGATCCTCGATACGTTCGCCAAAGGCCGCGAAGTCGTCGTTTCGCGCAACCAACTCGTAGAAATCGGTGGCGGCTTTCGGTTGCCCGACGTGCTCGCGCGCAGCGGCGCGCGGCTCGTCGAAGTCGGTGCGACGAACAAAGTCTATCTGCACGACTTCGAGCGCGCACTCACCGCGCAAACGGCGCTCTTGCTGCGCAGTCATACCTCGAACTATCGCATCGAAGGTTTCACCGCCGACGTCGCTGCGGGCGAGCTCGCTGCCCTCGGCCGGCGCGCCGGGCTGACGACGGTGGAAGATCTCGGCGGCGGTGCGCTCGTCGACCTGCAATCGTACGGCTTGCCCCACGAGCGAACGGTCATCGAAGCGCTCGCTGACGGCATCGATCTGGTCGCGTTCTCGGGCGACAAGCTCTTGGGCGGTCCGCAAGCCGGCATCATCGTCGGCCGGCGCAGTGCCATCGCGCGCCTGCGCGCGAACCCGCTGCTGCGCGCGCTGCGCGTCGACAAGGTGACGCTTGCCGCTCTCGGCGCGACGGTGCGGTTGTATTTGCGGCCGGACGGTCTCGCAGCGATTCCGTTCTACGCGATGCTCGCGACGACGTGTGAGACGCTCGCCGCGCGCGCACGCGAGGTGATTGCGGCCGCGTGCGAACGTGCGTCGGCAACCGGGGATGGCGAACTCGGTGCAAGGCGGATGCGCGCGAGCCTTTCGCCCGTCGCGACCGAGGCATACGCGGGTGGCGGAGCGGCACCGCTGGCGCCGTTTGCGTCGCACGGCATTGCACTTCGTGATGCCGGCACGAGTGCCAACGTGCTCGCAGCGCGTCTGCGCGCGCAGGCACCGCGCGTCATCGGCCGCGTGGGCGGCGCTGCGGTCATCGTCGACCTGCGGACGATCCCACCCGAGCGCGACGCGGACGTGGCTTCTGCGCTGCTGCGCGCGTTTTATTGAGCATGCACATTCTGGGCACGGCGGGTCACGTCGATCATGGCAAATCGTCGCTCGTGCGCGCGCTCACCGGTACCGACCCCGATCGCTGGATCGAAGAGAAGCTGCGCGGCATGACGCTCGATCTCGGCTTCGCGCATTTGCGCTATCCCGACGGCGTCGAAGCCGGCATCATCGACGTGCCGGGGCACGAACGCTTTCTGCACAACATGCTCGCGGGCGCGGCGGGCATGGAGTTGCTGCTGCTCGTCGTCGCCGCGAACGAAGGGCCCAAACCGCAAACGGCCGAGCATCTCGCGATCTTACAGTACTTGAACGTCAAGCGCACGATCGTCGTCCTCTCCAAATCCGACACGGTCGATGCGGAAGAGCTTGCCTTTGCCGAGGAGCTGGTGCGCGAAGCCGTCGCCGGCACGATTGCCGCGGACGCTCCGTTCATCGCCGTCTCTACGGTGACGCTCGACGGTCTCGCCCGCCTGCGCGAGGCGGTCCACGCGGCGCTCGTCGCGCTCGCGCCGCGTGCACCCGAGGCGCCCGCGTACTTGCCGGTCGACCGCGTTTTCGCGCTGCCCGGTCACGGCACGATCGTTACCGGGACGTTGATGCAAGGCCGCATCGCCGTCGGCGATCAGCTTGCGCTCGCGCCGAACGGCCGCCAGCTGCGCGTGCGCAGCCTGCAAGTCTTCGGAGCGAAACGAGACGCGGTCGACGGCGGCTCGCGCGTCGCCGTCAACGTACCCGGCATCGAGACGAGCGAGATCGCACGCGGCGCGGTGCTCGCGAGTCCGCAGTTCGCGACGCGCGCCGACGTGGAGGTACGTTTCCGTCCGCTGCCGATCGCTGTGCCGCTCTTGCGCCGCCGCATGCCCGTGCGCGCCTATCTCGGCAGCGCCGAGATTCTCGGGACGCTCGTCTTCGACGCGATCCCGAGCGACGACGCGGAGATCGCGGGCAAGCTGCACCTACGCCGGCCGACGGTCGTCTTTCCCGGCGCGGCGTTCGTCGTGCGCCGGCTCTCGCCAAAGACGCTGCTCGGTGGTGGAACGATCGCCGGCACGCACGCGGCGGCGCTCGGCGCGAGCGACGATTCGCCCGAGATTGCGGCGCTCGCTGCGGCCCTGCACGCAGCGGGTCTCGACGGCGCGGCCGCGGCACGGCTCGGCGCGGGAAGTAACGTGCGCGAAGACGCGGCGGAAACGCTCCTGTCGCAGCTTGCAGACGACGGACGCGCGGTCCGCGTGCAGCGCCCGGCGGGCTATGTCGATGCCGCGCTCGCACACGAGCTGATCGCCCGCGTCGAAGCTCATCTGCGCGCGAGCGAAAGCGACGCGCCGTGGCTCGCCGGCCTCACGGCAGTCGCACTCGCGCGCGCTGCCGCGGTCGCGGAGTCGACGCTCGTGCGGATTCTCACGGCCGTTGTCGACGATGGCCGCCTGACGTACCGCGCCGGCTATTATGCGACGCCGGACTTCGTGCCGGCGCTCAACGCCGAACAACGCGCCTTCTTCGACCGCACCTTTGCGGCCGATCCGGCGGCGCCGTACGTGCCGGTTGCCTACGAAGACCTGACGGCGGCGATGCGCGCCTCCAAGCTCGCAGGCATCACGCAGGCGTTCGAAACGCTGCTCGCGAGCGGCGCACTCGTCAAGGTGCACGATGCCGTCTATCGCGGAGCGCAACTCGGCGAGGTGCGCGTCAAGCTCGAAGCCACTCTGCGGCGCGATAAGCAAATCGCGATGGCGACTTTTCGCGATCTCGTCGGTACGTCGCGCAAATATGCGGTGCCGCTCTTGGAATGGTTCGACGCGACGGGAGTCACGATTCGCACGGGCGACATGCGCGTGCTACGCATCGTCCCGAAGCGGCCGGCAGCGAAGACCTAACGTGCGTGTGATTCACGGGCGTCGCGCGTTCGATCACGAGGCGTTCCTGAAGCGGCCGCTCTTCGCGCATCTCGCCAGCGTCACCGCCGGTGAACCGCACGCCGCTTTTGCCTGTCGAAAGGATTCGACAATTCAGGAGCGAGAAACAGGGTGGACCCGCTAACGGGTCCGAGCTTTATACGAAACGGGTCCTAACTTACCACGCAAAGGAATCTCTCTGCATGACCCGCTCGAATCTCTCCGCCGTTCAAGCGGCGTTGGGGACCAATGTTGTCGTCCGTCGAGCCAAACTACGGCTGTCCCAAGTCGAACTCGCCGAGTGTTCCGGCGTGCATCGCGCGACTATTTCTGCTATCGAGTCGGGCGAAGGGCGCGCGACACTCGACGTGTTGGCGAAGCTCGCGGCGGCGCTCAAGGTGCGCGTCGATAAACTCTTGGTTCCGGTTCCCGTCGTCGATCGTCCCGACGCTGCCGAACTCGCTCGCCGCGCCGAAACGCCGGTCGAAGAGTTCACCGACGCGCGCGACCTCCTCGCCGCCGGCGAAGACTCCCTCCGGTACAGCCCCCGTGGGCGACGATCAGCGGCCGTGGCGCGTCGCGCTACACCCAACGGCAGACGCAAGCGCCGCACAACGGCTGCGTAAGGACGGCCGGTTCAAACGCGTTTACGTTGCGATGCTCGACACGTTGGAACGAGACCCGATGCAATTCGAGCTGAAGAGGGGGCGACCTCGCCGGGGTGCGCGCCTTCGACCTCAGTCACCCGAGCGGATGGCGAGCCCCGTTCACGCTCGACGCGGAGCGCCGAATCGTTAAGGTCTTATCTATCGGCCCGCATGACGACGCCTACCGCGCCGCTAAGCGCCGGATGCAATGGGAGCCTTAATCACGCGTGAAGGGTCCGCGTCGTTCTCCAACGCTTAAAGCGTGAAGGCTACTACATTGCCCGGCAAAACGGCACGAGTCATCGGACACTCAAGCATGCCTCCGGACCGCAAACAACCGTCGCCGGAAATCCCGGCACTGAAATCCCCATTGGAACGCTCAAGCAAATCGAACGCACAACCGGAGTCGAGCTGACATGAACACCAAAGCGTATGCCGTCGTGATTGAACGCGGGCCCACGTCCGTCGGCGCGTACGTGCCGGACCTGCCGGGCTGCGTTGCGGTCGCGCGCACCGTCCCGCAAGTCGAGAAGCTCATCGCGACCGCAATCGAGATGCACGTCGCGGGTTTGCGCGAGGATGGCTTGCCGGTACCAAACCGCGCACCGAAATCGGCATGGTCCCGGTGGGCCGGTCGCGGCCGGGCGACGACCTCAAAGCCGAAGGTTTTGTGACGATCGACGACCTCATCCGCGATGAAGTGATGAAGCAGACGGACGGCGGCACGAGCAGCACGGCGTATCGCAAGAAGTCGGCGGCCGGGCGACGCGCTAGCGCACGAAAAGCGTCGTCGGGAGACGGCCGCAAGAAGCGGTCCTCATAACGGTCATAACTGCCTATTACGGACATTATGGGTTGTAGCACCGTTCGCGTTTTGGGCGCGCAGCCGAGGCGACCTCGTTGGGGCGGACGCCGCCGATTCTTCTGAACTATTCGAGCAATGGTACGATGAGCGGGCTCGCGCCGAGGCCATGCGTGATCGGCCAACGCTGCGCGGCGGTTTAGAAATGCAGTGCGAAGATGCCGACGACGATCTCGACGGCGATGAGCAAAATCACGACGAGTTCCAGAAACTCGCTGCGTGCGGCCTGCGCTTGATCGGTGAAGAAGCGGTACATCTCGTTGACGGTCTCGACTTTTGCATCCACTTGGCGCTGCCAATCTTTGAGTCCCAGGCGTCCGGTCACGCCGCGATAGAGTCGCGCGTAGTAAGCATCGCCGATGATTTTGAGGGCGTTGGATGCGCGATCGGTGAGTTCCGCGATGTCCACGATGAGGTAGCGAAGACGGTCCGCTGCGTCTTGCGCGGCCTTGCGGCCGAAGCGGCGCGTCGGACGCTTGAGGTCGAAGGAATAGATCGTGTCGAGCTCGGCGTCGAGCCGCGAGTCGTAGGTGCGCAGCTCGACGAGCTGCGTGTTCGCGAACTCGAGAATGTCGAGCGTATTCTTGGCGCTGTCGCGCCGGTCGTAGATGAACGCGGTATCCCACTGCACGATCGCAAGGTCATCGTCGAAGTAGGCGAAGTTGACGCGCAGCGCCTCGGCACCCTCGGTCGCCGTTAGGCGGCGTTCCTCGCAAAGCACCAGGCTCGCGAGCGCGTCTCCGTACTCGCCCAAGAGCTGCGCGCCGGCAACGGGCGTAACGAACGCGCCGACTTCGAAGACGAAGTAATCTTCCAGGAGCGGCGGATGCGGGTCGTCCAGCGCGTCCGCGATCTCGGTCAAGAGTGCGTCGAGCTTGGCGCGAGCGAGCCGCGGCAACTCGTCGTCCACCCGCAGCGTTCGCGTGAACTCCGCGTAGGCGGCCCAGCTTCCGGTGAACGGGAGCGTGAAGCGAATCGAGACGACGCCGTAGTCGAAGAGCTTCGCGCGTGCGCCCATGCCGTTCGATGCCGGCGACATGCGCGCCACGACCGGCGGCTCGGGAAACTCGATGAAACCCGTGGAGGCCTCGCGGCGAAGCTGGAGCGGCTCGCGCGCGACCCCTTCTCCCGCGACGCTCCCGAGCCGGCCGAGCGCGATCGTATCCGCGACGTCGTAGACGAAATAGGCGTGGAAGGCGCCCTCGCGAATCGCCGGCGGAAACGCCGGCACGCGTCGCTCGGCGAGGCTCATGGCGGCGAGTTCGCGTCGCGCCGGGCGGGCGCCCGCGCCTCCCGCAACCGCGAGCACGGCGACCGCCGGGATGGGTAACAGTCCTGCGACCCCGAGCCGCCGATCGCAACCCGGCAATTAGCACTCAGGGTCTTAGAGTGCGAATGAACGTCGATAAGATGACGGAACGCGTGCGTGAAGCGCTCAACGACGCGTTTTCCCGGGCCTTGCGCGGGCGCAATCCCAATGTCGAACCGGAGCACGTGCTCGCGGCGCTGCTCGACCAGCCGCAGGGCATCGTGGCAGCGCTGCTCGCGAAAGCGGGCGTCGACGTGCCGGCCTTCAAGGGCCGCGTCGACGACGCACTCACGCGACTCCCCCGGCTCTCGGGCACGAACGACGTGCAGCCGCAATTTTCCGGCGGCGCGAGCCGGCTGCTCGTGCAAGCGGGAGACGAAGCCAAGAAGCTGACGGACGAGTTCGTCTCGGTCGAGCATTTGCTGCTCGCGATGCTCGATAACACAGGCCCCGTCGGACGCTTGTTGCGGGACGCGGGTCTCAACCGCGACGGCGTACTCGGTGCGCTGCGCGACGTCCGCGGCAACCAGCGCGTCACGAGCCAAAATCCCGAAGGCACCTATCAGTCGCTCGAGCGCTACGGCCAAGACCTCACGCAAGCCGCCGAGCAGGGCAAACTCGATCCCGTCATCGGCCGCGACGAAGAGATCCGGCGCGTCATCCAAGTGCTCTCGCGCCGCACCAAAAACAATCCGGTCCTCATCGGTGAACCCGGCGTCGGCAAAACCGCCATCGTCGAAGGGTTGGCGCAGCGCATCGTGCGCGGCGACGTGCCCGAGTCGCTCAAGAACAAGCGCATCGTCTCGCTCGACATGGGTTCGCTCATCGCGGGCGCCAAATACCGCGGCGAGTTCGAGGAGCGTCTCAAGGCCGTGCTGCGCGACGTGCAGTCCTCTGAGGGCGCCGTGCTGCTCTTCATCGACGAACTGCACAACGTCGTTGGGGCCGGCAAGGCGGAAGGCGCGATGGATGCCGGCAATCTGCTCAAGCCGTTGCTCGCGCGCGGCGAACTGCACCTCATCGGTGCGACGACGCTCGATGAGTACCGGCAGTACATCGAAAAAGACGCGGCGCTCGAACGCCGCTTCCAACCGATCTTCGTCGATCAGCCCAGCGTCGAAGATACGATTTCGATCTTGCGCGGCTTGCGCGAGCGTTACGAGCTGCACCACGGCGTGCGCATCAAAGACTCGGCGCTCGTCTCGGCCGCAGTGCTTTCGAACCGTTATATTTCGGATCGCTTCTTGCCGGACAAAGCGATCGATCTCGTCGACGAAGCGGGCGCAAAACTGCGCACGGAGATCGACTCCATGCCGCAGGAGCTCGACGAGGCGTCACGTCGCACGATGCAGCTCGAGATCGAGCGCGAAGCCCTGCGCAAAGAAGATGACTTGGCATCCAAGCAGCGTCTGGAGCGCATCGAACGCGAACTGGCGGAGCTGCGTTCGCAGACCGACGGTATCGCCACGCGCTGGCAGGCGGAAAAAGATGCGGTGCAAAGTCTGCGGGCGCTACGCGAGCAGATCGATCACACCAAAACCGAGATCGAGCAGGCGGAGCGTCAATACGATCTCAATCGGGTGGCAGAACTTCGCTACGGCAAGCTCGCGGATCTCGAGCGGCGGCTCGCGGCTTCCGAGGCCCACCTCGGCAACGACGGCGCGCCGCGCCTGCTCAAAGAAGAAGTCGACGAGAACGACATCGCCGACGTCGTGTCGCGTTGGACGGGCATTCCCGTTTCGAAGTTGCTCGAAGGCGAGATGCGCAAGCTGCTGCGTCTCGATGACGAACTCCACAAACGCGTCATCGGCCAGGACGAAGCCGTGCTTTCCGTCGCGGAAGCCGTGATTCGCGCGCGCAGCGGGCTCTCCGATCCGAACCGACCGATCGGCTCGTTCATCTTTCTCGGTCCTACCGGCGTTGGCAAGACCGAACTCGCGCGTGCGCTCGCGACCTATCTCTTCGATGACGAACGCGCGATGGTTCGCATCGATATGTCGGAGTATGGCGAGAAGCACAGCGTCTCGCGACTCATCGGCGCGCCGCCGGGATACGTCGGCTACGACCAGGGCGGTCAGCTCACGGAAGCCGTCCGCCGGCGCCCGTTCTCGGTCGTGCTCTTCGACGAGATCGAAAAGGCATCGCCCGACGTATTCAACGTGTTCTTACAGATTCTCGACGACGGCCGGCTGACCGACGGTCAGGGCCGCACCGTGGACTTCAAGAACACGATCCTTATCATGACCTCGAATATCGGCTCGAACCGCATCCTCGATTATTCGGGCGAGCGCGGTGCGGAGTATGCCGTGATGCGCGCGACCGTGCTCGAGGAGCTGCGGCGTCACTTCCGGCCGGAGTTCCTCAACCGCGTCGACGAGATCGTGGTGTTCCAAGCGCTCTCAGAGGAACAGCTCGAGCGCATCGTCGAGATTCAACTCGATCGTCTGCGGACGCGCTTGGCCGACCGGCGCATCGAGCTCGACGTCAGCGACGTTGCACGCCGGCATCTGGTGAAGGTTGGCTACGATCCCGTGTACGGTGCGCGGCCGCTCAAGCGGGCGGTGCAGCGCGAACTCGAGACATCGCTCGGGCGGCAGATTCTGGCGGGCGACATCAAGGACGGTCAGCGCGTATTCGTGGACTACGACGACGCGCGCGGCCAGCTCACGTTCACGACGGGGTTGCCGAAGTTTCCCCAGATACAGGCTCTGGGCGGCGCGCCGTAAGTGCTTAGCGGCGGCGTTGCCGCGCCGGCTCGCGGCCGTACAGCGCGCGCAGCTCGTCTTTCGAGCGTTCGAGCAGCGCGCGCTGTCGTTTATCGAGATGCTTCCCAGCGCGGTTGATGTAGAGGACGATCATCGACATCGCCGAGCGGTACGGCTCCGACTTACGCCGTTTGCTGCGCTCGGCAGATTTTGCAACGGAGACGGCGATCGCGTGCGCGTCGTGCTTCTTGAAAACGCCCGCTTCCAAATCCATTGCGTCGCTCGACTCGGTAACGTCCTTGGACCATTTGCGTTTTGCCATACCGCTTCGTTCCCACGCCACCGGAAACAAAAGCCCGTACGGAGGCAAGCGTGACCATTCTCGTGACCGGGAGTGCCGGCCACCTCGGCGAGGCCCTCATGCGGAGTCTCCGCGCGGCGGGACGGCCAGCGATTGGTGTGGATGTTGCGCCTTCGCCATATACCGATTGCATCGGTTCGATATGCGATCGAGAGTTCGTCAGACGAAGCTTGCGGGGTGTAGGCGCGATCGTCCATGCGGCGGCGCTGCACAAATCCCACGTCGCGACCCATACCCATAAGGACTTTGTCGCGACGAACATCACCGGCACACTTATCCTGCTCGAGGAGGCCGTGACCGCCGGCGTCCAAAGCTTCGTCTTCACGAGCACGACGAGCGCTTTTGGCTCGGCGTTGACGCCCGGCGCCGGTGAAGCGGCCGCTTGGGTGACCGAGAACGTCGTGCCGATTCCTAAAAACATCTATGGCGTAACCAAGCTCGCAGCGGAGAGTCTGTGCGAGCGCTTCCACCGTGAACAGCACCTTCCCACGGTCGTCTTGCGAACCTCGCGGTTCTTTCCCGAAGCCGATGATAACGCGTCAATTCGGGAAAACTACGCTCTGGCCAACGCGCAGGCCAATGAGATGCTCAATCGTCGAGTCGATATCGAGGATGTCGTCGCTGCGCATCTCTTGGCGCTCGAAAGAGCATGCGATATCGGTTTCGGTCGCTATATCATTTCTGCGACGACGCCATTTACGCGCGACGACATTCTTGCGCTACGCGGACGCGCGCAAGAAGTCGTTTATCGACTCTTCCCAGAATGTGAGGCGGTTTTTGCCGCCCGTGGATGGCGGTCGTTCTCCGACATCGACCGTGTCTACGTCAATCACGTTGCCATGGCGGAATTGGGTTGGCGCCCAAAATATGACTTCCAGTACGTGCTCGAGCGTCTCCGGGCAGGCAAGGATTTCCGAAGTCCGTTGGCATGCGAAGTCGGCAGTAAGGGTTACCACGCCTCCGCTCTTCGGCTGTGAAGGTTAGGCGCTGACCTTCTCGCGCTTGCGATTGCGTAGACGTTCCGTTTCGTTTAGGAGTCGTTTGCGCAACCGGATCGATTTCGGCGTGATCTCGACGAGTTCGTCGTCCTCGATGAACTCGATGGCGCGTTCGAGCGACATCTCTTCGGGTGGCGAAAGTTTCGTGCTGTCATCGGAACCCGACGCGCGCATGTTCGTGAGTTTCTTCGCGCGCACGACGTTGAGACCGATATCCTTGTCATCGTTGGCGTGGCCGACGATCATGCCTTCGTAGACCTCGACACCGTCGCCGACGAAGAAGCGTCCGCGCGCTTCGAGCCCGACCATCGCGTACGACGTCGTTACGCCCGTCTCGCTCGCGACGAGTGCACCGACACTGCGGCCAGGAAGTTCGCCACTGAACGGTTGATGATCGTAATACGTGTGCGACATGATCGCCGTCCCGCGCGAGAGCGTCAGCAACTCGCCGCGTAAGCCGAAGATCGCGCGCGTCGGCATCGTGTACTCGAGCCGGCGCGCTTCGCCGACCGTGATCATGTTCGACATCGCGGCCTTGCGCTTGCCGACGGCCTCGATGACGGCGCCCGAATACGCTTCCTGGACGTCGATCACGACGTACTCGACGGGCTCGAGCCGTTGCCCGTCGCGTTCGACGAGGATGACCTGCGGCTTGGAGACCGCGAGCTCGTAGCCTTCGCGGCGCATGTTTTCGAGCAGAATCGAAAGATGCAGTTCGCCGCGCCCGCGCACTTCGAACGTGTCGGCGCTTTCGGTATCGGCGACCCGCAGCGCGACGTTGGATTCGAGCTCGCGCATCAAACGCTCGCGAATCTGTCGCGACGTGAGATACTTGCCTTCCTTGCCGGCGAACGGCGACGCGTTGACCATGAAGAACATCGAGACCGTCGGTTCGTCGACGGCGACGGCGTGTAACCCATCGGGCGCCTGTGCGTCCGCGATCGTGTCGCCGATGTTGAGGCCATCGATGCCCGAGACGCAGACGATGTCGCCGGCGCTGGCCTCATCGACTTCGATGCGCTCGAGGCCGGCGAAGGTCAGCAGTTTCGTGAGCCGCAGGCCCATCTCGACTTTGCCCTCGCGGTCGACCTTCGCGATCGGGGCGTTGAGCCGCGAGCTTCCGCGAAAAACGCGGCCGATGCCGATGCGACCGACGTACTTGTTATGGTCGATCGCCGAAACCAACATCTGAAAGGGTCCCTCTTCGCTCGGAGCTTCGGGTACCGCGCGGGCGATCGTTTCGAAGAGCGGCTCGAGATCTTCACTGGGATCGTCGAGCGAGCGCTTCGCGATGCCGGCGCGGCCGTTGGTGAAGACGACCGGGAAATCCGCTTGCTCGTCGCTCGCGCCGAGTTCGATGAAGAGGTCGAAGACTTCGTTCATCACTTCGGTCGCGCGCGCGTCCTTGCGATCGATCTTGTTGATCGCAACGATCGCTTTGAGGTCGAGTTCGAGGGCCTTGCGCAGCACGAAGCGCGTCTGAGGCATCACGCCCTCGGCCGCATCGACGAGCAACAGGACGCCCTGGACCATCTGGAGCACCCGCTCGACCTCGCCCCCGAAATCCGCGTGACCCGGCGTATCGACGATGTTGAACTTGATGTCTCCGTGCTTGATCGACGTGTTCTTGGCCAGAATCGTGATTCCACGCTCGCGTTCGATCGGGTTGGAATCCATAACGCGCGTCGAAACCGCCTGGCCTTCGCGGAAGACGCCGCTCTGCTTGAGCATGGCGTCGACGAGCGTCGTCTTGCCATGGTCGACGTGGGCGATGATCGCGAGATTACGGATGTCGGGGCGCGTTTTCACGCATGAGAGTGTACCATGCCCGCGTGCGGACGGCGCCCTCTAAAGACGCTCGGCGAACGCCCACCGCCTGGCGAGGGCTACTCCAGACGACCAATATTAAGTATGATTTAATGTTTGGCCGTCACGAATACTCGGAATCGACGAAGCGTCTCGATCGGGGTTGACGGCGTGGAAACAAGTTCGCGGTTCTCAGCAGCTCGTTTTTCGGAAATCGACGACGAACGCATGAGCAAAGCGCAGTGGCGCATCGTCTGGATTTCCGGGATGGGCTTTTTCACCGATGCATATGACTTGTTCATCATCGGTGTGGTGCTCAAGCTGCTCAAAGCCGAGTGGCATATCGGTTCGCTCGAGACGGCCATCGTCGGGGCGACCGCGCTCGTCTCCGCAGCCATCGGCTCGGCGGCATTCGGCCGGATCGCGGACGTGTTCGGTCGCAAGTACATCTACGGCTTCGAGGTGCTCGTGCTCGGCGCGGGCGCCATCGCATCGGCCTTTCACCGAATATCTGGTGGCTCGTCGCGTTCCGCTTCATCTTGGGCCTGGGCATCGGCGGCGACTATCCCGTGAGCGCGACGATCGCGAGCGAATTCGCCGGAAAGAAGACGCGCGGCTTCATGATCTCGACCGTCTTTGCCATGCAAGGCATCGGTTTGATCGTCGGTCCGCTGCTCGCGATCGCCTTACTCGCAGCGAAGGTCCCGCAAGATCTCGTCTGGCGGCTCCTGCTCGCTGCGGGCGCCATTCCGCCCCTGGCCGTCTTTTGGGCGCGGCGTCATCTCAAAGAAACACCGCGCTTTGCGCAGCTCGCCGAAGGCACGCAAGACGAGGTCGCGCAGAAGGCCAAGCGCATCGGATTCGTTCAAGCGCTGCGCGACGCGTTCGGGCAAGATCGACAACTCGTGAAGTGGCTCGTCGGCACGTCGCTCGCGTGGTTCTTCTTGGACCTCGCCTACTATGGCAACACGATCTCGAACACGCAGTTCGTGAGCGCGGTCAGCCCGCACGGCAGCCAGATTCACGACCTGTTCGTGTCGCTGCTGATCTTCACGTTCGCCGCTTTCCCCGGCTACCTGCTCTCCATTTATGGAATGGACCGGTGGGGCCGCAAGCGGATACAGCTCCTAGGTTTTGCTATGATGGCGGCGAGTTTTATCGGCATCGCGTTCCTGGGCGACGCAAAGACGATCCTCGTGCCGTTCATCGCGCTCTACTGCCTCAACTACTTCTTCACGGAGTTCGGGCCCAATACGACCACGTTCGTATTGCCCGCCGAGATCTTTCCGGTAAGCGTCCGGACGACGAGCCACGGCATTTCGGCGACCGTCGGCAAAGTCGGTGCGGCCGTCGGAACCTTCAGTTTTCCGCTGCTTCAGGCGAAGTTCGGCCTGCCCGGGCCGATGTGGATCGCCGGTCTGTCATCGATTGTCGGCTTCGCGTTGACGTGGGCGTTACTGCCCGAACCCAAGGGTCTCGATCTCGAAGAAGCTTCGCGGGATAAGACATTCGAACGCCGGCAGCAATTACAGCCGGTGTCCGCCGTCAGTTAGAGGCCGGTCACGTCCCGAAACGCCGTTGTCGCGTCGCGTACTCCGTGAGCGCCTCGTCGAGCAGGCGCGGGCCGAATTCGGGCCAGTTCGCCTGGGTGGACCAGAGCTCGGCATACGCGATTTGATACAGCAGAAAATTGGAAACGCGCAGCTCGCCGCCCGTGCGAATCAAAAGATCGGGATCCGGTAAGCCGCGCGTATACAAGTAACTCGAGAGGACGTCGTCGTCGATCGCCTCGACGGCAACGCGTCCGTCGCGCACGTCGGTCGCGAGCGCCCGAATCGCGTCGCAGAGTTCGCCGCGCGCACCGTAGTTGAGCGCAAGATTGAGCAGCATTCCATCGCAGCCGGCGGTGGTATGCACGAGCGCATCGACTGCGGCCTTGGTTACGGGGGGCAACTCATCGATGCGGCCGATCGCGCGCACGCGCACGTTGGCAGCGCGCAGCGCACGCGCTTCGCGGTACGCGAAGAAGCGAACGAGGTCCATCAAAGCGCCGACCTCGCGCTGACCGCGTCGCCAGTTCTCCTCGGAGAATGCGTAGACGGTCAAAAACTCGACGCCCGCCTGCGCGGCCGCGCGGACGGTCCGGCGCAGCGCTTCGCCGCCGGCGCGATGGCCTTCTTTGGTCGATAGACCGCGGTCGCGCGCCCAGCGCCGATTGCCGTCCATGATGATCGCAACGTGTCGCGGCAACGCGACCGCCGGCGATTCGAGTTCGACGCGTTCGATCATGACGAGGTCGCCAAGCGGATCGCGCTGCCTGCGACGCGTTCGGGTTCGCTCGCGTTGACCGCGCGCACGACGGTTTCGAGCTCGTCGATGTATGCGAGGAAACGCGCCTTCCCGGGTTCCGTGATCCGAACGCTCGTCGTCGGCCGCCCGGAGCCCGTGGTGCGCTCGAGTTCGACGATACCCGTCTCGGCGAGCGCGTGCAGATGTCGATTGAGGTTGCCGTCGGTCAGCGCGCAGGCTTCTTGCAGCGCGCGAAAACGCATGCCGCTGGGGTGGGCGATGAGGCACGTGCAGACGGCGAGCCGGCCGCGCTCGTGGAAGATGCGTTCGAGTCCTTCGTACGCGAAGGGAGCAGCGGGATTCATCGGGTCCTTTCAGCGGAGGTGTCGGCGCGGACCATCGCGCCGATTGCGATTTGACCGCCGCCGAAGGCGAGCGGCATGATCCACCACGCGAGCGGGTGGAGATCTGGGACGAGCAGCAAGACCGCAGCGACCGCGCCGAATGCGGCAGCCACGACGACGACGTCGCGCGGCACCATCGCACGCGACGCGAAGAGTCCGAGCGCGTACGTCGCGCACCACATGCCCGGCAACAGTTCGTCGAGGCCACGCAGCAGCAGCGCGAGCGTGATCACGCCGCCGGCGGCGAGCGCCGGCACGATGCTCATGCCGACCGTGCGAAATTGGACGCCGGCCTGCTCGCCGCGATTGCGCAAGCGCCACGCGACGATCGCGCCGTAGTTGATGAAGAGCGCGAAGCCCAGGCACGTTAGCCAGATCGTCAGATAGGCGTGGCGCTGCGCGCCGCCATGCGGCTGCGGCACGAGCACGGCCTGCACGATGCCGGCGAGGATCGCGACGAGACCGCTCGCGATTGAAGCGCTGCCCGAATAGCCGTCGAAGCGCTGGACCGTCGCGAGACGGCCGCGGACTTCGGCTAGATCCGCGAGCGCCTTGCGGACTTCCATCGCGGCCTCACTTTGCATGGCAAAGTGAGGGCACCTGCCTAGAATCGCTCTTCGGAGCCGGTGCTCTCAATCGAACACAATGCCGCCGTCGACGTTGAGCGACTGTCCCGTTACGAACGCCGAGGCATCGGAGGCGAAGAAGTTCACGGCGCCGACGACGTCTTCGGGCTCACCGAGCCGATGCAGAGCGGTCCGCTCGACCCAGCGATCCACGTCAGCCTGATCGCCGAGGTTCTTGCGTCCCATATCCGTCACGATGATGCCGGGACAGACGCAGTTTGCGGTGATGCCGTCGCGGCCGACTTCCTGCGCGAGGACGCGCGTGAATCCCATGACTGCCGCTTTGGAGGCGGAGTAATGAGCCTGCAGCGGTGCGCCTTGCTTGCCGCCGATCGAGGCGATGCTCACGATGCGACCATATTTGCGGCCTCGCATATGCGGCAGCAGCGCCTGCGTCACGAGAAACGTTCCCTTGGCATTGACGTCCATGACGTCGTCCCACTGCCGTTCTTCGAGCGCCTCGACGGAGTTTGCGATCAAGATGCCCGCATTGTTGACGAGCGCGTCGATGTGCTCCGCGTCCGCTAGTGCGCGCGTCACCATGCCGGCAACGTCGGCCTTGCGGCTGACATCGGCGAGCTGCACGAAAGCGCGTCGCCCGAGTCCTTCGATTTCGGTTCGGACGGCAGCGAGGTCGGCTCGTTGCGGTTCGATGTCGTTGAGGACGACGTCGAAGCCGTCTCGCGCGAGCCCGAGCGCGATTGCTCGTCCGATGCCACGACTCGCCCCCGTAACGAGCGCCGTTTTTCCGTGCTGCCTAGGTTGCATGGGTCGTCCTCCCCGGGTTTGTCGCTGTATCGGTCATTCGGCCGCGGCGGCGCCGTGTTGGCCCGCTACGCCTACGGCTGCGCTGCTCGCAGGAGCACGAGCGTCTGCCGGTCGAGCCGCGTGATGGTGCTGCGATCGAAGAACTCGCCCGTCTCGAATTCGGCGGACCGCGTGTCGACGACCACTTCCCAGCGCGCGACGTCGTGCAAATCCGGTAAGGTGAAATCGACGCCTTCAACGTGGCAGTTGAGCAGCATCAGAAAACTGTCGTCGCTCACCGCGCTGCCGGTCTCATTGACGTCGGCGATCGTATCGCCGTTGAGAAAGAGGCCCAGACTTCTCACCCACGGCTGCGTCCACTCGACTTGGGTCATCTCCTCACCGTCGGCGCGGAACCAGACGACGTCTTGCGCTTCGCCGTGTTGAATGCTTCGGTCTTGAAAGAACTTGCGCCGGTGCAGATTGGGATGCGCCCTACGGAACGCGATGAGTCTCGCCGTAAAATCCATCAGCGACCGTTTGCGGTCGTCGAGATTCCAGTCATACCAACTGATTTCGTCGTCTTGGCAGTACGCGTTGTTGTTACCGCGTTGCGTTCGGCTGATCTCATCGCCGCCGCACAGCATCGGCACGCCCTGCGAGAAGAACAGCGTGGCGAGAAAGTTGCGCTTCTGCCGTTCGCGCAGGGCGTTGATCTCGGGATCGTCCGTCGGTCCTTCGACGCCAAAATTCCACGACCCATTGTCGTCGCTGCCGTCGCGGCTCTCCTCGCCGTTGGCTTCGTTGTGCTTCTCGTTATAGCTCACGAGATCGTTCAGCGTGAAGCCGTCGTGCGCGACGATGAAGTTGATGCTCGCCGAGGGCCGGCGACCGTCGCGCTCGTACAGGTCGCTCGAACCGGTCAGCCGGTACGCGAGATCCGCGAGTTGGCCTTCGTCGCTCTTCCAAAACCGTCGCACGGTGTCGCGGTACTTGCCGTTCCACTCGGCCCATAGCACCGGAAAGTTGCCGACCTGATAGCCGCCGTCGCCGACGTCCCACGGCTCGGCGATCAGTTTGAGCTGCGAGATAATCGGGTCTTGATGGATGATATCGAAGAATGCGGAGAGCCGGTCGACGTCGTGCAACTCCCGCGCGAGCGTGGAAGCGAGATCGAACCGGAAGCCGTCGACATGCATCTCCGTCACCCAGTAGCGCAGACTGTCCATAATGAGCTTGAGCACTTGCGGATGCCGGGCGTTGAGGCTGTTCCCGGTTCCGGTGTAGTCCATGTAAAAACGCGGCTGATCCTGAACGAGCCGGTAATACGTGGGATTGTCGACACCTTTCATGCTCAGCATCGGTCCCAAGTGATTGCCTTCCGAGGTGTGATTGTACACGACGTCCAGAATCACTTCGATGCCTTCGCGATGCAGCGTCTTCACCATCGATTTGAATTCGGCGACCTGCGTGCCCGCATCGCGCGCCGCTGCGTAACGCGCGGCCGGCGCGAAGAAGTTGGTCGTGTTGTAGCCCCAGTAGTTGCGCAAGCCTCGCTCGACGAGGCGTTTATCGTCGAGGAAATCGTGGATGGGCATGAGCTCGACTGCGGTGACGCCGAGCGTTTTGAGATGCCCGATCGCCGCGGGCGAGGCGAGTCCCGCATACGTGCCGCGCAACTCCTCGGGTACGCCCGGATGCAGTTCGGTAAAACCCTTGACGTGGACTTCGTAGATGATCGAATCGCTGAGCGGCGTGCGCGGCGCGCGGTCACCTTCCCAATCGAAGTACGGATTGCCGACGGCGCACTTGGGCATGCCCCACGCATCGTCGGTATCGTCGCGCGCGCGATCCTCGTCCTCGCTGCCGAGCTGGTATGGAAAGAGCGGCGCTTCCCAATCGACACTGCCGCAGATGGCGGTCGCGTACGGATCGATCAGGAGTTTCGCCGGATTGCAGCGCACGCCGCGGTCGGCGTCGTACGGACCGTGGACGCGATAGCCGTAGAGTTGTCCCGGCGCAATCGCGGGCAGGTAGCCGTGCCACACGAAGGCGGTCTTCTCGCGCAGCGCAATGATCTCGGGCCCCGTATCGGTTTGTGACGCGAAGAGGCAGAGGTCGACGCTTTGGGCCGCTTCGGAGTAGATTGCGAAATTCGCGCCCGAACCGTCCCACGTCGCGCCTTGCGGATAGGGACGGCCGGGCAGAGGAGTCCGAGACATCCGAGAACGACGTCCTTTCAGAGGGCGAAGGTCTACCGGCGAGGCTATACCCGCAACTCGAGCCGAGATGCCGGCCCCGGATTCGAGCGCTGGCGAACCATGCTTTGGGGTCACGGTGAATCACGCGGCTACGGCTCGCATACGGAGTCTCCGCGTAGCAGGCGCCGCAGACGTGTAGACGTACTCTCCAGTCGGTGCGGTAAAGGTCGGCCGATGATAAGGCGGTTATACGACGCGCCCATGGGAAGGTACGGGTCTGGTGGCCCGCACGGTCTTCAAAACCGCTGAGGTCTTCGCAAGGGGACTGGTAGGTTCGATTCCTACACTTTCCCGCCGCTACCAATGAAACTCGTACGACGCAAGGCTTTCGGCGTTAGTGGGCGGTCGCCCAGGCCCTAACAGGTTGCGGAAAAAGGCGCCGGTTTGGGCTTGGTCTGACGGACTTTGTCGGTTATCATGATGGCAAGTCTCCTCGAATCTCTTTTGAGGTAGCGGCCTGTGCGGTCAAAGGATCTTCAGAAAACGG